>Ga0074044_10004150_pt1 | contig 12071 bp, 7 predicted proteins | sample BogForMeECP23OM1_FD_94443 | JGI IMG/M metagenome (GOLD analysis project Ga0074044, IMG submission 94443) | Bog forest soil microbial communities from Calvert Island, British Columbia, Canada - Bog Forest MetaG ECP23OM1 | ecosystem: Environmental > Terrestrial > Soil > Wetlands ...
ACATGGCACGTTGGCGGCTCATTTTGCGGTTTTTGGCGGCGGTGCAACTGCTGCCAGCTCTGGAGAGCGGTGAGGAAACGCTCGTCGGAGGGCAGGCGGTGCTGGAGGGCGTCATGATGCGCTCGCCACATGCCTGGGGTATCGCCGTGCGCAAGCCGTCGGGCGAGATTGTGACCCACAGTGAGCCGCTGGAGCGCCCTTCGGAACAGCACAAATGGATGGGTTGGCCGGTGGTGCGCGGCGTCATAACGCTGGGCCACGCCATGAAGCTCGGTTTCCGGGCGCTGAAGTTTTCAGCCAATGCGGCGCTGGAAGAGATCCCGGTAAGCGACAAGGACGGCGAACCGGGGAAGAAGATCGAAATCAGCGGCTGGATGGCGGGCCTGAACATGGCCTTCTCGGTCGCCTTTTTCATCTTCATGTACAAATACCTGCCGCTGCTTGCCACCACAGAATTGAAGCGGGTGAATCCGGTCTTCGGGCAGCAGTTCGTGTTCAACCTAGTGGACGGGCTGATCCGGATCGCGATGTTCCTGCTGTTCGTGTGGGGCGTTTCGTTGTGGAAGGACATCCGGCGTGTGTACGAGTATCACGGAGCGGAGCACAAGACAGTATTTGCCTTCGAGAACGGCGACCCGCTAGAGACGTCGGCGGTGCAGAAGTATTCGACCTACCATCCGCGGTGCGGAACGAGCTTTCTGATGACCGTGATGATCCTCTCGATGTTTGTGTATATGGCGATTCCCGTTCAGACTTTCTGGGCGCGGTTTGGGATTCGCATTGCGCTGCTGCCAGTGATTGCGGGAGTGTCCTATGAGATCATTCGCTATGCGGCCAGGCATCGCGGCTCGCTGTTTGCGCTGATGACGGCCCCCGGCCTGTGGCTGCAGCGGATTACCACCAAGCCCCCGGACGACCGCGAAGTCGAGTGCGCCATTGTGGCGCTCGACGAAGCCATGGTGCTGGAGAAGCAGCACGGCGGAGAGTTAGTAATCGCCTAGAAGTCGTTGGTCGTTCGTCGTTAGTCGCTCGGAGTGCACAACGGGTCCAGCGACAATTCCCATGCATAATCCTCAATGTCACAAACTTACTGGTTGTTGGTCATAGGCCTGCGCAGGTTGGGGGGTAGGCTGGAGCGGGCGGCGATGCGCGATGCCGAATTCAACTTTTCACGACCTGCGGGTCTGGCAGGAAGCGATGAATCTCACCGAGGAAATCTACCGGGTGACGATAGACTTTCCGAAGCACGAATTGTACGGTCTGACGTCGCAGATGCGTCGTGCCGCGGCTTCGGTGCCAAGCAACATAGCCGAAGGCAAGGGACATCGCTCAGATCCCGAGTTTGTACGTTTCCTTTTTCACGCCAGAGGATCCCTATTGGAACTCCAGACCCAACTACTGATAGCCAAGCGGCTACAATACTTGTCAGAGGAAAAGGCAGACAAACTTGTCGGCCGCGGCAATGGCATCGGCCGAGGCTTAAATGCCCTTATTAACAGATTCCGCCCAGCGGCGGCCTAACGACGAACGACTAACGACCAACGACTCATGTTTGAACGACTTGACCAAATCGAAGCGCGCTACGACGAGTTGACCAACGCTCTCGCCTCGCCGGATATCACCAACGACTCTGCGAGATTCCAGAAGACCGCGAAAGCCCACGCCGAAATTGCTACCGTGGTCGAGAGATATCGCGAATACAAAGACCTGACCAGAGGAATTGCGGAAAGCAAGGCCGTGCTCGCAGACGAGAAGGATCCGGAGATGCGCGCCTACGCCGAGGAAGAATTGGCGAAGCTGGAAGGGCGTGTGGGCGGCGTGGAAGAAGAGTTAAAAGTTCTGCTGCTGCCCAAGGATCCGAATGACGAGAAAAACGTCATCCTCGAAATTCGCGCAGGCACGGGCGGCGATGAAGCGACGCTGTTTGTGGCGGAAGTTTTCCGCATGTATAACCGCTACGCCGAAACGCAGAAGTGGAAGGTGGAAGTGCTGTCCACATCGGAGTCGGGGATTGGCGGCCTGAAGGAAGTAATCGCGTTGATCGAGGGCGAGCGCGTGTTTTCGCGGCTGAAATACGAAAGCGGCGTGCACCGCGTGCAGCGTGTGCCCGCCACCGAGCAACAGGGACGCGTGCATACTTCTGCGATCACCGTGGCCGTGCTGCCCGAAGCCGAGGACGTGGACGTCAAGATCGAAGCGAAAGACCTGCGTATCGATACATTCTGCTCTTCGGGGCCGGGCGGACAATCGGTGAATACGACGTATTCGGCGGTGCGCATCACCCACATTCCCACAAATACCGTGGTGAGTTGCCAGGACGAAAAATCGCAGATCAAGAACCGTGAAAAGGGCATGCGCGTGTTGCGCTCGCGGCTGTACGAAATCGAAATGCAAAAGCAGCAGGACGCCCTGGCCAAAGAGCGCAAGCAGATGGTGGGCTCGGGCGACCGCTCAGAAAAGATTCGCACCTACAACTTTCCGCAGAACCGGCTCACCGACCACCGCATCGGCTTCACCATTCACCAGCTCGAGCAGGTGATGGACGGTAAGCTCCAGCCGCTGATTGACGCTCTGATCACGCACTTCCAGGCGGAAAAGCTGAAGCAGGAAACGGCCAGCGTGGTGTGAGGGCGGTCGTCGGTCGCTCGTCGTTGGTCGTTCGCCGGGCGGTATGAGTGTAGTGGTTTGCTCCACTTCAATTTTCCTCGCATCTGTTTTTCTCTGTGTCTCTGTGTCTCTGTGTCTCTGTGTCTCTGTGTCTCCGTGGTGAAATAGGTGACGTGCAACTAAAACAGGCCCTAAATTCAGCAATCGAGCGGCTGACTCGCGAGAGCGTTCCATCTCCGCGGATGAATGCCGAGCTGCTCATCATGTTCACGCTCGAGTGCGACCGGGCCTATCTTTATGCCCATCCGGAGCGGGAACTGACGACCGAGGAAATCTTCCGCTATGACGACGCCATCGCGCGGCGGGCGACCGGCGTTCCGGCGCAGTACATCACCGGACATCAGGAATTCTGGGGCATGGATTTGATCGTGTCGCCCGCCGTGCTGATTCCGCGTCCGGAGACCGAGCATGTGGTGGAAGCGGTGCTGGCACTTGTTAATGGGGCTGGGGCGGAGCAAAAGCAAGATCAAGATCAACGGCCGCGGACAGGAGTGTCCGTGCCACACGAGCGGGGGCGGGCTGCCCCCGCAACCGCCGGCGGGGCGCCGGCGCTACGCATGGTCGATGTCGGCACCGGATCGGGAGCAATTGCGCTGGCGCTGGCGAAGGAGCTGCCTTCCGCCGAGATTCATGCCACCGACATTTCGGCGGAGGCGCTCGAAGTGGCTGAGGCCAACGCGGCGCGGCATGAGCTTGATTCGCAAATTCACTTCCACCGCGCCGATCTGCTGTCCGACCTACCGCTGGCCAGCCCAGCATCCGGGGAAGCATCGGTCGGATGGGCCCACGGCAAATTCGATTTTGTCGTTTCCAACCCGCCCTATGTTGGCGAGTCGGAAGAAGACCATGTGCAGCTTGAAGTGCGAAAGTTCGAGCCGCGCCGCGCAGTATTTGGCGGGCCAACTGGGCTCGAAGTGATTGAGCGGCTGATCCCGCAGGCACGCGAAGCGCTGCGGCCAGGCGGATGGCTGGTGTTTGAAATCAGCGGCACGATCGCAGATAGTGTGCGAAGGCTGCTTGCAGACTGGGAAGAAGTCGCAATCAGCAACGACCTGCAGGGAATCGCCCGCGTCGCGAGGGCAAGAAAGACAACGTATGATTAGGCGTCACCGATGCCCGAACATCCCGTTAGCCTTCCGTCGAGACGCGGGCTTGCCGCGTCCTGGTCTTGCGCGGCGTCTATGCCCGCAGCGAAAGGTGGCAAAGCCCCATCTCCACGGCGGATCCCTGAACGTTACCCAAAAAATCCTAGAACGTCACCCGAACGCCAAGTTGTGCGGCGAACGGAATTCCCACCGTCGTGCCGGGGCCGAAGAAATCGCCCAGGCCCCCAGCCGGGAACAAAAGTTGCTTTTGCGGATTGGTGATGTTAACCGGCGACGGGCAAAGGGCAAATGACGGCGCAGACACGCTGCAGATCATGGTGGCATTGCTCAGATCGTTGACCGGGTTGGGCAGCGCGGAAATATCGGTAACGTAATTCGCTCCGGGATTATTCCGGTTGAACAAGTTGAAAAACTCCGCGAAGGGGTCGATCCGCCAGCGCTCGCCGAATTTGATCGGGCGGCTTACGCGGAGGTCAGACTGGACGTAGGGCGTTCCGCGAAACTGGTCGAGCGTGGTCTCGTTGCCGTTTACGACCGCTCGCGTGCCGGCGGGGGTGGTCAATGTGATCGGCCGAGCGCTCTCTGCTTGGGTGATCGTCGTTAATTCAAAACCTCCCGGGATGTGGAGAGTTCCGGCGAGAACGAATCGGTGCGTGACGTCCTCACCCGACGGGCCGTAGTCACCTGGAGCAAACGGGTGCAGCGGATCGCAAACTCCATTGACATAGTCGAATAGTTCGCCCAGGAAGCAGCCCCAGGTCTGGGCTCTGGAGAGCGTGTAGTGGGCAATCAGGTTGAAGCGCCGCGCAACATTGCCTTGTGCAACGATCATTAACGCGTTGTAGCTGGAGCGGTTGTCCGACTTAAAGAGATTCAGGTTGGGAACCACGTTCGCCTGATCGGTATCGTAACTCGGGTCCGAGGTGGGAATGAGCGGTGTGAAGAGATTGCCGTTGCCGCTGCCGTCGTCACTCGCGTAGGCGTATCCACGGTAGCCGTGATTGCCCTGTTCGTGCGTGTAGTCTGCGCTGAGCGTCCAGTGTTGGTTGACGACGTGCTGAACACCGCCCGAAATGTGGATGGCGTATGGTGTCTTATAGTTTGAGCCGATGAGATTGCCTGCCGCCGTATTTCCGCCGGTAAGACAGCCGGTCCCACTGAGCGCATAGGTGCCCTCCCCTCCGGTGAGTGCGCACGTTCCGGCAACGGCGTTCGTTCCGTTGACCCCTTGAAATGCGGTGGCCCAACCGTTCTGTGCGAGGTCGTTATAGAACATGCCGAACCCAGCACGAATCACGGTCTTCTCGCTGCCACCCGGAGAGTAGGCAATTCCCAGCCGCGGCGCGATTTGCTTGCGGTAGTCGTGCGGCACGCTTGGTACGATCGGGATCCCCAACGCCTTGAGCGTTACGAAGGCAGCGTTCTCAGCCTGGCTTCGGCCCGATCCCTCGAAGAGTCCAAAAGTTGTCTGATAGCGCACGCCGTAGTTGACCGTCAGGTGGGGCATGACGCGCCAGGAGTCCTGCGCGTAGAGTCCGAGTCTTTGCACGTTCTGCGAGAAGCTTCCGTCCCCAGCGGGAGTAGTGGTCTGGCCGTTCGCCAGATCGATTGGAAACTGAGCGAGGTTACCTAGACTCGAAGTATAGAACGTTGGGTCGTTAGGAAAAGTGACCAGCGTTTCGGCATTGCCGGAAAATGCGCCGCTGAGCACCGGCTCGTGGATGAAATTGACTCCAAACTTGAGCGCGTGACTTCCGGCAACGTGGCTCAGATCGTAGCGAAACTGGTATTTGTCCTGATTTCGCAACGACGGAAAGAAAGTGATGGGAGTGGCGAACTGGTTGTCACCAAAAGTCTCGTGACCAGAGACCGTGAGCGACGATACGCTGAAGGGGAACTGCAGCGCAAAGCCAAGGTTCGAATTGCGCGCCTGCGTCAGGTGCAACAGGCTGGCATCGAGAACCAGAGTTCCGAGCCAGGTCGGGCTGAAACTGTACGTATTGCTGAGCGCGGTATTCCAGTAGTTGTTGTGCGTGGTCAGTCCGGTGGAAGGCAGAGTCGCCTGCTGAACCAGGTTGTTGTGCGTCAGGTAGCTGTCCTGCGAGGTGCGGAGAAACCACTGTGACTTTGAAGACTGCGCCCAGTCAAAGCGCAGGGAACCGATGTAGTCGCGAAAGGGGATCGGGACGGTCGCGGGCACCGGAATTGCTGTGACTGTTGTTCCGTTTACATCGATCAAGTCGTCTGCAGCCAACGTCGCCAGAGCATTGAATTGCGCGGTGCTGGCCGGGCTGTAAGCGATGCTGGCATTTTCGTGCACGTGTTCGAACGAAGCGAAAACCCATGCCTTATTTTTCGCAAGCGGCCCGCCGAGTGTGCCCACATAGTTCTGGCGCGAGAAAGGCTGCTTGGGATTACTGACACAAGTCCCATCCGTGCACGTTTGCGGCGGATTCTCGATCGGGAAACGCGCGTTGAGCTGCGAGGCGCGCTCGTAGAAAGCTCCGTCGCCATGCCACTCGTTGGTGCCGTGCTTAGTGGTGATCACGACGGAGCCGGCGGTTGTACCACCGGTGTCTGCGTCTTCGTTCGACGTGCGAACCGCGAATTCTTGAACGCCATCAGGCGAGAAGTTCTGCAGGAAGCCGCCAATCCAATCGTCGGAATTGTCGGCGCCATCCACGGAGAGTTCATTGTTCAGACCCGAACTGCCGCCCGTGGAGACCGCGGTGATGCGCGCCTTGGTCGGGTCCGACGGTTCGACCGGTTCGGTCCCGGGTACAAGGTAGGCGATGTTCGCAAAGCTGCGGGCGGCCAGCGGCAGCGTCTTGAGATCCTGCGCGGTGACCACTCCTTGATGAATGGCGCTGGCCGTGTCGATTGATTCGGTGGTAATCGACGAGGCCTTTCCAGCGACGCTCACATTTTCGCGTCCGCTCTGCGGTTTGAGGGTTACGGAAATATCGCGTACCAGACTGACCGCGATCTCTACGTCAGAAGCCGCATCCGCAAATCCTTTCGCCTTAACCACGACGTGATAGCGGCCCGGCAGCAAGCCTTCGAGGCGGAACTCCCCGCGATCATCTGCGGTAGCTTCGCGGGTGAGAGACGACCCCACCGACTGCGCGGTGACGTGGGCGCCCGCAATGCGGGCGCCGCTCGTGTCTTCTACCTCTCCGCGAAGAGCGCCGTTCGGGTTTTGAGCAGACAGGCTCGCAGCGACAAAGAGGCATGCAATGAGAACAATCGAACTGACTGGGCGACGCAGCTTAGGCGTGTTACGGGATATCCACATGAGGAAAGGGCCATCCATGAATGACGGAATTGCCGCTGCCTTTGAAACAGCTACGAAGAAAGACCCGCTGCGGCGCGAGCGGCCTTACTCAGTCAGCGTAATGGGCGGGCGCAGGTACTACCAGCAGTAGTCGTCAGTTCAAAACAGCAGGCGAGAGGAAAGAACAGCGTGGTGAGCTGAAACAGGCTAGCGCACGAGCCACTCGGTAGCTTCGTGCGTCATGGAAAGAAGCGGCCCGTAATTTACGAAAGCGCAAAATACGGCGGCCAGCAGAGGCGGCAACGCTGCCCAACGAGGAATATGCATGCGGCGAGGCCTGCGCGATTCATCCCAGGCGAGCAGGCGATTCACACGATCATTGAGCGATCCAGCAACAAAGCCTACCGTGCAAGCAGGCGCAGGCACGACCGGCAGGAGGCGCGAGAGCTTCACCAGAGCGGCAGCCAGGTTGAGAGCATCGTTCACATTCAGGATCGCAGCGTCGTCGGCGGCCAGTTCGGCTGCCTGCGACCACGCCATCTCTAGATGAGCCATTCCTGGAAAGGGGCAGAAGCGGAAAACCAGCTTCTTCAGGTTGTCGTACGAGCGGATATGCGCGAGCTCGTGTCTCAACGCCACTTCAAGTTCATCCGCGGTGAGAAGCTCGAGGGTCGATTCAGAAACAAGCACACGCGGTTGGCGCATGCCGACCAGAGTGAGCGGAGGAGCATCGTGTCGCGCGCGAAGCGTAAATGCCCGCGCACTTCCACCAAGAGGCTGAGATCCCGTTAGCCAGCGAGCCACGATGCGCGAAGTCCGAGTTTGGGCGCTAATCACCCGATGGCATCCCCATGCGATCAAGAAAAGTGCTGCCGTGCCGAGCGCAATCGGCATTGTACCTACGCCCTCGCCAGTCGAACGAGGCTCTAAAAGCTGAAATGACGGGACGACAAAAGCCAGCGTGACAACGATGGAAGCGAGCAGAGGCAGAACCCGCAGCAAGAACAGAAGATCGGCAAGACTTTTTTCCGTGGCTCCGAGCCACCGCAGACCGCGCCACGAAACTGAAACCAGTGCCGACAGAAAACAATAGAACAGCACAAAAAATGTCAGCGAAACGGCGATGCCACGCAAGGCAAACATCAGCGCTGCTCCTTGAGCTTGGGCGGTTGCGCGCCGCGCTCGCCCGCTTTCAGTTCGCGGCGTTTGCGTTCGATCAGGATCTGGAGTTCATCGAGCAACTGCGCGTCATGCGCGCTCAGGGCCTCGACGAGGTAAGAAAGAGGCAGCGACGATGTTTCGTCCGATCCTAGCAACTGCCGGATGCCGTCAATGGCGGCGCCGCGCTGCAACTCCTCGGATGTAAGCCGCGGAGTGTAGCGGAAGGCGCGCCCCTCGGCGACTCGGTCGAGGAGGCCCTTCTTATAAAGACGGTCCATCGTGGTCATGACCGTGGTGTAAGCCTGATGGAGGTTGGTGTACTCAATCAGTTCGCGCACGGTTGCATCCCCTCGTGACCAGACTTCGCGGAGCAGTTGCTGCTCGAACGGCCCGAGCTGAGGAGTGGATTTCGATCCGAAAAGTGAAAACGTTCTGCTCATTCCAGACACTTCTTAAATTGCCGCCGCGCAAAGAACATTCCAGCGGTCAATCCTAGGGGAAAAGGATACCATCCTCCGCGCAACCGCGTCCTTAAGGCGCAGGCGCGAACAGCAACGCGAACGACGAATAGCGAACGACGTTGAATTACCGCGCCACGGTGACCGGCATAATCTCTTCCACGTCAATCTTGGTAGGGTAATTTCCCGTGTAGCAGGCAGAACAGTAGGTGGTCTGTTCGCCATCGGCGCAGGCCTTCTTCAGGCCCTCGAGCGAAAGGTAAGCCAGCGAATCGGCGCCAATGAATTTGCGAATCTCCTCCACAGACTTATTGGCGGCGATCAGCTCCTTCTTGGAAGGCGTATCCACTCCGTAGAAACACGGTGAAATCGTGGGCGGGCAGGAGATGCGCATGTGAACTTCCCGGGCCCCGGCATTGCGAATCATGCGGACAATTTTGCGGCTGGTGGTGCCGCGCACAATGGAATCGTCCACCAGGATGACGCGTTTGCCTTGGATCAGGCTGTGAACAGCGTTCAGTTTGAGCTTGACGCCGAAGTCGCGAACCGATTGCTCCGGTTCAATGAAGGTGCGTCCGATGTAGTGGTTGCGAATGAGGCCGAGGCGAAATGGAATACCGCTCTCGGCGGCGTATCCGATCGCGGCGGTGTTGCCGGAGTCGGGCACGGGAACCACGATGTCGGCTTCGACCGGGGTTTCGCGCGCCAACTGGCGGCCCATGTTGTCGCGGCTGTCGTCGACCGAGCGGCCAAAGACGATGCTGTCTGGCCGCGAAAAGTAAACGTGCTCGAAGATGCAGCTCGAAGTGGCTGGCGAAGGAGCATAAAAGCGCGAACTGATGCCTTCAGGCCCCACAATCACCAGTTCGCCGGGCTTCACGTCGCGCTCGTAGGTTGCGCCCAGCAGATCGAAGGCGCAGGTCTCCGAGGCGAAGACAACGGTATCTTTCTTTTCGCCGGTGAGAGCCGGAATGCGGCCCATGGCCAGGGGCCGAAAGCCGCGCGGATCGCGCACGGCGAAGATGCGGTCGTGGCTGATCATGACGAGCGAAAACGCTCCTTCCACTCGGCGCAACGAATCGGCGATGGCATCGGGGAGTGTCTGTTCCCGCGAGAGCGCGATTAGGTGGACTAGGACTTCCGTATCGCTGTTCGTCTGGAAAATCGATCCCTGTCCTTCGAGCTTGGCGCGGATCGCCCCGGCATTTACCAGATTGCCGTTATGCGCGATGGCCATGGCGCCCTTGTTCGACTGCACCATGATGGGCTGCGCATTGAGCAGCGCCGAATCGCCGGCGGTGGAATAGCGCGTGTGGCCGATCGCAAGAATGCCGCGCAGAGACGCCAGCACTTCTTCAGTGAAAATGTCTGCAACCAGGCCCATGGCCTTGTGCTGGCGCAGGTGCTCACCATCGGAAGTGACGATGCCCGCCGATTCCTGCCCGCGATGCTGTAAAGCATGCAGTCCGAGATAGGCAAGCTTCTCGGCCTCGGGGTGGGCGTGGATGGCGACTACGCCACATTCTTCACGGAACTTATCGGAGGTCCGCATTTAGCTCCCGATCTTTCGCCACTTAGCCTCGGCCAAACGGCGGAGGAACCGCTTGGAAAACGGTTCATACTCCGAGCGTTTCTCTGCTCGATTTTTCAACGCAGCAAACTCCTCTTCAGACGCCCGCCCTTGCCTCAAGCTGATCTTCAGCCACTCTGACTTCGGGTTCCCCACGCCGAGTTCGAGGCAACGGCCGTACGCGTCCCACGCCTCGTACTCTCCATTCTCCACATCGACGGCCTCAAGGTATCCCTGCATTGACGTGAAGGTCGGAAACTCCATTACTGGGTCGTCGTCTTTTTCGTGAACAAACACAGGAAAAGCGAAACTGCTCATTAGTCGGCCACCGCGCTCAGCTCCGTCCGCAGGGCCTTTTCCAGCGCGCCTTCATAAGCGGTGCGCAACTCTTCTATGCTCGCCGAAATCACCGTCTGGCCGTCAATTCCAATCTCAACGCGGTTTCCACCCGTCTCCCCGAGCACATCCGCCGAGATTTCAAACTCCGACGCTACTTGTTTGATTCGCGCCAGGTGGGCTGGGTCGCAGCTTACGATAACGCGGCTTGCATCCTCACCGAACAGGCGGAACTCAAGCGGAAGATCTCGTGCCGCTAAATTGATGCTGGCGCCAGTTCCGGCGGGCAAGGCGCATTCCACCAGAGCGACAGCCAGACCGCCATCGGCACAATCGTGCGCCGATTCGACCAGCCCGGCCTGAATAAGAGAGATAAGCGCGCGTTGCAGCGTGGCTTCTCGTTCAATATCAAGGTCGGGCGGATATCCCCACACCGCGCCGAGAATCTCTTTCGCATATTCCGACGAGCCAAATTCGGACTGCGCATCCACAGCGTCGCCAGGATTATTGGCGCGTAGCAGGACGATCTTGCGCCCCGGCCGCGCGAAATGCATTTTCGCGGCCTTATGCACGTCTTCGAGAATTCCCACCACGCCAACTACCGGCGTCGGATAAATTCCTTCACCCAGAGTTTCGTTATAGAAGCTGACGTTGCCGCCGGTAATCGGCGTATCGAGTTCTTCGCAGGCCTTGGTCATGCCGTCAATCACCTGCGAAAACTGCCACATGATGTGCGGCTTTTCCGGATTGCCGAAGTTGAGGCAATTGGTAGCGCCCATTGGAGTCGCGCCCGCGCAGGCGACTTTGCGCGCCGCTTCGGCCACCGCGTGCATTGCCCCGAGCCGCGGATCGAGGTAGCACCAGCGTCCGTTGCCGTCGAGCGACATAGCGAGCCCGCGCTTCGATCCTTTGATGCGGATCACGCCCGCATCTCCGGCTCCCGGCGCTTCGACCGTGTTGGTCTGCACCATGTGGTCGTATTGCTGCCACACCCAACGCTTCGAGCAAATATTCGGACTCGCGAGTAACTGCTCGAGCCGGCCAGTGAAATCACCGCTTTCGCCAAGCCGGATGTGCTCCGGCATCTCGCGCTCCACGGGCGGTTCCCACCGCGCCAGCGGACGCTTATACACCGGCGCGTCGTCGGTAAGCGCAGCGTTAGAAATTTCCGCGACCACCTGCCCGTGCTGCAGCACCCGCATCTTTGCATCGGTTGTGACGCGGCCAACCTCGACCGCATCCAGTCCCCACTTTTCAAATACGCGGAAGACCTCATCCTCGCGGCCTTTTTGCGCGACCAGGAGCATCCGCTCCTGCGACTCGCTGAGCATGATCTCGTAGGGCGTCATGCCGGTTTCGCGCTGCGGGACATACTGCAGATCGATTTCAACGCCGGTTCCGGCGCGGCTGCCCATTTCGCACGTAGAGCAAGTCAGGCCGGCTGCGCCCATGTCCTGAATGCCGACGATGGCGCCGGTTTGCATCGCCTCGAGACATGC
>Ga0074044_10004151_pt1 | contig 12069 bp, 9 predicted proteins | sample BogForMeECP23OM1_FD_94443 | JGI IMG/M metagenome (GOLD analysis project Ga0074044, IMG submission 94443) | Bog forest soil microbial communities from Calvert Island, British Columbia, Canada - Bog Forest MetaG ECP23OM1 | ecosystem: Environmental > Terrestrial > Soil > Wetlands ...
CGCTGCGGCGGTTCGACGCCCGAGCGATCGTGATGTTCCATGGGCTCGGCGGGCAGTTCCTCCAGGAACCGGGAAGGAAAGGTCGCCTGCTGCTGACCCCGGAATGTCCGGATCCGGCAGCGGCTGAGGTACAGCTCGCGCTGGGCCCGGGTAATGCCGACGAAAAGCAGCCGCCGTTCCTCTTCCAGTTGCTTGTCGTCGTGATTCGCGCGCGTATGGGGGAGCAATCCCTCCTCCAGCGCGCCCACAAAAACGACCGGGAATTCGAGACCCTTGGCGGCGTGCAGCGTCATCAATGTCACGGTGCCGGTTTGCTGGTCCCAGCGGTCGATGGGCGACGCCAGCGTCACTTCGGCCAGAAAGTCGTGTAGCGACGCTCCGGGATGATCCTGGTCGAACTCGCGAGCCGCCGAGATCAATTCGTCCAGGTTCGCCAGGCGATCCTCACCGTTGTCGTGCGTGTCCCCGGTCAGGTAGGTGCGATAACCCGTGCGTTCCAGGAGCCGGCGGATCACCTCTTCGGCCGGGTGGTCGCAGAGCGTGACCAGCTCATCGACCAGCCGCGTGAACTCCAGCAGGCCGCGGGCCGCCTTGTCCTTGAGTCCCTCGACCTGCCCGGCCTGCCGCGCCATGGCCAGGAGTGGGATGCTCCGCTGTCGCGCAGCCCCAACCAGATGGTCGAGCGACGTCTTGCCCAACCCCCGCGGCGGGACGTTGACGATCCGGGCAAAGGCCAGGTCATCCTTGGGGTTGGCCATCAGGTTGAGGTAAGACAGGATGTCCTTGACTTCCTGCCGCTCATAAAATGAGACGCCGCCCACGATCTGGTAAGGGACCTTGGCGGAGCGAAAGGCCTGCTCGATGGGACGCGTCAGAGCGGTCATCCGGCAGAAGACCGCGATATCGCTGAATCGGAATTCGCCCTCCCGGACCAGGCTGTCGATCTTGCCCGCGATCCCCTCGGCCTCATCGGTCTCGCGGGCGTAAACGGTCAGCTCGACGGGTGCGCCCCGCGGGTTCTCGGTCACGAGAGACTTGGGCTTGCGGTTGCGGTTGAACCTGATCAGGTGATCGGCAACGCTCAGGATGTTTTTCGTGCTGCGGTAGTTCCGCTCGAGCTTGACGACCTGGCAGCCGGGATAATCGCGCTCGAACTCGAGAATATTCGCCAGGTTGGCCCCTCGCCAGCCATAGATCGACTGGTCGGGGTCCCCCGTGACGCAAAGGTTGGGATGATCGACCGAGAGGGCTCGGACAATGGCATACTGAGCAAGGTTCGTGTCCTGGTACTCATCGACGAGGACGTACCGGTAGCGGCGGTCCAGGCCTGCGCGGACGTCGGGGTGGTTCTTGAGAATCGACACCACGTGGACGAGCAGATCGTCGAAATCCACGGCCGACGAGGTTCTCAACTTCTCCTCGTAGGCAGCGAACACCCGCGCTTTCAACACATCTTTCTCGTTTCGCGCTCGGGTCCGGAGCACCTGGGGGCTGACCAGTTCGTTCTTGGCCCGGCTGATGGCCGCCTCGACCTGTTCGGGGGTGATGCTGGCTCCATCGCCCATCATCTGGTCCATGACGTCCTTGACGGCGCGGAGGCGGTCGGACTGGTCATAGATCGTGAACCCGGAATCGATCCCCGCCAGCTTGGCGTGAATGCGCAACAGCCGGGCGCAGAAGCCGTGGAACGTCCCCACCCAGACCCTGGAATTCGGCACCAGGGCATCGATCCGCTGGCGCATCTCGCCGGCCGCCTTGTTCGTGAAGGTAATGGCCAGAACATTTTCCGGCGCGATTCCCGCGTGCAGCAGGTGGGCGACTCGCCGGGTGATGACCCGCGTCTTGCCCGACCCTGCGCCGGCCAGGACCAGAAGGGGGCCCTCGATGTGCGTGACCGCTTCGCGTTGGGCCGGCGTCAAATCGTCAAGTAAATCCATAGAGATCGATACATCCTCCACCGCGGCGTTCCCTACCAGGTGGCGAAAACCGGCAGCGGTTTCGAGAAATGTCTGAACGTCGGTCGCTCTCCTCAGTATAGCGGTGGGAAATGCCGGTCGCGAGGCAGCTTCGACCTGATCTCGAACGACGACCAGAACCTAGCAGGAGTGTGATCGGCCACAGTAGGATAGGTTATGTAGCTGAAGCACGGGGCTCATGCCTGATGGTAAGTACACGTTGCGGTCCGAGCCAAGAAGGCGAAAGTTGCGTGCCAGCATCGGTCGCGGCCTCAGAGGAACGTGAGCTTCGCCCTGGTTCCGTCGTGAAATTCCGGCCGGGGCCACGCTAACGAGTCAGTCACGAGAGCAATGCGGCGAAAAGAACCTAGGGTTATGTTCCCAGAGAGCTCTTCCAAACCCGCTGAGGATCTGTACGAGCCTGCGAACATCCTCCAGACGCAAAGGACTGTACACGACCAATCGCTGCCGAGGTCGTCCGGTCCCCGGTTGGCTGGCGAGGACGTTTCAAGAGACCGCAGCGAGGCGGCCACGGCGGCGTCCAGTTCCCTGGTGACAACCCAATCGCTCTATTCGGTCGCCAGTTCGGAAAAGCCATACGCCCAAGGTGCGATGGGCACTATCCTGCTTGCCCGGGATGAAACACTCGGCCGCACGGTGGTCCTCAAGGTTCTGCTCGCGAAGCACCAGAAGAATCGTGAGCTGAGCGACAGATTCCGTCGCGAAGCCTCGATCACGGCCCAGTTACAACATCCGGGCATTCCACCGGTCTACGGCGCCGGGACGCTCTCGGACATGCGGCCGTTCTTCAGCATGAGGCTGGTCCAGGGGCAGACTCTGGCCCAACTGCTCGCCGAATCCGTGGATCATCTCAAGGATCGGCCCCGGTTCCTGACCATCTTCGAGCAGGTCTGCCAGACAGTCGCGTTCGCCCACGCGCGGGGGGTGATCCACCGCGATCTCAAGCCCGAGAACATCGTGGTCGGAGATTACGGCTCGGTCTACGTCATGGACTGGGGGATTGCTCGGTTCCTGAGAATGGCGGGAGACCGGGGCGCAGACGTCGATGTGATGCCGCCGTTCTCGTTGAACCCACAAGACACCATCGTCTTGACCGGCCGGACCGGAGATTCCGCGATGGCCGAGGAAGGATCCTCAATCACCATCGCGGGCGACCTCCTGGGCACGCCTCAATACATGTCCCCGGAGCAAGCTCGAGGGGACAGCGATCAGGACGAGCGCACCGACGTATTCAGCCTCGGTGTGATTCTGTTCGAGATTTTGACTGGCCGACCCTTGCGTCCTGTTACCACCGTGCAAAGGGAATCTCTGGAGGTATTTGCGGCAGCCCATCACTTGACCACGTAGACGCGGCTCGACGCCGCCAGGGCGGACGCGCCCATGGTGAGCCTGGTCAAGCGATGCCTGGAGCTCGATCGCGATCGCCGCCCCCGCAACGCGTCGGAGGTGGCTGCCGAGGTGACCTCTTATCTCCTGCATGTGCTGCGACGGCCCGAGCGGGAGCTGGCAAGGTTTTTCGAACTCTCTCTGGATCTTTTCTGCCTTGCAGGGCTGGACGGATTCTTCAAGCAGATCAATCAAAACTTCACCCGCGTGCTGGGATACTCCACGGAGGAACTCCTCGCGAAGCCTTTCATCGACCTTGTCCACCCCGACGACTGCGAACAAACGCGAATGCAGGTGGTCAAGCTCTCTCAGGGGCTCCCCGTCGTCCGTTTCGAGAACCGCTATCGAGATCGGTCCGGGAACTACAAGTGGTTTGAATGGACGGCCAAGTCCGTTCCCGAGGAAGGAATCATTTTCGCCACGGCTCGTGACATCACCGAGCGGAAACACCTGGAACAAAGGTCAGAGGCCATCGTGGAGTCGTCGCCCATGGCGATGATCATGACCGATCGGGCCGGGCGAATCGTGCAGTTGAACAGGGAGGCCGAGAAGTTATTCGGATTCCAGCGTGACGAGCTGGCCGGGCAAATGGTTGAGATGCTGATCCCGGAACGGTTTCGCCAAAGGCATCTCGCCCACCGCGAGCGCTTTCTCATGAATCCCTCGATGCGTCCCGGCTCCGGACGCGAGCTCTGGGGACTGCGCAAGGACGGCACCGAGTTTCCGATCGAGCTCGGCCTCAGTCCGCTCGAGACCGAGGAAGGGATTTTCGTCATCAGCGCGATCGCCGACATCACCGAGCGAAAGCGTCAGACGCAATGGTTCCAGGCCATCGTCGAGTGCATCCCGACGGGGATGGTCTTGTTCGACAGCGCTGGTACCATCTGCCTGGTGAGCAAGGAAACCGAGCGGCTTTTCGGGTACTCGCGTGGTGAACTCATCGGGCAGGAGGCCGAGATCTTGATCCCCGAGCGATTCCGAGTCGGGCATCGAGTATTGCTCGACAGTTTCTATGCGTCCGCGTCGGCGCGCCGCACGGGAAAGACTCGCGAAATTGTCGGAAAACGCAAGGACGGCACCGAGTTTCCAATCGAGCTCGGCTTCAACCCGCTCGGCGGCAGCGGCGACGGCGTCTTTCTGATCAGCGAGATTCCCGATCTCACCACCGGGAATCAGGCGCCGCAGCCTCCAGATGCCTGATTCCATGGTCATCGCTCGCAACTCATGCCTCGCTCAAGCCGGCCGATGAGGCCGCGGCCCGCGTGAAATGCTCGACCGCAATAATGCGGCGATCTCGCCGAGCTGTTGTCCCGGGCCCGGCGTGTGCGTTCCTGGCAACAACCAATGCATTTCCCCCAGCTTATTGCAATCCTTGTCCCACATTGATTCCCAGAATCAACACCGTGCGGAATGATGATTGACCGTCCGGAATGACCGTGCTAGCTTACAGCGACCGTTTGACCTGTGGAAACACGATCACTCTCCCCGTTGCGTGTGAAATCGCGCTCAGGTTGGTTTCAGTCCAGGTTCCAAAGGCGTTTGCCCCTTCACAGAAGGGCCCCTGGAGAATCTGCACCGATGAGTTACCCGTCGAGATCAAACGCCATGCGCTTCGGCTCGGAATCCCAAGACCTGACGACGACCCTGAACGCTGAGCTGCAACTTTCGCCCATCCGCCCGTTGCAGTCGACCGAGCTCACGATCGATGGTCTATCCCAGGCTCTCAAACGTTCGGTGGATCTGGCCGGTGCGTCGATCGGGATGCTGTTACTCGCCCCGGTGATGCTGGGGATCGTCCTTCTGATCCGGCTCGACTCGTCCGGTCCGGTCTTGTTCCGCCAGCAGCGTCGCGGCCGTCACGGACGCCTCTTCCACATGCTCAAGTTTCGCACGATGGTCGCTGATGCCGAGCAGCGCCTGGACGATCTGGAGGAGCATAACGAGTCCGAGCATGGCGTTCTGTTCAAGCTGCGCGATGATCCAAGAGTCACATCCCTGGGACGATTCTTGCGGCGATCGAGCCTGGACGAGCTTCCCCAGCTCGTCAACATCCTCCGCGGAGAGATGAGCCTGGTTGGCCCTCGGCCTCTCCAGTTGCGGGACAGCGACAAGCTTCGGGAACTCGATCCTGAAGGCTTCGCCTGCCGCCTCCAGGTGTTGCCAGGGCTTACCGGCCCCTGGCAGGTCGGGGGGCGGAGCGATATTGATTACTCCCACATGGTCAAGCTGGATCGAGATTACGTCGAGAACTGGTCCCTGGCCCGGGATCTCCGGATCATCGCCCGGACCTTCATCGTGGTACGGTCCCTGGCCCGGGATCTCTGGATCATCGCCCGGACCTTCATCGTGGTACTGGTCGGCCGCGGGGCTTATTGATCGTGAGGATCCGGCGGCGTCTTCACCCCCCACGGCTTCCTCGGACTGACCTGCGGGAAGAGCAGCGGACCAATACCGTGGCGAGCTGCAATCCGACCGTGCCGATATGATATGAATATAGCAATCGTTGGTTGTGGATTCGTCGCGGACTACTACCTCTCGACCCTGGCGGCATATCCGGAACTGAAGCTGATCGGCGTCACCGATCGCGATCCGGACCGCGCGACGAAGTTTGCCGTTTTTCACGGCGTCTCCCGGCTTGGCTCGCTCGAAGAAGTGTGGAACGATTCCCGCGTTCAACTGGTACTCAACCTGACCAACCCCCGCAGCCACTACGAGGTCACCAGGGCGTCGCTCGAGGCTGGCAAGCACGTCTACAGCGAGAAGCCACTGGCCATGCAACTCGACGAAGCCAAAGCGCTCGTCGAGCTTGCCGAGTCCAAGGGTCTGCATCTTTCTTCCGCTCCCTGCAGCCTGCTGGGAGAAACGGCCCAGACTCTCTGGAAGGCTCTTCGTGAACGCCAGGTCGGAACGGTGCGTCTGGTTTACGCCGAGATGGACGATGGCATGGTGTTCCGGATGCCGTACAGACAATGGAAGAGTGCCTCCGGGATCCCCTGGCCGGCGACGGATGAGTTCGAGGTCGGCTGCACATTTGAGCATGCTGGTTACTACTTGACCTGGCTTCCCGCGTTTTTCGGACCGGCGGCGACGGTGACCGCGTTCTCGGCCTGCCTTGTGCCCGATAAGCAGACCGACGAGCCTTTGCGCGAGGAGGCTCCCGACTTCTCGGTCGCCTGCATCAGGTTTGCCTCCGGCGTGGTGGCCCGGCTCACTTGCAGCATCATCGCCCCCCACGATCACTCGCTCCGGATTGTCGGTGACGAGGGAATTCTGAGCACTCACGACTGCTGGTATTACCGTTCGCCCGTACGCATTCAGCGCTTCTACACCATTCGTCGCAGGACCTTCAAGTCTCCCTGGAAGACGCGGTATCCTCTTGTCGGAGAAAAGCAGAAGCGCTACCGTTATCGCGGTTCTCAGCAGATGGACTTCGCTCGGGGAGTGGCCGAACTGGCAGCCTCGATACGCGAAAATCGTCCCTCGCGGCTCTCGAAGCGCTACAGCCTGCATACCAATGAGCTGGTCATTGCAATCCATCAGGCGCGTGACACTGGAGCTCCTTACAAGGTGACGACCACGTTTGACCCGATCGAACCCTTGTTCTGAGCAGATCGTCGCCTTGATGGGGAGCTTGCCTCTTGAACACCGCTGGAACCACGTCTGTCGTCCGGTGGGGCATCCTGGGAACCGGGGTCGCGGCCCGGGCGTTTGCCGAGGATCTGTGCCTGGTGCCTGGCGCCGTGCTGTCCGCGGTTGCGTCGCGACAGACGGAGCGAGCCCACGCATTCGCGAGTCAGTTCCGGGCTCGTCGCGCCCATGACACCGTGGCAGGCCTCGCCGGTGATGATGACGTGGATATCGTGTACATCGCGAGCCCGCATGATCGGCACCGGGAACATGGTCTGGCCTGCCTGTCTGCCGGGCGGGCCTTGCTTTGTGAGAAGCCGTTTGCCCGCACCGCCGCCGAGGCTCGCGAAGTGATCGACCGGGCTCGTCGCTCGCGGCGTTTTTGCATGGAGGCAATGTGGATGCGATTCCATCCCCTGCTGCTGGAGGTTCGCAGCATGGTGCGGTCCGGCGACCTGGGCCAGATCCGTCTGCTGACGGCCGACTTCGGCTACCCGACTCCCTTCGATCCGGAGAACAGGTTCTTCGATCCGCGGCAAGGAGGCGGGGCTCTCCTTGATCGTGGGGTCTATCTGATTTCGCTGGCGCACTTCCTGCTCGGGACGCCTGAGGAAATCGTGGGCCGCGCCTCGATCGGACCGACGGGAGTCGACGAGCAAGAGTCGCTGCTCTGCAGTCATGATGGCGGCGCCCTGGCTGTGCTCACGTCCTCGCTGCGCAGCCGGCTCAGGAATGAGGCTGTGATCATTGGAACGCATGGTCAGATTCGCATCCATGAGCCCTTCTATGCCCCGCGCCGGGTATCCTGGACCAGGTCCGTTGAGCCCGCCGGCACGCCCTCGCGGGTCATGCCCACCGGCGGCTGGAAGACCCGGATCAAGCGAATCCGGCTGCTGCGTCGTGCCTTCGAGACGATCGGTCGACCCGTGCTGGAGTCGATGCGCCGCAACACCAGGTCGATCGTTCATCATGCCGCGGGCCATGGCTACGAGTTCGAAGCCGCCGAGGCGATGCGTTGTCTTGGCGAGGGACTGCTGGAAAGTCCGCTCATGCCTCTCGATGAAACATTGGCCATCCTTGATTCCACCGATCGGCTGCGCCGATCGTGGGGATTCACCTTTCCGGACGAAAGCTGCTGACAGCGAGTTGTGCAACCGCCCTCCGAGCCTGCGCCTGTCTGCCAGCTTGGCCACGTCTCCGGTGCCCAGTAGACTGAAATGGAATCGAACTCCGCTGGCGACCCATTTTCGTGGGAAGGGTGCTGAGCATGGAGATCCTGGGGATCGGCACCGACATCGTCGAATGCCCGCGGATCGGCAAAATGATCGAACAGTACGGCGAGCTGTTCCTGCGGCGGGTTTACACGGCCCGGGAGGTTCGCTATTGTCAGTCGAGGAAGCACGCGATCGAGCACTTCGCGGGCCGGTGGGCGGCCAAGGAGGCGATTCTCAAGGCCATGGGCACCGGCTGGAGCCGGGGCATCTCCTGGACCGACATCGAGGTGCGGACCGGCGAGTCCGGACAGCCGCAGGTCATGGTGGGCGGCATTGCCAAGGAGGTCGCTCGCGAGCGCGGAATCGCCGACATCCTGATCTCGATCTCCCACTGCCGGACTTACGCCACGGCGTACGCGGTCGCCCTGGCTCAGAAGGCACCCCCGGCCACGCCCCCATCTGCCGAGCAGGGTTGAGCCCGTCGGGAGAGGAGAGGCAGTGAACGGGCCCGACCTGCCGGACCGCTTAAGTAGTTCAAGTCCGAGAAACGCGGAGTTCACGCAGCCAGAAACGGTCCGAGCGAGGACAGGAAGTGCTGGCAGCGCGTTGAGCTGGGTATCCATGGCCTGAACAGATGGACCGCAAATTGTCTAGAGGTGTCCCTCAACACGCGGGGAGTCGTCCTCTATCGGGCGGGGCAGCATGCCGAGGCGGTGACGACCCTCGACAAGAGCCTCAAGGCTGGACAAGGGCAGTTCGATGGGTTTGACCTCTTCTTTCTGGCCATGGCCCATCACCGCCTGGGGCATCGCGAGGAAGCGCGGCGGTGCCTTGACCGCGCGATCGAATGGATGGGCCATTCCGGGCGGCTCACGGGCGATCAAGCCAAGGAGCTGGCCTCCTTCCGCGCCGAGGCCGAGTCGGTCCTCGCCGGTCCGACGGGGGAACTGCCCGATGACGTCTTCGATGGGCCGAGAGTGTAACGCCTCAATTCATTGCAGGGTGCTTCGATGGAGTCTCCGTAGGGGTTGGGCTGGCTGGATTCCCGCTGTGCCAGTATCGTACAGGCTGCGATTCCGTGCACGCCTGGCCAACTTGTTTGATCTACCGCGGACGACCTCTCCTCATCGAATTGCGAACCGATTCCGATGCCCGATCAACCCGCGATCTGCGTCTTCTGCGGCTCATCGTCGGGCGTTTCGTCCGCGTACAGGCAAGCGGCTCGTCAGGTGGGCGAAACGCTCGTGCGACACGAGGTTGATCTTGTCTACGGCGGGGGCCGGGTCGGACTGATGGGCATCGTGGCCGACGCGGTCCTCGGGGCAGGGGGGCGGGCGATCGGCGTGATCCCCGACGCCCTCGCAACGAAGGAGATCGCGCACGACGGACTCACCGAGCTCCATGTCGTCTCCGGCATGCACGAGCGCAAGGCGCTGATGGCGACGAAGTCGTCGGCCTTCCTCACCCTTCCCGGCGGGATCGGCACGTTCGAGGAGTTCTTCGAGATCCTGAGCTGGGGCGCGCTGGGTATTCATCAGAAGCCGATCGGCATCCTCAACGTGGACGGCTACTTCGACCCGCTGATCGCACTCCTCGAGCACGGGATCGCCGAGCAGTTCATTCAACCCGGTTTTCTTCATCCCCTCATCGTCTCCGACAATCCAGACACGCTCATCGGCAATCTCCTCACCTACGTGCCTCCCGCTGTCGGCCCGCGCTGGATCAAGCTCGAGGAAACGTGAAGCCGGGGTGTGACATCGTGACCACGCCCGTGGCCGCCTTATGGTGTGCCCGAATCCGGAGGGAATCCGTGAGCTCAATCGCCCCTGTCCCGCCATTGACGGGGGAACCAGAGGAGGAGATAATTAGACAACAATCTAAATAATCGCTCTGCCTGTGCGAATGGACTCTTTTATGATGGCACTGAACCAGGTATTCAAGGCGTTGTCGGACCCGACCCGGCGCGAGATCATCCGGTTGCTCGGGCATGGTGAGCGGACGGCCGGCGAGCTGTCGGCCTCGTTCGACATGACCAAGCCCTCGATGTCCCACCACTTCGCGGTCCTGAAGGAGGCCGACCTGGTCACGAGCCGTCGCGACGGGCAGCAGATCTACTACTCCCTGAACACCACGGTCCTGGAAGACGTGATGACGCGGATCTGGGACCTGTTCGGGAGTGCTAACGCGAAAGGAAAGTCCATTCCATGAGCCGCCCCTACTGGATCATCGCAGGTCTCTTGACCCTGGCAGCGTGGGCGCTGGCGGCCTGGCTCTATCCCAGCCTCCCCCAGCGCGTGCCGACGCACTGGAACATCGAGGGCAAGGTCGACGGCTGGGGCGACAAGTCCTGGGCGACCTTTCTGATGCCCGGGATGATGATCGCCTTCCTGATCGTTTTCGCCTTCCTGCCGGCGCTTTCTCCCAAGCATTTCGAGGTGGACTCATTCCGCTCAACGTATCTGTACATCATGGTCCTCATCACCGGGCTCTTTGCCTACATGAACGGTGTCATCCTGCTGGAGCGGCGCGGGGCCCTGTAGGGTCAAGCGCGCTCCGTTTTCAGGTTTCACTCGCCCCGGTCGATCCACCGCGCGAGGGCCTCGGGCGAGATCTCGCTGGACGAGAACCGCAGCGTGTGAGAGGATCCGGCAAGTTCATAGGCAGTCTCGGGCCAGGCTCGCTCGAACGCCGGCCCGGCGCGGTGAATCCAGAGTGAGGCTGGGGCAGAAAGGGCGGCGGCGGCCTTGAAGCCTCCGAACTGGAACAGGCCCGGCAAGTCAAGGGCAGGGGGGAGCGTTCCCGAGCCATCGGAGTCTTGCCAGCCGGACAGGTCCACAACCGTTCGGGCCAGGCCTTCGAGCAGCGGCCGGGAGAGCAAGACCTGGGGGCCGGCCAGTCCCTGCCCGGCCAGACTGACCTCGCGGACGTCCGCTTGCGAGCGAGCCCAGCTCAGCACGGTGGCCAGGTCCTGCATCTGGTCGGCGGCCGGGCTGGGATTGTAGGTCTCGAAGTGCGCCGTATCGGGACGGTGCGACAGGGGCCGAGCCGGATCGATCGACTCGCCGACGAGCAGCGGATCGAAGCCAAGCACACTCTGGCCCGCAGCCAGGAGTGCTCGAGCCGTCTCCGAAGGCTGGCCGGCGGTCGTGGCGAGCGCAGCCTTGCCCCGCGAGTCGGCGATCACCGTGAGCCGGCCGGTCGAGCGGGTGGGGATCAACTGGACCACGGGAATCGCTTCTCCACGCAGTCTCCGGCCAATCTGTGAATGGACGATCGTGAACCCCTCCCGACTGAGCCGGCGAACCTCGCGATGGTCGATCGCCTCCGGCGGGGGATTTACCAGGCTCACGCGGTTCTTCAAGCTGACCATCAAGAACCGCCTGGCGGCGTCCCAGTTTGTCGAGCCAATCCGGGAGGGAGCCAGGGACTCGATCTGAACGCCCAGCAGCCTGACCAGATCGGTTTCGAGTTGTGCGGGGGTCTTACGATTCGGCGGAGCCGGATGGCTGCGATCGAATGTCCAGAGCGTCTCGGGTTGCTCGGTTTGCTGCTGTCCTTCGCGCGTGCTCGAAGGATCGCCCAAGCCCAGCAGCCACCGGCCCATGAAGGCGTAGACCGCGTTCCGACTGGTCTGGTTGTAATTATGAGGGAAATCGAAGACCGCGGCCTCGATCCGGTCGGTCGAGCCGATCAGCGAGTAAACGCCGCGAATGACCGGAAAGGCGCGGGTCATGGTCTTGGCCGTCCAGTCGCCGCTGGCGCCGACGAGGATCATCGGACGGGGCGCGCAGAGGGCCGCGATCTCGACGTTGTCGGTGCCGAGGCGCAAGCCCGCGGCGTTCTCGCACACGCAGCCGCCCTGGAAC
>Ga0074044_10004152_pt1 | contig 12068 bp, 12 predicted proteins | sample BogForMeECP23OM1_FD_94443 | JGI IMG/M metagenome (GOLD analysis project Ga0074044, IMG submission 94443) | Bog forest soil microbial communities from Calvert Island, British Columbia, Canada - Bog Forest MetaG ECP23OM1 | ecosystem: Environmental > Terrestrial > Soil > Wetlands ...
CTCGCGGGAGAAAGCGGGAATGTCTGATAATCGTTCCTGTCTTTCTCTTGTCGGCTTTGCCCCGGGGCTGGGGGTCGTAATCATTCTCAGAAAAGGACATCCTGATGAACTCCCTGCGTGCACGTTTACCTATCCTCTTGCTTGAGTTTGTCGTATTGGGCGTAGCTACGTTGTTCGCCCAGTCTTCCGTGACCATAGATTTGACCGTCGATGCCACCCAGGCGCCGGAAAAGATCGTTCGGACCCGCATGGTCATGCCGGTGAAATCCGGTCCCCTCACGCTTTATTACCCTAAATGGATTCCCGGCGAGCATACGCCGTCGGGCCCCGTGGGAAACGTGGCGGGGCTCACGTTTTCGGCCAACGGCAAGACCCTTCCCTGGAGGCGCGACCTCCTCGACGTATTTACCTTCCATGTGGACGTGCCCTCGGGCGTGGAACGCTTAGAGGTTGCGTTCGACTACATCGAGCCCAGCAGCGGGATGTTTAGCGGGGGCGGTTCCGCCACCGACAAATTGGTGATCGTCAGTTGGAACCAAAACGTGCTTTATCCTGCGTGGAGTCGGGCCGAGAATATCATTATTAAGCCCACGCTGCGCTTGCCCTCAGGCTGGAAATTCGGAACCCCCTTGCCCGTGGAGAATGCGGCGGGCGACGAGGTGACTTTTAAGCCCGTCTCACTCGACCGCTTGGTGGATTCGCCCGTCATCGCCGGCGAGTATTACCGCGCCGTGGATGTCACACCCCCCGGCGAGTCGATCCATCACGAAATTGATCTGGTGGCGGACAGTGCGGCAGCGCTGGAGATGTCCCCCGAAGTGCAGAAAGCCTTCACGAGCATGGTGGCGGAAAGCGGAAAAGTTTTTGGGGCACGCCACTATCGCGACTACCATTTTCTCCTCACATTAAGCGACCACGTTGCGCATTTCGGACTCGAACATAACGAGTGCGACGACAGCCGCACCGGGGAGCGCAGCCTGCTGACGCCGGAAGGGAGGCGCGGAGTAGCAGGTCTGCTCGGACACGAATTCGTTCATTCCTGGAACGGAAAATTCCGCCGGCCCGCCGACCTCGCTGTGCCCTACTACGAAGTCCCGATGAAAACCGATCTGCTCTGGGTTTACGAGGGGCTTACCTCTTACTTGGGCCCTCTCCTCGCGGCCCGCAGCGGTATGTGGACTCCCGAGCAATATCGTGAAGACTTGGCGACCACGGCCGCGGACATGGGTCCGGGGCGCCCTGGCCGCACCTGGCGGCCTCTCCAGGACACCGCGGACGCAGTCGCCGGCGAAGCCCCCGGCCGCGCCGGCTGGGGGGATTGGCGGCGCGGCGTTGACTATTATCCCGAAGGCGATCTGATCTGGTTGGAGGTCGCGACCATCATTCACGACAAGACTCAAGGGAAGAAATCGTTCGAGGATTTCTGCCGCGCGTTTTATGGCGGCCCCAATCAGGGTGCGGAAGTGAAACCTTACACTTTTGACGAACTCGTCGGGGCCTTAAAGGCGGTTGCGCCTTATGATTGGGCGGGATATTTCCATGACCGGTTGACCTCAACTTCCGCTCAAGCCCCGGTGGGAGGCATTGAGGCGGGAGGGTGGAAAGTGGATTTCAGCGACAGGCCGCCGGCAGCCCGAGGGGGTGGCGGTGGGGGCGGACGATTCGGAGGGGGAGCGAACACCGTCTACTCCTTGGGCTTGCGCATGGGGACGGACGGGACCGTTCAGGAATCGCTGGTCGGCGGACCGGCCTTTTTGGCGGGGATCACGCCGGGGATGCGGGTGGTGGCCATCAATGATCGCGCCTTTACGGCGGATTTGCTCCACGACGCGCTGAAGGCCGGCACTAAGGATGATCAGCCCATCCGCTTCCTGGTCGTGAACGACGATTACTACAAAACCATCTCGGTCAACTATCACGGCGGTGAACGCTACCCCCGCCTGGTGCGCGTGGAGGGGAAACCTGATCTGCTCGACGACATCGCCAAGCCGTTGATTGGGCAGAAATAGCCCGGATTTCACAGCGCGGGCTTGCAAGTGCGGGGGTGAAGACCCGTTCTTGTCTTCAATGGCTCAATGACTGGATCTTCGTGTCTCTGTGTTCAAGGAATCTGTGGCAAGGGTTTCCCAGCCCCCTCCGTCGAGGGCGGGCCCGGCACTTCCACGATGCAGTTCAGCGCTGACATCTCCTTCGATTCGGTATCGCGCACAACCTCGCGAACCTGGTACGTCCCCGGCGCCACCTGAAAGCTGGTCTTGGCATTGATGCCGGACTGGGTAAACTTCTCCAGGGTTGCGTCTTTAAGATGAAGATCGAGTGACGCCTCCTTGGGGGTCACATACTTCCCGTCGCGATCAAAGAGCGTGGTGTGGAAAATCAGCTTGTCAACGCTGCGGCCTGCCTCCTTGCGGAATTGCAGCAGGCGGACGTCGACGTGAATCATGACCGTGAGCTTGGACTCGCGATCGCTCACTTTCGCGACCTGGGTGGTCACTTCCGCCGGCAGCGCGCGGATTTCCTCCTGAGAGAACACCACTTTCTCCAACTCATCATGGCTTGAAACCTGCCCTTCCAGCGCCGCCGCTGAAGCATAATAGCCGCGCCGCGCCTGGACAATCAGACGCTCGCGAGAGTTAAGGGTCACCTTGAGCGAATGGAATTTTCCGTCCAGGTTGATGTTTGGCGGAGAGAAGGTCAGCACATAGTAGGCCTCGGGAACGGCTGCTGCCTGGCGAAAGCCATCGTTGAAATCGTTGCTGTTGTGAAAATAAGCGCCGCCGGTGCCGGCGCTGAGGCTTGCCAACACGCCGCCGGATAACACCGTTCCCGCAGCCTCAATCTGGTTCTTGAGGATCGCCAGGTCAGGCCGAGTGATGAGGGCCCCCTGGATTTTCCGCGGCACGAGGCCGGCGGCGTCGATCGCACTGATGACGACCCCCTGGCGCAGGGCCCGGTCGATGATCGCGTCCATTTCCCGTTCGCGCGTTTCGTTCAGAAAGCCTGGCGAGACCAGCACCAGGCTGCGCTGGCCCGGCATTCCTGCCAGGCGCCGGACCGCGTCTTCGATTCCTTGCAGGGAATCTTGCGACTGCATGTCCGCCAGTGACCAAATCTGGCCCGCCTGCGCCCTTACAATGCTCTCTGACATTTCTTGGCAACCCTGATTTTGCATTCCCGGCTGCAGGCAGTTGTAGTAATAGGATTCGTAGTTGGCAATTTTGGTGGCGTCTGGGTCGCGCAACTGGTTGATCCGGTATGCCTGGTATTCCCCGATGTCAGGACCCGAGTTTGGATCCGAATTCACCAACGTGCGCGACCGCGGCGCCAGATGGAAAAACGCCTGGTGGAGCTTGTCGCGGTCGTCGGAGAAGTCGGCTTCGCCCTGGGCGGACGAGGTGAAGATCGCCACGCGGTCTTGGGGGCCAACGGACTTTGTTAGGTATCCCCAGGCAGCGTTTTGGGTCCGCCCGACCTCCTCGTTGGTCAGGTGTAGATCGTCGAAGTAAAGGACGACGAAACGTTGGGCGAGGGCTTTGGCAGAAGCGCTTGGAGCCTCAGAGGTCTTCCCCGCCGGTGCCGAACCTGCGACTTCCCCCGCAAGCTTGGAATGGCCAACTTCAACCGCAAATCCCAAAATGTCCTGGGGCTTGCCGTCGTCGAACAACCGGAAGTTTTCTTTGTGGAGATTGCCCACCGGGCGGTCGTTGGCGTCGCGCACCACGACTTTCACCGTCACCAGGTTGCGCTCGACGTGAAGCTGGAAGGTCGGCTGCGCCTCTTGGCTTGGGCTTTCATGGGCTTGATTTTCGGGGGGGGGTGCGGTTTTGCGGCGCCGCGCCGGAGCCGGCGCTTAGCAGGCAAATCGAAAGCGCCAACCAGGGAAGGAGGTTTCGACCCAGGCCGCGAGCGAGGACGCGCTGGAGAGATTGACGCATGATCGTCCTCTCGAAGAATCGCTTGCCCCACTATACGCCAAAACGGGGGCGTAGTCTTCTTTTGTGGCAACGATTAAAGATCCGGGCGCCCCCTGCCGATTTAACTAGGGAGTAGTGAGGGGAAACTCGATGAACAACGAGTTGCTGGACGTCCTTCGGATCGCCAATCGCGAATTTCAGGAGTTTATTGATCAGGTTGCACAGAGTGGCGAAAAAGTGGTGGAGTCCCGCCGGGCGGTTCGCCGGCTGACCAAAGTTGACCTGCGACTCAAACAAGTTTCTAAATTTCTCGCTGCGGATTCCCGCTCCTCCCTGCAAGCGCCGGAAGCTGCCTACGAGGTCCTGAAGTACCAAGAGAACCTGAAGACCCTTCGCAGCATCATGGAAACACTGCATTTTTCGCTGCTGGCGGAAAAGGCGCGCCTGGAAAATGTACGAGCAAACATGCAGGCCGCGTGCGCCTGGGCCACTTCCCTGCGCGAAATCTCCTGAGCCCCTTCTTTCCCTGCGGCTTCTCGAAGCACTAAGGCGAGGTCACGTCGTGGGCAAGTAGTCAAATAGGTCCAACTGCGAGATGTTTCCGCCGGCATCCAACAAAGCTTGTTGGGTGGCTTTAGCTTGGCTCAGGTTAGTAACCACGGTGGCCATGTCGGCGTCCAGCGTGCTGCTTTCGTTTTCGGTCAATTGCGTTTGTTGCTGGGTGAGGAACGTCTGGGCATTGTTCAGCAGGTCCACGGAGTTTCCGTAGAAGGTCTGTTGGGTGCTCACATAGTTCAGAGCGTTCTGGACTTCCGTGGTGGCACTGGCAACATCGCCATTCGTCGTCAGCGCGTTGTACAAATCCTGGAGGGATTTGAAGACATTGGTTGCAGCATTGCTAAACAATTGGCTGCCCGGCAGGTTGATGGGCATCGCCTGCCCCTGTGAAATTTCCACGCTGTTGGTACTATCGTTTCCATGATAGGTCACGCCGGAAGCGGAGGAGGCGTCCGCCACGTAAGGTTGCGTGGTCGTGGCCGTACCTGCAAAGAGATACTGGCCATTATAAGAAGTGTTCGCCAGGCCCAGTATTTCCTGTTGGATACCCTGAATTTGCTGGGCAAGGGCTTGCCGGTTCTGGGAGTTTACGGTTCCATTGGCTCCCTCCACGCCCAAGGTTTGTGCGGTCGTCAAGGCCTCCACGACGGAGCTCAACGCCGAGCCCGCCACATTCAAAGACCCCGTCAAGGACGCGATGTTTTGCAGGTATTGGCTGTCGGAGCTTGACTGCATTCGCAGGCCCACCAAGGAAGCGACCGCGGCAGGGTCGTCGGAAGGGGAGTTCAGCTTTTGCCCGGACGCAATCTGCTGCAAGACTTGATCCTGTTGTTGTTTATTCGTCTGCAACCCATCCAGGATAATGGTGTAGACATCGGGATTGACGCGTATGCCCATGTTAGCTCGGTGTAAACATATCGATGGTCGCCGAGGTGAGCTCATCGACGACGTTGATTACCCGCGCGGCGGCTTCGTAGGCTTGCTGATGGGTAATCAAGTTAGCGGCTTCCTCGTCCAGCGAGACCCCGGAAATCGACGACTGCTGGTTGGTAAGCTGCTGCAAGACCAGACCGACCGCTTCCTGTTCGGAGGTGGCGTTGGAAACGTTGTTGCCAACCTGGTCGATGAGGTTGGAATAATATTCTCCCGCCGTTTGGCCTGAGACGATCGAGGCATTCTGGAGGTCGGCCATCGCCGTGGCGTTGCGGTTGTCTCCCTGAGTGCCGTCGGAACTGGCGGCGACTTGGTCAGGATTGGTGAGTGCCACGGTCATGGTGGCGGCAGCGCCGGCATTGGAACCTGAGGCGGAGGGGGTAGGCGGCGTGAAGAAATCCGCGCCTTGTGAGCCCGTCAGGTCAAAACCGTCTTTCTGTTGCTGGTTCACGGCCGAGATCAGACTGGCAGCCAGATTGTCGAGGGATGATTGCGTCGACGGAACGCTGTCATCGCGGGCACTGATGAGTCCCTGGAGCTGTCCGCCCGCGATGCCGGAAGTGATGTCGGTTCCCTGGGCATACACGTCGTTCATACCCGTGGCACTATTGATTTGAGTGGTCAAGGCGTCGCTTTGATTGCCGGATACGAGGAGCGTGCCATTGGTGGTGGTCACGGACACGGTACCATCGTTGGAATAAATGACCGCCGTGTCGATCAGGTTGGAGAGGCTCTGCAGGGCTTGGTCGCGCTGATCGTCAAGGGCGCCAGGATCATCCCGGGAATTAGAAACCTCCTGGATTTGCTGATTCAGGTTAGCCACTTGTGCGGTGAGTTGGTTAACTTGCTGAACGGTCTGCACCACCGATTGATTCAGACCCTGTTGGATGGTCGCCAGATTCTGGCTGGTTTGGCTGAACGCGCCGGCGAGGTCCTGGCCCGCGATGAGGGTCGCCTGGCGCAGGGAAGAACTTGTCGGGTCGGTGGCGAGGGACTCAAAACTATTGAAGAAATTGCTCAAATCAGTCTGGAGGCCGGTCCCCTGGGTCTCGTTGAAGAGGGCTTGCACCTGGTTCATCGCACCCAGGTAAGAATTCAAGCTCGATTGCCGGGAGGTTTCCTGGTCGATGCGGAGGTTCAGGACGTTGTCGCGCACGCTCTGCACGCTTTGCAGCGTCACACCGGTCCCCACCATGGTATTCCCGCTGAGGATGGGAGGACTCTCCTCCAGGATGGGCACTTCCCGCGAATAGCCCGGGGTGTTGACGTTGGCGAGGTTGTTGGCAACTACCTCCAGGGCGCCTTGCTGTACCAGCAGGGATTGGAGGGCGACAGACATCGTACCGAAAAGGCTCGACATAATCTATTTCCCCATCGAGGCGAAAGGCAGCCCCTTGGATCGAGTAAGGGGGAGCGGATACGTGCCCGAATAGTGCGCCAGGAAATTCAGCAAGACGTTTACGGTCCGCCGGGAACGCCGGAGCAATTCCGAATGGACGCGGCTCAGCCGGTGGACGTCGGCCTGAATGGCTTTGAGTCCGCCCAGCAATAGATGAAGCTGGCGCGCCGATGTGGGGTCGAGCTGCGCATCGAGTTCACTGAGTGAGGAGGGCATCTCACCCGCGGCGGCCAAGCCTCGGAGTTTCTCTTTCCTATTTTGCAGCTCACTGTCCAACAGGCGAATTTCCGTGCACAGGTTCTCCTGACGCGCGATGTGCTGGTGCATCGATCCCAAGTCGAGCGCGACGTAAGCTGACCGGCTCTCGTCAAGGTCGGTGGCGAGCAAACGAAGGGTTGCCAAACGCCGTTCCAGCAATTCCAGGTATTGCTGCACTTCGAGTTTCATGATTAGGCCAAAACATCGAGCTGGTGATCCGCTTCCGGTTCAGGCGCGAGCTCCGGTTCCGCCTCGGGCTCTTGGGCAGGCGGCGGCTGCACCTTCTTCACAGCCTTCTTGCGCGCCGCGAAGTTTTCTTCCCGTGTCCGCCCTCCATCATCGGAGGTCCGCTGTGCTGGGGCAGGAGCCAAGTCGCCCATGACCCCTCCAGGGAATCAGATGATCGGGAGATGGGGTGATCTGGCGAACGCAAGGCCCAATTCCTGTGGGCGGCCCTTTGTCCACTTGACCAGCGGATCAACCAACCATCCGACCCAGCATGTCCGAGGCGATGGCATCGCCCAGTTGCTGATCCGAAACTTGATAACTGCCATTGCTCACCGCTTGGCGAAGCGCGTCCACACGGTCTTGCCGAACCTCCGGCACTTGGGAAAGGGTAGCTTTCAACTGTTGAATCATCTGGTTACTGACCGACAGTTGTGCTTGATCCTGGCCGGAATCGACCGGGGCGGGGCGGTTCTGCTGGGTCGGCGACCCTGAGCTTGCAACCTTCTGCGGTTGCAGATTTTCGGGAAACGAAAGAGGAGCGTCAACTCGCATATCCTGCCTCCTAAACATTACAATTATCCTATCGACGGTCTTGGGGGAAACTTTAGCCCGCTGATGCCTTTTTAATCTTTCGGAAGGGGTACGGTCGGAGGAGGTAAGAGGCCCAGCCCTATGCACGGGCCCCGGGGAACGCGGCATGACCGCTGGCGGACACGGGCTGGGGTGGATGGGTCAAGGCATGGCTTGCGCTCTCTCCCGCTGTGGAACGGGTGAGGCGGCACGTGGCCGAAATCAAAGGAGATTCATCGTCTCAATCGGCCGGCGCCCACGGATAACCCTGGTGGCTCTGCGAACGACCGCCGCCAGCACCATCGTCCAGCCGGTAAGCATCAGTCCCGCGGCATCCTTGTAGAGGCCGGCGCGTACCGCCCTTTTGATCCAGAATGCGAACAGCCCCCCAAACCAAACGCGCCGGTCCATCTTGTACTCTTGCCCGCCGGGATACTCTCCGGCTCTCTCCTTACCCAGGAGACGATACAGGTTTTTGATAAACGGAGGAACGGTGTGAATGCTGTTCCCCTTGTGGATCCGATAGAAGACCGTTAGGGGCGAGCGGATAAGTACCGTCGGCATGAGCCCCAGCTTGGCGGAGATATCCGCGAGATCCAATTGGAAGATCCCCTCCGACCATCCCCCCACGTTCCAGAAGGCCTGCCGATCGACGATATACGTGCTCGCGCTCAGATTGACACCCCGGTCTTTTAGGAAGAAGGCCTTGTACTCCACAAACTGGATTTGGTGCGGGACGTCCTCGGCTTTCACGGTTGGCATAGTACCTTCGAACCACCGCATCTGGCCGAGAATGACCGTGGGCTTCCAGTCAGCGATGATTCGCTCATACACGTCCAGCGCCCAAGGCATGAACGCATCGTCCCCATCCAGAAAAACCAGATACTGACCACTGGCCTGGGTGGCGCCATGATTGCGGGCTCCAAGCGGCCCGCGATTGCTAGGAAGCAAGTGCAATTGAACCGCATCCCGATATTCTTCCAGCACCTCCCGGGAACCGTCCGTGGAACCGTCATCCACCACGATGATTTCCTTGGACAGGTTGGGGTTCTGGGCGAGTGCCGACTCCACCGCAGCTCGGATGAAATCGCGCTGGTTATAAAATGTGATCACAAGACTAAATTGTGGCATTCGCACCTCTGCTCTCGCCGGATCGAGCTTGCCACCACGAGTGTCCCATCCTAGCTCATTCCTTTGAGAAGTGCGCATTGCCACGGGGCATGATGTCTGCTCGTCGTGGTGATTCTACGGTTACTGTTTCGGTGCCTAAATGGCCGATCCAACCTTTCGGGACCTGAAAGGGCCGGGGCAGGAGGCATCGCAGTTCGGCAGCCGGGACATTCCGATTATTGACGACTAGGTCCGAACCTTCCAGAGACGCGTCGCTAACCTGGTAACTCATCTGGCCGAAGGCGTTGCGTACCAGGGGAATCCGCATCGCATCGAAGCCCATTAAAAGGGCGCTGGCGTAATCAATTGCAGCCACGTCATCGCTAAACAGCAGGGCGCCGACGTTTCTCGGGCGCGGTTGAAGGGGGCCTTCGCCCTCTCCAGCGATAATGCCATCAATAAATGCCAGGTGGTTTCGTTGCGGCTCCGAACTCATGGACCCGTCTACGCGTGCGTAACGGATTATCCGGGCGATATCCAGGTTCATCCGCCATGCGGTATCGTTTCCATACCACGCTCCGTCGCGGTAGCTCGCAGGCCCATAACTGCATACCTTGGTGAGTGCTTTGCATAGAAAACGTATGCTATTGGCTAAGAAGGTTTCACCACGGCAATCAGCCCGGTCACCCAAAGTGTCGGTAAGCCTCCGCCGCCAGTTGCTAGAGGCGTGCTCGTCCCCGCCCTCCTTCGGTCCTCCTCTGCTCCAATGCGCAAGGCACTCCTTTCGCGCAATCGTGCCGACCGTACCCTTCAGAGCACACGTGAGGGCCACCTTTTCGTGAGTCTTCAGCTTTGGTACACTGATAACAACCTTCGATTCCAAGATGCGCTTGTTCAAGACATACACGTGCCGCCCTTTTCCGTGGAACGATTCCGTCATTGCGGGATCGTAATCACGCACGCGAAACCTCGGCGCCCTTGCGCAACCGTAATTAAGTTGTTCCAACAGGCTGTCTTTGCCGAGATCAACTGCAACTGTCTCCTCTTCCGTTGTCCTCCTCGACCGCAGTGTCCTCAGTCGAGACCACCGTGAGATCAATCCGCGAAGGTCGCAGGGTTCGATGGACCGGTTCAGAGACCTCTTATAGAAATCTGCCAGTGCTCTCGCGCCGGTCTCTTCGAGGACGCGGCGGTAGTCGCAAGACTGCATCGGAGCATTGCCAAATGAGATCATCCCTATGTCTTGCGTCGCGATCAGAGCGTAATCAATCACTGCTCGGAGCACTGACGCATGCGTACATTTCCCCAGGAACTCACCCAAGCTCTCTCGAGGTTGCCGGTCTGTAACGAAGTTAGGCAGAACGAACACCCGATCACCTTTGCTAATCCACTTGCCAAGTGGGTTCCAGTGGGGCGAGGAGTAGCGTTCGCAATCGGCCTCCGACATGTGCAACAATTCGCGAATACCCGCATATGTAGGGTTCTTATGGGTCGCGATTTCCTGGAAGGGGTACTCCGGGTAGCATTCATCAGGAGAAAAGTCCACGGAGGTGGGGTAGGCAAGTTCTGGCGACAGAAATATAGAAACGCGTGACATAAGTTAACCTTCCCAAGAGACATCCAGTCTGGTCATCCGCACGGTTCGTGCCTCCTCCATACTCTTCAGCCGGAATTGCTCGTCCCTCCCGAGTCGAAAAAAGTGCCTCCAATAGTACTGCGCGAGGCACTGATTGCAAGCCAAAATTGTAGGATGAAACGTTAATAAGTTCTTACAATCCCCTGTGAGGAACTCAAGGGTGGGCGCGTTCATCGACTTCCATGCCTGCGCCGCCCCCCTGCCAGTTGGGAAATCCTCAGCGGGAAGGCACACTAGAGACGGCGATAGACCTGATCACCCATCCACTCCGTCAGTTTCAAGGGCACGTACTTCCATATCATCCCCGAAATCGACCCGAGGCTGTAGGACGAGTCGACTTTAGCGTTTTTCGGCGCGGGAGGGGCCGGATAAAAGTATCGATACAAACGCACGGGCGTTGAGCCCCACTTGGTCTTGTATCTGGCCAACTCGGAATTCCCCTCCGCCACCTCACCAAAATCGAAGTACTGAAAACCGCTTCGATAGGCATCATTGATCGCTTCCCAGTAGAGCACGTCGTTGGGCCGCAACGAAAGATCCTTAAACCGCGAACCGTTGAAGACGCAGGACACGGTCTTGCCTAGCTGTAGGAAAATGGTTCCCGCCAGGATCCTCTTGCGCCCGTCCTTTTGCTGCTCGGCAAGGAGTAGTTTCATCACCCCCTGCTGCCGTAAATTCCCCCAAAGAGTGGCAATAAACCGGTAAGGCCGAGCGGGGACGGCATTGCGGCGCATCGTGTCGAGATAAAGGATGTACCATGCACGGAGATCCGCCTCCGTTTCTGCGGGGCGGACATACAAACCGAGCCTCTTCGCCTTGTTGACCGCTTTTTTGATGCTGTAACGGTGATCACTGTTAGCAATCCGAAAGGATTCTTCCGCACTGGGTGTTAGTTTCAACACGTACGATAAGCGCCAGGGCGTACAAACAACCCCCTCGACCAACCTGTCGAGCTCCGGCCCCTGCGTCTTGATCTGAAGTCGAGTTCCGGGTTTCTGAGAGACGCGCCGGACTGCCTCCTGGAGCACGGCAAGGGTGGCCCGCGAGTCTATGGAAAGCGGGCCCGCTAGGGGAGTGCGTGGAAGAGACGAAAGACGTGGCCCCACCAGCGGTCCACCCAGCTTGAACGGAAGCCCTCGAGTGTAAATCATGGGGAGAATCGCCAGAACCCGGTCAGCGGCATCCACACAACTCAAATAGACACCTTTTTGGCCGGACTCTCCCTCCAGAGCCTCCAGCCACGCGGGGTGGTGATAAATCGATCCGTTCGGATGCCCGGCCACAAAGGACCCCCACCGGGGGTCAGTTTGAGGATCTGTTTCCGTGACCCGGAGCGCCTGGGAACTCATTTCATCCGTCGTCAACAAAGCAGTTCACACCTTCTGGTGAGTTTCTTCAGTCTTAGCCGAGGTGCTTGTAGAAAAGGCCCCCTGCCACGGTTTGAAGGCGACCCGGCATGTGC
>Ga0074044_10004153_pt1 | contig 12065 bp, 8 predicted proteins | sample BogForMeECP23OM1_FD_94443 | JGI IMG/M metagenome (GOLD analysis project Ga0074044, IMG submission 94443) | Bog forest soil microbial communities from Calvert Island, British Columbia, Canada - Bog Forest MetaG ECP23OM1 | ecosystem: Environmental > Terrestrial > Soil > Wetlands ...
CGCACGCCGATTTTGCGGAATGGCTCCGCCCAGCCCATCAGTTTCTGCAGGTCCACATCCTCGGCCGAGGCCTCCAGCGTGTTCAGCTTTCCCTTGATTACGCGGCCGCTGGTGCCGTCGAGCGCGATCCAATCTCCTTCTTTAAATGTCTGCCCCTTGACGCGCATTTCCCGGGCGCGCTCGTCGACTTGAACGTCGCCCGCACCGGCAACGCAGCATTTGCCCATGCCACGCGTGACCACCGCGGCGTGACTGGTCATGCCACCGCGCGAAGTTAAAATGCCGGCGGCTACTTCCATGCCCTGAATATCTTCGGGTGTAGTTTCCGCGCGCACCAGAATCACCGGATTTTTCTTAGCGCCATGTCCAGCCTTTACCACCGCTTCTTCCGCGGTGAAAACTATCTGTCCTACCGCGGCGCCCGGGGACGCCGGCAATCCGGTCGCCAGCACTTCCACTTTTGTGCTCTTCTCATCCAGCCCTGGGACGAGAAAGTCATAGAGCTGGTTCGGTTCGACACGGAAAATCGCTTCTTCCTTGGTGATCAATCCTTCTTCGACCATCTGAATCGCCACTCGCACCGCAGCTCGCCCGGTACGCTTGCCGTTGCGGGTTTGCAGCATGTAGAGCTTGCCATCCTGAATGGTGAACTCGAAATCCTGCATGTCGCGGTAGTGCTTCTCCAGGCGCGTAGTAATTTCGCGAAGCTGGTTGTAGACCTCGGGCATGATCTTCTGCAGTTCGAGGATCGGAACCGGCGTGCGCACGCCCGAAACCACATCTTCGCCCTGCGCGTTCATCAGAAATTCTCCGTAGAACTCCTTCGCCCCGGTAGCCGGGTTGCGCGTGAAACCGACGCCCGTGCCGCTGGTGTCGCCGAGATTTCCGTACACCATGGCTTGCACGTTGACGGCGGTGCCGAGCATGTCATCGATGTTGTTGATGCGGCGATAGTGCTTGGCGCGATCGTTCTGCCATGAGCGGAAGACGGCGTCGCGCGCCATGACCAACTGCTCGTGGGGGTCCTGCGGAAAGTCGCGCTTGGCGTGCTTTTTGACGGCTTTCTTGTATTCGACGATGACCTCTTCCAGGGCCTTGGCGTCGAGTTCGGTGTCGAGCTTGGCCTTCTTCTGCTTCTTCTTGGCGTCGAAGATCTCGTCGAAAACCGATTTCTCGATGTCGAGGACCACGTTGCCGAACATCTGAATCAGGCGGCGATACGAGTCGTAGGCGAAACGCGGATTGTTGCTGCGCTTCGCGAGCGCTTCAACGCTGGTGTCGTTCAGACCGAGGTTGAGAATTGTATCCATCATTCCGGGCATGGAAAACTTCGCCCCGGAACGCACACTGACGAGCAGCGGGTTCTCGCCCTTGCCCAACTTCTGGCCCTGGAGACTTTCGAGCTTGGACAGCGCTTCTTCCATCTGGCGGTCTACGTCTTTCGACACCGCGTTGTTCCGCATGTATTCGCGGCAGGCCTCCGTCTGGATGGTGAAGCCGGGAGGCACGGGCAGGCTGGCGTTGGTCATCTCGGCCAGTCCGGCGCCTTTGCCGCCGAGAACGTCCTTCATTTTGCCATTGCCATCGGCCTTGCCGCCGCCGAAGAAGTAGACGTACTTTGTCGCTGTCGGCTTCGTTTCCGTGGGTTTCGCTGCGACGGTTTCGGTATCGGGGAGAGTCGTCGTTGCCATATGGAGTCCTCTTTTTCTATTTCGTAGATTCCTTGCCTTCGGTCACGATCTCGGAGAAATCGGCGATAGTGGAGAATTCCTTCACCACGGTCTGGAGCAGAGCTAGGCGATTGGCGCGAAGATTGTCATCGTCCACCATGACCATGACCTTATCGAAAAATTTGTCGATCGCGGGACGCAACTTTGCGATCTCGAGCAACGCTCCTTCATAGTCGCGCGACGCGCACAGCTTTTCGACGGTCGCTGCCGTCCGCGGGATGAGCGCGGCGAGCTCTTTTTCGGATTCCTCGCGGAGTCCCGCCAGATCGACGCGTATCGCAATAATGTTAGTCTTCTCAACTGCCTGGCGCAGAATATTCTTCATACGCTTGAACGCACTGGAAATGGACTCGAAGTCGGCCGAGCCGCGCATTTTGGCGACGGCTTCGGCGCGCGCGGCGGCGTCCACGACATCATCGGAATCGACCGCCAGCACGGCGCTAACCACGTCATAAGCGTAGCCGCGCGCGTCCTTCAGGTAGAACTCAAGACGCTCGCGGAAAAAGCTGCGCACCGAATCAGCGTAGGCGCCGTTCGCGAACTTCTTTTCCGCCTCGGAGCCTTTGTAGCGAGCGCGTGCATCGGCCATGATTTCGGAAAGAGGCAACGGCAGGTTGTGCTCGGCAATCGTTTTCACAATTCCATTGGCCTGGCGGCGCAATGCAAAGGGATCTTTGGATCCGCTGGGAATTAGACCGAGAGCAAACATGCCGGCAATGGAGTCGGCCTTATCGGCAATGGAGAGAACGGCGCCCTCGACGGTCGCGGGCGCGCTATCTTCCATCGACTCGGGTTTGTAGTGATCGTAGATGGCGCGTGAGACTGCCAACTGCACCTCGGGATTCATCTCCTCGTCGAGTTGCTGCACGCGGGCGTCGGAGTAAAGTCCGCCGACGATTCCCTGGAGTTCCGTGAATTCCTTCACCAGTTCCGTGGTGAGATCGGTTTTTGCCAGGAGCGCGGCTTTGTGAATCACTCCGGGGCGAATCGATATGCCGCTCTGCTTCACGGTCTCGGCAAGCGAACTGGCTAGGTGCTGCACGCGCATCGTCTTGTCGTAGTAGCTGCCCAGATCTTTCTGGAACGTGACGTTGCGGAGCAAATCGACACGCTGGCGCAGCGTCTGCTTCTGGTCCGTCTGCCAGAAAAAGCGGGCATCGTTGAAACGGGCGCGCAGTACGCGTTCGTTGCCGTGGCGGATCAATCCATCGGAGTCAGTCTCGGTGTTGAGCACGGCCAAAAAATGTGGCAGTAGCTTTCCGTTGGCATCTTCGATGGCGAAATATTTCTGGTGATCGCGCATCACCGTGACCAGCACCTCTTCTGGCAGGTCAAGAAATTCAGGATCGAAGCTGCCGAGAATGACGGAGGGAAATTCGGTCAGATTGACTACGGTCGCAACCAGCGGCCGGTCTTCGCGCCAGCGCGCTCCGGAGATGGTGCGGGTGGCGGCGTCAAGCGCTTTGCGGATTACTTGCTCGCGCTCCGCGGCGCCCAAAACTTTCGCCCCGCGCAGGGCTTCCACATAGGCATTGGGATTGGAAATAACTACAGGTCGGCTGCCGCCAATGATGCGGTGCCCCCGCGATTTGTTACCAGCGAGAATGCCGAACAGTTCCAGCGGCACGACCTCGCCATCCAGCATTGCCACCAGCCAGCGCACGGGACGCACGAATAATTCTCCTCGCTTGCGCCAGTACATGTTCTTGGGCCAGTAAAGCGTAGAAATCTCTTTGGGAAGAGTCTCGGCTAGAATCTCGGCGGCGCCGCGTCCTTTTCGCGTTACTGTCGCGGCCAGGTATTCTCCCTTGGGAGTGGCGACTTTCTCCAGCTTGCTCACATCCATGCCCACTTTTTTGGCAAAAGCATGAGCGGCCGGAGTGGGCTGGCCATCCTTGTATGCGACCTGGGCTGAAGGTCCGTTTACCTTCTCGGTGACGTCGGGCTGAGAATCGGGAATGCCCGACGCCAGAACGGCCAGACGGCGCGGCGTGTCGAGATGCGCGATCACTCCGCCGGGGTCGAGTCGCTCGCGCTGGAGCAGGGCGCTCACGCGCTCCTGCAGTTCGTGCGAGGCAGCGTCGATCATCCGCGCCGGAATCTCTTCGCATCCGATTTCTAGCAAGAAGTCAGGCATTCGACAATCTCATCCATGTTCTCAAATGCACTGCAAAGTAAATGTGAGCCTCATCACAGGCGAACTATGTCGATCAGCGCGGGCTAATCTTTACCACAGGGGACACAGTTGTCCACAGGGGAACCCTCATCCCACCGGGGCCAGCTTGCCTTTCTTTTCTTTTGCTCCGGGCTTTGGACCTGAGTCATCGCTTCCCCTTTTTTTTTCTGCCGCGTATTGCTGATCCATCCAGGCTTTGGCTATGGCCACGGCTAACGCGCGCACCCTCGCAATTACTCCGACTCTCTCGGTCACCGAAATCGCGCCTCGGGCATCCAGAATGTTGAAGTAGTGTGAGCACTTCAGGCACAGATCGTAGGCGCCCAGCAGCGGGAAGCGCGACCGCTCGCGCGCGATGCCGTCATCTTCCGCTTTGTCTTTATGCTTGCTTAGCGCGGCGTAGCGATCTATGAGTTTCTTGCACTCGGCCTCGCAGAGTTCGAAATGCTTCCATGCGCTTGGCACATCGGCCGCTTCAAAGTTGTATACCGAGAATTGCTGCTCGTCGGCCAGGCGCACTTCCCCGTACTTCACTTCCCTGCCGGTTTCCGGGTCGCGAGCCCAAACGATGTCGTAGATCGAATCCACGTCTTGCAGAAAGGCGCAGAGACGCTCCAGTCCATAGGTCAGTTCCACGGAGATGGGATCAAGGTCAACGCCGCCGCATTGCTGGAAATAGGTGAACTGCGTGACCTCAAGGCCGTCGAGCATCACCTGCCATCCGATGCCCCAAGCGCCGAGCGTTGGCGACTCCCAGTTATCTTCTTCGAACTTGATGTCGTGCTGGCGCAAGTCGATGCCGATTGCGCCGAGCGATTCAAGGTAGAGTTCCTGGATGTTCTCTGGCGGCGGCTTTAGGATGACCTGCAACTGCAGGTGCTTGAACAGACGATTGGGATTCTCTCCGTAGCGCCCGTCGGCCGGACGCCGCGACGGTTGCACATACGCGACCTTATAAGGATTCGGCCCGAGGACGCGCAGGAATGTTTCTGGGGCCATGGTTCCCGCGCCCACTTCAACGTCGTAGGGCTGCTGGATGACGGCTCCGCGTTCAGCATAAAAAGCCTGGAGCTTTAAGATGAGTTCCTGGAAGGTCAGCGAATTAGGCTTGGATGAGTTCACGTGACTGGTAAGCTTCTAGCTCTTAACGTCTCATTCGCAGGTCAGCGTCTTATCTTCATTTACGGATTTTGTCGTCCCGAATCTACCGATTTTGTCATCCCGAGCGGAGCGAGAGATCTGCAGTTCGCCGCAAAATGCAGATCCCTCGCTTCGCTCGGGATGACAATTCATAAAAAGTGCTAGCCGATCTTCTCCAGCATTCCTGCCGTCACCAACTTCTTCTCGATGTGGCGCTCCAGAATCTGGAGAAGAAACTTGCGTAGGTCTTGTCCCACCGCTTTCGGCCAGTCAATCCCGGCAAATTCGGAAACGCGCGACCGCAGCATCTGCGCCGCGATCCTTCGCGATTCCGGCGACAGCTCCGATGACGCGATCCGCTTATCGTCGAAGCAGACCAACCCGTCAGCCAGCGCGTGGTAAAACGCCCGTGCGCCGTCCAGCCCCCGTCCGCAGACCACGCACTCCGTAAACTCCGGCAGGAACCCCATGAGCCGCGTCATCCACAGCTCAAAGTAAGTCAGCGGCATCCACAACTTCTCGCCACGCAACTCCTGCAGAACCGCCAGACTCAAGCGAAACACTGCATCGCTGGCCTCACGGTCGGGCATCAACTCATCGAGCAACTCGGCTACATGCGCCAAAGCCGCGGCTCGCGGATAACTCACCTCCCGAGCTAGCGGCGACTCGATCACTTCGCAAGAATCGAGCCGCGCCAACTCCTGCCGCTCACGATCGTCGTAAAAGACTCTCACATAGGTGAGAGGCTCTAGAGCGCCTCCGAAGCGGCGTCTCGATTTCATGGCCGCGCGCGCCACGCCTTTCACCTTGCCTTCCAGTCGGGTAAAGAGCGTGACCAGCAGGTCGGACTCACGCAGCGGATACGTGCGCAGAACGATTGCTTCCGACTCCTTCAACGCCATGGAAGGTGTACAGGTTAATGAATGATTGTAATGGAGAGGGCAGGCTTTTGGCTCTTAGCTTTTAGCTCTTGGCCTGAAACCTTGCGCTCTCGTCGCTTCCAGCTAAAGGCTAAGGGCTAACGGCTAAGAGCCGATTTCTACCGCCCAAAGTACTTCGCGTTGCGCTCGGTGTATTCTTTCCACTTTTCCGGCAGGTCGTCGAGCGCGAAGATGGCCGAGACGGGGCACACTGGCACGCAAGCGCCGCAGTCGATGCATTCCACGGGATCGATGTACAACATTTCTTCCGTCGCGAACTTGTCGGAGTCCTTCTTGGGATGAATGCAATCCACCGGACAGGAATCAACACAGGCTGTGTCTTTGGTTCCGATGCAGGGCTCGGCAATTACATAGGCCATAGAATCTCATGCTCCTCAGCGCATGGTGTGATGGAAGTCACATTCTAGCAAGAACGCCGGGAGAAGTCAGGTCTTAGGCGTCAGGGGTAGTGCTGCTTTCACGCTATGACCCCACTACCACCTTTCGGCCAAGCGCCGGGAACTGTATAATTCCGTTATCATTAAGAGAGTTCCAGTCGCTCACCAGATATTCGTTTAGGGGTAAATGCCGAATGGCGAATGGAAATCCGGAACCCGAAGACAAAAAGCTAATTTTGAAGAAACCCGCCCTGAAGCCTTACGTGAAGCCCACCTTCCGCGTCGAACGAGTATTTGAGACCCAGGCGTTGACCTGCGGAAAAATCAACACCCAAAACCAGTGTCATATCAACCGCAAGACTTCCTGACGGAGGACTTCCTGAACTCGTCCACGCCATCCAACACTAGCCTGCTCTCAAGAGCCATCTCCAACGCAACCGAACAATTCAGGAAACGCACGGCTCTTCACTGGAGCCCGCTCTGCGTCAACTTTACCGCGCAGTACAGGTCGGTGCCGGCCGCTCCGCAGGTGGTGGCAGTGCCGCTCGTCTCCAGAGTCGAGAAGTAAATACTCTCCGCCTGGGCAGTTCCGCTGGCATTGTTGTCGATAGCGAAGCCCGTTGTACCGCCTTGGTAGCCCGATGCGCTAGCCGTGGGCGTGTCGCTGGAGCTCTTCAGTTGGGTGGTGACGTTCCACATCTGAACCACGTTCGCTCCGGTGGTCGCGCCGCTGTAGTCTCCCATGCCGACGAAAATTCGGTCTGTAGTCCCATCAAAAAACTCGGTAATCGGCGAACACAACCCGGTTTTACCGCCCGGATTTACATTCTTGTTCGCAGGCATAGCCGGAGTTGTATTCGCCACACCCGTGCTGGGGTTGAAACTAATCGCAAAGAGATCCTGCGCGCTGGTAGTCGTCGTGTCAGTGCCGCAACTATAGAGCGTAGACGCAGCGTTCTTCGGCCCGTAGTTGTAATAGTTGTTATCGAAAGCTCCATAGCCCAGGTACACATCTACACCGGTTCCGACGGCACCCAAGGGAACAAAAGTACCAGAGCCCGCCGCCAGGGTTACGGGCAACTGGATCACGGAAGTGTGGGCGGTTGCCTCCGCGTCATCCGTGGAAAATATATATAGGTAACCGTTAAAAGCGTCCAGCACCGGCGCCGAAGCGTCGTAGCCACCCACTGCGTAGGTGTATGACGCTGGATTCGCCGCCGTGAAACCCGCGGCACCCACGGTATAGGCGTACACCTTCTTCGAATCGGTAACGAAAACCTCGTTCAGCAAAGAGTCGTAAACGGGGCCGCTCATATATGCCCCAGCTCCGCCATTCACCGTAACGCAATATTCCACTGCGGGAACGGCATGGAAGATGCCTGAAATACGGTAGAGAATTCCGTTATTGGCGCTAACGTAGGCGGAATTGCTCCCATAGTCAACGTAAATGTCGGAATCGCTGTTGCTGTTCGAACTTGCTGTGCATCCGGCCACGGTTGTGTAGCTGAGGGCCACGTCGCAGGAACTGGGCGACGGAGTACAAGTTCCGCTCGATGAAAATGTGCCGGTCGGCGCGACTGCACCGGTCGTGGCATTTGTACCCTGTCCAGCCATAAAAGTCGTGACGTGGAGAACCACCGGATTTGCATTTTCGAGCCACGCCACCTGGGTCCCATCCAGCGAAAGGACCGGCGAAAGCGCCGAGCCCGACGCTCCGATCGCGTAAGAAAATAGAAACGTGGGAGCATTCCCGCACAATCCAGTGGGATTGCTGCCGGAGTAGAGATTCGTCAAGCCGACCAGATTAGCCTGCGTGCCTACCTTCGGAGCCGCGTTCACCGTGTACACGACAAAGTCGCTGCAACTGGGCGGAGCGCTCGGGTTAAAGGTGTATTTTGCTGGACTTTCTGCCAGCGCCATGCCAGCCGTCGGGCCCAGCGACACCGCCCAGTCGACCTTGGAACCGTTTGCGGTCGGACCTGGGGATTGCGCATTGCCCTCGTTCCCGGAGCCTTGTATGCGCAACTCTTCCGCATCTGCCTCGAATCCGTTTTCGTTCGATCTCGCTCCGTCCAACCCGGTGGGTGACGTTGGCTGAGTCTGCTTGCCATGCTCTCTTATGTAATGCAAAAGAATGTTATTGAGGAAGCGCGGGTCGTTGCGCACCTTCAGCATGTCGTCCACTGCGCCATTGCGGGTGTAGATGACGTGCGGAGTGCTCCAATCCTCCGGCACGCCAAAATTCGGCGTGGATGGGGCACGGATCGGCAAAGCCTCTTGCGCATACATGGCGCCGGTTACCGCCAAAAGCACGGCGACAAAGAAAATGACTGGTTGCGCACACCGGGACACCTGATCCATACGTCGATCCCTCGAAGAAATTGGCAGATTTTCGGCTATTATACGCAACCGGCCTTCCCGCCATCTAGTGACTTGTAATGACCGGCCGCAGGCTAACCGGTCTCGTAAATGGTTACGGGTAGAGCAAGGCTTTACAGCTTGCTTGAAAAACTCAGCCTTTCGGTTGCGCTTACTTGGGGTCGAGGATGCCCCATCCTTGCGCGCTTGTTGCGCAAGAGCCTGCCCTGAGCGAAGCCGAAGGGGTGGGATTCCACGGAAGCGTCCACCAAGATTGTTGCATTTGATTTTGCTTCTGCCTTTGGGTAGCGCAGCGGTTCACCGCTGCGATCAACGCCTTATTTTCAGTGCCGGCTTTAGCCGCTGCCGGAACGACGCGGCGTGCAACCGGGTTTTTCCGCAAGCTCAAGCTGTTGACCGTGCCATTCGCGGCTGATAGCGACGTGGGCTTTACAGAATGCCGAAAAACTCAGGTTTCGTATCAGGGTATCGCTTTAGCGATACCGCAAACTCTCGAATCTGATTTGCCCCTTTAGGGGCTGTACACCGATCGCCGAGCTTTTCAGCGATCTGTTTACCGCCGGAGCACCCGGACACGCTCCAAGCCGAACTCTACATCTCCCGCCGCCCTTCCATGGCCTTGAGCATGGTGACTTCGTCGGTATATTCAATGTCGCTACCCACCGGAATCCCCATGGCAATCCGCGTGACCCGCACTCCCTCGCGCTTCAGTTGTTGGGCCAGGTAAGTGGCGGTGGCTTCTCCTTCCACCGTGGGATTGGTCGCGAGGATGATTTCCTCGATCTCGCCCCCGCCCACCCGGGTCAATAAATTTGCGATGCGCAACTGCTCCGGTCCCACTCCGTGCAACGGAGAAATCGACCCATGGAGCACGTGGTAGACCCCGTTAAAATGCCGCGTCTTCTCAACTGCGGCGATGTTCGTCGGCTCCTCGACCACGCACACCAGCTTTTGATTGCGCGTGGCACTGCTGCAATAGACGCAGGGATCGACGTCGGTAATGTTGTTGCAGACCGAGCACAAACGCAGCTTGGCCTTGACGTCGCGCACCGCGCAAGCAAGCGCTTCGGCGTCTTCCGCGCTCGACCGCAGAATATGAAAAGCGAGCCGCTGCGCGCTCTTGTTGCCGATTCCCGGCAGCTTCTTGAGTTCGTCGATGAGCCGGCTCATCGGCTCCGCAAAACGAGACATAGGGAAACCAATCGGGTCATCGGGCCATCGGATGATCTAAGTTCTAAACGCACTTGCCTTGGAATTTCGATCACCTGATGGCCCGATCACCCGATGAGTCCTCCCAGGCCGCCCAGCATTCCGCCGACGCTGGACTGCATTTCTTTATCGACCTTGCGGCTGGCTTCATTCACGGCGGCCATCACCAGATCCTGCAGCATCTCGACATCTCCACTCTTGACCGCTTCGGGGTCGATCTTGATGGCAAGCACCTGCTTGCGGCCATCCATCTTGACCGTGACCGTGCCGCCCCCGGACGAGGCCTCAACCACGGTCTGCTCCATCTTCTTCTGCAGCGTTTCGTACTGCTGCTTGGCCTGCGCCATCAGTTCCTGCAAATTAAATCCAGACATAAGGAATTTTGCAATTGTTTAATTTGGTAATTTTGCAATCTAAAACCCTCCTCAAATCTTGGCTTGGCTTTGGATTTCAAATTACCAAATCACAAAATTGCTAAATTACAAAATGTTTCTACCCTTTCTCCCGATAATCAATCACGGTGCGAATCTCTGCCCCAAACCTTTCCTTCATGCGTTGTACGATCGGATCCTGTTCGGCGCGACTGCGGGCGCTGCCGTTCGCCGCCGCCGCCCGCAGCGGAGCCGAGGCCGCCTGCGGAGATCCACCGGCCTCGACCAGCACCTTGATCGGTCTCCCCGCCTGCCCGCTGGCAGCGGCGCTAGCGATGCGTCGCGCTTCGCCAGTGAATGACATTTCGATCATCGTGGCCGACGCACCCACTCTTGCGATCAGCGAATTTCCGTTCAGTGTCCACTCCGCCCCTTCCAGAATCGAAACCAGCATTTGTTGATCGCCCAGCGCGTTGAGAACGGCATCGCGCAGAGACTCGGCATTCGTGTTGGCTCGTACTTCGGCGGCCGCTTCACTGCGTGCAACGGGCTGCGGCTCCAATTGTGGCAACAATTCAACCGCCGGCGCAGCCGATCCCATGATGACAACGTTCCCGGATTGTGTGGCGCGGGCGCCCCCGCCCGCGAACCCCGCGAACTCCCCGGCAGCCTCCGCCTTTGGGCTGCCCTTGCGCGCCGAGTCAGCTGCAAACGGTGACACCGAGTTCGATCGTGCCGATGAAACACCCGCCGAGCTGACCGCCTCCGTCCGCCGAACGTCCGCTGCCGCGCGATTTACAATCCCCGGTCGCGCCGGGCCAGCCGCAGGCGTCACCTCGCTCAGCAACTGCTCGATCGGCAGCAACCGCTGCGCGTGCGCCATTTTCAGCAGTCCCAGCTCCAGGTGAAAGCGCTGTTCCTGGCGGTATCCGAGTTCTCCATGCGTGCGCAGCATGATCTGCAGATGCCGCGCCAAATCCTCTTCACTGAACAGATCCGCAATTCGTCCGACGCGGGCGCGCTCATCGGAGGAAATCTGCAGCAACGCCGAGTCCTTGCCCGCAATCTTCGCCACCGTCACGTTGCGCAGAAATCGCACCAACTGCCGCGCGAAATGCGTGGGACTATGCCCTTCGCCAATCAGTTCGTCAACCAGCACCAGAATTTTTTCACTCGAACTCTCGGCCACCGCCTGCATCACCGTTTCCAGCGCCGCCGCCGGAGCCGAGCCGATCAGGCTGCGAACCGAATCAGCCGTTAGATGGTCGGAAGTCGAAGCAATCGCCTGATCAAGAATCGAAAGCGCGTCCCGCATCGAGCCGTCGCCCGCTTCCGCCAGCAGCGCGAGCGCGTCCTCATCAGCCGGAATCTTCTCCTTAGCCACAATCTCGCGCAGTTGCCCCATGATGGCGTCGAACTTCATCGCCCGATAACTGAAGTGCTGGCAGCGCGACCGGATAGTCTGTGGAATATCCTCGGGCTGCGTTGTAGCCATCATGAAAATTACGTGGCTGGGAGGCTCCTCCAGCGTTTTCAGCAGCGCATTGAACGCCGCGTCGGTAATCTGATGCGCCTCGTCGAGAATGTAGATTTTGAAGCGATCGCGCGCGGGACGGTAGCGGGTCGCCTCGCGCAGTTCGCGAATCTCGTCGATGCCGCGATTGGTGGCGGCATCGATTTCGATCACGTCAACGGAATTTCCAGCGCGAATCTCAGTGCAGGAATCGCAAACGCCACAAGGC
>Ga0074044_10004158_pt1 | contig 12061 bp, 10 predicted proteins | sample BogForMeECP23OM1_FD_94443 | JGI IMG/M metagenome (GOLD analysis project Ga0074044, IMG submission 94443) | Bog forest soil microbial communities from Calvert Island, British Columbia, Canada - Bog Forest MetaG ECP23OM1 | ecosystem: Environmental > Terrestrial > Soil > Wetlands ...
GTCGCGATGAACACCGGCACGCAGGCCGCCAAAGAAGCAGGCAACATGGTGGACCTTGATTCCAATCCCACTAAGCTCATCGAAGTCGTGGCCATCGGCAAGCAGTTACTCATGACACGCGGTGCACTTACAACGTTTTCCATTGCCAACGATGTGGCTAAGTACTTCGCAATTATTCCAGCCATGTTTGCCGGCACGTTCCCCGTGCTGAATGCGCTGAATATTATGCGGCTCCAGACGCCACAATCGGCGGTGCTTTCGGCGGTCATCTTCAACGCGCTCATCATCGTTGCGCTCATTCCGCTGGCGCTGCGCGGCGTGGCCTATAGAGCCATGAACGCGGAAGCTTTGCTGCGCCGCAATCTGCTCGTTTATGGCTTCGGTGGGCTGGTGGTTCCATTTATTGGCATCAAGTTGATCGACATGATTATCACGGGCATTAAACTCGTGTGAGACAGATACCGACGAGTTAGCACACTTAGGAACGAATCGATGAAAAGACATCTTTTGAACGCTGTACTCATGACAATCGCGACCACCATCCTGCTGGGCATCCTCTATCCGCTGCTTGTCACTGGCCTCGCGCATTTGTTCTTTCCTGCGCAGGCAAGCGGGGAACTGATCTCGCGCAACGGAGTCGTGGTCGGGTCGCGCCTGATCGGGCAGGCATTCACCGCGCCCGGCTATTTTCATTCGCGTCCATCCAGCGCCGGCACGGGATACGATGCCACCGCCTCATCCAGTTCAAATCTGGGTCCCACCAACGCGCAACTGGTATCGCGCGTGAATGGAGACGTGGCGAAGTTACAGGCTGAGAATCCCGGCGTTCCGATCCCCATCGACCTTGTGACGACTTCAGGCTCAGGCCTCGATCCGCATATCACGCCAGCCTCGGCCAAGTTTCAGGTTCGCCGGGTAGCGGCCGAACGCAAGGCGCTGGAAGCGGAAATCGAGAAAATGGTTTCCGAGCATACTGAGCAACGACAATGGGGATTTCTCGGTGAGCCGCGCGTCAACGTGCTCGAGCTGAACCTGGCGCTTGACGAGCGTTTTCCAAAAGCCACGAAGTAACGTTTAAGCGATGCTGCCGCTAATCACACGCAACGCGCCCGGAGCAACCGAGATTTCCGCTGGAGTTTCACACACAAACTCTCCATCAGCGTAAATGTCGAGCGGCGTCTCCGTCTCCACGAACACTCGTTCCGACTTTGAATATTCAACCTTCGACGAGAGCAAGTGCTGCCCGAAATATACGGTTGGGAACATGCTAACGAGCTCCAAAGGATTCATTGGCCAGATGCGGCAGATATCGAGCTGTCCGTCGCAGGGGTCGGCTCGCGGCGCGATGCGCATGCCATCGCCGTAGTACTGCGTGTTGGCAAAAGCTGCCAGCAAAGTAAGTCGCGATTTCTCTTCACGACTTTCTCCAGTCGCATTCCAGCAAGTCAGTTTCATTGGGCAGACAGGAAGTTTTAAGAGTGCCGGAAAGAGCGCGAGCGCGTAGCCCCCATGGCCGCGCAGCCAGCGCGGCATCCGGTTGGCGCGGCGAGCAGTAATGGAATCCAACCCGCACGCGGCCACGCAGCAAAAGTAACGCTCAACTTCGGGAGAGGACTGGTGGCGAACGACGCCTAAGTCAACCGCACGCGCATGAAGCCTTCCCGCCGCAAAACCTTGCCAGGCTTTCAGCGAATCGCGCGCCGACCGCAGGCGCAAGGCGCGGGCAAAGTCGTTGCCGCTTCCTGAGGGTACGACGAGCACCGGAAGACCAAGCCGAACCAGCGCCCCGAGGTGCCGATGAATCGTCCCATCGCCACCGAAGATTACGACTGCGTCGGCGTCCCCCGCTGTTGCCGGCAGTCCCTCGATCCAAGCCGTCGACGAACCAACCTGAAATGGCTCCAGATCGGCTGGCGACGTTCCCAATCCCAAGATGGCCGCAGCGCGCATGGTAAGCGGCTCCAGGCTCTTGGCATTCGGCGCTAGCACAAAGACGCAAGCCAAGAGCCAGAGCCCAAAGCAGGTTTACTTCAGGCACTTCTCCATAAATTCCACCAGATCTTTCTTCATCTTATCGTGTTCCGCGCGGTCCACATACACCATGTGACCCGAGCTGTAAGTCGAATAGGAAATGTTCTGGCGGTACTTTGCGTCTAGATCGAGGTGATCCATGGTCCAGTTAGCGGCCGCAAAAGGCGTGGCTAAGTCGTAATAGCCCTCCATCACCAGCACCTTCATATAAGGGTCCTTTATCATGGCCGAACGTAGTCCTCCGGCCGTGCTTGGGAATCCGTGCTCCGCGTTCCCCCAATCCCACTTCTCGAACTCCGGCTGGTCGTAAGCGAATACCCGATAGGGCATGTCGGTCTTGTAGTTCAGCTCTGTGCGCAGATAGTTGTTGAAGGAGGAAGTGTAAGGCGGCAAAATGGCCCCGCTCGTCGGATCATAGAAGCGTTCCCCGGGATTGGGGCTGGTGAAGCGCCCATCCAGGCGGCCGGTGACGAGCTTTTGATCGAGCAATAATTCGCGCGTAAACGTGGGCACGTCGATGCGCAAGTTGTGGGCTTCGATCACGTCGGGTCGAAGCCCGGTATAGCGGGCGAGTTGTTCGCGGATCTTCGCATGTTCGTCCGGGCTCATGGCGTCGCCCTTGGCGAGCGCGAGCGCGTAATCATTCAGCGACCAGCGCACAACTTCTTCGCGGGTCTTGGCCATGTCGGCGGATAAGTCAGAGGGCAACTTGTGGTGATAACCGGCAATCATGGTGAAGGTCGGTACCAGCAGGTAGTAAGGCAAGTCGTTCGAGTTGTTCCATTCGAGCGTCTGGAAGTCCACGGCCATTGAAAGCAACGTGACACCGTTGAATGAAATGCCGTGATCGGCAAGGTAGCCCGAGATGCCTGCCGCCCGCGTCGTACCATAGCTCTCGCCGAGCAGGAACAGCGGAGAAGTCCAGCGTTCGTAGCGCGACAGATAGAGGCGGATGAATTCTCCGAAGGCCTGCACGTCGCCCTTTACGCCCAGGAATTTCTTCGTAAGTTCCATGGTCGCTGCGCGCGAGTAGCCGGTAGACATGGCGTCGACCATCACGATGTCGCTGCGATCGAGCAGCGTGTCGGGATTGTCTTCCAGACGATACGGAGCCGCGGGCATGAAGCCGTTCTGTTGCAGCACTACGCGCTTGGGACCGAGCGCGCCCATATGCAGCCACACGGAAGCCGAACCCGGCCCGCCGTTGAAGGCAAAGGTCAGCGGGCGTTTCCCTGCATCCTGCCCGTCGAGCGTGTAAGCGACGAAGAACATCTCGGCTTCAATTTTGCCGTCGCCGCGTTTCAGCGGAAGCCGCCCCGCCGTTGCCGTGTAACTAAGAGTCTTGCCATTCAGTGAGATCTGGTGGTGCGTGACAACGGGCGGTACTTCCGAGACGTCGTAGTGCTCTTCCTTGTCGGTCGCTTCCTCGGACTTCGCGCCCTCCGCGGGCTTGCCGCTTTCGCGTTTGGTACTCTCGCTCGCCTTATCGGGTGCGGCGGCCGGTTTCTTGTTCTTATCCTTCTGAGTATCTGACTGCTTCGCGCTATCAGGAGTTTCGTTCGATTGATCCTGCTGGGCGATGGCCAGCGGCATCATGTATAAGGCGAAAAGCAACACTAGCAGAACTTTCATGGCGCCCCCACGTGGAAAAGAATTCGGAGGAGATGATAGCAGTTTTTGGGTCGTTGTTTTGATGGTTCGCCTTCAGCAGCACCACGTCGCGGACGACGCAACCCGCTCAGATTTGTCGCGAACACCAACTTAGACCAGATATGCATCTACAGCTTCAGCACCGCCTGCACAGTTCCGTCATCGAGATCGGCTTGGAGATAGAAGCCGAGTTTCTTGCAAATAGCTTGCATTTCCCGGTTCTCGGAAAGGATGGTCGAAACCACGGCCGCAAGATGCTCGTCGCGCGCCACTTCAATCAGACGCTCATACAGCATCGTGCCCAGTCCCTGGTGCTGGAAGCGGTCGTCAACGAGAACGGCCATCTCTCCCTCGTCCCTCCCGCGCAGTTGGCTCAAGCGGCCAATGGCAATGATCTCAGGCTCGCCGTCCTCTTTCTTGTGTTCGGCCGCTAGCGCCATTTCGCGATCGTAATCGATGAAGCAGATGCGTTGCAGGCGTTCATGCGCGGTGCGTTGACTGAGCTTAAGCGGCTGGAAGTAGCGCAGGTATACCGTCCGTTCCGACAAGGCCTGGTGCAGCCTGATCAGGAGTGGCTCGTCTTCCGGCCGGATGGGCCGCACCAGAACTTCCCCGCCGTTCTTCATCGTGCCCGGCCGCACATAGCGCTGGGGATAAGGGCGAATGGCGAGACGCGGAATTTCTTCCTTCCTTGTGGTTTGCGGGTAGACGACGATGCGTGCGTCCAACGCGATCAGGCGATCGGGCGACGCGAGCAGCGGATTGATGTCGATTTCCTTGATCCAGCGCTGCTCAACGACAAATTGACTGAAGCGGACGAGCAAGGCCTCGAGCGCATTGATGTCCACGGGCTTGCGGCCGCGTATGCCCTGCAGCGCCTTGAAAATCTTGGTCTGCTCCATCAATCGGCGTGCCAGCGTGCTGGTCAGGGGCGGCAGCGAAAGAGCGCGGTCGCCAAACACCTCGACCAGCTGGCCGCCGGTGCCGAACAGCATAACCGGCCCGAACTGCGCGTCGACCGTGCTCCCGAGAATAAGTTCATAGCCTTCCGCACGGAAAAACGGCTGCACGGTTACGCCCAGAAAATGTTCCGGCCCCGCTTTCTCACGGACCGAGGCCTCGATGTCACGCCATGCCTGGCGCACAGCTTCCGGCTTCGAAAGGTTGAGCTTTACGCCCCCAACCTCAGTTTTGTGCGTGATCGTATGCGATAGCAGCTTAACCACCACGGGATAGCCAAGTTCTTCCGCCTTCGCAACCGCCTCATCTTCGCTGTGCGCTTCGAAGGTGGGAGCGGTCGGAATCTGGTAGCAGGCCAATAGCTCTTTTGACTCGGGTTCGGTGAGCAGAGTGCGGCCGGTTTGGCGCACATTTTCGATGATCCATTCTGCGCGGGCGCGGTCGGGGCCCTCCTCGCCATACGGCATCATGGGAGTTTCATAGAGCCCGCGCAGCAGGTAGCTGTAGCGCCACATGTAGTGGAAGATTCGCGCGCCCGCGTCGGGAAAGTTGAAAGTGGGGATGCCGGCGCGATTCAGGATTTCGATTCCCGCGCTCATCTCCGCGCCGCCCATCCAGCAGGCCAGCACCGGTTTTCCTGTGCCCTTGGCTAGGGGCGCCAGCTTTTCCGCGGTGATGGTCGGGTGTGACATGCCTTGCGGGCAGAGAATGGCGAGCAGGCCGTCGTTATTGGGGTCGACGGCTACTGTTTCCGCAACCTTTGCATATTTATCGGGCAACGCGTCACCGAGCACGTCTACCGGATTGTTGTGGCTCCAGTGCGGCGGCAGTATCTGGTTGAGCACATCGAGAGTTGCGGGAGAAAGCTCGGCTAACTCGCCGCCCACGCTGATGATCGAATCGGCGGCCAGGACGCCGGGCCCTCCAGCATTGGTCACCACCGCCAGGCGCGGCCCCTTTGGCCGCGGCTGCTTGCTTAACGTTTCCGCCATGTAGAACAGATCGGAGATCGTGTTGACGCGCAGCACGCCGCAGCGGCGGAATGCAGCCTCCAGCACCTCGTCGCTCCCGGCCATCGTGCCCGTATGCGAGGCGGCCGCGTGAGCTGCGGCCGGGGTCCGCCCAGCTTTGATCACAATGATCGGCTTGCTCAGCGAAACTTCCCGCGCCGCCGAAAGGAACGAGCGCGCGTCGCCGACCGACTCCATGTACAGGATGATCGAGTGCGTGCGCGGATCGTTGCCCAGGTAGTCGATCAGGTCGCCCCAGCCCACATCCAGCATCGACCCGACCGAAACAAACGCGCTGAAGCCCACGACTTCCTTCTGCGCCCAGTCGAGAATCGCCGTGCACAACGCCCCGCTCTGGCTGAGAAAAGCGACGGTGCCCGGTCTGGCCATGTTACTTGCCCACGTGGCGTTGAGGCCGGTGACCGGGTTCATGACGCCCAGGCAGTTCGGGCCGACGATGCGCATTGGACTGTTGCGGAGCTGATCGAGGATCTGGCGCTCGAGTTCCTGTCCGCGCTCGCCATGTTCTTTGAACCCGGCGGAAATGACGATGGCGCCGCGCACCCCCGCGGCCGCGCACTGCCCGATCACCCCCGGCACGCTCTCGGCAGGCGTGCAGATGACGGCGAGATCGACGCTTTCGGGAATCTGCTCGACGTCGCGGTACGCTTTGATGCCGAGCACGCTCGTGCGCTTCTCGCTGACCGGATATACCGTGCCGCCGAACGGCGAGCTGAGCAGGCTCCAAAGGACGGCTCGCCCAACGCTTCCCGGCCGGTCGGTGGCGCCGACGAGCGCAACGCTGTGGGGCGCAAAAATGGCGTCGAGCGGATGCCCTTCCGTGCGCAGCACATCGTGCGCCTTATCCGTTGTGGGACGGTGCTTGCTGACTTTTCCGGGCTTGGTCACATTCATAAGCCAACTAGTTTAAACCGGAGCGCGGATCTTGGGCTGTGATGAACGACCCGGCGCGAAAGCGATCAATTCCGATTCCTTCTTTCCGCGTTCTCGGGAATCGCGGGTGGGCCGCAGAATCATGCTAGAATTTGGTGCGCTCGTAATGATTTCCCCGGCTTGTGGCGCGTCAGATCTCTCCACCCGGTAACGACGGACTGAAACGTGGCTGAAAACCCCAATGCCCCAGGCGGCTCCATCTCCTACGCGGATGCTGGCGTCAATATCGACAAGGCCAACCGCACCAAGCAGCGCATCAAGTATCTTGCCCATAAAACCTTTACCAAAGGTGTGCTGAGCGAGATCGGCGGCTTCGGCGGCTTGTTTTCGGTCGATAAAAAGTATGTCGATCCGGTGCTGGTTTCGAGCGTGGATGGCGTGGGAACCAAGCTGAAGGTTGCCTTCGAAATGAACATGCACCACACCGTCGGCGGCGATCTTGTGAATCATTGCGTGAATGACATTGCTGTGCAAGGCGCCGTGCCGCTTTTTTTCATGGACTATCTGGCAACCGGCGTCCTGGACCCTGAGATTGCCGAAAAGATCGTCAGCGGCCTGGCGGAAGCCTGCAAGCACAACGGTTGCGCTCTCATTGGTGGTGAAACCGCGGAAATGCCGGGGTTCTACCCCAAGGGCGAGTACGACCTCGCCGGGTTCATCGTAGGTGTGGTTGAGCGTGAAAAGATTATCAATGGTAAGACCGTGGAAGTGGGCGACTGCGTTCTTGGCTTGCCCTCGAATGGCCTGCATACCAACGGATACTCGCTTGCCCGCAAGCTGTTGTTCGAAGTGGCTGCCTACTCGCCGGAGACCTTCGTCAGCGAGATGAAAAACAAGGTGGGCAACGAACTGATGCGGACCCATCGCAGTTACTGGCCGATTATCCGCAAGCTGATTGCCGGTGAGTGCGTGGGCGCGCTGGCACACGTCACCGGCGGCGGCATCACGGAGAATCTGCCTCGCGTGCTGCCCAAAGGAACCGCGGCTGTCATCGAGCTGGGGACCTGGCCGGTGCTGCCGATCTTTGAGCACCTTCAACATCTCGGCAACGTCGAGCAGGAAGAAATGCTGCGCACTTTCAACATGGGGCTGGGCATGCTGGTGGTCGTTCCCGCGAAGAAGTTCAAGAAAGCGCAAACGCTGCTCGAGCGCGCCGGGGAAAAGTTCTACAGTGTTGGGCGCATTGTGAAGGGCGAGCGGAAAGTGATGTACAGCTAAAGTCAAAAGTGAGAAGTGAAATTGAAGAAGTAGAACCAAAGTCTGGGTTTCACTTCCTCAATTTTACTTCTGCCTTTTGCCTTGCCTTTTGTTATGAAAAACCTCGGCATTCTCCTCTCCGGCCGCGGCTCGAACTTCGTCGCCATCGCTGATAGCATTGCCGCTGGACGCATTACGGGCGCGCGCATTGCGATAGTGATTTCGAACCGGGCCGACGCTCCCGGCATCGAAACCGCGCGCCAACGCGGGCTCGAAGCGCTCGTGATTCCTTCCAAAGGCAAAGAGCGCGAAGTGCATGACCGCGAAGTTGTAGCCGCTTTGAATCAACGCAAGGTCGATCTCGTCTGCCTCGCCGGCTACATGCGCCTGCTTTCGCCCTGGTTCGTCCGCCAGTTCCCGCAGCGCATCCTGAACATCCATCCCTCACTTCTCCCGGCCTTCCCCGGCCTCGAAGCGCAGCAGCAAGCCTTTGCCTACGGCGTAAGAGTGAGCGGCTGTACAGTGCATTTCGTCGACGAAGAACTCGACCACGGCGCCATCATCGTGCAGAAGACGGTGCCCGTGCTCGATTCCGACGACGAGCACACGCTGGCGGATCGCATCCTGGCGCAGGAACACATCGCCTGCACCGAGGCGATCAACGTGGTTCTGGAGGGGAAGTTTGAGATCGCCGGCCGGCGGCTTAGGCAAGTTCGCCAACTTTAGGTCGCGTCCCTGCGGTGAATAGACGTTTGCCTCTCTTGCCGATATACCTGTAACGAAGGCATAGGCATGGCCGCGTCACATCCAAGGTTGGAATCGGCAGCGAAGTCCGAATTTGCTACGAACTTGTTGGAGAGAGTCGAAGCGCTAAGTCTCGAAGTCGCCGAGATTTCCGGCACCGTTCAGGACATGGCGGCCTTCGTCGGGCACCAGGAAAAGCTGTTCGAGCATCTGCGTGACTTGACTCACGGCCTGCGAGAAGACATCGGCCGAATCGACGCGGCGGGCCGCGAAACCACCGCCATCGCAGGCGGCGGGGCCAGCGAATCCATGGACTCGTTGAAAGCCGGCGTTTCGGCGCTGGCAGAAATTCGGCGTCTGGTTGATTCGGTGCGGGGGATCGAGGAACGGCTGGGTTCGCTGAAATCCTCGCTCGCTGGCGTGCGCGGCATGTCCTCTAACATCCAAACCATAGCCCGCCAGACCAATCTGCTGGCGCTCAATGCCACCATTGAGGCCGCTCGCGCCGGCGAAGCGGGCAAGGGGTTTGCCGTGGTCGCAACCGAAGTCAAGACTTTGGCAGGCCAGACGGATACGGCCACCTCCGGCATCAACGAGACGGTAGGCGTCTTGTCCAACAATATCGGCCAGTTGATCGCCACCAGCAGCGCTACCCGCGGGGTGGCCGACACGGTGAACCAGGGCGTGGGAGTGATCAATGAAGTTATGGAACGCTTTCACGCCTCCATGAACACCGTTGAATTTAAGGTGAAAGAAATCGCTTCCTCCGTCACCGGCAGCTTGACTCTCTGTCAGGAAGTACTCGGCCAAATCGACCAGTTCTTCGAGGGGGTCAAGAAGACGGCCCTAAGCTTGCGCGGCGCCGACCAGCGGGTCAGCCAGGCCCTTGAACAAGGCGAAGAAATTATGAATCTGATTGCCAACGCCGGCCTCAAGACCAGAGACTCTTACCTTGTCGACGCCTTGAATGTCGCCGCCAAAGCGATTTCGGAGGGCTTCGAACGGGCGGTAGAACGCGGCCGGGTAAGCTTGGAAGACTTGTTCGACGAAAGATATCAGCCGGTTCCGGGTACCAACCCGCAGCAGTTCACAACCCGTTTCGTGGAGCTAACCGACAGTCTGCTTCCATCGATTCAGGAGCCCATATTGAACCTCGACCGGCGCGTAGTGTTTTGCGTGGCAATTGATCGCAACGGTTATCTGCCCACGCACAACAACATCTTCTCCAAGCCCCAAGGGAAAGATCCTGTGTGGAACAACGCGAACTGCCGCAACCGGCGCATGTTCAAGGACCGCACCGGACTGCGCGCTGGCCAGAATACCAAGCCTTTTCTGCTGCAGACGTATCGCCGTGACATGGGTGGCGGCAAATTCGTCATGATGAAGGACCTGTCCGTCCCAATCATCGTCAAAGGACGGCATTGGGGCGGCCTGCGCCTGGGTTACCGCATGGAATAGAATTTGCTAAGCCTGCTTCTGCAATCTGAATTCTGCAATCACATGATCAGATCGTTGCTTCTCCGCGCAATCGGATGCTGCATCACTTCGAGTTCATTCTTCACCAGGTTCAATCCGTAAACGCAATCCTCGAACTTCTGCGAGAGCTGGGCAAATACCGGCGCGACTTTCGCATATTCGAAATACTCGAACTGCGAAACGATGTAGTAGCTTTCCTTGCCAGCTTTGACCCACTCCACAAAATTCTCGAGCCGCTGGCGGCGCAGGCGATGATGATTGATGCTCTCCGGAAACATCCCTGCAAAGAACAATGTGTAATCTCCGATGTGCTTGCGGACCTGTCGCTCGCGGTCGAACGAGGGCGCGGGCCCGTATATCGGGTCGGATTCGAGCAGCATCTCGCCCACGTCATTGAGTGCGCGCCCCGAAGCCGTGCGAATTTTCGTCAACTGTTGGGCGTCGCAGAACTCCGTCAGCAGGTGCGCGACGTATCCAACAACCTCCGGATCGCGGATACCAATCTCCTGGGCATAGTGGCGCCCCACGAGTTCAACGAATAGTTTCTCCAACGGATGCGTTTCCGGAATCATGTTCGGCCCCCCACTTCTTGCCTACCGCGTGTTCTTCTATTTCATCGGAACACGCCCTGTTGCAGATTAGATACCGTACTTCCAGACTTCAAACAAGTGCACTATCGTGCCCCTGTGCTCCTTAGAACACCGTGCGGGGCACGGCGTTTCGGGCGCTTTGCTGGCAGTCAAGGTGGTTGGCTGCCAGACTTACAGGCAGGTTTGTATGACGTAGAGTCCGCATGTGCAGTCTCGTCATCTACTTCCCGTAGAACGTACGTAGCAATCACTGCAGAGAGGCAGGGACAAGTGGAACGAAGAAACTTTGCCAGCGGAACATCGTGGGAACCGGTGGTTGGTTACTCCCGCGTGGTGCAAGTCGGCCCGCACATTTACGTTTCGGGCACAACTGCCACCGGACCCGACGGCAAGATCATCGCGGGCGATGCCTATGCGCAAGCGGTGCAGACGCTCAAAAATATCGAGAGTGCTCTTGCTCGCGCCGGCGCGTCGCTGAAAGACGTGGTGCGCACGCGAATGTTCGTGACCAACATCGCCGACTGGGAAAAGGTCGGCAAAGCCCACGGCGAGTTCTTCGGAGAGATTCGTCCGGCGACGAGCATGCTCGGCATCAGCGCGCTGGTTTCGCCCGAAATGCTGGTTGAGATCGAAGCGGAAGCGATCAAAGAAGAATAGTGCCCGTGCCGATGACTAAGCGGCCGGCAAATAAGGGGGCCAGCAGTTCGAGCAAGGGTTGCGCCGTGGATACGTTCTGCAGTGTTTGCCTAAAGTCGCTTCGCAAAGAAATGGCGGGCCCGCTGCGCGGTCCCGCCATCGTTTTGGGGAAGGGGCATTCTAGCGGCGGCTCTTCTTTTTCTTGGTGGCCGCTTTCTTCTTCGCTTTCTTCGCCGGCTTCTTCGTGGTTTTCTTCTTTGCTGCCTTCTTCACGGGTTTCTTCTTCGCAGCCTTCTTCTTAGCTGCTTTCTTGGGCACCGCTTTTTTCTTGGCCTTCTTGGGAGCGGGTTTCTTGGCGGCAGCCTTCTTCTTCGGAGGCGGCGCGCTTCCGCCGCCACCGCCCAACGAAACTGGCTCCGGTTCGGGTTCGTGTTCCGGTTCGGGCGCGGGGAGTTCGTCGTCCTCGTCTACCATCGTTGGTTCTTCTTCCTCTTCTTCCTCTTCGTCAAAATCTTCTTCTATCGATTCGCCGAAGGCGCTGCTGTCACCGTATTCATCGGTTTCATCATCACGACCGTACAGAGTGGGATCATCGAAACGCATATTTCCTCCTGCGTATTGTTGGCCAGTCGCGCCGGTAGCGTTCAGGCCCAGGGAATTAAGACTGCTTGCGAAACGTCCCTGCTTTTCTTAACGGCGGGCGATTATAGCATGGCAGTTTCACCCGGCAGTATCGTGCATTCACCGGAGATTTGCGAGAAGAAATTTTGGAAAGATGCGGAAGCCCTTGTCTTGGAGAAAAGTTCAGGGGAA
>Ga0074044_10004162_pt1 | contig 12052 bp, 6 predicted proteins | sample BogForMeECP23OM1_FD_94443 | JGI IMG/M metagenome (GOLD analysis project Ga0074044, IMG submission 94443) | Bog forest soil microbial communities from Calvert Island, British Columbia, Canada - Bog Forest MetaG ECP23OM1 | ecosystem: Environmental > Terrestrial > Soil > Wetlands ...
CACCGGGCCATTGAGCGGCGCCGGTATCTCACGGCGCGCCGGTTCTATTCGCGAGCGGAGCTCGATAGCAACACGGCTCATCTGGTCGGAACACCGACCGGAGAGAGCGATTATTCCGCAGAAACCGTCTTTGGGCGTAATGGTCTCAGCAAGGTGCTCGAATCCCTGTCGGAGGATCAACGTGAAACCCTGCGCCTGCACTTCTTCGATGGTTATACGCTCATGGAAATCAGCCACAAGCTGGGCCAGCCCTTAGGGAATGTGCGAAACCACTATTACCGCGGACTGGATAAGTTGCGTAAGCAGATGTTTGGGAATACTGTCCCTGAGGACCAGCGGCATGGAAAATAGAAGGGACCGTCGGGAGAACGAAGGGTGGTCGGGAATGGGACCACATGACAAGTTCCTCGAACTATGCGCCATTTCGACCTCGGGAGATCTAACCGACGAAGAGCAGAGGGACCTTCAGGCACACCTCGCGGAATGTCCGGATTGCCGGCAAACCTTAAAGGAATTCGAGGTTGCCGCCGATATCGGCATGCCGCTGCTTCATTCTCAGCTGCCTGGCCGTCACTCCTTGGAGCCGGACTCTGTTCCCATCGAGGCCGCCAAAGCGACTCCGGCCGTTGTGGCGAAAGAGAGGGAAGAGGCCCACGGTCGACAAGAGCCCATTCAACAAAGCAGTGGACTCGGATTCTCGCATCGAAACGGTCACCGCCAGATGTCGGTGAATTGGAATTATGTTTGGATGCCCTTCGCGGCCGCAGTCGTTCTTACGGCCGCATTGGGTATCTACTCATTTCAAGTTGGCAAGCAGAAGGGCAGGGAACTTGTTCCCGTGCGGTCGGGCACTGCCGATACGAGAGTCGATGCACTCGAGCAAAGGATAAGCGATGCGGGCCACGACCGCGAAGTCTTAACGGCGCAACTCACCGATCGGGACCGGACGATTGCCGAGCTGCGGCGCCAAATCACGGCGGAGTCTGCGGCCCGCAACGAGGCGAAGAGTAGCCAAATCAATTTGGAGCATTCCCTTCAGAGTGCCGAGGCCGCGAAGCAGCAACTGGCGCAAGAACGGAGCAGTGATTCGCACCAGCTGGATATCGCTCAGGAGTCGCAGCAGAAATCTCAGGCGGAACTCGATTCCCTGCGGCAACAACGCACGCAGGAGCAAGCGCGCGCCGACGATCTGGAAGCGCAACTCCGGGAGCTTCATGGTCAGCTTCGTGACCGGGAGCAGGAGCTTGGCACGCAGCTGGGATTGCTTGCACACGACAAGGATATCCGCGAACTCATGGGGGCCCGGGACCTTTATATTGCGGAGGTCTATGACGTGGCGCGTGACGGGCAGACGCAGAAACCGTATGGCCGGGTCTTCTACACGAAAGGGAAGTCCCTGGTTTTCTACGCCTATGATCTCGATCAGCAAGCGCAGTACAGAGCCGCCAGCACCTTTCAGGCGTGGGGCAGCCGCGGTCTCGACAAACAGCAGGCTACCAGCCTTGGCATCTTCTACCAGGACAGCGCCGCCAAAAAGCGATGGGTGGTGAAATTCGATGATCCGACAAAGTTGGAACAGATCGATGCCGTCTTCGTGACGGTTGAGCCGAATGGCGGAAGCCAGAAGCCCAGCGGAAAGCCGCTCCTGTTTGCCTACTTGAAAGTTGACCCGAATCATCCCTAGCCAAGATTTTCAAAAGCTGTTCAGAGATAGAAGGATAGTCGTCGTGTTTGGGAGTGATACAAGCGTCGGAATCTCCTGCGTAGACCAAGCGTGTGTGTCCAGATCTTTTTGCTACCGGAGAGACAGCGTGCGTGAAATCACCTTCCTGCTTATCTTGAGCTTGCTGTGCCTAGGCCCAGTGATTGCGCAGTCCCCCAATGCAACCATCAATGGAATTGTTCTTGATCCCTCTGGCGCGACAATAGCCGGCGCCGAAGTTGTGGTCGTGAATGACGCCACCGGAGTTCAGTACACCACCAAGACGAACGGACAGGGTATCTACGTTGTTCCCAACCTTCCGCCAGGACCATATCGTATCCAAGTATCAAACAGCGGATTCAAGACCATCATCAAGCCCGACATTGTCATTCATGTTCAGGACGCGCTCGCCGTCAACTTTACGCTGCCGCTCGGCGCTGCCTCTGAGGTTGTGACAGTGGAAGGAGGCGCCCCGCTAATCAACACCGAGAACGCTACGGTGAGCACTGTCGTGGATCGGCAATTCGCAGAAAACCTGCCGATGAACGGCAGAAGCTTTCAGACGCTAATTCAGCTGACGCCTGGGGTGGTTCTGACTACTAGTAGCTCTGTGGAGGGTGGGCAATTCAGTGTGAACGGGCAGCGCACCGTGTCTAACTATTGGATGGTGGACGGGGTAAGTGCCAATATTAGTGCAAGCACGACTGGCAATCCAGGGAACGGCCTAGGAGGTGCGATTGGATCTTTCAGTGTTCTTGGCGGAACCAACAGTTTGGTGTCTATAGATGCGATGCAAGAATTCCGTATTCAGACCTCAACGTATGCGCCCGAGTTTGGGCGAACACCGGGTGCACAGATCTCTATTGTCACACGATCCGGTACGAATCGGTTTCATGGTACAGCGTTCGATTATTTGCGGAATGACGCCTTGGACGCCAACGATTGGTTTGCCTCGGCGAACGGCCTGCCCAAACCCGAAGAGCGCCAGAATGATTTCGGTGGCACGCTCGGCGGTCCAATCGTCAGGGATCGGACTTTCTTCTTCTTCTCGTATGAGGGACTTCGCCTCCGGCTGCCAGGAGTTGCAGAATCCGAAGTCCCTGATCTCTTGGCGCGGCAGGATGCGGTTCCGACCATGCAGCCGTACCTTAACGCCTATCCCCAGCCGAATGGCCCTGAGTTTGGCAATGGGATGGCTTCGTTTAATGCCAGTTTTTCAAACGCAGCTACACTGGACGCCTACAGTCTCCGAGTTGATCACAAGCTAAGTAGCAAATTGAATCTTTTTGGTAGATATAGCTATTCGCCATCAGAGCTCGTTCAACGGGGGAATTCCTCCTTCTCGCTAAGTACAGTTTCACGGCCTCGAATCACAACACAAACGGCCACACTCGGGGCTATATTGGCCATCTCTCCTGCAATCGTCAATGACCTGAGATTCAATTACAGCAACGTGAATGGGTACAGCACTTTTTCCCAGGATGCCTTTGGCGGTGCTGTTCCTCTTTCCTCTTTGCCGTTGCCTAGTCCATATGGCAGCGAGAATGCCGTTTTTGGACTCGAGTTCTTAGGAGCAGCAACGTCAGCTGCAAATCTAGAGGTCGGAAGTTTCGGACGGAACATTCAGCGGCAGATCAATGTGATTGATAGTCTGTCGATACAAAGAGGTTTGCACAGCCTGAAGTTCGGAGTGGATTATCGTCGGCTGTCACCGTCGTACAACCCTTCGCTGCAGCCCCACGATGGAGTTCCCGCGTATCAGCAAGTGCCTGTTTTTCTCAACGTTGCATCCGCCGAACAAGGAAAGCCTCTTGCGGGAATTATTGGAGTCCAGAACAATTCGACGTTTCTCCTGCACAACTTGGGTGCGTTTGTGCAGGACACGTGGCGGATCGTTCCTCGCTTGACGCTGACTTATGGCCTGCGGTGGGATGTCGACTTTGCCCCATCGTCTGTTAATGGGCCGGACATCGCTGCGGTCAGCGGCTATGACCTGACGAACCTGGCCAACTTGGCTCTGGCATCGCCTGGAACGCCACCGTTCAAGACTACCTACGGCAATGTAGCTCCACGGGTCGGCGCAGCTTATCAGATTTCGAAGAGCCCGGAGTGGGGGTTGGTCTTTCGCGGTGGATTTGGCGTGTTTTATGATCTGGCTTCATCAGAAGCGGGCAACCTCGTCAATGGTTTCTACCCGTTTGGAGCTTCGACTCTGATCTTTGGCGGCAGTTTTCCTTATAATTCCGCGATCGCCGCACCGCCACCAATCACACCAGCAAGCCTGGCGTCGCCGGAGGCGGTCCTCTATGCCTTCGATCCTCACCTTCAATTGCCTTATACCCTGCAGTGGAATGTCGCGCTCGAGGAAACACTGGGCAGCCGACAGAGCATATCTGTTTCTTATGTCGGTTCTACCGGGAAACGGCTTTTACAAACAGCGTCTATCTCCGCTCCGAATCCAAGTTTTAGTGTCGCAGATTTAACAGGGAACACTGCCTCATCCGATTACAACGCAGTGCAAGTTCAATTTCAGCGGCGCTTGTCTCGCGGTCTTCAGGCCCTTGCTTCGTACACCTTGTCGCACTCGATCGACGATGGGTCGGTCGGATCCGTAACTGATTTCTCCAGTACGCTTGTGCCGACGCTCAATCCAAACGCAAATCGTGGACCGTCCGATTTTGACGTTAGAAATGCCTTCTCCGCAGGAGCTACATATGACTTTCCAGCACCCAAGGCAAAATCTCTCATAAACGCAGTCATGCGCGGATGGTCCGCGGAGAGTTTCGTCATGGCGCGCTCGGCGCCGCCGGTGAACGTCCAAGACAGTGCACTCGACCAGCTCAATGGCGCTTTTACGCAGGTTCGGCCTGATATCACTCCTGGAATTCCTCTCTATTTGTTTGGACCCCAATATCCGGGAGGAAAGGCGATAAATCCTGCGGCGTTCACGCCTCCCCCGACAGACTCGAATGGCAATCCCCTTCGACAGGGCGACCTAGGGCGAAATGCCCTCAGGGGTTTCGGGGCAACCCAGTGGGACTTCGCCGTCCATCGTGCCTTTCCCATCGGCGAAGCGTTAAGCGTGCAGTTCCGGGCGGAAATGTTCAATGTTTTGAATCATCCGAATTTTGCCCCTCCTGTGGCCGATATCAGCAACACTGCTCAGTTCGGCAGGTCAACTCAAATGTTGGGTCAGTATCTGGGGAATGGCAACGTCGGAGGGGGCGGGCTAAATTCCTTGTATCAAATTGGTGGTCCTCGCTCCGTCCAGTTTGCGCTGAAAGTTATTTTTTGAGGAATTCGCCAGTCAAATCAACTCAGTTCAGTCGTCTCGTCTTGTTTCTAACGGACCTCTGAACTAGGACTTGAGAAATGATGCGGACGAATACCTACAAGCTGGCCCTGTTTTGCTTACAAGCTCTTGTATGGTGTGGCGCGGCCAGAACCAATGCTACAACAAACGATTCTGGAGCCCTTTCTGTAGAGGACACGCTGAGGGTGCGGGAATTCGGCCAGTTAACGCCAATCAGTTTGTCGCCGGATGGCGACTGGGTAGCGTACACCGTAAGGGATAATCAAAGGGCTAGAACCCTCACTGACGAATCAGTCGAGCTAACGGGCATTCGCAGCGCGTTTACGGGGACTGACATTTGGATCTGCAACCTGGGATTAGGAAAAGAAACGAATCTGACCGCGGGGGAAGGCGATAACTGGATGCCGGTCTGGTCGCCTGACGGTCATTATCTTGCCTTTCTGTCAGATCGAGATGGGAGTGGCCAGGCAAGGCTGTGGGTTTGGGACAAGACGAAAAACCACCTCAGAGAAGTCGCCGCCACCGACGTGAGAAGCCAGGAGATTCAATGGACTCCAGACAGCAGAAAAATAGTAGTCACCGCTCGACCAATGAGCTCGACTGTCGAACACGAGGGGCCCTCATCCGGAACGAAAGGCCAGGGCGCCAGTCTTAGCAAAACACCGGGCCCGACCGTAGTCTTTTACCAGTCCAATGAGATTCCAGGGTCGGATCCATGGAGCCTAAACGTATATTTGCGTGATTTAGCTATCATTGATCTTGCGACAGGCGAGACAACAACAATTGTGGATGGAAGGAGGGTCGCTTCATATTTGCTCTCGCCCGACGGTTCGCGCATAGCGTACACGAATCCGAAGGCCTTCGAAAAAGCGGGCTCGCAGCAGATTCTTTTCGATCTCGTCGAAGTCACCATCTCTACAAAGGACGAGAGAGTCATCGCGTCAACAGTCCGACTTGATTATGACGGCGCTTCCTTTAGTTGGTCACCTGACAGCACAAAATTAAGTTACCGCACGGGGGGAGTAGACGAAAGAACCTATGACTGTTACGTCGTCGAGTTAGAAAAAGGGGAATTCCGCAATGTGACTTCGTTTTCCGAAGTGTCTGAACAATTTCGTTATAAATCAGATGCACCGCTATGGGATGCCAAGGGAGAACGTATCTTTTTCATACGAAACGGTGGACTTTGGCAGTCTGCGGTATCCGCAGATAAACCAGCCGAAGTCATTGCAATCCCCGATCACCGGATCAGGTTGATCGTTCCGCAGTTTGACAATATGTTGTGTTCTGTTGACCAAGGAAGATCAACGATTGTTCTCACCTATGATGAGGTCGGAAAAGAAGACGGATTTTATAGAGTGGACCTCATAAAAAAAGTAAGCAGCAAACTCCTCGAAACCGGGCAATGTTACAGCTGCGCGAATGTGGACCATCCAATCAGAGTCGCCACGGACGGGCGGCATATTGCGTATTTTGCAGAAGACGCAATGCACGACCAGGATCTTTGGGCGAGCGATCCAAACTTCAAGAATCCGCATCGGGTGACACATTTGAACCCTCAGTTCGACAGCTACAAGATGGGTGCCGCTCGGCTGATTAGTTGGTTGGGCGACGATGGCGGACAATTGCAGGGAGCGCTCCTGCTGCCTGTCGATTATAAGGAAGGAAAGCGTTATCCGCTGATCGTGTATGTATACGGGGGCGATTCCCTCTCGAATCGCTTCGACCATTTCGGTCTAGCAGGTTCGGGGCCGTTTAACATGCAACTACTGGCAACACGCGGCTACGCGGTCCTGTTTCCTGACGCACCCCAGCATCTCGACACTCCCATGCTGGACTTAGCAAAGACGGTGCTTCCTGGTGTGAATAGAGTCATCGACATCGGAATCGCAGACCCAAATTGCATCGGCATCATGGGGCACAGCTACGGAGGCTATAGTGCCCTCGCTTTGATCGTACAGAGCACGCGCTTTATGGCAGCCATTGATTTGGATGGGTATGCAGATCTTATCGGATTCTATGGACAGATGAGCAGGTCTGGAACCACCTACGGAACGGCCATTCTAGAAAACGGACAAGGGCTGATGGGAGGCACTCCTTGGCAGGTTCGCGAAAGGTATATCGAAAACTCGCCCATCTTCCATCTAGACAGAATTAAAACCCCCTTGCTGATCATTCATGCATCGGCAGATACAGCCGTCGCCCCTTTTCTTGGTGATGAGGTCTTCGTTGCACTTCGCAGGCTTGGCAAAGAGGTCGGATATGCAAAGTACGAGGGCGAAAGTCATTCACCGATTTATTGGAGTTACCCAAATCAAGTGGATTTTTGCAATCGCATGATCGCATGGTTCGATCTTCATCTGAGCAGGCACTGACCGCAATAAAGCGTTATTTCCTTGGCGACAGGCTCAGGACTCATGTGCCGGAGCGCCTCACGCTGTGAGGCGCTCCGGCAGTCACTCATTCGTCGGCTTCATACGCGTTCGCTGTGCAGTAACCAGAACTGTCGATGGCCTCGCGGGTCGTTTTACTCACCAAGTGTTGAATGGTGGGAAGAGCATCGCCGATTAGGCGAACTTCCGGCTTTTCGTATTTCATGGCTGTCACCCCCTTTCTTTCTTGGACTGTTCTCAGCTGAGAACTCGATTTCGTTCCTAGGAATCCTTATCGCGAATTCGATTCTTTGCGGCAAAGCGAAACTACGCAACCTTCAGACGAGGTCGCGCAAAAGCTTCCGTTGCTGTAAACCCCGCAGCCACGCTTCGACACCAATAGTGCGTATCAGCGCCATGATTGGTACCTCCTGTCCATGGTGAATCTTCTCCAAGGCTTCACGAAAACCCTCTGGCTCGACGATCCCCCTGGAGTTGCTGACCATATCCCGGCTCATCGCCGAGAGGGTCGTCCATTTGGCTGCAATGGCTGACATCGGCGCCCGGGCGACAAATGCCTTGCGCTTCCTATTTAGGATCTGGTCTGGGACGATCCCAACAAGCGAGCGGCGCATCAAGGAACGACGTTGACCTGGACGGACGAGCTGTTCTCTTGGGATTGCGTACATGAATTCCAGAAAGGTACGGTCGAGATAGGGATACCGCTTTTCATAATCCGCTGGAGGGCCGATACACGCGAGTTGCCTGCGCAACATCTCCAGCGCAGTTAGGTTTTCCTGAAAGCTAGGGCGGGAGATGAATAACTTCACCCTGGACGCGTAGCCGCTGAGCACGCCTCGATGGCGCTTGACAAAATTGCGCTGCATCCATGGTGCGGGCCGTCTGAATTCCGGGATACCGGCTAAAGACGGAGGAAGAAATCTCTTCATGGCTTCGAAGAAGAGATGGAACCACGGTTTCCGCTTCTCAAGCGCCCAGACTTTCAACTGATGGGCCAGGTCCATGAGTTGAACTCTTGCGAAAAGATCTTCCAGTTGCGGTACCGGTGTGGGCACGCCCCCTGTGACTTCATCCCCGCCCGTACCGGAGAGCAGAACACGATTACCTTGTGAAATTACTCGCGCTTTGAATTGCCTCGTCGCTTCACTATTTCCGTTATCCGTTGCAGGGGTAGCCGCAAATCCGTCGCAGACAAAGTCGCCCCTGAAAGATTCCTGGTAATCAACACGGATGTGGCAACCAGTGCAACCGCGCTCTTCTTCGATCTTGGCAAAATAAGGCCGTTCATTCCAGTTGGGTTCGGAATCGTCATAGTAGGAAATCGTGTCGAGTCGTGGCGCTTCAGCGGCTCCCCGCGCAATGATGGTATCCGCCATACAAACGATCGAAGAGGAATCCATCCCCCCGCTCAGCTCGGCCAGGATGGGGCTGTCCGAGCGAAGCCTGCGCCGGACGGCTTCAGCAAAGACGGAGCGAAAGTGCTCTTCGTATTCGCCATCGGTGCGGTAACGGATTCTCTTTCCGGGATCGAATTCCCAGTACTTTCTGACGGAGTGCCGCCCTGGCTCCAGGCGGACGGAGCTGGAGGGTGGGACCGAATGAATTCCCACGTAGGGTGTCAAATGCGTCGCAGGGAAGAACGACAGCCAGCCCGCGATGTACTCTTCGTTCAGCGCGAAGGAGCGGCCAGCGAATAAGACAAGCGGATCGAGGATGGTACTCCAGCTGACCTGGTTGTTGTCGAACGAGTAGTAGAGATGCCGGGCGCCGATGGGATCCTTGGCCAGGATCAACGAACGGTTGTTCGGATCCCAAACGGATAGCGCCCAATCCCCGATGAGCTTGGCGAAGCAACTGGTTCCCCATTCTTCATAAGCTGCCGCGACGATGGAGACGTCCGTAGAATCGATGGTCAGAACATCCCTCAACTGGCGGATCAGCTCCGCGCGGTTGTCCAAGCGGCCATCCCAGGTGATGACCGTGCCGGATGCCGATATGTGTGGTTGTGTTTCGCGCCGCGATTCCTTGGTGGTGTGGAACGCATGGTAGAGGATGCTGATGTTTCCCTTCAAATAGGCACCGTCATCATCAGGGCCGTAGGGAGCGATCAAGGCCCTGGCCTTTTCGAGATAGTCGCGGTCCAACGGCTTGCCATCGAAATTCCATTTTCCAAACTGGACGCTCACGGTTGATCACCTTTCGTGGCAAAGATATTCAGCACCGATCGAGAACGGCGTACATTTCGGGCGTGTACGGTTTGTCGTTGACCACGCGGCCGCCAACTTCCACCCACGCGTGGGCCTTGAAGGGCATCTGCTGAGCGCCGATGACCATTTGCGCCGTGACGCCGTATTTCTTCAGAAGGCAAGCCGTAGCCGCGGACCGCTGCAGGCACAGGGCTTCTTTCCAATACCAGATACAAGCCATGTCCATCGCCGAGCAGATCCGCTCGACCGCAGCTGGGGCGGGCGCCTGCTTTCCGAGCGGATATCTGCGGACCCTATCGTAGAGCGCTGCGAAGTTGCCTCGCGCCAGGTAGAGGTCGAAATGAATCAGCTTCAAGTACGCTTGCAAGACAAGAAACGACATAACGAAGACCTCCGCCTTTACGCCGGCAGCTGCAACTGGTCACAGAGAAACGCCATACGATCCGTCAGCGCTTCCATCCGTTCGCTCAAGGGAAGCACGGGAGAATGTCCGCGGAATTTGCTGTAATCGAGAAAGATCGGATTTTCAGAGATGCTGGCCGCCTGCAGCCGGGCGGTCATCTTGCGTGCGTGCAGTGGATTGCAATTGCGGTCGGCGTCGCCGGAGACGATCATGGTGGCGGGGTAGGCAACGCCGTTCCGGACTCGATGATAGGGAGAGTATTTCGCGAGAGCAGCGAAGTCGTCGGGGTCCTCAACCGTGCCAAACTCCTCTTTCCAGACATGCGCGTTGTCGAAAAGGTGATACCGGAGCATGTCCAGCATCGGCACCATGCAGACGGCCGCGCGGAAGAGCTCCGGACGCTGGGTCAGCGCCGCGCCGACGAGCAGTCCGGAATTCGAACCTCCAAAGATAGCGAGATTGTCTGCAGAGGTTCGTCCCGTTTGGATAAGCCATTCCGCTGCCGCGAGGAAATCGTCGTAGGCGGTCTGGCGGTTGCGCCGCTTGGCGGCTTCGTGCCACTGCGCTCCGAACTCCGACCCTCCCCGGATGTTGGGCAGGGCGAACAGGCACCCTCGTTCAATCAAGAAGGCGACGAAGACGCTGAACTGCGGGGTCATCGATACGCCATATCCTCCATAAGAAGTAAGGATCGCCGGATGGCAGCCGCTTGCAAGGACATCGCGACGGCCCACTAGGAACATCGGGATTTCCGTTCCGTCCTTCGACGCATACCGCACCTGAATGTGTGCGTATCTCGCGGAATCGAACGGAACTGTTTTCTTCGCCCAGGGGATGCGCTTCCCTTCCCTCGGTGAGTAGCGGTGGATCGCGACTGGCTCGGCGAAGGATTCCGATTCGAGGAAGAGTTCGTCATTTTCGGGTGACGCTCCCATGATCCGCACGGTCTCGCCAGCGCGAACAGGCATTTCGCCGGCCTGGTTTCCCGCGAGGTCGAAGATCGAGACCTGCATAGCAGTCTCCCGGATATAGGAGACAAGGATTCGCTCTCCAGCAACGGCCCATTGCTGAATCCGGCCGTCGCTTTCGGGAATCAGATCGGTCCATTCCGGCGCTCCCTCGGGCCGGGGCCGCAACTCCACGATCCGCAAATTGGGCGCGTCGCGATCGGTGATGGCTAGGATTCTGCCGCGCAGGAGCAGCGGACCAAAGCTGTAGTCGGCGTTGGTGACGACCCGCTCGGGAGCCTGGTTGCTTTCCCATGGTTTCAGGTAGAAGTCCGTGCGGGTCTTTTCGAGAAAACGGTAGACGAGGAAACCGATCCTTCGCGTATCGGAAATCAGACAGAGCCTCAGCGTTTCGCCCCACCCGGCGAAGAAGATCTCTTGGTCCTGTTTGAAGTCCCTGCCGAGGATATGGCCGTAGGCTGCGCGGCGAAAGGGTTTCTGTGTGTCTGTTGGCTCGTGGACGTAAAAGAAGCTCTTTCCATCAGGCGAAAAGGCAAATCCACGCAGATATCCTCGGGGAAGAATGTCCGGAAGCGCCGTGCGGCTCTCGACGTCCAGCAGCGCGAACTCCCCGGTCCGTTCCCCGCCGTCCTTGATTTCGTACAGCAAGAGTTTTCCATCAGGAGACGCTCGGAGCGGTTTAACGGCAGCGTGAATTCCCTTGCCCAGTGTGGACGGATCGACCAAGAGCCGATCCTCGCCGTCGGCTCCTTCGCGCATATAAATGCACGGCTGTTCTTGGTTCGGAAGGCGCTTTCGGAAGTAGTACCGGTTGCCCACTTTTTGCAGTGAGTCGTAGGTCTCGACGGCGAGGAACTCTCGAATGCGCTCTCGGATGCGCTCTCGGCCCGGGATGTGGTCCAGATAGCTCCGGGCATATCGCGTCTGCTCTTCGATCCACTGACGAGTTCGAGGGGAGTCCTGGTCTTCGAGCCAGCGGTAGGGATCCGTGACGGGCACGCCGTGAAGAACCTCGATGACCGGCTCGATGGATGAAAAGGGAGGAGCGGAAACTAGTCCAGGCACA
>Ga0074044_10004163_pt1 | contig 12051 bp, 15 predicted proteins | sample BogForMeECP23OM1_FD_94443 | JGI IMG/M metagenome (GOLD analysis project Ga0074044, IMG submission 94443) | Bog forest soil microbial communities from Calvert Island, British Columbia, Canada - Bog Forest MetaG ECP23OM1 | ecosystem: Environmental > Terrestrial > Soil > Wetlands ...
CGCCTCCTCCGTGTTCATCCCGGCCGTTCCTGCCATATTTCACGTCGCTGTTTATGACAACACGCATCGTCTTTATGGCGTACCTCTCGAGTTTGACAGGAATGCGTCGGCTGGCCTTTATTGACAGGGGACCTCCTCACGCGAGCAGGAAGTCGCGCACGGCGCCGGCGGCTTTCACCGGCAAGGTCTTCACAAATGGGGATGCGGCGGCATCTGGAGCAAGCCCACTGGCGAGCCCGTCGAGATCGCGCGTCGCCGGGGCGCTACGCGAACACCTCGGCTCAGTAGGGCGTTATCCCGGATTGTCCACAATATGTGCAGCCGCGCTGCACACGCGCTAGACGCGATTCGGCAAATCAGCCACTGTGCATTCCTACGCCGCGTGATCTAGCGGAGAAGCCTTAGAAACAACGAAACCCGCCTTGTGGGCGGGCCCGGTGTCCCGGCAAGCCGGGAAGTATCAAGCTGTGGCAAGCGAGATGCTCCCCGAAATCGTCATCCAATGCAAGAGCCGTTTTTTGGCTGCAGCGGAGCTTTGCCCGGAAATCGTGCGCGCCAACCATCGGGACCAACCCCCGGAGGAGAAGCCTTTTGCTCGCCGACCAAGTTCCCACAGACCCCCGCCCCAACCCTCGACAGAGCGCGAACGAAGTTCGAACGGAAGCGCCGTAGGGCGCGAAATTCGCACACGGAGGCAAGATCGTTGGGGAACCCAGCAAAACGCGGGCGGTCAGAGGATTTCAACGCCGAGGGAAAGGGGGCCGACACATTAAAGGTTAAGGACGCTGGTCAACTTCTTCCCCGAACAACTGGGCGACCGGCATGTCGGGCACGGTCCAGAGCCTGATGGCGTAACTTCACCTCGAGTCCGAAGGATCCTGGCACCAAATGGCCTCTCACATCACGAGAGAGACCTGCTCACCGAAGGTCTCGATCACATGCGACGGCGGGGGCCGTGCGTCTTCGTCAGCATCGAGGCTGGGCGGTCTCCGGACGCCGAGAAGAAAGTCCGGGCGCTCGCCAGGAGGGTCAAGAGCGACATTGCGCTGCGTCAACGCCGCGCCGGCATGCGGCGGACCAACTCCGTATCCGTCTTCGAGGCGCTCGGGCGTGACGGGTCGCCAAAGTTCGGCGCACACATCGTCGCACTCATGCCGAGCGCGCCCGCCCGCGACAAGCTGATCGAGAGCCTCAACCGCTCCGCCTATAGGGAGCGTGTCCTCGCCAAGCCGGTCGACGACTGGCCCGGTCTGACGACCTATCTGCTCAAGGAGGCGACGCCGCAGGCGTGGTACGGGGCGAAGAAGAGCTTTCGCCGCATCAAGGGCTCCATCCCTCTGGGCGAGCTCGGCGGAGATCGGGTCGTCCTGTCGCACGACCTCAAGGAGACGCTCCTGCGCAGCGGCAGGATCGAGCCCTACCGGCGCACCTACGCCAAGCGCCTGACGAAGGTCGCCACCCAGCCGATCATGCAGGCGGTTGAGCCGATATGCCGTGAACGCCTCTTTGACCACGTCTCGCCGCCGGCCCTCAACCTGCCGTCCCTAAACGGCTGGGTGGACCACTGCCACGCCAAGCGGCGGCGGGACCCGCGCGCCGGCCAACGCATCGAGAGCGACAAAGGCGAGGCGCTCGCTCTCATTCGCTCGGACCTCAGCGAGGCGCTGGAGGCCCTGCGCACAGGCGGGATGGACAACGAGCTCCCCCATCGGAAGGGGATCGAGGTTAAGCTGGCCGGCGTGCTCATCCGCATCTTCGAATACGCCGGGGCCTACCAGCTCGATCTCGACGGAGCCGTCCGCGAGCGGCTTGCCTACAAGGAGGCCGCTTGAGCCGCCGGCCGGCGCGCCGCGTAAGCCTGTCGGTCGTTTAGCGCGTCCTGGAGCTATCGCGGGCCGCGTAAGCCTGCTCGCCCTCCCGCAGACACCCCCCGTCGGCGCGGCCAGACCAGTCAGGCCGCTGCGTGCCGTTTAAAAAACGGAGTGCGACCGCTTCAGCCACCTGCCAGAGGCGTCGCGGGCCGCTTGGAACAGGAATGAACAGGTCAGGAATAGGGTCCAGGAGCCTGGTCGGCAAGGCCGCTGAGAAGGCGGGCGTCACCATCGAGCGCATCGTGGCCGAATGGCCAAGATCGGCTTCAGCGACGTCCGCAGGGCCGCCGAGCTACCAACGGGTTTGTGTCCGCATCGTCCTCGACAAGGGGTGGACGCGCGGCACCGTGTGGCTGACCCCGGAGCCGAGGTGAGCCATAAAAAAGGGAAGAAAAGGCAACGCGGCGACGCGACGTCGTTCACCTTCCCTTTGGACCCGGCAAGCCGACGACGCCCGGATCGCCCTTCGGACCGGGCGTCCTGCCATGCCGACCTCGCCCTTAGGCCCAGGCGGTCCCGCGGGACCCGTCTCTCCATTAGGTCCCGGCGGCCCCCGACGGCCCGGCAGCGCCCTGCTCTCCTTTTGACCCGGGCTGGCGGGGGTCGCCCTTGTCTCCCTATACATCGAGGCCGCGTTGGCCAAGCGATTGACCAAGTTATGTGGCAGGGCCCACTATGTCTTGCGAATCAGCGGCGCGCATTGGCGCGCCCCCGTCCTGTGGTGTGGAGCGCGAGCCATGACCATCACCGTCAAGGTCGGCGAGGCCAAGACTCACCTTTCGGATCTTCTCGCCCGGGTCGAGGCGGGCGAGGAGATTATTATCGCGCGAGGGAACGATCCAATCGCCAAGCTGACCCGCATCGAGAAGGCGAGCGGCCTCGAAGCCGTCCTTGCCGAGGCGCGCGCCGCACGCGCCCGGGCGAAGCCCGTGACGCTCGACGAGGTCCTCGCCTGGAAGCGTGAGGGGGCGCGCGGCGGATGAGAGTCGTGGTCGATGCGTCGATCGCGGCGGCGTGGCTTCTGCCGGAAAAGGACAGCGACGCCGCCGAGGCGGTCATCGCATCGCTTTCCGGCCGTACGCCTGTGCCGTCACTGTTCTGGCATGAGGCGCGCAACATCCTGCTGATGGCCGAGCGAAGGGGGCGGATCGTCGCCGGAGAGGCCGCGGCGAACATGGGGCGGCTGCGCCGGCTGCCGCTCGAGGATGCCGGGGCGGGCTCGGACGGCGCGGTTCTTTCGATAGCGACGGCGTATGGCCTCAGCGCTTACGACGCCGTCTATGTGGCGCTGGCGCAGGAGCGGCGCCTGCCGCTCGCGACACTCGACCGGAAGCTCGCGGAAGCGGCGCGCGCGGAAGGCGTCCCGGTGGCTGGGCCGCTGGGAGAAGGGCCGGACTGATGGGCCGAGCCTGTGGATGGTCCTGCGGCCGCCATTCAGCCCGAGGGGCCGGCTGACATGGCCCCTGTGAAGCCGCGGATCGTGATCACCTATTGCACGCAGTGCCAGTGGCTTCTTCGGGCGGGCTGGCTGGCGCAGGAGCTGCTCTCGACCTTCGGGGTCGAACTGGGCGAGGTGGCGCTGGTCCCGGGAACCGGTGGCGTCTTCGCCATTGCTTATGACGGCGCGACGATCTGGGATCGCAAGGCCGACGGCGGGTTTCCGGACGCGAAGACCCTCAAGCAGCGGGTGCGCGACCGGCTCGATCCGGGCCGCGATCTCGGCCATATCGACCGGTCTTCGGACAGCCAAAGCGAGGGCGCGCCATGAGCGAAGCGGCCAAACCAAAGAAGCCCAGAGGACCAACGGGACGGTCAATGTGACCCGGCCTCTCCTCTCTTATCGGAGAGGAAAAGCCTTGGTTCGGGGTTCCAGTCGGCTTTTCGGACTTAGAAGGATCAGGCGCGCCGGGGTCGCGGAAATTGTAGGCGTTCGACGTGCGGAGGACGCGGACGCGGCTCGCGCCGACGCCGGGGAGGCCGGGGCAAGGCTCCCGAACCCGCTTGATCCGGTTCACCCATGAGAGGATCCCGGCGTCCTCCAGGGCCTTGAGCGCCTCGGCGACGGTCGAGCGGGCGCAGCAGGCCGCCTCGGCGATCTTCTCGTAGCTGGGGAAACAGAGCCCACTCCCCGCATTGTGAAAGGCCCAGAGAAGCGCCTCGAGTATGGCCAGGGCCTTCGCGGTGATGATCCCATATGCCCTGCCCTTCTCCGTCCTGCGGCTCAGGCATCGCGCCCAATGCATGATGGCCCAGTGACCGCGAAGCTGTGCGTTTTGGCCATTTGGCTCTCGATCCGGATCAAGCTTGAGTTACGCTGCCGCTGATCGGGACGGCTTGGAGGGCGCGATGCGGCGGTGGTGGTCGGCGGACGAGCTTGTCGAGCGCTGGTCGCTGACGCCGGAGGATTTATCGCTGCTGGTCGGCCGGATTGACGCGGGCAAGCTCGGACTTGCCGCTCAGCTCGCATACTGGCGGCGTTACGGCGCCTTCCCCGACGAGGAGACCGACCTCGCGCCGGCAGTGATCGCGCACCTTGCCGCCCAGGTCGGGGTTGGAGCTGGCGCTCTCGACAGCTACGATTGGTCGGGCCGCACCGGACGGCGTCACCGGCAGGCAATCCTCAACCATCTCGCCATCACCAACTTCGACGATAAGGCCGAGGCCGCCTTACGCCGATGGCTGGCTGAGGAGGTGCTGCAGCGCGAGCGGCATTGTCACATCCAGTAAGTAAAGGCTCTTTCGCCGCTCTGGACCGACCCGGTAAGCCATTGAATTTATTGAATCAGACTTCTGCTCGGAGGCAAGTAGCGACCAGTAAAAGCGGCAGATGTGACAACGCCCTCGGGCTTCCCCGGAAGCCCCATGACGCGACACAGTTCGTCCAGCGAGGCCTTGTTCTGGGAGCTGAAGGACGACAGCACGTCGCAGAGGTCAATCGCGTCTTCGGTGTAGCGATTGAAGTAAGCGCGCGCCGCCAGTCCCGGCGCGGCGATCCCGCAGACCATTGCGCGATAGCGCAGGACCGGCAAGTCGAAGGCGGCCCCGTTGAACGTGACCAGCTGGGGGGAGAGATCGGCGATTCGATTGACGAACGCGGAGATGATCTCCCTCTCCGAGCGCTCCCCGATGTTCGGGGCGCCGACAGCAGTGACCGCCCAGTGTTCATCCTGTCGCTGCGCGACCAGGGCGCCGATGCAGACGATCGAGTGATAGATGAGCTTGGGAAACTTGTCGCCCATCTCCGCGCGGACTTCGTCGTCGAGCCTACCCATCAACCCATTCGCGGCCGCGAAGCCGCGCAGATCGGGAACGGTCTCGATATCCCAGACGATGACGCTGGCTGGCATCTGTCGACTACCGGAGCTACGAGTTGGCGCTTTGAGATCAACGGGTTACGATCGAGCAAACTGTATCTCGGCAGCTGCCGCGCGGCTACTGCTTAGTCGGCAATCCGAGCGGGGAGCGGCGCCATCGGATTCGCCGAGACGGGGTCAACTCAGGCGCCCTTCGCGGACGCCAAAGAGAAGAAATGCTCAGAACCAGTGAGACCCATCCGCTTCAGATCGCGACAGTCGACGCCGGGGCCGATCGGGGGAAAATCGGCATCACCTTGGCGCCTGGGAAGAACGATCGGTTCGCGATCGGCGGACCTTGGGCGAGGGATCTCGATAAGGACCTCGACGCAATTGCTGCCTGGGGCGCGAGGACGATCGTTACGCTCCTCGAGTCGCACGAGTTGGCCCAGCTCGCAATCACAAGGCTTGGCCAGGAAGTTCAGCGTCGGGGGATCGAATGGCTGCACCTGCCCATCCCCGATGTGAGCACGCCAGACCAGGCCGGCATCAACATTGTGCTCAGGGCGCTCGAGGCGCCGATCCGCCAGATCGTCGAAAACGCCGGCGTCGAAGGCTCGATCGTGGTCGGCAAGATCACCGAGAACAAGTCCCAGACCTACGGCTTCGACGCCCAGACGGAGAAATATGTCGACATGCTGAGCGCTGGCATCGTCGACCCGGCGAAGGTCGTGCGTGTCGCGTTGCAGGAGGGGCGGATCGCACAGATCAAGGCGCAGATCGAGGATACGAAATCCGACTATGACCGCGAGAAGCTCCAGGAGCGCCTGGCGAAACTCGCGGGCGGGGTCGCGGTGATCCGCGTCGGCGGTTCGACCGAGGTCGAGGTCAAGGAAAAGAAGGATCGGGTCGACGACGCAATGCATGCGACGAAGGCGGCCGTCGAAGAGGGCATTGTGGCGGGTGGCGGCGTGGCGCTGTTGCGCGCCAAGGCCGCGATCGGCAAGCTGAGCGACGAGAATGTCTCCTGCTTCTTGCCGGCGCCTTCGATGATCGTGGTGTTTTCCTTTTCGATGCGCACGCGCTTCGCCTTGCCGAGCATCTGAAGGGTCACGTTCTCGAGCTTGATGCCGAGGTCCTCCGCGATCATGGTGCCGGCGGTGAGGACCGCGATGTCTTCGAGCATCGCCTTGCGGCGATCGCCAAACCCCGGCGCCTTGACCGCCGCGACCTTGAGGCCGCCGCGCAGCTTGTTGACGACGAGCGTGGCCAGCGCCTCTCCCTCGATGTCTTCGGCGACAATGAGCAGCGGCTTGCCGGCCTGGACGATGGACTCGAGGATGTTGAGAAGAGGCTGAAGGGAGGAAAGCTTCTTCTCGTGGATGAGGACGTAGGCGTCCTCGAGCTCGGCCACCATCTTCTCGGCATTGGTGATGAAATAGGGCGACAGGTAACCGCGGTCGAACTGCATCCCTTCGACGACGTCGAGTTCGGTTTCGGCGGTCTTAGCCTCCTCGACCGTGATTACCCCCTCGTTGCCGACCTTTTTCATGGCGTCGGCGATCATCTTGCCGATCGCCTTGTCGCCGTTGGCCGAGATCGTGCCGACCTGGGCAATCTCGTCAGAGGACTGCACCTTCCTGGCGCGGCGTTGGATATCTTTGACGACGGCAGTCGCCGCCGCATCGGTTGCTGGTCTCATGATCACGACCGAGGCAATGGTCGCGGAGGCTCCGAAGAAGAAGGAGGCCCCAGCCATGCCAGGCGGCGGCATGGGCGGCATGGACTACTGATCGTCTGGAATATCGAACCCCGGGGCCGCTTTAATGCGGCCCCGGACTCATGCGCGGAGGACAACGGTTGCCCCCGCGAATTGTCCCCTCGGCGAGGACTCAGACCGCAGGGCCGTCATCGAACCCGCGACCGTGGTGGGCCCGACCTCGCCCATTGCTCCTGTTCCCATGTCTCGATCGGCAATGTCGCTGGTCTTCGAGGCGACCTGGCGCACCATTTGGGCGCCCATATTCTCGAACTTGTCTTCGAGTTCGATCTCCTTGGCGACAGTGACGCCGTCCTTGGTGATGCGCGGCGCGCCGTACGACTTGTCAAGAACGACATTGCGTCCCTTGGGGCCCAGCGTCGCCTTGACGGCGTTGTTGAGGATGTCGACGCCGCGCAGCATGCGGTCGCGGGCGTCGGAGGAGAAACGTACGTCTTTCGCGGACATAGTTATTCAATCCCTGGTTTGAGGCGAGAGGAGAGGCGGTTTCAGGCCGCCTTTTTCTTCGCGGTGCTTGCCGCCGAACTTCCGGGATTGTTTCACGCAAGCCCTTGCGCGGGCGGGTGGTCGGACCACGCGGCGCTCGCCGGCGAGCTGCTTGGCGACGATCCGGCCGCGATCGTCGATGCGATCAGGACGGCAATTCGCCGGGGTGCTGCTCCGACCGACCTCGGCCAGGTCCTCGCTTACGGCGCGGCGCTCCGGGTCGCGCGTTTCGGCAACGCCAACGAACACGGCGACTGGGAGACGGCTCACCACGTCTTCACCCACGCCAATGCGCTCCACCGGATGCTCGAGCGGATCGGATTCTCCGCCGCTGATGGCGAGGTCTCCGCCGTTCGATGCGTCCTGCACGGTGCGATGGCCCTTTATCTCACGCGTTACCTCAATGTTCCGCCGGCTCGCATCCCAGGCGAGGGTGGGGAGCGGCTCGACGACCTGCCCGCCAATCAGGAAGCGATCCGGGATGCCCTGCTCGACGCGTTCGACCGGCAGCGACAGGTTGATCTCGCGGCAAGGCTGGTGGCGCGGCACTTGACGCTTGGCCATTCGCCGCAGGCGCTGATCGCCACCCTCGCGGGCGCGTTGCTTCGGGAAGACGCGGGCTTCCATGCGTACCAGATGCTGGAGGCGGGTGTCAGGCAATTCGCCCTCTGGGGCGACACGGATGAGAGCCGGCGCATCCTCATCGCAGTCGCCCGCTATCTCGCCGCGCATTCGCCGACGGAGCGCGCGGCGCTGCAGACGGCCAATATCGCCCGGCGCCTGATGCTGGGCGGAGATCTGCATCAAAGCACCGAGGCGTCGTGACGCGAGCCAACACCCGCGGTAGATGCTTGCACGTTCTCGATGCGGGTCGAGAGAGCGAAGTCAGCTCGATAGCATCTCCTCGCCTCAGCGATGCCGCCCTAGTCGATGGAAAGAATTTCGATCTCGTGGTCGCCCGGCAGGACAATATCACCCGCGGCTCTGCCGATCAGAGCCCGGGCGACGGGGGAGACGTACGAGATTGATCCATTCCGAGGATCCGCTTCGTCTTCCCCAACGATCCTGAAGGCCTGGCGCCTGCCGTCGTCTCGCCTGAATGTCACCCGATGCCCAATAGCGACCGCACTGAAATCCGCCGGCGGTGGAACAAGCTGAGCTGTCCTGAGACGGTCTGCGAAATATCTCACGTCGCGAGAGGCGACCGCGGCGGCGCGACGACGCTCGCCGGCGTCCTCGATCTTCTGTGCCGTGTCATAGGCAGCGCGACTTTTCGCCAGCGCATTGGCCAACGCCTCCAGTACCAACGCGGTCACCAAATTCGGATGCGGCGAGATAGGCCGATCCGGCAGCTCGACCTCCGCAGCCGTTTCGGCGCTTTCTTCCCGGGTGAAGGCAACGCTCATTGATTCGACTTTTCCTTCTCAAGGCGGTCGTTGCCGCGTCAGGCAATGGTTCGAGGGCGAGCCCTCATACAAGGAGAGCCGCTACTTTGGAGGATTGAGCCATCAGCCCGCCTTTTCAACGTGGGAAACGAGTGCGCGCCTCGATCTCCGACGTGATCGCCGTCCAGAACTGAAACCGCCGTCGGCTGCGCGCGCGGCGGGCGCTCGACTTTTCGCTGGCCGCTGTCTTGAGCGCGGCCTCCAGGCCATACCGGGTCACGAGAAGCTCTGCGGCCTTGGCCGCTTCCGTTCTGAGCGAGATTTCTGCCGTGGGAACTCGAGTCAAAGCCGCCTCTTGCGTTTCGCGCATTGCGGGCCGACCGCGGCATCGCCCAGGTCGCGACTAACGTAATCAGGAGCGGCGCGCGTGATCCATCGGTAACCGCGAGGCTCCACATCTTTTCCGAGTCGTGGGGCTGCAGCGCATCAAACCGGGTAGTCTCGCTGCAGACGTAACCGCTTCCGCACTGCCGCTCGACTGCGAGGCCCAACGCCAATGGTTGTCGCGCCTAGACGGATGTTCGGTGAGCCCGTGCGTCACTCAAGAGCCACTCGCCGAGCTTCGACCACCGGCGTCGGCTTGAAGCGTTGTGGACCGCGATGGCGACCGCCTTTTTCTGGCCGACCAGCACCACCAGGCGCTTTCCGCGCGTCACGCCCGTGTAGAGTAGAGAAGGTTGCGCTGCAGCATCGGGTAGTGCTGCGTGAGGACCGAGATGATCACAGCAGGATATTCGGACCCCTGGCTCTTGTGGATGGTCGTTGCATAGGCGGGGACGAGCACGTCGAGCTCGCCCAATCCGTAAACGACCGCGCGCCCGTCGAAGGCCACCGTGACTTCGCCAGCCTCAGGGTCGACGCCGCCGACATACCCGATGTCGCCGTTGTAGACCTCCTTGGCGTAGAAGCGCTCGACTTTCCTCTCTCCGGCGGGGTTGAGGACGGCCTGGTGCAAATCGACAACAGCAGGGTTGAGCAGTCCCACGCCTCGTGTGCCCTCAAGATCGTCCCGATGCGGCGGACGAGGTTGGGACGCTGAGGGCCTCGGCATGCGAGGCGTAGGTTACGAGCACCCGTCGGTCGATTGGCAGCCTGCGGCCCCGGGCGGCGAAGTGGGCGAGCTCGGTCCGATAGGCGCGGCGGGTCCTGTCCGCGGTGCTGGCCTCGGTAGTGATTCGGTAGGCAAAGAGGACCCCATTCCGAGATCAACGCACTGAGTTTGCGGGCAAAATGCCAACGGTGCCGATTTGGACCCCGCTTCGAACAAATTCGGGTGAAATATCAATGCTTTGTGGCACTCCTGTAGGGCGTGGATGCCGCTTTACGGCTTTGCTTCGCAATTAAGAATTCATTAACGCTTTATTCCTTGCAAAGAATCGAGAATCGGACTCTAGTCGCAGACGGAAATATACCGTCTAACGCCTAGGAACCGTCTCGCGTGGTTGTTGCGCTGAAGGCCTCGCCCTGTTCGTCTGCTGAGAATGCGCTCGCGCGCATCACTCGGCACGCCAGTGTGCTGTCGGGGCAGATGCAGGCGCTGAGTGCGACGCTGTTCGCGCCTTCCTCTAAGAAGACCTTGCGCTCTTTTTCGTCCGGGGAGGTCGCGCGGTTCCTTGGCGTGTCTGACGGGTACCTTCGGCAGCTGTCGCTCGACCGGCTTGGCCCCTCCCCTGCCCTTTCTGCCGGCGGCCGGCGCTCCTATACGCCGGCGCAGATCGGCGAGCTTCGGGCTTATCTGGCGGGTGCGCGTCCTAAAGAGGCGCTGTCCTTTTTGCCGACGCGCCGGCCTGGCGACAAATTGCAGATTGTGGCAGTCGCCAATTTCAAAGGCGGGTCGGCGAAGACAACGACGGCGCTTTATTTGACGCAGTTTCTCGCGCTCGAAGGCTATCGGGTTCTCGCGATTGATCTCGACCCGCAGGCGTCGCTTTCGGCCATGTTTGGCTACCAGCCGGAATTCGACATTGGCGAGGGCGAGACGCTTTATGGCGCAATCCGCTATGACGACGCGCGGCGGCCGATGCGCGAGGTCGTGCGACCGACGTACTTCACTGGCGTTTCGCTTATTCCCGGCAACCTCGAACTTATGGAGTTCGAGCACCATACGCCGCGCGCCATGGTCGAGCGTTCCCTGCGCGGCAGCGACCTTTTCTTCCGACGCGTCGGAAGCGTTATTGCGGAGGTCGCGGACGATTTCGACATTGTGGTGATCGATTGCCCGCCGCAGCTCGGCTACCTCACCATGGGGGCGCTGAACGCGGCGTCCGCCATGCTCGTGACCATTCACCCGCAAATGGTGGATGTGGCCTCGATGAGCCAATTCCTACTTATGACCTCCGACGTGATGGCGGTCATCGAAGAGAGCGGTGGCCGGCTTGACTACGATTTCATCCGCTATGTCGTGACCCGGCACGACCCAAACGATGTGCCGGAGACTCAGATTGTCGCCTTGCTCCGGAACCTTTTCGGGGAGGACGTACTGGGCGCAACCGTTTGGAAATCAACCGCCATAGCAAACGCGGGTCTCACGAAACAGTCGCTCTATGAACTGGACAAGGGTTCGGTTGGCCGAGCCGCTTATGAGCGTGCACTCGAATCCGTCAACGGCGCAAATAGCGAGATACTTGGTCTGCTTAAGAAGGTGTGGCTGCGATGAGCAAGCGCACCGACACGATCCGCTCCTTGTTCACCCAGCCCCCCTCCCCCGCGTTGTCTGCTGACAACAACGCGCCGGAGTCGCGCCGGGTGGCGGCTGGCGCCGTGCGGTCAATGAAGGAGACTTTCTCCGACATCGAGCGTGAGAACGAGACCCTGCGAGCCCGGATTGCCGGCGGAGAACAGGTTGTCGAAATCGAACCGGCTCTGATCGACCCCTCGCCCTTCGCCGACCGCTTCACCCAGGAAGACGACGCCTCTTTCGAGGCCTTGAAACAGTCGATCGCCGAGAGCGGGCAGGAAATCCCCGTCCTACTGCGCGCCCACAGTGCCGCGCCCGGCCGTTATCAGACAGCGTTTGGCCACCGCCGCATTAGAGCGGCGCGCGTGCTTGGGCGGCCAGTGAAGGCGATCGTCCGCGCGCTCAGCGACGACGAACTCATCATCGCCCAGGGCGTCGAAAATTCTGCGCGCGAGGATTTGAGCTTCATTGAGCGGGCGGTTTTCGCCCTGCGGCTAGA
>Ga0074044_10004164_pt1 | contig 12050 bp, 9 predicted proteins | sample BogForMeECP23OM1_FD_94443 | JGI IMG/M metagenome (GOLD analysis project Ga0074044, IMG submission 94443) | Bog forest soil microbial communities from Calvert Island, British Columbia, Canada - Bog Forest MetaG ECP23OM1 | ecosystem: Environmental > Terrestrial > Soil > Wetlands ...
ACGGCGATTCTCGAAGACGGGCGCCTCGTTCCCAGTTCCTCGGTGGGCAACAATCGCACGTGGATCGACCAGGCGGAGAAGGTGATTCTCGAAGTGAATGCCTGGCAGCCCTCTGAACTCGAGGGCATGCACGATATTTATTACGGGATGCAGCCGCCGCCATACCGGCAGCCGATTCCGCTGGTGCATCCGGGGCAGAGAATTGGCACTCCTTATCTTCACCTTGACCCGGAGAAGGTCGCCGCGGTGGTGCTGACCGATTCTCCCGATCGCAACAGCGCGTTCAAAGCGCCCGACGAAAGCTCGCGCCGCATTGCGGGCCACATTCTGGAATTCCTCGAATGGGAAGTGAAGTCAGGACGCGTTCCCCCCTCGCTCCTGCCGCTGCAGTCGGGGGTGGGGAACATCGCCAACGCCGTCCTGCTCGGCCTCCTCGAAGGGAAATTTGAAAATCTGACTTCCTACACCGAGGTCATCCAAGACGGCATGATCGAGCTCTTGCGCAGTGGCAAGCTGACTTGCGCCTCGGCAACCGCGTTTTCTCTCAGTCCGCAAATGCTGGCACAGGTCAACGCCGAGATGGCAAACTTCCGCGATCGGATTGTGCTTCGGCCGCAGGAAATCTCCAACCATTCGGAACTGATCCGCCGGCTGGGCGTGATCGGTATGAACGGCATGATTGAAGCCGATATCTATGGCAACGTGAATTCGACTCATGTCATGGGATCGCGTATTCAGAACGGGATTGGGGGTTCGGGCGACTTCGCGCGCAATGGATACCTGGCGATTTTCATGGCTCCGTCCACGGCGCAGAAAGGGTCCATCTCGACCATTGTTCCAATGGTGTCGCACGTGGATCATACGGAACATGACGTGGGCGTGATCGTAAGCGAGCAGGGTCTTGCCGATCTGAGGGGACTGTCGCCGCGGCAACGAGCCAAACTGATCATCGACCGTTGTTCGCACCCGGATTATCGTTCTCTTCTACACGATTATCAGGAGCGCGCGGAACGCCTGTCTTTCGGCAAGCACACTCCTCACCTGCTGCATGAAAGCCTGAGCTGGCATGAACGTTACGTGCGCACCGGACGCATGCGCCCGCACGACGAGTGAACAAGAGTGAAGAAGAGTGAAAAAGAGGCCGGCTCCGAGCCGTCAGTCTCGTCCGCTTCACTCTGAGAAACTGACAGCTGAGAGCTGAGAACTGACAGCTGAGAGCTGAGAGCTGAGAGCTCTGTCCCTACTGTTGCGGAGCAACTGACTTCAGATAGGCAACCACCGCTTCGGCATCACTGCGGTCCATGCGAAACTGGGGCATCGGAAGACGAAGCGGATTGCCGTTGGTCCAGATGCCGGTCGTCAGCAGTTTGATCATGTCCGCGTCGCTGGCGGGAGGAGTGCCGCCAATTCGCGGCGCGTTGATGGGCCAGTCCGAGCCAGGCTTCGCCGGCAGGTAAGGGACGGATCCGCCCTGAAGCCATCGCGTGCGATCGAGATTTCCGCTGGCGTCGCGCGGAGTGTGGCACTGTCCGCACACGGCTACGCCTTCGACGAGATACTTTCCCCGAGCGACGCCAGGTGTCGCACCGGCTTTTTCGCTCGCACCTTTTTCGCTCACACGCTGCGAGTGATCGTTTTGAGCAAGAGCCACGCCGACCCCATTCGAGAGCAGGGCAAGAGCGATGGCGGCGGCGATTGAATAGAGAGCAAGTCGAGAGAACATTGGTCGTGAGAACATAGGTCGTGAGAACATTGCTTGAACCTTCTGAAGGCTGCGCTTGGCGATGCCGCTATTCTGTCCGGTGGGTATTGTACAGCTTTGAGGAGGACCGAGTGTTCCAGTTCTCGGCATTTGCCCAAAGCAGGTGACTTCAAACTGATCATGAGGGCATTGGCGTTGATTACGTCCTTCGATTACGTCCTTCGCATTCGTGCCATTGGTGCTGCAGGTTTTGGCGGACAGAGCCTGCCCTGAGCGAAGTCGAAGGGAGTGTCCGTCCTACAGGAGTTACTCGCAGGCGCTGCGACTGGCGGGTTGGAAGCGATCCATTTGTGCGTCGCGCTGGCTGCTGAAGCGACCGTCGGCGGTCTTTCCATACTGCTCTTCGCCGGGACAGTAGTAGAGAGCGGTATGCGGATCGATCCACACACTAATGCCCGGGTCGCCTTTAGGATGAGCCGCTGCGGGTGCAGGCGCCTCGGCGATGCCCAGCGCGACCAGTGCCCTTTCCATCGGCCCCAGCGCGGCCCGTCGCGGCGCGCTCACCGCCGGCCACATCAGCGCCACCAAGGCCAGAAATATGGCCGCTCCCAGATAGACGTCAGCGCGATGAAAACGCAGCTTCACACGCAGGTTCGCAAAGCGCCAGGAGTTAGGGGCGTCGTCGCTGTCGCTCGGGAAGGCGTCGCTCGGGAAAGAGTCGCTCGGGAAAGAATCGTCGCTTGCGGAGAACTGGAGTGGCGGAACGCTCGGGTCTGATCCCTCCGGCGCCAAGTCTTCTCGTGTCAAGTCTCGGAAAGTTTCAGGAGTCCATTCGTTTTGCGCTTCGAATTGGTTTAGCGCCGATTCGTCGAGACTTGAACTGCCGATTGCGGGATCGCGGACGGCTTGCGTCTTTCTCTCTGTCTCTGCCTCCGCGGTTTTTTCCTTTACCGTCTCCTCTGCAACCGGCCAAGCCACAAGGCGGTTGCTCGCGGAAGCGCGCGCTGAAGGCGCAAATGGCCGGCGCTCGCCCGCAAGCGGCGGGACGGTTCTTCGTACGCTTTCGCCAGGTGTGTCGGCGCGAGGTGTACCTGCGCCAGGCGTCCCAGCGCGAGGTTTTTGCCTATCTTGGCCAACCTCGGCCGGGCGTTCCGGCCAGAGGCCCTGCTCCTGGCTCTTCAGCCACATCGAAGCCCAATTGTGCTGTAGGCGTTCTCCCGGACGAAACTGGTCGAGGCTGCAGTTCTGGCAGCGTGATTCTTCTGTCAGCTTCGGAGCGCCACAATGCGGGCAAACGATATTCGGTTCCGGTTCCGGGCTGGCTTCGGATGGCGCTGGCGTTTGCAGAGCCTTTTTCACCTGATCGTTATGTTCCTGAATGGTGAAGGCAGCAGCCAGCAAGCCCTGAAAGGATTGCTCGTCCAGCGTCAGCTCCGAACGTGTCAGATTGGATCGGGTCGAACGCATGCCATTTTGGGGGGGAGAAAGATAGTCCAACTCCCACCATTGTAGTGCAAGTCGGGGCAGTGTGACACGAAGAAAACGGAGGGCTTTTTGGGAGGGATTCCCGTATAGGAGCGCCATTATGGAAGTGCTTCATGAGAATGATCCAACCCATCGCGAAGAAAAGTCGAATCCCTAACTGTAACTCTATGGTTTTAACAGGCCTTCTCGGGAAGCGAAGATTTGGCGAACCGCTTGCTTCTGTTTACGGCGGGTCGCGACCCCAAGAACTGAACTGAAGGAGCGGACGAAAAGCCGAAAAATCAATGATTAACCTGAATGAGATCAAGATAACGCCACGTGACCAGCAAGTGCTACGCCTGCTCGTGCAGGGATGCAGCAACAAGGAAATCGCGAGTCATTTGAACATCAGCCCGCGAACCGTCAAACAGCATCTGCGCACACTGTTTCTGCGCGCAGGGATCAAAGAAGGCCGGAAGCGAGTGAAACTCGCCACCGCCATGTTCATCAAGGAGCAGGTGCAACCATGCAACCCCGTGATCGGCTAACCGCCAAGGAAATTCAAGTCGCGACCCTGGTTTGGCAGGGTCTCACCAACAAAGACATTGCCCGTGTCCTCATCACCAGCGAGCAGGTCGTAAAGAACTACCTGCGCACCGCCTTCGACAAGCTGGGCGTGTGGACGCGGCTCGAACTAGCGCTTTACGTCGCCAGCCACGGCGGAGCGAACTGGCATGCGCAATTGGGCAACGGGCTATTATCGCCGGCAGCCGCAGGCTGGAGCGTAGCTGCAGGCAAGGAAGGCCCTGCCATGGCAGAACCGGAAAGAAAGACGGCGGCTGCGGCCTCCGGTGGGAATCGTTAGAAATTGCGTATCCAGCGGCGCGTGCGCATCGGGCTCTAGGTCTCAGGTCTCGGGTGTAAGGTCTCAGGAAACCCCCTAGACCTGAGACCTTTTGCTCGGCAACGGAAACAGATTTCACACCGCTCGCACTCCTCCGCAGCTCACGCCAACTGCCGGAGTCTGGGCTGTTGGACTAAGCAGCTTATTTTCATAGAAATACAAACCCATCTTCTTCCCGACCTCGAGCCCTTCAAAGACGCCAGTTTATCCCGACCTCGGTACTCGAATTGCTTGCTCACCCCCGGACTCGCTCGTTCCGGCTCATAAAGTTCTGTGCTGGATTCGTTCAACGGGTCATCCTTTCACAACCAGACTGGGGTGGGTATGGCTTACAAAGATATTTTCTGGATGGCCTGCGACTCGACCGAGCCATTGCGCGCCGAATACGGGCCGTTCCATACCCGGGAAGAAGCGGAACTCGAAGCCCGCAAGCTCGGCTTTGGATACCTGCTGCGCTACGAGCACATTCTCGGTCCCAATGAAGAGATCGAAGAAGTGCGCTGCGTCTTCCTCGAACTGCAAAATCAAAATCAAAATGAAAATGAAAATGCGCAGTCCCCGGTCAGGCCAGGAGTCACCTTTCACACCCGGTGTGCCAGTTGCGGTGAGACCGCGACCCACGAGCGCTCGTGGCAGGCGGAAGTCTGGGCCGACATCCACGAATTCGAACACACCCGCCACAAAGTCAGACTCTTCGAGCACGCTCGCGGCGAAGGTCTAAAAGAAATCGCCGACTGGCGCGGCCACGCAGCATAAGCGCAAGAAGCTCGCAGCTCTCAGCCATCAGTTCTCATCTCTCAGCCAAAACCGAGTCACGTAGGGACAGCCGCCCTCGGCTGTCCACCTTTAACTTCTAACAAAACTCTATCTTCAATCCACGAACTGTCTGACCCCCGTTTCTGGGCAAGTGCCAGGATACTCAGCGAGTACGCATTGACCCGCCGTAACTTGGCCCTTACTATGTTTGCGCACAACAAAGATCTGCGCACAACAAAGATCTGCTCACAACAAATGTGTGCTTCTTTGGTCGCCAACCCATGATTGCCAAACGCACCATCGCAAAACCATGATCGGCCAAACCATCTCGCACTACCGCATCGTGGAGAAGTTGGGCGGCGGCGGCATGGGCGTCGTCTACAAGGCCGAGGACACGCGGCTGCATCGCTTCGTCGCCCTCAAGTTCTTGCCGGAGGAAGTTGCCCGTGACCCGCAGGCACTCGCCCGATTCCGGCGCGAAGCCCAAGCCGCGTCCGCACTGAACCATCCCAATATCTGCACGATTTATGACATTGGCGATCAGGACGCCCAGGCGTTCATCGCCATGGAGTTTCTGGACGGTACGACTCTCAAGCACCGCATCGCGGGGCGTCCGCTGGAGACGGAACTGATTCTAGCGCTCGCCGTCGAGATCGCCGACGCGCTCGACGCCGCTCACTCCAAGGGGATCGTCCACCGCGACATCAAGCCCGCCAACATTTTTGTGACCGAGCGCGGGCATGCCAAGATTCTGGATTTCGGGCTAGCGAAGCTTTTTGTGGAACCAGGAGCCCCTGTCGACGCAACCGCTACCACCCTTAGCGACGAGTCCCATCTGACCAGTCCAGGTTCCGCCATTGGAACCGTCGCCTATATGTCGCCCGAGCAGGCGCGTGCCAAGGAACTGGATGCCCGCACCGATCTGTTCTCCTTTGGAACTGTCCTCTATGAGATGACCACCGGCCAATTGCCATTTCGTGGCGACAGTACAGCCACCATTTTCGAAGCGATCTTGAACCGGGCTCCGGTAACTCCGGTGCGTCTGAATCCCGACGTGCCGCCCGAACTGGAACGGATCATCACCCAGGCGCTGGAGAAAGATCGCAACCTGCGCTACCAGCACGCGGCCGATATGCGAACCTCCTTGCAGCGCCTAAAGCGGGATACGGAATCCGGTATGTCCGCGGCCGGGAGGGATACCACCAGCCTGCGCGCACCCGATTCGACGAATCTGTTTGCCGGACCCAGCAAGTACATCGCACTCGTCGCGGTAATTGTTCTAGCCGCAGCAGGCTACTTCTACTTCATCCTCAGCGCAGCCAAAAGGCCCGTCTCTGTGGGGATTACGACCATCCCGCCCGATGCCGTTGTCACCGTCGGGGCCGAGAAGTGTCGCGCACCGTGCGATCTGCCCTTGCGGCCGGGAACGTATGAATTGCGAGCCGAACGCGACGGCTACGAGCCGGTCACACGGCAGGTGTCCATCGCCCGAGATACGAAGTCATTGCCGACGGTAAAGCTCGACCAATCGCCAGTGCCAACCGCCACTCCAACTCCACCCCCGGTTGTAATCGACCAGGGTACCTTGATCGTTCACACCAATGTGGGTGGGGCAGAAGTCTACGTCGATCGCAATCTAAAGGGGCTTACCGACGTCGACAAGAAATTTGAGGGTAAGTTCGACGTAGGTAACCACGAAATCGTTCTGCGCAAACAAGGGTATGCGGATTCGTCGGAACAAATCGAAATTGCCAAGGGAGCAATGTCCATAGTTACATTTAAGCTGGCGGAACAAGCCCAAAAACAGGCATCGCCCGCGCCTGCTTACCTGCTCGTGCAGGCCCCGCCCGGAGCCAGCATTCTTATCGACCAGGAACCTCGCGGGGCAGTTCCCCCGGAAGGCCGGCTGCTGCAGAAAGTGGATCCTGGACGCCACACTATCGAAGCAAAACTGGATGGCTATGAGCCGTGGTCCGGGAGCGCCATCGCAGCATCAGGCAAACAGGTTTCGGTCTCCGCTGAACTCATAGAAATTCCTAAGCCGAAGCCAGTGATTTCCTTCTTCACTCCGAGCGCATCCTCGATCCAGCAAGGCCAGCCGGCGCAATTGAGCTGGCAGACGGAGCATGCCGACGAGTCTCGATCGACGGTGGCAGCGTCGAAAAGAACGGCTCCAAACAAGTCGAGCCGATCAGTCGAACCACGTACACCTTGATGGCCAAGGGTCCGGGCGGGACCGATTCAAAGCAGGTGACAATCGACGTGATTCCCCCCGCTGCACCAGCGGTGACGGCGCCGGCGACTGCGACAACGACGACTGCGCCAGCGACGACCGCTCCGGCGGCTGAGTCAACGACGACTCCAACTTCCGAGGCAAAGCAGTGCATCGACAGTTTTAAGGCTGCCTACGAACTCAAGAGCATCAACGAATTGACTAAGGTCTGGCCTTCGTTAGCCGGCAACGCTAAAGAAAAGAACGCGCTCGAGGCCTTCTTCAAGTTAACGCAGAAGGTAGTGCTTCAGGAACAGTGTGTTGAACCTCCTTCTATCTCAGGAGATACGGCGCACTATCAGTGCAGTGAGACCGTGACCAACATTAGTAGCGGAAGGGCGCACAGGTTCCAAACGGGGGCCGTTAAATTTGTTTGCAAGAAAACCTCGACCGGCTGGATCGTCGCCAGTAAGGGCGTAAGCAAGTAGAACGTGGCAGGCCAGACTCGGCTCGATCTCACCGGATAGTTGGGTGTGCTATAAGACTGTCGGCACGTTTTACGGGAGGTAATCCATGCAACAGGAGGTTACTAGTTTTCAGCAAGAGTACCTTGCAGAACTTGAGATTGCTGAAACACAACTTCTTGCGCTCGCTGGCGCTGTTCCCGAGGAATCTTACGGTTGGAGCCCCGTTCTCGGCGCGCGGCCGTTCTCAGCGGTCCTGGTACACATCGCCGTGGGGAATCTTCTGCTCTTGTATCGTGCAGGCGTGCGAATACCCCCTGTCACCAACCTCTATGGGTCAATCGAAGGCGAACCGGTCGCGCGTGTTGTGGCAATCATCCGCAAGAATGTTGCCATGGAAGGCACGATCGTCGCAAAATCCGAAGTGGTTGATCTCCTCAGGCGCTCGTTTCAAGCCGTTGCGGAGGCGATGGCGGCAGTTACGCCCGATGACCTTGAGGTCAGAGGGAATTTCTTCGGTAAGCCAGAGGCCGTGCGTAGGCTGTATTTGCGAATGTTAGCGCACTCTCACGAACATATGGGACAAGCCATTGCGTACGTTCGATCTATGGGTTACAAAGTGCCGTGGCCCGATCCACTGAGAGATCTGGATCGTGTAGCGGCCAGTGAAGCGGCACACCAGCTCACCGCCTGAAGGACTGCCTCCCAGAGTTGCACATTCACCTCTTGGCGAGATAGGGGGGCTGCCCCACCTTAGCGCCGCCACGACCGAGGCTGCCCCACCCTTCGGCGGTCCGCCTGTTTCTAAACACCGACGGACGCGGCACGAGTGCCGTGATCGCTTGCCAATAGTGTCGCCATAGCCTGATCGGTAGCAGGTCGAGAGAAAAAGTATCCTTGTACCATCTCGCAATTGAGCTGTTTGAGCAAATTTACATGCTCTTGTGTCTCGGCCCCCTCGGCGACGACCTTCAAGCCGAGACTGTGGGCAAGCATAATGATGATCCGAACGATCTCGCGGCTTTCCGGGTCGCTGTCCATGTGCAAAATAAAGGCTCGGTCGATTTTCAAGGTGTCCACTGGAATCCGGCGCAAGCGGCTGAGTGACGAATACCCAGTGCCAAAATCATCGATGCTCATGCGAACGCCGAGTGCCTTCAATCGCGCCAGTGCGTGTCCAGATTTTTCCGCATCCCCCATGGCGATTGTTTCTATGATTTCGAGTTGCAAGCAGCCGGGAGCAATTCCGGTCTGCTCCAGCGACTTACGGATCTCGCTGGCCAAATCCGGCTGGGCGAACTCCCTAGAACTGACGTTCACGCTCATGGTCAGAGGCGGGTCTGAGGGGAATTCAGACTGCCAGGATCGCAGACGTTGGCAGGCTTCGTGCACCAGTTGCCGATTCATGGGGATGATGAGCCCAATTTCCTCAGCAACCGCAATGAACTCAATCGGTGGAACGATGCCCTCCGGACGTTGCCACCGCGACAGGGCCTCGAAGCCCGTGATCTTGCCAGTTTGCAACGAGACGATGGGCTGGTAGTAAACACGAAATTCCCCCTGGTCGAGGGCTTTGCGCAGGTCCGTCTCCAGCTGCAACCGCTTTACCGCAGTCGCATGCATGGCTGTGTCCGACACTTCGCAATGGGCCTTTCCCGTGCGCTTGGCACGGTACATAGCTATATCCGCGTCTCGCATCAGATCCTCGGCCTGGGTGTGAGGGCTGGTGCTGGAAGCAATTCCGATGCTCGCCGAAATTACTATCTCCTGTTTGTTTACCACAAAGGGGATCGCCAGTTCTCCTTGCACTCGTTCCGCAACGCGCACTGCTTCAATGGGATCTCGTATATCGTCCAAAAGGATGGAGAATTCATCACCGCCGAGTCTGGCCAAGGTGTCGTCGTTGGTAGGCCTCGTAGGTACTTCGGTCATGCGCGGACGCGAGACCGTGTCGGCTCGCCGCACTGAGTTCTTCAATCTTTGCCCGATTTGAATCAGCAGCTCATCCCCCGCCGTGTGTCCCAGACTGTCGTTGATGATCTTGAATTCGTCTACATCAATGAGCAATACCGCGAATTTGTAGTTCGATTGTCTTTTCGAGAGGGTAAGCGCGTGTTGTAACCGGTCCAGAAACAGGGCGCGGTTGGGTAGGTTCGTGAGCCCGTCGTGAAATGCATTGTGTGCCAGCATCTCTTCGGCTCGCTTCCGCTCAGTGATGTCGCGGTTCACGATTACCAGCTTCTCAGCCTGGCCTTTTGCGTTTCGGATCGCGCAGGCGGTCGATTCCAGATAGCGCCAGGAACCGTCTTTGTGGCGTGCCCGGTATTCCACCCGCTCCCCCTGGCCGGTCAGGCGGGCTTTTTCTGCTGCTTGCAATACTCGCGGTCGATCATCGGGATGAATTTGCTCGGTCGAAGAGGTCGCCTTCAGCTCTTCGGGCGAATATCCGAGGACTTTTTGATAGGCAGGGCTGTTGTACAACCGGCGGCCATCGCCGTCAACAAGCGCGATCATATCGGCGGCGTTCTCGCTGATGAGTTGAAAAAGCTGATCTCTCTCCGCCAGCTGGCGTCGAATGCGGTGGAGTTGCAGGTTCTGATAAACCGCGTAGAAGTCGAAAAGTAATACGAGAGCCGCCAGCCCGCGCACCCATTCCCTGAGGTCAAACCAGTACAAAGCGTCGGTCACCGTATTAAACCAGGGGAAAGTGAACGAGATGATCCCCAAGGTTAATGCCAGTGTTACGACAACGGCAAACCCCCACAGCCACCATTCACGACCCTCGATCTGACGTACTTCAATCGGGATCGCCTCGGGGCTACTCGGGCTCACCTGTTGGAATGCTTGCTGATCCATTGCTGTCCCACTATTCTCCGGAAATCTTATGAGCATTCTAATCTGCGGAGTAACTTAGGGGGAGTTACGAAAGTTGGGTCGTCTGTGCAACGCCGGCTCCGACCTATGACAAGCCGTGCCTATCTAACCTACCAGAGCGGTATGAGAATGTGGAGCCAACTTATCACGGTAGCTCGCAGTAGTTAGTCTCGCGTGAAGGCTGAGAATTTGTCCCTGACGGACTGCGGCATAGCTTCCTCCAAACGGCCAGAAAGCCATTCTTGGAGTCTCGAGGTTTGATGCGGAGAGAGGAACTGCAGTCCGAGCCTTCGCTCTTTGGCCCAACAGACTGTTGATTCGAGGATAAACTCAAAGTCCTTGCCCGGCAGAGTGAAATGCAACCGTGCCTCGTCACCAGGTCTGAGTGGGGCCGCGGCAGTAACCGCCATTCCACCCTCGCTGATGTTGACGGTGTGGCCGGGAACCGGCTCCATGGCTGTCCGAAGAATCGACACTGGAACCTCAACCGGGCAGCGGAAATAACGGCGCCTTTCTCTTACAATCAAGCCATAGGCAGCCTTTAGGCTTAAGTCGATTGAAGCTGCAGAGAGCGGTCTCCGTAATAGGAAAGTTGAACCAGCCTTAAATGCTTCCGCGGCTTCGCCCTCGCCATCGCAAACCGTGAATACGATTGCATGTTCATTCGAAGCAGATTCACGTGCCGCTTCCGCGACTGCGCCCGCCTGACTCCCAAGCCGGAAATCAACAACCACAGCCTCGAACTTGGCCCGTTGCAACCGCTCTAGAGCCGAGGGAACATCGGGACATTGTTCTGCGAACAGCGCGAATCGTTGTACTGATTCCGTCAGCTGATCGATCGTGAGCGCATCATTGGACACGACCAAAACTCTTCCGACAAAAGCGGGGGATGGTGAATTCATGTTATTCGCGCCAGATAATCAAGCGGCTCCTCGATCGTTTCGGTTGTCATCTTCACCAGCGTGAGGGTCGCGCGTCGCCGAACGACCAACCTCGCAACCATTGAGAAGCGTACCTGCCAGTTCCAATCTCCAACATCCCCGCAGATTGATAGGCTCAGCACGGCCCAAGTCCCCTAGCAACAGGAGCGCGTCTTTAATGGCCCGCGGCGTCTCTCTGAAGCGGAGTGCCAGGTCGGGTATTTCGACGATCACGAACAACGGGGAGTGTTCGCAGTACACCCCGGACATTCGCCCGTACTCCTCGATCATTCGCCCGTAATCAATGATCGCCTCCGCCAGTTCGAGCAGTTGATAAAACTCCTGAACGGTTAACCGCTGTTTCATCCGCAATGCCCGTTTGAGATGGCCAAGCAGTCGTCGCAAATCGTCTCGACGCATATCCCCGGCCGAGATCGGTACCCCAGACAGTCCTCGGCACTTCGATGGTACGGACGAAAGCGCGATTCATTCCGAGATCGAGCGTCTTGTTCGGATTTCGTAATCACAAGGGGGGCCGACCCACCTTTGCGCTGCCACGACCGAGGCTGCCTCACCCTTGAGCGGCTTTTCGAAGGGGAGGGCACCACGGCCGATGACGTGACCCGGCCGGGTTGCCCCGCCCACTAAAATAATGAGGTGTGTAATAATTACAGTGTAATAATTACATTGTTGTGTCGATTTAACCACACTTGACCCTGAGCGTTATCAATGACTTGCAACCCCGCCGGTTGCC
>Ga0074044_10004165_pt1 | contig 12050 bp, 3 predicted proteins | sample BogForMeECP23OM1_FD_94443 | JGI IMG/M metagenome (GOLD analysis project Ga0074044, IMG submission 94443) | Bog forest soil microbial communities from Calvert Island, British Columbia, Canada - Bog Forest MetaG ECP23OM1 | ecosystem: Environmental > Terrestrial > Soil > Wetlands ...
CTCCACGGGCCTGCGCGTCGGCGAGGCGCTGGCGCTCGACCATTCCGACATCGTGAATGGGGGCAGCACGCTGGATGTCCGCAAGTCGGTGGACCGCTTCGGCCACGTCGTGCCGCACACAAAGACCGCGGCGGGGATACGCCAGGTGGACCTCTGCGGGCACGCGGCGGGCATACTGCACCTCTACGCCTCGCACATCCACAAGTCCGGGCTGCTGTTCCCGAACCGCAGGGGCGGCCCCTGGCTGCAGTCGAACGCCAAGCGTGTGCTCGCGCGAAGGACGGCGAAGGGTTTTCACGCCTTTCGCCGCCACAGGATTTCGTGGCTGAGGGAGCAGAACTGCCTCCCCGATTTGCTGCTGTTCTGGGCGGGGCACAGCACGAAGGGCTCGATGACGGCCACCTACTCGAAACTGTCGCGGGATTTGAAGGTCAGGCTGCGGGAGGCCGAAAGGGTGGGACTGGGCTTCGCCATTCCCGGCGAGGAGCGCGTCGCCAACCTGCCGCCCGATGCGTTTATGGACCGGGCGTACCAAATCGTCAAGGACGCCTTGGAAGGCCGTATGCAGTACTCCCAAACTGCCCCGAGGGAATCAAGAAGATGAAGGGAGTCTGCCGGCCAACCGGGCAGCATTGTTGAAAAGTCGGCGCACGCCCCACTGACCCCGACGACGTCCTGTTCCCGCCGTTATCTCCCGGCCCGCTCTCCGTCGTTCACCCCAGCAGGATCGGCAACAGCACGCCCAGCCCCAGTGCGAACAGCCAAAGTGCCGGCGCAGGAGTCCCCACCGGGCGCCTACGGCGCTCTTCTCCCGCCACGTTGCGCGGGTCAAGCAGCAGCCAGCGAGCATACCTCCGCTGATGTAACAGGAATGTTAGAGCTGTCCCCGCGGCGTAGGCCAGGTGCCCGATGAGCGTGGGCAGAAACGTCGAGTCGGCTTCCGGCCGCCGGCCCGATCCTCCTGGGCCTGCCCTGCGAACCAGCGCCGTGGCAAAGGTCGGGGCGGAGGGGACTGACTCAGGGGGTCACGACTCGCGGCGAACCTGCGGACACGGGAACCTCATCCAACACTTCGCGCACCTTGCGCCCCAGCAATTCTAGAGAAAACGGCTTCTGCAGAAAATACGTGAGCGGCCCCAATCCGACGTGGCCGGTGGAAATGAACTCCGAATACCCCGACATATAAAGCACTTTGAGTCCCGGCCGCGATTCAAGCAGCCGCGAAGCGAGTTCCGGCCCGCCCAGGTTCGGCATCACCACATCGGTAACCAGCAAATGGATGGGGCCGGCGTAATTCTCTGCCAGCCGTCGAGCTTCCTCGCCGTCGCGCGCTTCCAGAACGGCGTAGCCGCCGCGCCGCAAGGCCTCGCGCGCCAGCTCGCGCACTTCCGTCTCATCTTCCGCGAGCAGGATCGTTTCCGAACCCTTTGGCACCTTCGGCCGCGGTCGAATTCCACTGCCGCGATCCGCCGGCTCTTCCACCCGGGGGAAATACAGCCGGAACGTCGCCCCCTGCCCCGGCTGGCTGTACACCGTAATCTGGCCGCCGCTCTGCTGCACGATCCCATACACCGTGGCCAGACCCAGTCCGGTCCCCTTTCCCTGCTCCTTGGTCGTAAAGAAGGGCTCGAAAATGTGCGATTGCGTTTCCGGGTCCATCCCCACTCCCGTGTCGCTCACCGAAAGGACCACGTAGGATCCCGGCTGGAGTGAGGGAATGCGGCGAGCCGCGGCTTCGTCCAGAGCCAGGTTGCACGTTTCGACCACCAGTTTGCCGCCGCCAGCCATGGCGTCCCGCGCGTTCACCACCAGGTTCAGCAGCACCTGCTCGATCTGCCCCGGATCGGCCTTCACTCGGCCCAGGCCGCTGTCCGAGCGCAGGATCAATTCGATGTGCTCGCCGATCAGCCGCCGCAGCATTTTCCCCATGTCCGCCACCACGCTGTTCAGGTCCAGCACCCTCGGTTGCATCACCTGCAAGCGGCTGAACGCCAGGAGCTGCCGCGTCAGCGACGCGGCGCGTTCCGTGGACTTTTGAATCTGCTCCAGGCTCCGGCGCTCCGCGGTACTATCCGGCAGACGCTCGCTCAGCAGGCTGGTGTGGCCCTGGATTACCATCAGCAGGTTGTTGAAGTCGTGCGCAACCCCTCCGGCCAGCCGCCCCACCGCTTCCATCTTCTGCGCCTGCCGCAGTTGATCCTCCAGGCGCCGCTGGTCCGTGATGTCGTAGAGCACTCCCTGCATCACCTGCGGTCTGCCGCTGGTGCGGTGCAGCAGCACCGCTTCGTCCCGGAACCACACCACGCGCCCGTCGCGCGCGATCATCCTGTATTCTTGCCGCATTGGTGTTCCGGTGCGTTCGAATTCCCGCTCCCCTTCCGCCACTCGCTCCCGGTCGTCCGGATGCACGCGGTTCCACCAGGTGCTTGCCAGCCCTATCCACTCCTGCTGAGTAAACCCGAGCAGGGTTTCGATTTGCGGGCTCACGTATTCCCACTCGCCGGACGAGCCGGGCTGGGCGACATAAGTGATGGCCGGGAGCTGCTCCACCAGCGTGCGGAATTTCCCCTCCGCGGCGTTCAGCGCTTCCTGCGCGCGTTCCTGTTCCGTGATGTCCCGCACGTTTACAACTACGGCCTCGACGCCGGGAACGCCCAGGAAATTCGTCAGCGTGCCGTCGAACATCCGCCATGTTCCGTCTCGGGCATGAGTCTCGGCCCGCACGTGTTCCGGCCGGCCGGGATTGCGCAAGGCCTCGGCCAGATGTTCCGCCACCCGCTCCACATGCTCCGGGCGTACCCAGTCGAAGGCGCTGTGGCCGATCATTTCTTCAGGGTCGTAGCCCAGGATGCGAGCCACCGACGGGCTGCAATACGTGATCACCCCGGCCGGATCGAGCAGCGTCAGGATGTCGGCGCTGTTTTCGATCAGCGCCCGGAAATGGCGCTCGCTCTTCCGCAATGCATCCTCGGCCTGCTTTCGTTCGATGGCCAGCGCGATCTGGCCGCCCACCGAGGCCGCGAACTCCGTGTCCCGCTCGCTGTAAGCGTGTTCGTCGGAGTAGTGCTGGACTACCAGCACGCCGATGGTCTCCGTCGGAGTGCGCAGCGGCGCCCCCAGCCAGGAAGGCGAAGGCGTCCCCACCAGCTCCACTTCTCCCTGCGCCGCGAGTTGGTCGAACTCCTTCTGCGAAATAGACATGGGCCGCCCGGTGCGGAACACGTACTCGGTGCACGTTCTCCCCAGTTTCTGCGGCGGCGGCGGCTGGTCGAATTCATCAGCGAAAAACGGGAAATGGAACAGGCCGGTCTCGCGGTTGTGCAGCGCAATGAAGCAGTTCTCCGCATACAGCACCCGGCGCAGCGACTGGTGAATCAACGCCAGCAGCTCATCCAGGTTCGAGGTGGAAGAAACCCCCGCGATGATCTCCGTGATGGCCCGGCGTTCCGTCTCCGCCCGCCTTCGCTCCGTGATGTCCTCGGCGGACCCCTCGTAGAAGGCGATGGAACCGTCCGGACTTTGCACCGCACGGGAAGACTCCGAGATCCAGGCGCGCGTCCCGTCCTTCTTCCGGATTTCGTACTCGAATCCCCGCACTTCTCTCTGCTCCTCCATCAGCCGCTGGAATTCCACGCGCCTCGCCGGGTCCACATACATCTGGGTGCTGATGTCGCCGATCGAGCGGATCATCTCCTCCGGGGTTTCGTAGCCGCACAGGCGCGCGCAGGCGGGGTTCACACTCACATAGGCGCCTTCCGGGGTGGTCCGGAAAATCGCCGGGATGGCCTGCTCGATCATCGTGCGGTACTGCTCTTCCGCCTCGCGCAGCGCCTTCTCGTGGATCTGCCGCTCGATGGCGATCCGGGCAAGTTGCGATGCGCTCTCGGCGGCGTGCAGTTCGCCCGATACCGGCTCGTGCGCCTCCCGAAAGAAAGCGGCGAAAACTCCCAAAAGCACACCCTTGGCCGAAATGATGGGCGCCGCCCAGCAGGCCCTCATCCCGTGTTCCAGCGCCGTTTCCCGATACCGGCCCCACACCGGGTCCGTCATGAGGTCCGCAACCACCACCAATTCCCGCCGGTGCCCGGCCACTCCGCAAGGCATCGAATCGGCGCCAATGCCGCAGCCGTCCAGAACCTCGTGGCAGCCGGCGGGAAGATTCGGCGCCGCGCCCAGCCGCAAGCGCGCTCCGCTCTGGTCCGTCAGCAGTACCGCGCTCAGCATGCCCGGTATCCGCGCTTCCACGCTGCGGCAGAGCTGGGCCAGCACCTCCTCGAGCGGAGCGCCGATGTTGATCAGATCAAGGACTGCGCTTTCCGGCCCGGAAACGAATTCGGGAGTTTCATCGGCTGCATCGCGTATTCGCAGAGGTTCCACGCTTGGCACCTGGGGAGAGGAAGTAAACAATGCTAACCCCAGTCGCGTCCGGGAGCCAACGATTCCTCTTTCTCGCTGTCCAAATCCACAATAGCCGCAGCGTATCCCGGGTCCGATCCGTTCGCCGGTTCGTATCGCGCGCGATTGCGCGGGGAGACGCCTCGACCCCTGTGTTAAACTGCCGGGCGATGAGCGGAAAGCGCGGCGATCGCGCGCTGGGAATGAACCGCCCGATCCTCCGGCGCGATTTCCTCAATGGCATGGCTCTGACCGTCGGGGCTTCCCTTCTGCCCAGCCACCTGCTCGCTGCCGCTGCCTTCCCCGATGCACCGGAAAATTCCCCGGAGTACTACCCCCCTGCAAGAACCGGCCTTCGCGGCAGCCATCCCGGTTCGTTCGAAACTGCTCACGCCCTGCGCGATTCCTCTTTCTGGGAGAGCGCCGGATCACCGGCCGAAACCGGCGAGAGGTACGACCTGGTGGTTGTCGGCGGTGGAATCAGCGGCCTCGCCGCCGCGCACTTTTTCCGAAAGTCCGCGGGCCAACACGCCCGCATCCTGATTCTCGACAACCACGACGATTTTGGCGGCCACGCCAAGCGCAACGAATTTCAGGCCGGGCGGCGGCTCCTGCTCGGCTATGACGGCACTTTCGCCATCGAGAGCCCCGCGCCGTACAGTCCCGTAGCCCGCGGCCTCGTCGAGGAACTGGGGATCGATGTCTCCCGCTGGAAGAAAGTTGACGATCCGCGCGTTTACGCCTCCCGCGGTCTGCGCCGCGCCGTCTTCTTCGACAAAGAGACTTTCGGCGCCGACCGCCTCGTGCTCGACCCGCGCCCCAACCGCCGCAGCGACGAAGAAGATTTCGCTCTCAGCGCCGAGGCCGCCAGGCAGTTCATCGCCACCGCGCCACTCTCCGACGCGGCGAAAAAGGATTTTCTACGCCTCTATCAGGAGAGAAAGGATTACCTGCCCGGGCTGCCTTCGGCGGAAAAGAAAGCCCGGCTCGCGCGCATGCCTTACGCTGAGTTTCTTTCCAAAATCGTCGGTGTGGACCCGCAGGTTGTCCGGTTTTTCGGCCCCGCCCCTCATCCCCTGTTCGGCGTGGGGATTGATGCCGTCTCGGCTCAGGACGCCTGGGGGCTCGGACTCCCCGGCTTTGACGGAATGGGTCTCGAGCCCGGGCCAGGCCCGGGAATGAATCGCGACGCCATTCCGAACAAAGAAGCGGATGAATACTTCTTCCATTTTCCCGACGGAAATGCCTCCATCGCTCGCCTGCTGGTCCGCCGCCTGATCCCCGCGGCCGTTCCCGGGCACACCGCGGACGATGTGGTGACGGCGCGCGCCGATTATGCGCGGCTGGATGAGCCCGCCTCGCCCGTGCGCATCCGGCTCAACAGCACCGCCGTGCGCGTGGCGCACTCGGGCGAACCCGCAGAATCGAAAGGGGTCAGCGTCACCTACTCGCGGGGGGGAAAGCTGTACTCCGTCTCCGGCTCACACTGCGTCCTGGCCTGCTGGAATTTCGTCATTCCCTACATCTGCCCCAGCCTGCCGGACGAACAAAAAGATGCCCTCTCGTTTGAAGCGAAAGTCCCGCTCGTATACACGAATGTGGCCGTCGGAAACTGGCAGGCGTTTGCCAGGCTGGCCGTGCGCTCCATCTACGCTCCGGGTTCCTATCACACCTATGTGGGACTCGACCTCCCGGTCAGCATCGGCAACTACCGTTGCTCGCAAGCTCCCGGCGAACCTGCAGTGATTCACATGATGCGGGCGCCCTGCAGCCCCGGCCTTCCGGCTCGCGATCAGCACCTCGCCGGCCGCGCCTCGCTGCTGGCAACCTCTTTCGAATCCTTCGAGCGCAACATCCGCGAACAGCTCGCCCGTATGCTCGGCACCGGCGGGTTCGACCCCGCGCGCGAAATTGCCGCCATCACCGTGAACCGCTGGCCCCACGGCTACGCCTACCAGTACAACTCGCTGTTCGATAGCTTCTGGCTGGAGGGAGGCCCGCAGCCCTGCGAGCTGGCCCGCCGGAACTTCGGCCGCATTGCCATCGCCAATGCCGACGCCGCCGCCTACGCCTACACGGACGGCGCCATTGACCAGGCCTGGCGCGCGGTGAACGAAATCAGAGGGGCATAGGCGCTGTCCTTCCAGGCACCCGTCGTCAGGCGCTTGACCGGACCCCAGTAGGAAGAAAGGAAAACAGAGCCCGCCCGGCCGCCAACCTAGTCCACCAGCGTCCCGCCGGAAGTGATTGTGAATTGCGTCTTTGTGCCCGTGCTCTGCGTTTGGCCCTCACCGGAGGTCGGCTGGCCCCCGCCAACCCAAACATCCACGGCGCCAGGCACGACCTTGCGAATGCCCGCGTCGTCCACAACGCTGAAGTCGCGGTCTTGGAGGCTGAATGTCACGGTTTGCGAGGCGGATGCCCCCAGATGCACGCGCTGGAATCCCTCCAATGCGCGGATCGGTGCGCCTTCCACTCCCGGATGCGACACATACAACTGCACCACTTCGTCGCCTGGAATCGAGCTCGTATTCGCTACGCGAACGGAGACGGTCACCGTGCCACCCGCGGCCACCTGCGCAGGGCTCACTTTCGCGTCCGCATAGCTGAACGACGAATAGCTCAAACCGTAGCCGAAAGAATAGAGCACGGGTTCGGTAAAGTAGCGGTAAGTCCTGCCGGACATCGAGTAACTCGCAAACGGGGGCAACTGGGCCACGGATTGATAAAAAGTGACAGGAAGCCTTCCCGCAGGATTGTAATCGCCGGAGAGCACGTCGGCGACGGCCGTGCCACCCTCCTCGCCGGGATACCAGGCCTCGACGATGGCGGCGGCGTGCTGCTGGGCCCAATTCACGGCGAGGGCGCTGCCGCTGGTAAGGATCACGATCAGAGGCTTTCCGGTGGCCCCAAGAGATTCCAGCAGTTCTTCTTGCGGCCGCGGAAGTCCAATGTCCAACCGATCGCCGCCGAAAAATCCAGGATCGCTCGAATCGCTTTCCTCGCCTTCGAACTGCGCCGTGAGGCCCACCACGGCGATCACCACGTCTGCATTGCGTGCGGCGTTTACGGCCTCTTGCAAAAGATTCGGGGGCAACCACAGGAGCCGCGCAGTGGCTTCCCAACTGCTATGAAAGTACTCCATGCGGATGGGATAGGTATGCCCGGCCTGCAAGTGAACGAACGTCGTCATCGTGCGAGTGCCGTGGGGCGTCGAGTCTTCGATAAACTTTTTCCCCTCCAGGTAAATCCGGTAGCCCCCGTCGGTGCTGGCGCCCAGGCGGTAATCGCCATCCACGGGCGGGACGATTTCGCCCGTCCAGCGAATCGAATAGTTCTCCGCGGGTACGCCGGGCCCGGGAGATTCATTCTTCCATTCGAAATCCACGGTGGAATCCACGCGCGTCAATGCGGGAGCGCCTGAAAAGTTGACGTTGGCAAAGTACTCCGCGTTCAGGCCGGGTTGAGAGTTCGCGCCCCCGGTGCGCAGGTACTCGGAAGGCAGGAGAACGGCGCTCGTCTCGGTGATGGGAGATCCCATGGCGGTGAGAATCTTGGCGTTGCGAAAGCGCTTGCGAAGCCCATCCAGAATGGTCGTGTAGCGCGAAGGATCGCCGTTGTAATTGCCCACCAGGACGCTCAAGGAATCGGCAGTGGGACCGATGACCGCGATTGTCTTCACCGAAGATTTCAGAGGTAAAGTGTTGCGTTCGTTTTTCAGGAGAACAATAGACTCGCGCGCCGCTTCCAGAGCGAGCTGGCGATGCGCGGCAGTGTCGTTGTCGGCCAGCGACAGTTTCGACCAGGGCACCCGATCCCGCGGGTCGAACATGCCGAGCCGAAATCTCGCTTCGAACAGCCTCTTCACGGCCCGATCGATGTCCTCGTTCGTCAGCAGGCGATTCTCGACGGCGAGCGGAAGCACGCCGAATTCGCGGCCACAGCTCAAGTCCGTTCCGGCCTTCACCGCGAGGGCCGCAGCCTGTTCGCGGGTCAGGACGAAACCGTGGCCCTGGTAGATATCGCTGATCGCCCAGCAATCGGACACCACGTATCCCTTGAACCCCCATTGATTGCGCAGCATGTGGAAGAGCATGTGATTCGCGCAGGCCGGTTCGCCCCGCACCGCGTTGTACGCGCACATTACCGAGTCCGCTTTCCCTTCCACGATTATGGCGCGAAATGCCGGCAGGTACGTGTCCGCCAGATCGTGCGCAGACACCGGCACATCGAAGCGATGTCGGAGCACTTCCGGGCCGCTGTGCACGGCATAGTGCTTCGGCGTCGAGACCGCTTTCAAATAATTCGGGTCGTCGCCCTGCAGTCCGTTAACGAACGCCACTCCGATGCGGCTCGTGAGGTAGGGATCTTCCCCGTAGGTTTCCTGGCCCCGCCCCCAGCGCGGGTCGCGCACGATGTTGATGTTGGGCGACCAGAAGGTAAGGCCGTAATAGCTCCCGGTGTTTCCGTGCTGGATGGCATCGTTGTATTTCGCCCGCGCTTCGGTGGAGATCACCTCGGCGACGCGGTGGATGAGCTCGGTGTCCCAGGTGGCGGCCAGCCCGATGGCCTGAGGGAATACCGTGGCATGCCCCGCGCGCGCCACCCCGTGCAAGCCCTCATTCCACCAGCCGTATGCGGGAATCCCCAGCCGCGGAATTGCCGCGGCCGTGTCCTGCATCTGAGAGACTTTTTCCTCCAGCGTCATTCGCGAGACCAGATCGTTGACGCGCTGTTCCAAAGCGACGCTGGGATCCAGATATTTCGGCCGTGCGGGCTCTCTCGCGGCAGTGCTTTGCCCCGCAGTTTGTGCACCCAAGCCCGACGCCCCGAAAAATAGGCTCAACAATGTTGCGAGCTGGCGAAAAAAACGGTTGGACATAGCGAAAATTCTCTCTCACCCGACATCGGGAGTCCATGAGTGCTTCGCGTGCCAAGCGCACCTCTCCCTGCGCTTGGTTGCGGCCGAGGAAGAGCCCACGCGGACGCCGCCTTAGACCAGGCTTGGCGCTAGATCACATGCACCGTCAGCGTCAAGGTTACTGGCCTGATGCCCGGCGCTGTGGCGATAATCGGCAGTGGATAGACCCCCGCCGGCGTCGCCGGCTGATTCGGCAGCGCCGGCGGCAGGTTGCTCACGCACGCCGTCCACGTCATCACCAGCAGCACCAGAGCCAGCGCCGCGCACACCGGCGCCACCCGCTCCGCCCAGCGCCTCGGCATCCCGAAGCTTCGGGACCGCCGCAATCCCGCGGCCAGCAACAAGGCCGCGGCCCAAAGTGACCCGAACGACGCCGGCAGGCCCGGCCCCGGGCCGTTCCCGGGGGCTCGCGGCCCCTGCAAACCCGCCACGCAGTTCGTCTGCAGCGTCACCGTGATCACGATCGGCGCCGTGGACGTCACGTTGATCGTCACCGTGCTCATCCCATTGATCAGGCAGATCGTGCTCGGCGGCAGCGGCGCCCCGCACGTCAGCATGATCGTTCCCACGAACCCCGGGTTCGGCGTGATCGTCAGCGTAAACGTCGCCGTGTCTCCCGGCAGCACCGTGACGGTCGAACCGTTCCCCCCGTTCGTGGACGTCGCCGTGAACGTGAATCCTGCCGCCGTCGAGGCTCCGATCCCCGTCAGCGGGATGGCCACCGGGCTGCCCGTCAGGTTGCTGCCCGTAAACACCAGCGTGGCGCTCTCGTTCCCCGCGGCAGAGGGCGTAAACGTCATCGTCACCACGCAGCTCACCGTCACCGGCCCCCCGTCCGTCGGACACGTCGTCCCGCCCACGATCGCGAAATCGTTCGGCCCCGTCCCTGCCCCGGGCGTGATGGAAATCCCCGTAAGTTGCAGCGTCCCCGTGCCTGCGCCCACTTGAAGCGTTACCGACATCGCCGCGCTCGTCGTCGTCGGGTTCACCGCCCCGAACGACACGCCCACAGCCGCCGTCGGCGTGAACGTCACCACCGGCAGCGTCCCCATCCCGCTCAGCGCCACGCTCTGCATCGGCGGTGTGGCGTTGTCCGCGAAGTTCAGCGTCGCGGTCTCCGTCCCCGTCGTCGTCGTGGGTGTGAACACGATCGTGACCGTGCAGCTCCCGGTGCTCCCCGCCACCGGCGTGCCCACGGCGCAGGTGCCACCGCTGATCGCAAAGTCGGTCATGTTTGTGCCCGTGATGTTCGGCGCGCTCGTGAAATTCAGCGCCCCATCGCCCGTGTTCATCAGCGTCACCGTCTTCGTCGCGCTCGGCGTGTTCACCGGAACCGTGCCGAACGACACCGGGGCCAGCGCGGGCACCACCGGCGCCGTCCCCGTGCCCGTGAAGGTCACCGGAGTGCCCGCAGGAGCGTTGTCGGTGACTTGTAGCGTGGTGGACTCGGCGCCAGCCGTGGATGGAGTAAACGTGAATTGCACCGTGCAATTCGACGCCGCGTTCACGCTGATGGGCAGCGCGCTGCACGTGCCGCCCCCGGCCACCTGCGCGAAATCCGCCGCGTTGCCGCCCGTCGGAGCCAGTGCGGTGATCATCAGCGTGGTGTTGCCCGTGTTCGAGAGCGTCAGAGACATCGGCGCGCTTGTCGTGCCGCGCAACTGGTTCCCGAACGGCAGCGGGTTGGGCGACGCGCTGAACATCGGCCCGCCCGTAGCCATCAGCACCACTCCGGCGGCGGTCGGCGGATTCGTCAGGTTCCAGGATGACCCGGCCGGCGGCGCGGGAAGATTCGTGCTGGCAAACATTCCGCTGAACGTGGTGGGGGGAATGAGCGTGAACGAGTCCGCTGGAGCTGGCATGAAGCCAGCGAAGAGTGAAACGTTCAGCGTCCCTGCGAGCGTGGCCGTTCCGCTTACCACGAGTTGCGAATAGCCGCTCGGGCCCGGGCCCGCCGTGGTCCCAGCGAGGTCGAAATTCAACTGGCTGGACGCATTCATCGTGAGACCGCCAGTGATGGTCAAGCGGCCCGGCGACATCCCCGGATGAATCGTGCTGCCGGTCAGCATGACCGGGGAATTCACCGTGCCGAACCCCTCCAGAGTGGACGAGGTCAGGTTCAAAGCGGGCACGGTAAGGTTCACCCCGCTCGCCAGCGTGATGGTGGACCCGGTGGGGCTGAACGCCGGCAGGTTGCTCTCCGAGGACCCCGCGTTGAAATTCAATGTGGCCCCGCTGGCGGTAAGCGTCCCTGGGCCTGATATTGCCCCGCCGAATGTATAAGCCCCGCCCAGGAATGCCAGAGTGGTTCCCATGGCCGCCGCGTACGTCCCGCTCCCGCCGCCCCCGCCCAGGAACTGCACTGTCCCCGCGTTCACCTGTACAGCGCCGGTGTTGTTGAACACCGGCTGTACCTGAATTGTGAAAGTCGCCGCCGATACCGCAAACGTCCCCGCGTTGTTGAAGCTGCCCCCGCCCGTCGTGGTCAACAGGGGATAATTCCCCGCGATCGTCCACGTGCCCCCCACCGAGTTGTTCACCACGCCCCCGTACCCGAAGAACATCTCCGCACCCGAACTAATCGTCACCGCCCCCATCGTGTTCAGCGTCCGCCCATACAACTCCTGCGCACCCGCCGGGATGTTCATCCCCCCATTCGCGTTCGTCACGCTCAGTGCACCCCCCGGCGCCGTGCACGCCGCGATCGTGCACATCTGCCCCCCCGTCCACGTCA
>Ga0074044_10004166_pt1 | contig 12049 bp, 18 predicted proteins | sample BogForMeECP23OM1_FD_94443 | JGI IMG/M metagenome (GOLD analysis project Ga0074044, IMG submission 94443) | Bog forest soil microbial communities from Calvert Island, British Columbia, Canada - Bog Forest MetaG ECP23OM1 | ecosystem: Environmental > Terrestrial > Soil > Wetlands ...
AGACCTTCGCCACCGAGCTCGAAGGCGTTGCGCGCAAGAACCCGCTCGGTGCTCTCGCCGGCGCGCTCGCTGTCGGAATTGTAATCGGCCTGATCGTGCGCGGCCGTGGCTGATGCTGCGAGAGGTATTGCGCCTTCTGGGAGTGGACCTCGACTATAAGCTCGCCGAGATTCGCGCTGGAGTTGAAGAGTTCAAGGCAAGGACTACCCGCCAGGTAACCGAGCGGGTTAAAGAAACCAGCTTGACGGTTGGCTTTGCCCTGGTCGGGGCAATTGCGGCTATCGCCACTTTCATCATCGCCCTTGTCGCGCTCTACCGGTGGGTGGACCTCTACCAAGGGCCATTCGCGGCGCTCGCTGCAGTGGGCGCGGTGATGGCATTATTGGCGGCTGCCATGTTCGTGCTCGCTTTCGGGCGCAGAAGTCGTAAGCCTACATCTGCCGTTGTAGATCGGCGTCCGGCCGGTTCACCGCCGCCTTCATCCTCCACGCCTCAGCCGATGGCTGTCGCCTTGTCTGCGGCTTTGCCTCCGCTACCTCCGAATGCGCCTCTCTTCGACGTTCTGACGCACCGATTTTCGACGCGCGTGGCTGGGGCTAGCGACGAAGCCATCGATGCTGCGGTCGACATCATGCGCACCGGCTCCAAATCCGCTCTCCTGGGAACGTTGGCGGTTGTCGCGCTGGTCGGCGTATTGCTCGGCCGCCGCCACCGGTGACAGCGCTGTGAGTAGTAGCAACTCCGCGACGGAGCTGCGCGGCGGCGATGCGCGCATTAAATCGGATCTTTAACCGACCCGGCATCTGGCGGGGCAAAGCGCTACTGCGGTTCTTACTGATGCTGGCCGCCGCCGCAGCGGTCGCCGCATTCGCGGCGAGCTTTGGCGTCTCTCGCGATTACGCCCACTTGCGCGCATCGCTGCTGTCCGGGGTTCCCGGCGGCGCCTACCATACCCTCGCCACTCGATTGGCGACGCGGGCCAAACAAGGACACGGCAGCCTGATCGTCGTGCCGACGGCAGGTTCGGTCGAGAATGTCGCTCGCCTGACCGAAGGTGGGCGGCGCGGCGAGGCGGCCTTCGCTCTGGTGCAGGACGGCATACCCGTGCCGGCGGATGCGGACCTCGAATTGTTGGGGCGGCTTCCCGAGCCGGAGTCCCTGCTGCTTCTCGGGCGGCAGGACCGCAAGTTTCTCACCTTCGCCGATTTGCGAGGAAAATCGATAGGGATCGGTCCCGAAGGCTCGGGAACAGCCTATCTGTTGCGCCAGCTGTTCGAGGATCCAGACCTGCGAGGGCTAGGCGTCCAGCTCTCTTACCATGAGCTTGCGGAGCAGGCCCAGTCGGTCGGCCAAGGAGGGCTCGATCTTGCTGCGTTCGTGATGGAGCCAGAGGCCGAGCTATTACGGAGCGTCATCCAAAAGTACGATCTGGACATCGTGGCCTTCACGGATCTCGAGGGCCTGCTGGCGCGTCACCCCTGGCTCGCTCTGGGACACATCCCGGCGGGCTTTTACGATTTAGCGCGCCCGACACCGACAATGGACAAGCCCGTCGCCCGGGTCGCCACCTTAATTGTGGTCAACTCCCGTGTTCACCGAGCCGACCGGGTCGCGATGCTGATGTTGCTCACTGCGGAACTGCCGGGCTTTCTCCAGAGCAATCCCCCAAAATACATCAAATCCGCCGCCACTCTGCCGCTCGCTTCCTCGGCCCGCCAGTACTTTATCAAGGGAGAGCCGGAAATCGCGGATGTTTATTTCCCGTGGGCGGTCAACTTGTTGTCGCCGGTGTATTGGGTCTACCTGGCAATGGCGGTAACGATTCTATCAAACGCGTTGAGAGCGATCAGCCGGTTTGAGCTGTGGCGAATCGATGCCGCACGCGAAAGGCTCGAGGGACGGCTCAAAGAGCTCACTGATCCCAAGCTGACACACGCACAGATTCAGGCGTTTCCCGGTGGGGATTTACTGACTGGACCCGGCGCGTGCGCAGCCGCTCAGAGTATCCGAGACGAGTTGGTGCAATTGCGTGCCCGCTGCCAGCGCTACGCCGCTTCGTTTGTCACTCCGATGGGCGATGAGATGTTCTACCGCTACCAAGCATCGCTAATAGACGAGGCGACGACTAGCCTGGCTCTGCTGCTCCAACGCTCGGCAAGCGCTGCAAGGCCGTCGGCCGCCTGAGAAACGTCTCTTTTGGTCTCTTTGCCAGAGCAAAACTGGGGAAGCTCGCCAGCCGGCGGCAGCGACTCAATCGAGCTGCGGAAGCCATTGCCGGGGTACTCGACCGGCACAATCCCGAATTGCTGCAACCCTTCGCGGGCCCGGTCCGAAGAGTCGCCGGTCATCCAGACCTCGATACGCTGGACCGGCAGTCGCTTCTGTAGTCTACGGGCCTGGCTTGTCGTGATCTATGAGACTCTGATCAAACCGAACAGACGATCTGGCCGGAGGTTCAGAGCCGGCCATCGGCGATTTTGACCCTGCTGCTCTGTCAGGGCGAACGAAGGTCGGTCCGAGGCGCTTCGGCGCAACCGTTACAACAATTTACTAAATGTTACTAAACTGTCACGCAGTTCGCAGCTATGCGGACTTACATGGTGAAAATAGGGTGAATTTCCTAAATCCCGAAGCGCTAAATGCCCTGTTTGTCGATCCGTCGGCAATCATGCCTGCGCCGTCGAACGGGCTATCCCGCGATCGCCTGAAGCGGGTACGCGACTATATCGAAACCCATCTCGATGATCGATTGACGTTGACCGATCTCGCCGGGGTAGCCTGTCTCAGCCCTTATCACTTCAGCCGCTCCTTCAAGGAGGCGGTCGGCATCGGCCCGCAGCGCTATGTCATGTACCGTCGGCTCGAGCGGGCGAAGACTTTGATCCGCAGGACCAACCAGCCCCTCGCCGAGATCGCCCAACAGGTCGGGCTTTGCGACCAGAGCCATTTGACATCGATATTCCGCCGTGAGACTGGGGAGACACCGGGCCGGTACCACGCTGCGCTGGCGTGAGCCGGCCGGCCGCAACCATCCCGTGCGAGCAAATCATCGCTAGCCACAATGCCGCTCCAGCACCCGTTGGTCTGAAGGTGGGTAGGCCGCGCCCTACCGCGGCGCATTTTCGCAAGGTTCTCACATCAGGACCGCAAGCCGCTCCAATCACTCGTCGCTGCATTCGTTTACCAATATCGCCGGCATCACGCGGTCGGCGGTTATGACCGAACTCGACCCCGAAAGGGAAGAAGACGAGCCTGAAACACTACGCAGCGCCGCTGTCGAGGCATTGCAAAGTGCGGCTCGTCAAAGCGACCCAGAGGAGAGCGATCGGCTCACCCGTCATGGCCTTGCGCTGATCGAGCGGGCTCGCGCTATCGGCCATCGCCGGCGAGGCACCATCTCGGAAGCCGATGGGGCGACCGTACGGAACGACCCTCGCCTCCAAGAAAACGAGGAACCCCGTCATTCAGGCAAGTTGATGGCCAAGTTCATCGCCACGCTCCGGCGGCTCTGTTGGTGGCGGACTGGGTGCTGAGTCGGCTCCGGCGCGCTGCAGCTGGTGAGCGGGGATAGCAACTGCGCAAAGATTTGCTAATAATCCCGCAAGCGCCTCCAATCGCATGGGGACAATCTCGTCCATCTTGCACATGTGGTCCGGCGATGGAGCAGGAGCACGCGGCGAACCAGGAGGAAAGGTAAGAAGATGAGTTTGCATAGAATTCAATCCTTTGCTTTGGCGCTCGCTTGCCTGACGTTGGCCGGCCAAGCCCTTGCCCAGACCGCGCCTGCGCCGAATGCGTCAGCGCCGAGCGCGCCTGTGCAGACAACGCCCGCCCCGAACGTGCCGACCCCCCCAGATGCCGACGAGACATTCCTCACGGGTTTGCGCAGAGTTGGCGTAATGGCCGGCCAGGTGGTCGAGTGTTCGGCCGATGCGGACAGGCAGGCTAAGATCGGGCAGGCGATGGAGCTCGCCAACAAGATCGCGATCCATTTCGGCCTAAAGGCCGCCTTCAACTACGTCGGCGCTGTTGGCTACGGCTCGGGGCACCCGTTCGACAAAGCAGACTGCGGCAAGTCGGCAGAGGGTTGGAAGGAGATCCAGGCCAAATACCTCTCGAAGTGATGGGTGCTCTGATGAAGAAACTATTGATCTACCTCGTGCCGGTCGTCTTGATGGCCGCGCATGCGTCGGCCGCCCCTCCTTCGGGCTGGGCCGGCATCGTGGCAGGAGATCTCGGCGCCGCGACCCGAGCGAGCGACGATGCGCAGTTGGTACTGGTGCAGTATCGACGCGGCGGCGGTGGCGCCCATGTCAACCGTGCCAATGTGAACCAGGCCAGCGTCAACCGAAGCAGCTTCAACAGCGCCAACTTTCACCGCGACGTCTCGGTAAACCGAAATGTCAACGTGAACCGAAACGTCTCGGTCAATCGCGGCTATTACGGAGGCGGCTCCTACGGGCCCAACTGGGGCGGCGTTGCCGCCGGCGTTGCGGTGGGTGCCGGTGTGACGGCGATGGCGACCAGCGCCGCTGCTGCTTCCTCTGCCTACTATCCACCGCCTCCGCCCTATTCATATTACCCCAACGGCTACGGCTATTGACCGCTGACAAATTAGACTACGCCAGGGCTGCTCTTGGCAGCCTTGGCCAGGGCAGATGGGGTGCGTTCAGGGCGGAGGCGCTGGATCAACGCCTTGCTCCGATTGCGCACGTTCACCATCGAGGCTGCCTTCGCCGGAGCGATAGAGCGATCTGTGGCCGATCCTATCCGATCAGTTGCAAAAACTGCATCACACATCTTACGCAAGCCTTACATAAAGTTACAAAAATTCTTTAAATTGTCATGATGACGTTACGCTGAGGTCGTATCGTCTAAAATTGCCCATTTTGAACGCGGCATAAGGGTAGACGCTGTTGGCCGTGCCTAACTAGTCGCTCGCTTTGATCGCACCAGAAGTCGGTGCGGCGGGTCAGAGCCGTCTACTCTCCGGCTTATACCACGGGATGGGGATAACGCCTGCATGGCTTCGCGCTGCGGTCGCGTAGGTGGCCGTGACGCAATGTCCTCGCGATTCGCTCGCTCAGACGACGGCCGAGGCGAGCACACCTTGCGTTGACACGCATAATCCGACTGCTGGCGCCCCCAGGCTTTACGCGGAGAAGACGCGCTCCTTGGGGCTGATTTCCGCCGGTGTCATCAGCCGCGCCCCCGGCGAGGTGAATTGGCACAGCGATCAACATCGAATCTGCCTCGCCCTGACCGCCATACGCGGCACAGCTAATCTTGGCGGGGGGCCTGCGCAACCAATGGAGTTCTCGCCGGGGGAGCTCTCGTTTACTCCTGGCGGCGTGTCGACTCGAACCATTTTGCCCACGGCTCGGATGATAAACGTCCTGCAGAGACCCGAGACCTACGACACGATCATTTCGGACATCGTGCGGGGCGGGTCCGTCAATTTCGAGATGCGGTACCCCATTATCGATCCGCTCCTTTCACAGATGGCGTCGACAATCGCTCACGAAATGGAGGGTGGTTTCCTCGACCGTATCCTCGTCGACGCGTTGAACACGGCGCTCGCGGTGCGGATCGTGCGGCAGTTCGTCGATCCGTCGAAGATCACATTGGAGCCGTCCAACGGGCTATCGCGCGAACGGCTGCAACGCGTGTACGACTACATCGAGGCCCATCTGGACGATCGGCTGACCCTGGCAGAGCTCGCCGGGGTGGCCTGTCTCAGCCCCTATCACTTCAGCCGCTCGTTTAAGCAGGCGGTCGGCGTTGGTACACAGCGTTACGTCATGCTACGGCGGCTCGAACGGGCAAAATCCCTGATGCGGCGGAGCAATCAGCCGCTGGCCTTGATCGCACAAGAAGCCGGGTTCACCGACCAGAGCCATCTAACCGCGATTTTCCGGCGCGAGACGGGCATGACGCCCGGCCGATATCGCGGCGCGATCGCATAAGCCGGGCGGTGAAAACATGACAGAAACCAGCCGGGACCGCTCCAGCCGCACGAGCGTGCGGCCGGGTTTCGGCCACGCCGATGAGCATAATCCATATTGGAGCTTCTCCGTGGTCCGCACAGAGAGCGCGCGATCTTGGGGGTCGATCTCCGCCGGTATCGTCAACCGCGCCGCCGGCACAGTGGTGTGGCGGAGCGATTACCATCGGGTTGCCTATGCGCTTACCGATGTTCTCGGCACGATCCGAAATGATGAAGGGCCGACGCAAGACTGGCCACTGGAGCGCGACAATTTCGCGTTTCGTCCCAGTGGCATGACGATGCAGAGCACTGTGGAGGCACCGGTTCGAAACGTTCAGATCCCGCAGAGTCCGACATCTACGAACAGCTTGTTTCGGACATCGTTCGAGGCGGCACCATAGGTCTCGAGCCGCGGAGTGGCCTTCACGATCCGCTGGTTTCGCAAATAGCGCTGACGATCGCCAACGAAATGGAGGGTGGCTTCCTCGACCGTATCCTTGTCGACGCATTGAACACGGCGCTGGCGGCGCGGATCGTGCGGCAGTTCGTCGATCCGTCGAAGATCACGCTCGCGCCGGTGAATGGGCTATCCCGCGAGCGGCTTAAACGCGTGCAGGACTACATCGAGGCCCATCTGGATGATCAATTGACCTTAACCGAAATCGCCGGGGTAGCCTGTCTCAGCTCCTACCACTTCAGCCGCTCGTTCAAGCAGGCGACGGGCGTCGGGCCACAGCGTTATGTCATGATACGGCGGCTCGAACGGGCAAAAACCTTGATGCGCCGGACCAATCAGCCGCTGGCCTTGATCGCGCAGGAAGCCTGGTTCACCGACCAGAGCCATCTAACGGCGATTTTCCGTCGCGAGACCGGGGTGACACCCGGCCGATATCGCGCTGCGATCGCGACATGACCGAGGCTTCTCGCGATCTTTCGGTTCGGACAACGGTGGAGACGAGCGACGGCCGCGTCGACGATCACAATCCCATTTGGAACTGGTATCGAGTCAACAAGACCCAATCCTGGGGGCCGATTTCCGCCAGTGTTTTCAGCCGCCCCGCGGGTGAAGTTGATTGGCGGAGCGACTATCATCGGATCGCCTACGACCCCATCGGTTTCACCTCCGGCACGGTTCAAGTCGAAAATGGGCCGAGCCGGGCATTCCAATACTTGGCCAATCAAGTCTCGTTTGTTCCGCGCGGCGTAGCGGCTCGGTTCACTGTTCCGGAACCGGTTCAGGGGATTCAGATCCTGCAGGACCCCGAGATCTACGACGGCTTGATTTCCGACATGGTGCGAGGCGGCGCCGCCCATTTCGAACCAATAATTGGCCCCTTTAGCGATCCGCTAATTTCACAGATAATGTCGACGATCGCTCACGAAATGGAGGGTGGTTACCTCGACCGTTTCCTCGTCGATGCGCTGAACACGGTGCTCGCGGTGCAGATCACGCGGCGCTTTGTCGATCCGTCGAAGATCATGGTGGAGCCGTCCAACGGGCTATCGCGCGAGCGGCTGCAACGCGTTTGCGACTATATCGAGGCCCATCTCGACGATCGGCTGACCCTAGCGGAGCTCGCCGGGGTGGCCTGTCTCAGCCCCTATCATTTCAGCCGCTCGTTCAAGCAGGCGGTTGGCATCGGGACACAGCGTTACGTGACGCTACGGCGGCTCGAACGGGCAAAAATCTTGATGCGGCGGAGCAATCAGCCGCTGGCCTTGATCGCGCAGGAAGCCGGGTTCACCGACCAGAGCCGTCTAACGGCGATTTTCCGCCGCGAGACCGGGGTGACACCCGGCCGATATCGCGCCGCCCTGGCGTAAGAGGCTGGCCGATAATGAAGCTCGGAATGTCAGTAGTTTATTCGTCATTCCCGCGAAAGCGGGAATCTAGGGACCCAAGGACTAAAGCGGTTCCCCCTGTTCATGCCAGGGGCAAGCTCTGGACCCCCGCTTTCGCGGGGGTGACGGTAACTCATTGCAAACACGGGCGCCATTTTCGGTCGGATGCTAAGGCCGGCGGCGCAAGGGGCGTCGGTCCGGGGGATATTTCAGACGGGCTCGGCGAGATGGAACCAGCGGGCCGTACCCTCCATCTCGGACCACGAGGCGTAATCGACGCCGCGTGCCACCCTGAACTCCTCGGCGAGGGCGACGAGCCCGACCAGCATGTGCAGGGTGGGGGGATCGCTCGGGTGGCTTAATGCCAGACGCCGGCGAAGCAGCCCGTCGGACATTTCGATCGCGAAGATCACGCGATAGCCGAATGACATGACGAGGCTCAGCGGCGCTAGCCGAGGCGGCGGCGGCCAGGTGGCAAGGCCGGCGTTGAACTCGGCCTTGGTGATCGGCGCGGCCGCGGCCAAGCCGAGGATCTCTCGCACCCGCCGCCGGGTCGCGGTGTCGATGCAGAGCGGCCGGATCGGCGGCGGCAGTTTCCGGGACCGAGCCCGACGTCGATTTTTCTGGACCAACCGGGGCTCGGCCCGACTGTCGATATTTTCGGTTTTGCATAGCATTCCGGTGAAGTGGGGCGCGGCGGGGCACCATGTTTGATAATTCCGGCCAAAAAGTTGATGCAACGGTTGCGGTCTCGCCGGACGGCGCCGAAACGCTTGCGGCAGACACTGGGGTCAGCCGGCCGCACTGAACGAGGTGGGACGGAGTCTTCCGTTAAGCAGACGCAAGTGAAGCTGGCAGATTTCTCGCTCTGCGTGGCGATGTGCCGAACCACCGTTTGAACGCATGATTGAAAGCGGCAAGCTCCGAATAACCGAGCAGCCAAGCGATCTGTTGGAGTGAAGTACGCTGGTCTTCAAGGTAACGAAGAGCGAGGCTGTACCGTAAACGGTCGAGGATTTCGCTGAAAGTTACGCCCTCCTCAGCAAGGCGCCGCCTGAATGACCGCTCGGTCATGCCGAGTTTTTGAGCGACCATCGCCGCCCGCACCCTGCCGCTGGGAAGCACGCTAAGGAGCTGGTTTTCCACTAAGCCCCGCAGTCCGGCTGCCGTGTGTCGCTGCGCGAGCAGATCGTCCGCATGCGTCTCCAGGATCTGCAGCAGGTGGCTGTCCTCGGAGACTATCGGAAATTCCATAATGCTTTGCGGTAACACCCAGCTGTCTGCTGCGCAGACGAACTCGACCGGGCACCGCAAGATGCGATGAAGCTCCCTCAGGCCCGAGTTCCGCGTGTGCGCGAATGTTATCCGCGACGGGGCGAAATCGCGGTTTGTCACCCTGCCTAGCGCTCTCATGACTTCCAGCGCAATGAACTCCAGAAACTGACGGCGAGGAACTTCAAATTCGAGCGCAAGATGAAGCGTCAGGACTGTCTCGACTTTGTGCCGCGAGATTTCGACGAGGACTGCTTCATTTGTTGTTCCAACATATCGGGCCAGGAGTTCGAGCCCGTCGGCGACCGTCGCCGACGAGGCCGTCAGGTAGAAAAGGATGCCTATGTCTCGCGGGTCCATCTCTGCCGCGAGATGCAGCCCCAGCAGCGTATCGTTCGTCTCGATTGCGGCAAGTTCCAGGAACCGGCACTGGGAAACGACGGATACGCCACCAGAGTCCTGCGACAACAGACCTCGCGAAAGCTCGGCCTTCGACAACAGCGGCTCCGCATCTATCCCTCTTCTGTCGAGGTAGCGCAGGGTCTCGCGGGCGGCGATCCCGCGGGTCCACAGAAACGGGCTTTCCGCGGCATCGCTTGGCGGAACGTTTCTCATGTCCGAACCCTCCTGATCCGTTTATTAAATTTTTGGCCTCGGTTATCAAGATAGGTAGTAGTGGACTGTCTCGAAACGGGACTGCTATTCGGAAATCGCGCTGCGACGTTATTGTCGCAAGGGTTTCATATAAAACCGCACCGATCTGCAATTACGCCGGCGCGGAACGCCTATCAATTTGATCACGATAAGGCCGCTTCAACGATCGAGGTTCATTAGTTACGGCTTGCTCGGTTGGCCGTCGTTGGTCGGCTTCGAAGCAGTGCCGAAGAGAGGAAGCGTGATCAAGCTCGCACGTCTTGCCTGCGGGATCGTTGCCATCACTGTCCTGTTCGGCGCTTGCCCGGGGCTCGCAGGCGAGAGTGGCGGCAGCAACTATCTTCAGGGCACTTACGGCGACTGGCAATCGGGGATCTTCGGTCCGCCTGGCTTATACTATCGAGATGACCTGTTTCGTTACAACGGGAGCATCGGCCTGCGTCCGCTCGGCGGGCGCGTCGCCGGGGCCTCGGATGAAACAATATGGGCCAACCTCAGTAAATTCGCGTATCTGACCGACTATGAGATTCTTGGTGCGCGGATCGGCACCGCCATCGCCATCCCTGTCGTCATCAACGCGCATGTTAGCGGTACAATAGCTGAACGCCTGGGGTTGAATATCAGTATTTTCAAGGCCGGCGATGTGAGTGGCTTGTCGGATATCTTCGTCACTCCGCTTATCCTGAATTGGGAAAACGGCAATCATCACTTCTCTTTCGCGCCCGGGGTTACGGTGCCAACCGGGAGTTATTCGGTTAATCGCTTGCTCAACACGGGCCGCAATTATTGCTTGGCCTGCTAACAGTCGCGATCGAGCAGACACATCGCGAGTCGCACCAGGTCGGGGCACAGCTCGTAACGCTTGCTGTGGGTGTCAGCGAGACCAAGCCAGACCTTGGTCAGTACAAGCCCAGACTTGAGAAGGCGGCAAAAGGGCCTCGACAGCTGAGCGCTAATAGAGATACGACCGCCAGCGCGACAGACTGCCCCCTGCCACAGATTGGAGAACTCAATCAGAAATATTCGGCGAGCGAGATCTCGTGGCCCCAGGGGTCGATCGCTGCATTAAAGCTGGTCACGCTGATTACGCCCGAAGTCGGTCTCTCCGGATCCGATACCTTGCATCCCGAAGCTATGATAACCGACGCCCCGCTGGAACCAGAACGCGACGCCGGCGGCGTTACCGAGCCCGGTCGACCGGGTATCAGCGAGTTCGCGCGCGTACTGGCATCTGCGGGGCTCAATATCCAACGCTTGTTCTCGCAGCTCGGTCTGAACCGGGCCGAAGGCGGTCCCCTCGTGCCACCTCGGAAAGGCGATCAGCTTAGCGGAATCGACTCGGACAAGCTCGAAGAGATACGCGGGTTGATCAAGTCGCTGCCGCTGTCGTTGCCGCTCGAGTATTTTCGGCTCGAGAGCCGCTTCGGGCCGCGGCGCGATCCTTTCAATCGACGGCCGTCTTTTCACACAGGGCTCGATCTCTCGGCCCCCTATATGTCGCCTATCTATGCGACAGCGCCCGGAATCATCACTTATGCTGGATATCGCGGCGGCTACGGCAGGGTTGTCGAAATCGATCACGGGGCACGGGATCTCTACTATCTATGGCCATATGTACCGCTATATGGTTTCGGTAGGACAGAGGGTTTCCGAGCATGCTCAGATCGGCTCTCTTGGCAGCACTGGCCGCAGCTCCGGACCGCATGTGCATTACGAAATTCTCGTGAACGGCGAACCGCAGGATCCCGAGAGGTTTATCGCGCTTGCCCCCCTGATGTCGGTTACCGATGATAACACCGGTCAGGCCAGTTCAGCGGGCCGGGTCATGCCGGATCCGACTGGCGCCAGCGTTGTAAAGCAGCCATTGCGAGCGCATTAGAGCCCCGAGAGGTGAGTCGCCGGCAACGCTGAGAGCAGCTACCTGATCCTTCCCGAATAAAGCGCGTCCTGTACCAGGTCGAGGGGTTACCTGGCCTGTCAGCGATCAGCAACTCAATCGAGCAGCGGAAGGCGTTGCCCGGCGTGCTCGATCAGCGTAATGCCGAGCTGCTGCAGCCCCGCGTGCGCCCGGTCCGAAGCGTCTCCGGTCATCCAGACCTCGATTTTACGGACTGGCTGCGGCTTCGGCAATGTCTGGCCGAGGCTGGTCGCAATCCCCGAGGTTCTTTCAGTCCACAAGAGCCGATCGATCGGCAGCAGGATCACGGCCGACCCCTGACCGGTATAAGCGATTGGAATGTTCAGATAGATGTCGAGACGCTGGATCGGAGCGACCGATCGATGGTAGTCGGCAAG
>Ga0074044_10004167_pt1 | contig 12048 bp, 9 predicted proteins | sample BogForMeECP23OM1_FD_94443 | JGI IMG/M metagenome (GOLD analysis project Ga0074044, IMG submission 94443) | Bog forest soil microbial communities from Calvert Island, British Columbia, Canada - Bog Forest MetaG ECP23OM1 | ecosystem: Environmental > Terrestrial > Soil > Wetlands ...
CGGCGGTATTCACGGCAAGATAACCGGTTTGGCCGATGCGGTCGTCACGCTGGAAATTGCCGACAAGGTAAGAATAAAAGTCGCGCGAAGCGCCATTGGCGCTGTTCTCCAGAAGTCGGGCTCACCTGCTCCGGCCGCGACAACAAAGCCATAGTATAGAAAGGGGCAACTCATGTTCAAGTCTTTAAAAATCAGGATAGCTATCACCGTTATTGTGTGTCTTACTGCTATGTACTTTTTAATACCAACGTTTATTTCCAATATTCCATCCCCATGGAACCAATACCTGGCGAAAGAAAAAATTCATTTGGGCCTGGATTTGCAGGGAGGTATGCACCTTGTTCTGGAAATTGATACGGATAAAGCTCTGGAAGCCATGATGGAGCGGACTTCCAATGATTTAAAAGAATCATTAATGGATAACAAAGTGCGTTTCCGTAATTTGGGAAAAGCCAACGGCGCCACGATTTCATTGGAATTAACTGATTCTGCCGGGAAAACCGCTCTGGAAAATGTGCTGCGCGACAAGTATCCTGATTTGGAAATCGCAGATACCAACCCTCGCGAAAACGGACAACTTGTCACTTTAAAAATCAATGATAAAAGAGCCATTGAACTGAAAAAACTTACCGTTGAACACTCGTTGGAGACCATCCGCAATCGCGTGGACCAATTCGGCATTGCCGAACCGGAAATTATACCGGAAGGCGACAACCGTATATTGATTCAATTGCCTGGAATAAAAGATCCGGAAAGGGCTAAGAGCCTTATCGGCAAAACGGCGCTTTTGGAATTTAAAATCGTGGATGAGGAAAATTCCCTCGAAGAGGCTCTGCACGGCAATGTTCCGGAAGGAGATATTATCGCTTACGGCATGCGTACCGATAAATCAACCGGAGAGAGAGGTTCCGTTCCCTATCTGTTAAAAAATAAAGCACTCCTCACGGGCGCTTCGCTGGAAACCGCCAAAGTGCAAATCGCCGACCGCTTCGGTGAACCATCCGTCAGTTTGAAGTTTAATTCTCAAGGTTCTATTGATTTTGAAAGGATTACCGGAGAAAATGTCCGTAAAAAATTGGCAATTGTTTTGGACGGAGTGGTGCACTCCGCGCCTGTCATAGAGGACAGAATATCCGGTGGTCAGGCACAGATCACCGGAACTTTTACAATGGATGAAGCGCGTGATCTGGCCATTGTCTTACGCGCAGGCGCTCTACCCGCGCCAGTCAATATTCTGGAAGAAAGAACGGTCGGACCATCACTTGGCAGTGACTCCATAAGACAAGGCATAGTGGCCACACTTATCGGCACATTATTTGTCATTATTTTCATGATTCTTTATTACCGGTTCGCGGGTTCCGTGGCCGACCTCGCCCTTATCATCAACATATTCCTGGTGCTTGGCGTTCTGGCCGCGTTTCGGGCAACTCTGACATTGCCGGGTATTGCCGGATTACTGCTCACCGTGGGCGTCGCGGTTGACGCGAACATCCTGATCTTTGAAAGAATACGGGAAGAGCTGCGGACGGGAAAGACTATCCGGCTGTCTCTGGAAACGGGTTACAATCGGGCATTTATAACAATCATTGATACACATATCACCGGTATAGTCGCCGCTGTTTTTCTGATCATGTTCGGGACCGGCCCTATAAAGGGATTTGCGGTAACCACGATTATCGGCCTTCTGGCCAGTCTTTTTACAGCTGTTTTTGTCACCAGAGTAATTTTTGATTACGTTGTCTGGAACTTTAATATTAAAAAATTGAGCATTTAAAATTCAAGCGCAGGCAGGAGATATAGTATGAGCATGGAGTTGATAAAACCAGGAATTCACTTAGACTTCGTCGGAAAAATGAAATATGCTATTACTTTTTCGGTTATCTTGGCGGTCATCGCTATCGCCTCCATTATTTTTCACGGCGGCTTGAACCTCGGCATAGATTTCGCCGGCGGTTCCATCATTCAGATAAAATTTCAGAAGGAAGTTTCCGCCGATCAGATTCGGACAGCCTTGAAGTCGACAAAACTGGAAAACAGTACAATCCAGCAGTTCGGTGAAAAAGAATTTCTGATCCGGACGCACGAATCCTTCAGCGACCAAAAGGTATTGGCGGAAAATCTGGAAAATCCACTGACCGCTGTTTTTAACAAAGACTATGAAATCCGTCGTGTGGAAGTAGTCGGTTCCAAAGTCGGGATGGATTTCCAGCGTAAAGCTCTTTTTGCCGTTGTGCTTTCCTGGATTGCCATGCTGATTTATATTACATGGCGTTTCGAGTTCCGTTATGCTCTGGGAGGCATTATCGCTCTGGTTCACGATGTTCTCATTATTATCGGCACTGTTTCAATTTTTAACATTGAATTCACCTTATCCATTCTCGCGGCAGTATTTTTCATCATTGGTTTCTCCATCAACGATACCATCGTTGTGCTTGATCGTGTTCGTGAAAATGTAAAGCTTAATCCTAAACAGAAGCTGGGCGACATCATCAACATGAGCGTTAATCAAACATTGAGCAGAACCATCTTGACTTCTTTGACCGTTTTTCTCACAGTTTTAGCGCTGTGGAAGTTTGGTGGCGCGGTCATCCACGATTTTGCTTTTTCATTGCTGGTCGGCGTAGTATTCGGCACCTATTCCTCGGTATTCATTTCCTGTCCGATTGTGTTGCTTTTTGAGAATTTGCAAATTTCTAAAATGAAGAGGAAGAAATAATTTGTCATTTTTCGCCGAGGTGGGATTTACAATTTTCATTTTGATATTGTTTGCGGGCATTTTTTTAAATTTGTTTGGTCTGCCCGGAACTGTCGTCATTTTTTTTGACGTTTTGTTTTACTCAATTTTTACCGGCTTCGACCGCGTCGGATTGAAAATTATTTTGTTTCTTCTCATCTCCGCTATAACTGCTGAAACAATTGATTTTTTTATAGTTAGAGGTGAAACATCTCAATCGCTCGTTTCAAAAAAATCTTTTGCAGCCGTTGTATTGGGAGCTTTTATAGGAACTTTTTTACTTACACCGTTTTTGGGGGGACCGGGCATATGGATAGGATTTTTTTCAGGAGGTTTTGCCGGTATATTGATCATAGAAGTTATCCGGCAATCTAAATTAAAAGCTCCTCATCGAGCGCTTAATCGCGTTATTGTTACTATGGCCGGAAAAAAGATAATTAAAGGATTCATTACACTTTGCATGATCGCCTTTTCTCTATCCAACATTTATTCTTAGAGGTTTTCAATTAATATGACAGAAAATAACAAATCAAAACAAAAATCGAAGGTTAAAGAATACGTGGAATCAATAATTATTGCTATTTTAATTGCTCTTTTTATTCGCACATTCATAATATGCGCGTATAAAATACCTTCCGAATCAATGGTGCCAACATTGTTGGTCGGTGATCATATTTTAGTCAATAAGTTCATGTACGGTGTAAAAATTCCTTTATTAAGAAAAATAATTATTCCAGGGAAAGACCCTAAAAGAAATGATATAGTAGTTTTTATTTTTCCCAAAGACCGGTCCAAAGATTTTATCAAGCGGGTTATCGGCGTTGGCGGCGATAAAATCGAAATAAAAAATAAAAAAATATTCATCAATGACAAACCATATAATGATACTTTCGGTATTTATTCCGACAATGTCATCTTACTGGCGGCCATAGAAACACGCGATAATTACGGACCCGTGACCGTTCCGAAGAACTCCCTTTTCGTCATGGGTGATAACCGCGATAGAAGCCTAGATAGCCGTTTCTGGGGATTTGTAGATTTGAAGGATGTGGAAGGAAAAGCATTTATAATTTACTGGTCGTGGGACTACGATAAACCTATACTTCACGGCCTTCGCTGGGAACGGCTGGGACATTTGCTGCATTAGCTATGAAAAGGCCGATATAACCTTCAGGTTGTGGACGAATACCGGTTATTATCTCTAAATGAAAGCATTTTCGACTTTTTACCTTGACATCAAAGCAGTGAAGTTGTAAGAAAAAAATAGCCCTTTTAATTTAATCCAGCGAGATTGAAAAAGGAAAGTGCAATGAAAGATTTTTTTAAATTTTAGTTTAGCCTTTTCCCGCCAGGGGAAAGGCTTTTTTTATAACATTGCCGGATTGAGGTTGGCTCATATGTCGAAAAACAAGAATACTAAAATAGTAATGGATAAAGATGGAATCGACCGATGCCTTACCAGAATTGCCTATGAAATTCTGGAGAAAAATAAAGGTATGCAAAACCTCGTACTTGTAGGAATCAGAACGGGTGGAGTTTATCTGGCGGAAAGATTGCAGAAAAAAATATCCGATATTGAACGCGATAAAATTCCTCTGGGAATATTAGATGTTACTCTTTATCGTGATGATATTTCCGTATCAAACAAAAAGTCGCGCATGGGGGGAACAAAAATAAATTTCTCCCTGGACGATAAAATAGTTGTCCTGGTTGACGACGTTCTCTTTACAGGGCGAACCATTCGCGCGGCAATGGATGCCTTGATTGATTTTGGCCGGCCAAAAATGATTCAGCTCGCCGTTTTAATCGACCGCGGCCACCGCGAACTTCCGATCAGGGCAGACTTTATCGGGAAGAATCTGCCATCTTCTCTGTGGGAAGCGGTCAGAGTTGACCTTGTGGAAAAGAATGGCGTGGATGAAGTAGTCATAGAAGAAGGAATTTAAATTTAAAACTTTTTAAGGCCTGTTATGAAATTTGAAAAAAAAGACATCCTGGGAATAAAGGATCTTTCGATTGATGAAATAAATCTGATTCTGGAGACGGCCGAATCTTTTCTGGAAATTTCCACCCGCAAAATAAAGAAAGTGCCGACGTTACGCGGCAAAGCAATTATCAATTTATTTTATGAAGCCAGCACCAGAACCAGAACATCTTTTGAAATAGCCGGTAAAAGATTAAGCGCCGATACAATTAATATTTCAGCTTCAACCAGTTCTGTCGTAAAGGGCGAAACCCTTATTGACACAGCCCGCAATCTGGAAGCTATGAATCCCGATGTCATTGTCCTGCGCCACAGCGCCGCCGGCGCTCCGCAATTACTGGCATCGCTGGTTAAACAATCCATAATCAACGCCGGCGACGGAGCGCATGAACACCCCTCACAAGCTCTTCTTGACATGATGACCATTAAGGAACATAAAGGTAAAATTTCCGGATTGAAGGTGGCAATAGTCGGCGACATCGGGCACAGCCGTGTTGCCCGTTCCAATATTTACGGTCTGTCCAGTATGGGAGCCCATGTTGTTCTGGCCGGGCCGGCTATGATGCTACCACGGGATATTGAACAAATGGGCGTAAAAGTTTTTAGCAGGATTGAAGACGCCATTGCCGATGCCGACGTTGTAATGATGCTGCGTATCCAGTTGGAGCGGCAGAAGCAAAACATCTTCCCGTCGCTTCGTGAATATGCCCAACACTATTGTCTGAATCGTAAAAACATTAAACTGGCCGCAAAAGATGTTATTGTCATGCATCCGGGGCCTATTAACCGCGGCGTGGAAATATCACCGGATATCGCCGATGATCCTTCTTACTCTGTAATTCTTGATCAGGTGAATAAAGGCGTGGCCGTAAGAATGGCTCTTCTGTACCTGCTCATCGGAGGTAATGAATGAAACTATTATTAACCGGTGCGAGGATAATAGATCCCGCGCAAAACATGGATTCCAAGATGGATATTTTTCTGGAAGACGGAAAAATTGCTAAAACGGGGGCAGACCTGTCAAAATCAGTAAAATCAAAAAGTTCGGGGGAAATAACAAAGATTATTGATTTGGCCGGAATGATTCTTGTTCCCGGCCTGATCGATATGCACACACACTTACGCGAACCTGGCTTCGAATACAAAGAAACAATCGCGTCAGGCGCTGCCGCTGCCGTTGCCGGCGGTTTCACTTCTATTGCCTGCATGCCTAATTCCAACCCGATTAACGATAACCGCTCTGTTACCGAATTTATCAAAAGAAAAGCGATTGAGGCCTCGCTGGCCAACGTTTACCCGATTGGCGCCATCAGCAAAGATTCCGCAGGCGTTTTGCTTACGGAATTCTGGGATCTCAAAGAAGCGGGCATAATCGCCCTTTCCGATGATGGCAAGCCGGTAATGGATGCAGCCCTGATGCGCCGGGCTTTGGAGTATGCCTTCTCATTGCAACTACCGGTTATTTCGCATTGTGAAGATACAAACCTTTCCGGCGGCGGCCAGATGAATGAAAGTTATTATTCCACGATTTTGGGATTGAGCGGCATCCCATGCATCGCGGAAGAAGTAATGGTAGCGCGCGATATTTTAATCGCCGAATTTACTAAAACCTGTGTTCACATAGCGCATGTCAGCACTGCCGGTTCCGTTGGGCTGATTCGTAACGCCAAAAAAAGAGGTTTGAAGGTAACAGCGGAAACCGCGCCCCACTACTTCACTTTGACTGATGAAGCGCTGCAAAATTACAATACCAATTTCAAGGTAAATCCTCCGTTAAGAAGCGAAAAGGATGTCGCGGCAATTAAAGAAGGTCTTTCCGATGGAACGATTGATGTCATCGCATGCGACCATGCTCCCCACGGACGCACAGATAAAGAGGTGGAATTTGAATATGCCGCCAATGGAATCAGCGGGCTGGAAACCTCGCTTTCTTTGAGCCTGAATCTTATCCGCAACAAAACGCTGAACTGGCCGGAGTTAATCGCTAAGATGAGCGTTAATCCGGCGCGCATACTTAATTTACCGAAAGGAACGCTTGCGGCTGGCACGGATGCCGATATCACCGTAATTGATCCGCTGATTAAATGGACTGTTGATGTGAAGGCATTTCGCTCACGCGGGAAAAATTCTCCATTTCATGGACGGGAAATGCAGGGCAAGGCTATCCTTACCATCGTCGGCGGAGAAATAAAATACGATGGTCGTTAGAGAAAGCCACAAAACCACCGGATTCGTTCTGCGCACCTTAAGCTATGGTGAATCAGATTTAATCGTAACATTTTACAGTTCCGATTTCGGGAAGCTCAAGGGAATCGCCAAAGGCGCCAAGAGAAGCAAGAAAAGATTTGCCAATGTCTTTGAATCTTTTTCCCTGACAGATATTATCTTCACCCGTAAAAACCGTGATATGCTCGCTTTCATCGAATCCTGTGATATAATTGACCACTCTCACAACATCCGTCAGGATATGGAGAAAACTCTTATCGCTTCTTATTTTATTGACCTTACGGACCATTTCAGCCCGGAAGGGAAAAAGAATGAAAAAGTGTTTCAACTCCTGCAGGATTTTCTGCTGATACTTGGCAGTGAAAAGGCATCCGATGCAATCGTGCGCTTTTTTGAAATGCGCCTGCTCAAATTAACCGGATTTGAACCGGTCCTCGACCATTGTATCATTTGTAAAACTCCGGTGACCAATGGCAATTCTTATTACTTTCACGCCGGCGAAGGCGGAATCAAATGCAGCGTTTGCGCCAAGCCCCAAAGACATGAACAGCCGATTTCAGCCGGCACCGTGCGCACATTGCTTCTGGGCAAGGATATGGATATTCATAAAATTAAATTAATCGCGCTCACCGATTCCCTGTCCATGGAGTCTCGCAGCATCCTCATCGGTTTCATTGCGCATGTGCTGGGGCGTGAAGTAAAATCTCTGAAAGTCATGGAACAAGTCCGCAAGCTCTGCATATAATATTTAGAGATACTACTAAATGATTTCAAGAATAATATTTTTGAGAATCGCAGTTTAAAGAAGAGTAGTGTCAAAAGATCAGCGGCAGTTTCCTCTACTTCTAGCAATTTTTAATATTTCACAGTCTCCCAGTGCGCACGCCTTTTGTGCATCATAACAACCAAGCTCCTTGATGCCCTGATTCAAATAAACAGTTCCCCTGTTGTTGTAGGAACCGGCATAATCCGGTTTCAGGCGTATGGCTTCATTAAAATCCTCAACAGCGCGTCGATACCGGCCAAAGACACAGTAAGCAATTCCCCTGTTATTGTAGGCATCGACGTAATCGGGTTCAATGGCGATTGCTTTGTTATAGTCTTCGATGGCGAGTTGATACCGCCCTGTTTTAGCATAAACAATACCTCTATTGTAGTACGCATATGCATAATCGGGCTTAACAGCGATTACTTTATTAAAATCCTCGATGGCTAGCTGGTATTGTCCGAGTCTACCGTAAATAACTCCCCTGTTATTGTAAGCATTGGCAGAATATTTTTTCATGCTGATGGCCTTATTGAAATCCTCTATGGCCAGTTGATACTGACCGAGTTTGCTATAAGCCTTCCCCCGACTGTTGTAGGCATCAATATAATCCGGTTTCAGGCGGATGGCCTCATTGAAATGATAAAAAGATTTCTTGATTTCGCCTTTTTCACATAGAATGATTCCTAAATGATTATGCGCCAGATAGTTATCCTTTGTTACATGCAAAGCATGGTTCCAAAGCTCGCTACTGCTTTTCCAGTAGCCGCATTGATTCCATGTTAAAACTGCCAGGATTATAAGAAATGCCGTTGCTGCCATAAATAAAATCTTTTTACGAATATTTTCATGTTCAATCAAAAGCGGAATGCCCCAAGCCAGCATAACAGCTATACCGATAGAGGGCAGATAATTGTAACGGTCGGCCATGGCCTGGTCGCCGGACTGAATGATCCCGATAACAGGTAAAAGAGTTATTGAGAACCATAACCAACCTACAAACAAATACGGCAAACGCCTCAATGCTATCATAACAGCGGCGCTGATAACGAGAATCAAAAATGTAGCTCCTGAAACTTGCCAGATGGAAATTTGATAGGGGAAAGGATAGAAAACGGCCAGATCATAAGGCCAAAATGTTTTCTCCAGATAAATTACAAAAGAAACAGATGCATTGGCGATCCGGGAACTCCATGTAAAATCATTTACGGATGGATGGTACTGAGTATAAATCGTGATAAAAGAAAAAACTGCCGATAAGATAAAAAAAGGTGTTTTTTCCTTCAACTGCCATAAAATAAAATTGCCTTCTTTGGATTCAAAACGTCCCAGCGGCCAGTAATCCAGAAGAATCATAATTACAGGCAAAGTGATAACCATGGGTTTGCTCATAAGAGCGCAGACAAAGCAGAAAAAAACAACCAGGTATCTTTTTATAACCGGTTTTTCCGTGTAATATGCATAAAAGCATAAAGTCAACATCCAGAAAAACGCGCTTAAGACATCTTTACGTTCAGATATCCAGGCAACCGATTCCACATGAAGCGGATGAAGCGCAAAAAGAAAGGCAACAAAAGCACTGCGCCAGATAACTCCTGTTATGCGGTTAAAAAGCCAGAACAGCATCAGAGCGCTCATTATATGCAGAATAATGTTGGTTACATGATAGCCGCCGGCATTCAGGCCGTGGAATTGATAATCGAACATGAATGAAAGCCATATCAGGGGGTGCCATAAGTAGTCGGCATCTGTTGTAAAAAACGCCCAGCGAAATCCTTCCAACGTGATTCCGGTCTTGATATGGCTGTTCTCTGTCACATAAACGTGATCATCGAGATTAACGAAGTCATATTGATTCACCTGCCAGAAAACGGCAAGTGTAGCCAATATCAAAACGATATAAATAATCAGCTTCTGCTTTTCGGGACTAATATTTATCTTATTTAACATGGCTGGTTGCAGTTTCTCCAATTATAATAATCGTCATCGCAACAACTGATATCATCTCTTTTGCTGTTCCAATTCCAGTGCCAACCGCCAAGCCCGATGGGATTCTTCTTTGATTTTTCATAATATCTGTAGATCAAATACTGTTAATTACAAACCTGAATCAAAGGCAATCTCCGCTATTTCTAGCTGCTTTTAATGTTTTGCAATTTCCTAATTTACACGCTGTCTGTAAATCATCGCAACAAAGTTTTTTACTGCCTTGCTTAAAATAAGTAATCCCTCTGTTATTGTAGGCATCTGCATAATCTTGTTTCAGACTGATTGCCTTTGTATAGTCCTCAATAGCACGTTGATATTGACCGAGTTTCGCATAAGCGACACCTCTGTCATTATATGCGTCGACATAATCTCGTTTTAGACTGATTGCCTTTGTATAGTCCTCAATAGCACGTTGATTCTGACCAAGTTTAGCATAAGCAACACCTCTGTCATTGTATGCGTCGACATAATCTCGTTTTAGACTAATTGCCTTTGTATAGTCTTCAATAGCACGTTGATCCTGACCAAGTTTTGCGTAAGCAACACCTCTGTCATTGTATGCGCCGGCATAATCCGGTCTCAGGCGGATGGCTTCATTGTAATCTTCAAGAGTATGCTGCCAACCGAGTTTAGAGTAAACAAACTCTCTATTTTTATAAGCATCAGCATAATCAGGCTTCACGGAGATGGCCATATTATAATCCTTGATGGCAAATTGATACTGGCCCATGTTAACATAGGCAGTTGCCCTGTTATTATAAGCATCGGCATAATCGGGCTTTATGGTGATGGCCATATTATAATCCTTGATGGCAAGTTGATACCGGCCCATGTTAACATAGGTGGTCGCCCTGTTATTATAGGCATCGGCATAATTCGGTCTTAAGCGGATGGTTTCATTAAAGTCCTCAATAGCACGTTGATATTGTCCAAGTTTAGCGTAAGCAACACCTCTGTAATTGTATGCGCGGGCATAAGCCGGGTTCAGGCGTATGGCTTCATTGTAATGAACAAAAGCCTGATCGGTTTTTCCTTCCGCAAACAGGGCAAGAGCCAACCCGTTATGCGCCAGATATATGTTGTTATTGTTATTTTTTGTTACATGCAAAGAATGGCTCCAAAGTTCACTACTGTTTTTCCAGTAAATACATTGATGCCATGTTAAGAATGCCAATATGGCAATAAAAAACACTCCCGCAGGAAGTAAAATATTTTTGCGCAAGTCTTCGCTTCTAAATAAAAGCGGGGTGCCCCAGGCCAGCATAATAAAAATGCCGACAGAGGGCAGATAAATATAACGATCGCCCATCGCATTGTTCCCTACTGGAATGATCCCGATTACAGGTAGAATAGTTATTGAATACCACATCCATCCAACAAATAGATAAGGCAGGCGTTTCCGTGTTAAAATAATGACAACACTGATAACGGAAATCAATGAAATTGCAATTAAAATTTGCAAGACAGGGACTTGGCCGAAAAAAGGATAACAAACAGCCAGATCATAAGGCCAAAATGTTTTCTCCAGATAAATTACAAAAGAAACAATCGCGTTGATGATCCGTGATTCCAAAGGGTATGGCCAACCCGATATGTGCACTTTGGGCTGGGCATAAATTGTGAGGATTGAAAAGACTGCTGATAAGATGAAATATGGTATTTTTTCCCACAATAACCATAATAAACGTTTCCCCTGTGCAACTCCCGCCAGATTATTTTCAGTATTCTTCAACCCAAGACGTCCCAACGGCCAGTAATCCAGCAGGATCATAATTACAGGCAAAGTAACAACCATAGATTTGCTCATAAGCCCGCAGACAAAGCCCAAAAAAGCGAGCAAATATCTTTTTATAACAGGTTTTTCCGTGTAATAGACGTAAAGGCATAAAGTCAGCATCCAGAAAAATGCGCTTAAAACATCTTTTCGTTCGGCTATCCAGGCTACGGATTCAACCCGTAAAGGATGCAGAGAAAATATGGCTGCAATAAAAGCGCTTCTCCAGATGGCTCCTGTCATCCGGTTAAAAAGCCAGAATAACAGTAAAGTGCTCATGATATGCAAAATAAGGTTGGTCAGATGATAACCACCTGCATTCAGACTATGAAGTTGATTATCGAACATCAATGACAGCCAGGTCAGAGGATGCCAGAACTCTGCATAGATCGTGCTGAACGCCCAACGAAATCCTTCCCGTGTGATTCCTGACTGGATGTTACCGTTTTCCGTGACATAAATTTGATCATCGAGATTAACGAAGTCATATTGATTCACCTGCCAGAAAACGGCAAGTGTAGCCAATATCAAAACGATATAAATAATCAGCTTCTGCTTTTCGGGACTAATATTTA
>Ga0074044_10004168_pt1 | contig 12047 bp, 9 predicted proteins | sample BogForMeECP23OM1_FD_94443 | JGI IMG/M metagenome (GOLD analysis project Ga0074044, IMG submission 94443) | Bog forest soil microbial communities from Calvert Island, British Columbia, Canada - Bog Forest MetaG ECP23OM1 | ecosystem: Environmental > Terrestrial > Soil > Wetlands ...
CCGCGCTCGAGGCACGCCGCCGGGACCGGCGCGGGCTCTTGGCTCGCGCGAATGAAGTTACCATGCGCCTGGATTGGCAAAAACTCCACGCCCTGGCACGCGAAGAAGTGCGAGCGACACTGGCCGCGCTGCCGGCGCCGTTGCGCGACCGGGCGCAGGCGCTGCCGGTCACCTTCGAGCGCCTACCGAACGCCGCGCAGCGCCGGGACGGCATCGAGCCGGACACGCTGGGCTTGTTTGTTGGCCCGGAATTCTCCGAGGAAGAAACCACCACCCTGCCGCTGCCGTCGCAGATTATCGTCTATCTGGAGAATATATGGGACTTGGCCGAGGGGGATGAGGATGTTTTTCGCGATGAGGTGCATACGACGTACCTACACGAGTTGGGGCATTACCTCGGGCTGGGTGAGGACGAGCTGTCCGACCGCGGTCTGGAGTGAGGAAGGGGTCGCCGGTTACGGGAACAACCCTCGAATGCGCTTGGCTTCCTGAACTCGTTTGATGCCGAGGCTCAGGGCGGCCAGGCGCATGGTCAGCTTCTGCTTGCGGCTGAGGGAGACGACTTGCGTGAAGGCCGTTTCCAGGATGCGGAACAGCTTGTCCACAACCTCGGTCTCGCCCCAGAAGAAGCTCTGCAGGTCCTGGACCCACTCGAAGTAGGATACCACGACGCCGCCGGCATTGCACAGAACGTCCGGGATGATGAAGATTTCGGGGCGCTGGTCTAAAATGACGTCCGCTTCGGGTGTGGTGGGGCCATTGGCGGCCTCGGCGAGGATGCGGCACTGGATTTTGCCGGCGTTGGCGGCGGTGATCTGGCGCTCGAGCGCGGCCGGCACGAGAATGTCGCATGGCAACGTCAATAGTTGGTCATTGGTTAGGGGTTCAGCTTCGGGGAACCCGGCCACGGACTTGCTGTTGGCGAGATGCTTGTTGAGTTTCCATAGGTCCAGGCCGTTCGAGTTGTAGGTACCGCCAAACGCATCGGTCACGGCCAGCACTTTCACCCCGTAGCGGGCGAGCGAGAGCGCGGCGACGGAGCCGACGTTACCGAAGCCCTGGACGACGGCGGTGGCTTTGCTCACGTCGAGCCCGATGGTGTCTGCGGCGCGGTTGACGAGGTAGCCGACGCCGCGGCCGGTGGCCTCGCGCCGGCCCAATGAGCCGCCCAGCCCCACCGGTTTGCCGGTGACGATGCTAGGCACCGTGGCGCCGACGTGGACCGAGTAGGTGTCCATCATCCAGGCCATGACCTGTTCGTTGGTGCCCAGGTCGGGGGCCATGACGTCAATTTGCGGGCCGATGAACGGGATCATCTCCTGCGTGTAACGGCGGGTCACGCGCTCCAGTTCGTTCTTCGACAGCGTGCCGGGGTCACAGGCAACGCCGCCTTTGGCGCCGCCGTAGGGCAGGCCGGTCAGGGCGCATTTCCAACTCATCCACATCGCCAGCGCCGCCACTTCGCCGAGCCTCACATCTGGATGAAAGCGCAAGCCGCCTTTGGTGGGGCCGAGGGTGAGGTGATGCTGGACGCGATAGCCGGTGAACACCTGCGTGGAGCCGTCGTCGCAATGAATCGGTAGAGCGACGGTCATCGAGCGCTTGGGATACTTGACACGGTCGCGCTCGGGTTCGGGCATCTGCAGATGGTCCGCCACCAGGTCGAACTGCCGGCAGGCCATCCGGAAAGTAGGGTGGTCATAGATTTCCATTGGCGGCATCATAAGCGCAGTGGCTGGAGTTCGGCAAAACGAAAACAGGGTGCCGGAGGGGAGTTACATGGTTGCAGGAGTTACAAAGTTACAAAGGGAAAACACACCTGGACGCCATGCAACTATCGAAGACTGCAACCAAGTAGCCGACGCAACTCATGCCTCTTCCCTCCCGCCTGCCTACCCCTTACATTGAGGGAGATGTCCGACACGCTGGTCGTCAACGAAATCTATTTGAGCCTCCAGGGGGAGAGCACGTTTGCGGGGTTGCCGTGCGTCTTTGTCCGGCTCGCCGCGTGTGATTTGCGCTGTTCGTATTGCGACACGGCGTACGCGTTTGCCGAGGGGAGCAAGAAATCGGTGGCGGAGGCGCGCGCCGAAGTTCAACGGCTGGCCGGCCCCTTCGGGGAAGTCCGAAGGCCGAAGTCCGAAGGCCGAAGTGACAGGCTGCCGTTGGTGGAATTGACGGGGGGCGAGCCGCTGCTGCAGGAGAATTCTCTGTGGTTGATGAAGGCGTTGTGCGACGACGGCTTCACGGTGCTGCTGGAGACCAGCGGGGCGCACGACGTTGCGCCAGTGGACCCGCGCGTGCGGCGGATCATGGACCTGAAGTGCCCCGGCAGCGGAGAAGCCGCGCGCAATCGCTGGGAAAATCTGACGCACCTCAAGAGCACGGACGAGATCAAGTTCGTCATCGCGACCCGGGAAGATTACGAGTGGGCAAGGGAACGAATCGCCGAGCACCAGCTTGCGGCCATTTGCCCCTTGCTGTTCTCGTGGGCGCATCCGCTGGCCCCGGAGCAGCAGGACAAGTCGCTCAAGCGGGTGCCGCCGGGCCAGACGCCGATTTCGCGCCGGGAACTGGCGGAGAGGATTATCGCCGATGCTTTGCCCGTGCGGTTTCAGGCGCAGTTGCACAAGGTGATTTGGGCGCCGGAGCAAAGAGGGGTTTAACCACAGATGAACACCGATGGACACAGATGGCCGAACCTCCCGGCAGGACGTGCTTGGTTTGTCTGTGCGCGTTTGTCTTCATTTGTGGCTCCAACATGATGACCACCCGTCAGACACTGGGGCTGCTCGGCGCCTACGAATCGCGCAATGTCACGTTCATCGAAGCGGATGGCTCGTGGCCCGTTGTTTGGGAACGGGCCAGCGGGGTGCATGTCTGGGACGTGGACGGGAAGAAGTATCTGGATTTGACCGCCGCCTTCGGCGTGGCGGCGACCGGCCACGCCAACCCGCGCGTAGTCAGGGCCGGGCAGTGCCAGATGGCCCGGCTGCTCCATGCGATGGGCGACGTGCACCCGCACGCGCTTAAGGCTCGGCTGGGGCGGGAGTTGAGCCGAATCACCTTTGAGCGATGGGTGGACGAGTCCAAAGTCCAAAGTCCAAAGTCCAAAGTCAACGCGGGGCGCGCGTGGGCAGTCACGGGCAAGACGATCTTCTGCAACTCGGGGTTCGAAGCGGTAGAGGCGGCGCTTAAGACGGCGCTGCTGGCGACGGGCAAGCCGGGAGTGGTCGCTTTTGAGGGCGCGTATCACGGCGTCGGTTACGGCGCGCTCAATGTCACGCAACGGGCGCATTTCCGGTCGCCTTTCCGCCGGCAGCTTCGAGAATTCGGCCATTTTGTGCCGTTTCCCAAAGCAGGTCGGGCGTCCCGCCTGGCCTCTGTCCCCGCAAAGGCTGCGGCACTGGAGGCAATTGAGTCCCAGATCCGCCGGCTGTTTCGTCGCGAGGGAATTGGCGCGATCCTAGTCGAGCCGATTCAGGTGCGCGGAGGAATCAATATTCCACCACCGGACTTTCTGCCCATGCTGCGCCGGCTTTGCGACGAGCACGATGCACTGCTGATTCTGGATGAGATTTACACGGGCTTCGGGCGCACCGGGAGGTGGTTTGCCTGCGAGCACTCCGGGACGGCGCCGGACCTCATCTGCCTGGGCAAAGCGTTGACGGGAGGCTTCCCGCTGTCGGCCTGTGTCGGGCGGGCGGACCTGATGGACGCGGCGTGGCCGTCGTCGAGCGGAGAGGCGATCCACACCAGCACGTTCCTGGGCCATCCTGTCGGCTGCGCGATGGCGCTGGCGCAGATGGAGGAAATCGAGGGACGGAAGCTGGTGCAGCGCAGCGCCGAGCTTGGGAGATTCCTGCGCTCCGCCCTCTCGCACTTCAGGCCTCGCACCTCGCACCTCGCCTGGGTAAGCCGTGGCCTGGGGCTGTTGGCAGGCGTGGAGGTTCGCTTGCCGGACGGCTCCCCCGCGACAGGGGCTGTGCTTCAAATGGTGAAGGCGTTGCTCCGGCGCGGGTTCATCCTTCTGCCCGAAGGAGAGCACTCGAATGTCATTGGCTTCACTCCGCCGCTGACCCTCTCGCAAAGCCAACTTCGGGAGGCGGTGAATGCGCTCGGGGAAGAGTTACATGGTTGGGGGGTTACATGAGTTACATTCGCAGAGCGGCATGAGACCCAGGGAAATGCGGGAGCTTCTGGCAGCGCGCGGCATCCGGCTGACGAAATCGCTCGGGCAGAGCTTTCTGCATGACGCCAACCAGTTAAGGCGAATTGTTGCGGCGGCCGAGTTGACGAAGGCAGACAAAGTGCTTGAGATCGGGCCGGGTCTTGGGCCGCTGACCGAGTTGCTGATCAGGCAGGCGGGCGAAGTCCTGGCCATTGAGAAGGACGCGAGGCTGGTGGAGGTGCTCAAGCAGCGTTTCAACGCAGGACAAGCGGTCGGGAGCGCGGACATTCCTGACCGCGAGGCGGCCGGTGAGACACGTGCGGACAGGAATGTCCGCGCTCCGTTGATGCCTGCCCTGCGCCTCCTGCATGACGATGCTCTCGATTACGTGAGGCGCGAAGCGCGCGACTGGAGTGAGTGGAAGCTGGTCGCCAACCTGCCTTACTCTGTCGCCTCGCCGATTTTGGTGGAGCTGGCGCAGGCGGGGCGCGGCCCCCGGCGGGTGGTCGTGACGCTGCAAATCGAGGTGGCGAAGCGGCTGGTGGCCAAGCCAGGCAGCCCCGATTACGGCCTGCTCACCCTGCTGGTTCAGCTCGACTACGAACCCCAGAACTGGTTCAAGATTCCCGCCAGTTGCTTCTTCCCGGAGCCAGACGTGGATTCAGCGTGCGTATGCCTGGTGCGGCGCGAGCAGCCACTACTCCCGCGGGAACAGCGGGACACGTTCACGAGAATCGTCAAGCGCAGTTTCTCGCAGCGGCGCAAAATGATGCTCAAACTGCTTAAAGAAGATTGGCCCGAGCCGTGCCTGGGGTCGGAATTCGAGCGGCTGGGGCTATCGCCTCAAGTCCGCGCCGAAGAAGTCTCCCTGGAACAATTCGCGCGGATGGCACAAGCTCTGTATCAGGGCCCCAAATGAAAGAGGAGATCTTCGATGTCGTCAACGAGCGCGACGAGGTCATAGGGCAGCAGCCGCGCAGCGAGGTGCATCGGCTCGGGCTGAGGCACCGGGCGGTGCATGTATTGGTGTTCAACGCGGCCGGGCGGGTGTTTCTGCAGAAGCGCTCGCTGATGAAGGACCGGCAGCCCGGGGTGTGGGACTCGTCAGCCTCGGGCCACGTGGATAGCGGCGAGGAATATGACGCCTGCGCGGTGCGCGAACTACGGGAGGAGATCGGCCTGCAATTGGAAGCGGCCCCGAAACGGGTGTTCAAGCTGGCGGCCTGCGCCGAAACGGACCAGGAACATGTCTGGGTGTATCGCTGCGAAGCGGAAGGGCCGTTTCGACTGGACCCTGATGAAATCGAGCGAGGCGGCTGGTTTGCGCCGGGAGAAGTCACCCGCTGGATGGCGGAGAGGCCGCAGGATTTCGCGAGCGCCCTATTGGTGATCTGGAAGAAAGTGAAGCGCGGTTCGCGCTCATGGCCACGCGCCGGGAGAGGCGGTGCGGCAGGAGGCGGCGCGGCACTTGACCCGGGCGGGTCGCTCCGCTAGGTTGCGGCGGAAGAACAGAAAGCTTTTATGGACAATTTCCTGGTGCCGATGGTGGTAGAGCAGACCGGACGGGGGGAGCGCGGCTATGACATTTATTCGCGCCTGCTGGTGGACCGGATCGTGTTTTTGGGCACGCCGGTGGACGACATGGTGGCGAACCTTATTATCGCGCAGATGCTTTTCCTCCAGATGAGCGATCCGAAGAAGGACATTCATCTATACATCAATTCGCCGGGCGGCAGCGTCACCGCCGGGCTGGCGGTCTATGACACCATGCAGTTCCTCACGTGCGATGTGAACACGTATTGCATCGGGCAGGCGGCGAGCATGGGGGCCGTGCTGTTGTGCGGCGGCACCAAGGGCAAACGTTACGCGTTGCCGAACTCGAACATCATGATCCACCAGTTGCTGGGCGGCGCGGAGGGGCCGGCGAGCGACGTGGAGATCCGCGTGCGCTACATGCTGAAGCTCAAGCACCGGATCAACAGCATCATCGCCAAGCACTGCGGCCGCTCGATTGAACAGGTCGAGAAGGACACCGACCGCGACAATTTCATGGCGCCCGAAGAAGCCAAAGCCTACGGCCTGGTGGACGAGGTCGTGCAGTCCCGCAAGGAGATTCCGGGCCTGGCCGAGCACGCGACGAGCCTGGCCGATAAGAAAGAATAGCCGCAATGGCGCGCCCGACGAACCTCACCCTCTGCAGCTTCTGCGGCAAGTCCCACGCGGAAGTCAAGAAGCTCATCGCCGGACCTGGCGTTTATATCTGCGACAACTGCGTTATTCTGTGCAAGCAGGTGCTCGATAAAGAGCTGGCCGCGCAAACCCGGAAGCAAAAACCGCAGGTCAGCATCCCCAAACCCGCCGAGATCAAGCGCCGGCTTGACCTCGCCTGCGTCGGCCAGGAGCACGCCAAGAAGACGCTGGCCGTGGCGGTGCACAACCATTACAAGCGCATCCTCCAGGAACCGCCCGCCCCGGCACCGGAGGGGGAAGAGGCGGCGATGACGAGTGGCCCGCACGCGGAAGTCGAGATCGAGAAAAGCAACATCCTCATGATCGGGCCGACGGGTTCGGGCAAGACGCTGCTGGCCCGCACGCTGGCGCAAATCCTGGACGTGCCGTTCGCCATCGCCGACGCCACCACGCTGACCGAGGCCGGTTACGTGGGTGAGGACGTCGAGAACATCATCCTGCGCCTCTTGCAGAACGCCGATTACGACGTGAAGCGCGCCCAGCGGGGCATTGTCTATATAGACGAAATAGACAAGATCGCCCGCAAGACCGAGAACGTCTCGATCACGCGCGACGTTTCAGGCGAGGGGGTGCAGCAGGCCCTGCTAAAGATTCTGGAAGGGACGCTTTGCAGCGTCCCGCCGCAGGGCGGCCGCAAGCATCCCCAGCAGGAATACATCCGCGTGGATACGTCCGACATCCTGTTCATCTGCGGCGGCGCGTTTGTCGGGTTGGAACGTATCATTCAGCGCCGCTTGGGCAAGCATGTCATGGGGTTCCGCGCGATGGATGACCGTCTCAAGGCGGAGGCCATCGACCGGCATGAAATCCTGCAGTACGTTGAGCCGGAGGATTTGCTTGGGTTCGGCTTCATCCCGGAGTTCATCGGCCGCCTGCCGATGGTGACGGTGCTGGCGGAACTGACTGAGGCCCAGTTGGTTTCCATCCTGACGGACACGAAGAACGCCCTCACAAAGCAGTATGCCAAGCTCATGGCGATGGAAGGCGTCGAGCTGGAGTTCTCAGCGGAAGCGCTCCACGAGCTGGCGGCGCAGGCGCTCAAGAAGGGGACGGGCGCGCGCGCGTTGCGCAGCCTGCTGGAGAAGCTGATGCTCGACATCATGTACGAGGTCCCCAGCAGCGATGATATCCTCCACATCCACATCAGCCAACCGGTGGTGACCGGTGAAATCAAGCCGGTCATCCGGCGCAAGCCCGGCCGGGCGGCCGCTTAACCGGGGTAGGGCGCGTCACTCCGTGCGCGCCGCCGTTCCCGCACCCGCTCCAATTCCAACGGCTTCAGCCATTCGCGGCGCGCACGGAGTGACGCGCCCTGCTATGAGAGTGACCGTCAAGCCCTTTGAGTTGTTTTTTATGTCATTGCTTTGATTTGCCTGGCTTCGGCGTTGTTGCAGCGCCATGATGCGCTTGCGGCTGAGAGGATAGGGCTCTGCAGCAGTGCAATCTGAGCGCTCAGTCCGTCCGTGGATTGCGGATGCATCCGCTCCCGGCAGGAGCCGGCGCTGCTGCCGGGAGTTTCTCTGGCGTGCTCTGCAACCACGGCCCAAAGCGAAAAACTGATCGTTATTCTAGCGGCGCAGCCGCCATGATTTGCAAAACGCACGGGCGGGGTCCTGCGGCCCCTTGCGCCCAAGGGATCAAATGAGTTGGCGGAGCGCCTTTCGGGGGAAACGTCTTCCCAGCGGGTGTCCGTGGGACCATCGCCCCAGGCACATCCTGCTATCCGGGTCGGAGCCCAAAGGCTCGCCCAATATAACGGTTCCGAGTTATGCGGCTGGAAAACGAGCGCGCCCAATCTACCGAACGGTGGAGTGTTTAACCCACCAAGGGCGCTTACGGGTCGCGCGCCGTTTTCCGAAAATCGCTTCATGCTCTTCTCATCCAAAGGGTTCTGGGGCGGCGCGGCTAGATCATGACCCAACCGAGCCGCTCCGCGCTGACCTGGCCCGTCTTCCATTTCCACAGGTCCACGAGCAACTGCCGAGCAAAGGCGACAATCGCCTGCTTGCGCCGTCGCCGGGCGACCTTGGGATTTAACAGCACGGCCTTCCATTTTTGGACCAGCCAATAGCCCGGCTGGCTCAACACCAGGCGCCAGGAGCACTCGATTAAGCTGGTCCTTAAGCGATGGTTGCCGGCCTTGGTGATGCTCAGGTCGGCACTGGCTTCGCCACTGCCACTGACCCCGCCGGTCAGGCCAGAGTAACTGCCCACCTGGCGCCGATTCTTAAAATTATGCCAGTCCTTGATCTCCCCTTCGATGACCTCGTGAGTGAGCTGGCCCATCCCCCGCGGCAGCGAGGCCGGCGCGGCCTGGCTCACCTGATCCGTCAAGGCCCGGACCTCTTTATCCACCAGCTCAATCACCCGCAAAAAGCACTCCAACTGGCCCCGCAGCCAAGTCGGCAACTGCTCCGCCAACCGATCCCACCGCCCGCCTTTCCACCCAGAGTTACTCTCCCGATACCCTTGACCCAACAGCAACATCCGGCCTTGGGCCGCCAGGCTCAGCCGCTGCCGCCGTAGTTGCTCCCGCTGCCGGCTCAAGGCCCGCTTCTGCTCCTGAGCTTCGGTCGGCACCGCCACCACCGCAAAGGCTTTCCGGTTGCCCGCCACATAGCGGTGCAGCCGCACCAACAACTCCAGCGCATCGGTCTGGTCGGTGTTCACCCCCTTGCCCCGGCTGTCCAAACGCGTCGGACACACCACGTAATGGGTCACTCCCAACTGCGTCAACTTGCGATGCAGCCAGTAGCCCGTCGGCCCCGCCTCGTAACAACTGATGACTTCAAACCCCTTGTCCATTTGCCCCTTCACCCACTTCACAAAATCCGCCACCTTGAACTTCTGCGGCGGCTGCGGATTAAGGCCCTCTACTTGTCGGCCCACCATGATCGTCGCGGCATGCACGTCCAACCCAAGCTTGCAGATTGTCTTGGCTTTGGCGGTTGCGGTTGCAGTAATATTTCGGTCGTTATTGTTATTCATAAACTGGCAGTTGTGGCCCTTTCCAGGCTCAACTGCCAGCTCTCATGTTATCTACCCACCGCCGCTGGCGGCCGCATCTCGCTCCACCCTGCTCCACATCGCAATTCCCCTCCCGCCGGTACTCCCTCCGCTCACGACTAAAGCAAATCCAACGTCGTCAGCTTAAACTGCAAGCGCTCGCGCTTCACGTCCTTAGGGCAGCGGACCAGCAGAGTCGGCGGATTGCTCTTTCCTCTTTCTCCTCCCTGGCCCCGCTCGAAGTCGAAGGCGCGAAGAATCAGGTTGCGCGCTGTCACCTTGCCTGAAGTCGTCGCCCGCTGGTTGGTTGTGTTGGATGGTCCGCCTCGCCGGCTGGTTGACTTGGTCTTTACTTCGAGCTGGTTGACTCCCGCCGGGCCTTCAAGTCGGGCCTCGACGATCGTTTGCGTCCTTCCGCCGCGGATTCTCTTGACGATCAGCTTCGCTCCCGGCAGGACCTCGCCAAGGTCAATCTCCTTCTTCGCGTCGGCCTGGACGTTCGTCAGCAGCATTTCTTTCCAGCCACCAATGGTCAGGACGACTGCCTCCGCCTCGAGTTGCTCAATGGTCTGCGCATCGGGCGCCGGCAGGCCCAGGCGAAGCTGCACCCGGGCCGCGCCGCTCTGTTCCGGTTCATTTGGATCACGCGAGAACTGGCTATAGCTCTCCGTATCCTCGTTGTCCTCGGCCCCCATTGAGATCGCGCGGCCCTTGTCGTCTTTGGCGGTTTTCACCCGCAAATCCGTGACGCTCCTGATCTCGCGGCCCTTGGGTGGAAACAGTTTGGCCGATACCACTATCCCCGGAGATTCCATCCCGAACATGGCCGCCTGGGGCCCGTTCTTGAAATGCTCTTTGCCTTCCGGAAAGTAATGAACCGTCGAGATGGTCAGGCTCACCGGCTCGGCCTGGAATCCGGGCCCGGCGTCAGTAATCGGCAGATCTGGCTCGGCATTCGCTTGTCTCCGGGCCCTGCCGACGAGTTTCCTGGATTGCAGCGGCTCGTCCAGTTTGAGCCCGCCCGGCTCGGCCGTAATCACCAGTGGCGCCCCGACGAGCCGCAACGCCGCATCTACCGTCTCCGGCTTCTCCCCATCCAGGCGGACCCACGTCGCATTCCCCTCCGTGCCCGGCAAGCCGCTGCTCAGGATCTTGCCCGGCAGCGCCAGCTTCCACTCGAACTTCATCCTGGCGGCCTTCCACCCGGCGCCCACGGTCCTGCCGTAGCGGGCGGCGTTCTGCGCCGGCGTGAAGGTAATCCGCAAGTTGTGGTTCGTATCCGTTTCGAAGCGCGCACCTTCAAACATCAGCAGGTTGGGCCCCCAGGAATAGACCCCTTGGCCCAGCAGTTCCTTCAGCGAGCCAAAGCTTCGCCGGGTCACCAGGCGCACCGAATTGGTCGAAACCTCCACCCTCTCGATCTCGGTCGCGGCGTCCCCGCCAAAACCGCCCTGCTCCTGGTACATCTCACGAAGTTCCGAGGCCAACTCCTCATCGGTCAGTGTCTTTTGCTCCGGCTTGGCGGGCTGCGCCGGAGCGGGGGCGGCGTTCTCATCCTCGGAACCGAGGCCTTCCGCGAAGTTGGAGGAGCGCTCCCAGACCGCTACTTGCATTTCCAGCGACTTTCGCGGCTGGACCGTTTCGTTGGTCAGCGCGCCCGACCCGTCCGGCCGGATAGCCAGGATGATGCGGCTATCGCCTTGCCCGAAGGCCCCGCCCCCAAAATACTGCCCGCTGGCCGAACCGCCCAACAGGCCCGCCACCACCACCGCGAGACTTGAATAACGCAACAGCTTCATACGCGACCTCCAGTCCGCTCTACTTCTCTCCCACTGGCGCATGTTCCACCAGGATCGGCACCTCCACGGAAGCCCCCACCCCGCTCACCGCTACCGCCAACGAAAACGGCGGTTTCGGTTTCCCCGCCACGATGACCTGGCACGACCGTTCCTCGCCGCCCGAAGAATCCGGTTGCATTAGAGTCGTCGGCCAGGGCCGGCCCGCCGCATCAAACACCTGCGCGTCCACCAGCGCCGTCTTTCCTCCGCTCGTCTGCAAAGACAACACCGTCAGGCCGCTCTGCACCATGGCGTTCTCCACCCGCAGCGAGAGGCCCAACTCCGCCAACCGGCTGTCGGTTATTTGCCCGCGCTCGGAATCCGAGTTGAAACTGTATGAGGATTGCCCGCTCACATCCACGACCAGGCTGGCCGGCACCGCATTGCTCAGCTTGATGACCTCCGCCCCGCCGAAGAACTCCAGTTCCAGCGCCCCTTTCACCCTGGCAATTTCCTTCACCTTCCATTCCGGCGCGCGGAAGCTGAGCGTCACCGGATGCTCCTTCTCGCCGGCATCCTTGCGGTTGGCCGCCTCAGCGTCGTCTTCCTCGTCAGTGTCTCCCCTCATGCCAAAGCTCGAATAACGGCTCATCCGCGACGTCGCATCCCCGTCCTCTTTGGGCATGAGGCTATTGCCTTTGCCATCCACGACTTCCTCCAGCTTCGCCTCCCCCCATTGCTGCGGGGCCAAATCCGCCGGCAAGACAATCGCCCCGGTCAACTGGGCCACGCTGCCCCCGCCTCCCCCTTCCCCGCTCAGATCGAGCGAACGCGTCACGTGC
>Ga0074044_10004169_pt1 | contig 12047 bp, 11 predicted proteins | sample BogForMeECP23OM1_FD_94443 | JGI IMG/M metagenome (GOLD analysis project Ga0074044, IMG submission 94443) | Bog forest soil microbial communities from Calvert Island, British Columbia, Canada - Bog Forest MetaG ECP23OM1 | ecosystem: Environmental > Terrestrial > Soil > Wetlands ...
ACAATCACGACCGTCCGCATCGCGGACTCCACGGACAAACCCCACACGACACCCGTGCCCGGTTCGCCCAAACCCTTACTTCAAACACGGCCCCTTGTGTCTAGTTTTAAGGGGTGCACTACAAAAACACAATCCCCCTCATCGGTCTAAGGTTGTCGTCTAGTCTTTCACCGGAGAGAACACAGCTTCGACAATTGGTTGCGGCTTTTAACGAAGTCGCTCGGACTCGGAGGGAATTCTTACTCCCAGACGCGCACATTCGATTCATGGGTACTATTCCGAATCTGGCATTGGACAGACTCCAGAAGGCGGCTTACCTCCACTCACAGATGGCGAGGAAGATAGTCCTCGTTAAAGGAACAGATCCCAAGCTTGTGCTCGAACTCGATTCGGACAAGCCTCTCCAACTCGAGAGGAAGATCATTAGGACGATCAGCGAGGCCGCAAGGGAACAGTTTAGCGGTTTAAATCCAGGAGTGATCTGGACGCACATCAACTTTATTTCTGACAAGGTTTTCACTCGTCTGAGTTCGTCAGAGGACGGCAGAGCTTGTCTTTTTGATCGGATAGCGAATGCCGCTCTTCCCTCGGAAAAGCGCAACCACCTGAGCCAGCTTGTATTCTCTGGGGGCTCGTTCCTGGCCAAAACCCCGCCTATCGCGCGCAGCTCTTACGCTAACGTGGTATATAACTCACCTGTGTGTCGCTTCGGTGAGAACTCCATCTTCCCCGGTGGACGCAAAAGGTCTCTGCCAGAGAAAGGCATCGCATAGGAGACCCGCAGCGTCTGGGGCTAGGCCCATTCTCAGGTGGGTGGGGCACTTTAACGGGGAAGCATACCGCCGGGTGCCCCACCCTTCGGTTTTTGAAGGGTGGGATTCCACGCCTGTCTCACGCATGGGCTTTTCGCGGAGACGCGCCCTGCTTTTCTTCATCGCATTTCGCAGGGCGATCGCCCAGGCCACGAAAAAACCCGCCCAAGCAAGCCTGGACGGGTAGAGAGACTTCAGACGATCACAGTGGGCCGGAGCGCTGGCCAGCCTAACTATTCCACCGAGGCGAGCACCGTCTCTTCTGTGGCGGACATATTCCGGGCGCGCAGTTCAGCCTCCGCCTTACTCTCCCGCAGCCGGTATCCAATCTTGCTGCCCTTGAGGCTGATTCCGGACAGGAAGTAACGGTCTCCGTATCGCTTGAAGACCATTGCGCAGTGAGAGGCGGGTTGCTTGGCCTCGGTCCGAGACGACGTCGAAAACACACCCGCATTTGTGTGCGCGTTCCTGATATCCAGAACATTGCCTTCCTCGATGGCAATCTGGACGACCCATTCGCCGGCAGGAACGACCTTGTTGGCGACCACGAACTCAAATGGCACCTGGACCGCGATCTTGGAACGGCTGTCCAATTGCGCAGACGCCATGGCCGAGAGCATCACTAACGTAACAACGATTAACCAGTTTCCGCGCTTCATAAACTGCCTCCGAGAGCTAATCAGCTCAGCGGGGAAGAGATCGCAATGTTGCCCCACCTTCGAGAAAACGTCCATGGAGCCAGCCTGAAGCCGTCTGAATTGATATGAAGGACTGAATTTCTCATCACCAATCATCCGTGATCGGAATCATTGACATAAGATCCGCCCTCCGCGACGATAGAATTCTGATTGGGGCTGTTCCGAGCCGCATCCGTAAAACCAGGGCGCATTTCGAAACTGCCCCAAACCCATTTTCAGCGCTCTTTGACAATTTAAGTTGAGGCGTTTAGCGGGCGTGACCCTGAGCGCAGTCGAAGGGGGGAGCCCGCTGCCGAAATCCTGAGCGGAGCGAACGGATCTCGTAAGTTATTGATTTTCAAAGACTTTAGCTGCAAGTCCTTTAAACCCAAAGACCTGGCGGGAATGCCCCATAACTCCTTGATTCCAAAAGACCGGGGTTGGGGGAGGGGGTACCCCCCTGAGGGGTACAGACCGGGAGGATGCCTGACAGATTGAACCGGGAGCTGAGAACTGAGAACTGCTTGCGGTAAACTTCCAATCCATGCCCACCCTCACCTACCTCGAAGCCATCCGCCAGGGAATCTGGGAGGAGATGGAGCGCGACCCTACGGTCTTTTGCCTGGGCGAGGACATCGGCATCTACGGCGGCGCTTTCAAAGTCACCGAAGGCTTCATCGACCACTTCGGCCCCGAGCGCGTGATTGACACCCCGATTGCCGAGTCGGCCATCGTGGGCGCTGCCTTTGGCGCTGCGCTCACCGGTTTGCGTCCCGTCGCCGAGTTCCAGTTCATGGACTTCATCGGCTGCGCCTTCAATCAGATCGTCAACATGGCTGCCAAGGCCCACTTCCGCTGGGGAGCGCCGGCTCCGCTCGTGCTGCGCGGTCCGAGTGGCGGGAATGTGCATGGTGGCCCATTCCACTCGCAAAATCCCGAGATGTGGTTTGTGCATGCGCCCGGGTTGAAGGTCGTCTGCCCGGCAACGGCCTACGATGCCAAGGGGCTGATCAAGGCGGCGATCCGCGACCACAATCCCGTGATTTTCTTCGAGCACAAGTATCTGTACCGGCGCATCAAAGAAGAAATTCCAAGTGACGACTACGTAGTGCCTCTCGGCAAGGCGCGGGTCGCGCGCGAAGGGAATCATCTCAGCGTGATCACCTACGCCGCAATGCTTTATACTGCGCTCGAAGCCGCGGAAATACTAAGCAAAGAAGGAATCGAAATCGAAATTCTTGACCTGCGCACGGTCTCGCCTCTCGATCGCGAGGCAATTACGGCCACCGTGAAGAAGACCAACAAAGTCATCATTCTGCACGAACACGCGCGCACCGGCGGACTGGCTGGAGAAATTTCCGCGATCATCAACGAAGAAGCGTTCGACGATCTCGATGGTCCCATCGTCCGCCTGACGTCGCTCGACACGCCGGTCCCGTTTTCGCCGCCGCAGGAAGAATTTTTCCTCCCGAAAGTTTCGGATCTGGTGCGTGAGGCTCGTCGCCTGCACGCCTACTAAATAGGCGGTATCCTTTTCTCGCAGTCGAAAGGGACTATGCAAATGACCATCGGCCGCAAGGCCTCCTGTTACGTCGCTATAATCGCCGCTTTGGCTTGTTCCATTCCTGTCTTCGCGAAACCCAAGGACAAAGACAAAGAGAAAGAGAACAATTCCGAAGTCAAATTCACCGCGCACACGGAACTGGTGTTGATTCCGACGCTGGTCACCGACAAGTCCGGCAATCACATACTCGGACTCAAGAAGGAAGACTTCACGGTACTGGAAAACGGCGCCGAGCAGAAGATTTCGACGTTTGAGGAAATCACCAGCGACCCGCACCGCTTGTCACGTCCCAGGAATCCGAATGAATTCAGCAATTCTCTGGCTGGCGGACCGTCGGTCAGGCGCATTACGCTCATCGTGCTCGATTTGATTAACACGCCCTTTGTGGATCAGGCGTTTGCCCGCAAGGATTTGCTCAAGTATCTGACACAGTCGCTCGATCAGCGCGAGCCGACGGCCCTTTACACCCTCACCCGTAGCGGAATTCATGCCGTCCATGATTTCACCACCGATCCCCGAGTCCTGGTCGCCGCCCTGCACAAAGTGAAAGGCGACACGTCCCAGATGGTCGATAGCCCGGAAGATGTGGAGGCCCTGACCGGAACTGCCAGCCCCGATGGCAGCGCGGGAGTCGATCCCGGAGCCGTGCAGACCGAAGCCCAGCAACTCCAGACCATGATGGAAGACGCGGAACTGAATTTTCAGTCGTTCCAGCAGCGCCTGGCCATCACCTACACCTTGGAGGGAATGCAACAGGTAGCGCAAGCATTGGGAGGATTCCCAGGGCGCAAGTCGCTGATCTGGGCGGGCGGAGGATTCCCTTTCAGCGTAAGCGATAACACCATGCAACTCGCTCCCGCCGGCCGCGATTCTCTCAGCGATGTGCTGCCCCTGTACGAGCACACCTGGCAACTGCTGAATAATGCTCAGATTGCACTCTATCCTGTGGACGTCAAAGGACTGCAGACTGTGACTATGCCCAGCGCCTCCGTGCGCAACCCAGGGAAAAACTACGGGCGCAACATGACTACGCGGAATCTGGATACTCAGGGGACCTTCGAAACCTTCGCGTCCATGACCGGAGGCCGCGCCTATTTCAACTCCAACGACCTGGTAAAGGGCTTTCGCGCTGCGGTGAACGATTCCGCCCAATACTACATGCTTGGATACTACCTGGACCGATCGAAAACCAAGGCTGGCTGGCGCAAACTCGCGGTAAAAGTAAAGCGCGATCACACGGAAGTGCGTGCGCGCAGTGGCTTCTTTGTGACCAATGCCACCATTGATCCTGAGAGCAGCCGTGACAGCGACATATCGTCGGCTTTACAGTCGCCTTTGGATTACACATCGCTTGCGCTGCTGGTGCGATGGGACAAGATCGAACCGGGCAAAGAACCGGGCAAGAAGCGTGTGAATTATGAGATGCACCTGGCGCCGGATGCCTCGGTGATCGATGACGCCGACAACAATCATGTAGTGATGGAGTTCGTCGCGCTCGCGAAAACTCCTGAAGGCAAATCGGTCGATCACCCCATGGGACAGAAAGTCGACGTTCATCTGACCCCGGAAAGGTTGGCGGCGATTCGACAGAACGGTGTTGCCTACGGCGGCGCTCTGGATCTTGCCCCTGGGGAATACACAATCCGTTTCGTTGTGCGTGACAACCTTAGTGGACGCGTCGGCTCGGTTGCCGCGCCCTTGAAGGTAGAATGAAAGTGTCCGTGTGGTGACGGGGCTCTGCCCCGTCCAAAGCCGGGTTCAGCTCGGCAGATCTCCGAGGCTCTGCAATGCGCAACTTCATTCTGGGGATTGTCATCACCGTTGTGGTGCTGCTGGTGGGCGGCCTCGGTCTTGCTTTGCTCGGCTTTCTGCCGACCCGCGCCAACCGCGCTCCCTCGAAGATGGAGCGCCACATCGCCATGAGCGCGCTCGACAATTCGGTGGAGCGCCATGCTCCCCGCATCCACAATCCCGTGCCTCCAACCGACGAGAATCTGATCGAGGGATTGAAGATCTACACCATGAATTGCGCGCTCTGCCATGGCGGCATCGACCGCCGGCCCTCGACTCTGGAGAAATCCTTCTATCCGCCCGCTCCGAACCTCATTCTTCATCCACCGGACGATGCGGAATGGCATGTCTTCTATGTGATTCGCACCGGCGTGCGCTATTCCGGAATGCCCGCCTGGGACAAGACGCTCTCTGAACCCGACATCTGGAAACTCACGGCGTTCCTCACGCGCATAGAAAAACTGCCGCCCGCGGTGCAGGACTATTGGAAGAAATCCAGCGGGGTAACTCCTCCGGCTGGCGAGCCGGAAGGTCACGGCGATCACCAATAGCTATCCCGGCGGATAGCTGAAATTGATCGTGATCACGGTTTGGGTCGCCGCGGCATGCCCGTTGAGACTGTAGGGTTGGAATTTCCACTGCTTGACGGCAGAGATGGCAGCCCGTCCGAGAACGAAATATCCACGAACAATTTTCAGATCCTCGACGTTGCCTTCGCGCCCAATCACCGCCTGCAATACCACCGGCCCGTGGAGTTTCTGCGCCAACGCTTCCGGTGGATACACCGGATTCACGGTGTGAACCAGCAGGGATCGAGCCGCTTCTTCAGTCACCTCGACAGGTTCGCTGAATTGCTGAATCGCAGGCTGCAGCTGCGGTGCGGAAACCGGCATCATCTGCCCCGGAGTCACGGTCACCACAACCGGCCGCGCGATCGGCGGCGAGGTTTTCATGCTTTCGGGAATCGCAGCGTGTTCCACCTGGATTGGCGGAGCGGCTTGATGCACAAACGCAGGCACCGGCAGCGGAATGTCGGGAGCCTTTGGCAAAGGGAGACGCGTGTCGATCTGCGTGGACTCCGTTGCAACCACTTCCAGCGCTGGTGCCTGCGCATTGGAACCGGTGGCAGCTCGGCGGATGTACGACTCTTGTTGCGCGTCGCTCCCACCCGGATCGACCAGCAGCGCATCCGTCTGGTTCTCAGAGACAAGCGCCGCTACTGATTCCCTTAAAACACGGAATCTTCCCTCGCGCGTCCGCGCCAGATACTCGATGGCGTCGCGCGATCTCCAGAGGTAAAACGCTGCGGTAAGCACAAGCACGGCGGCACAGGCCCTGCGAAACCAGATCGCGTAACCGCGCCTTTGAGGTCCTTCTTCTTCGCTCTCGATGTAGCCGTCGCTATTGCCCTGCTCCGCATTTTCTTCCTGGTAGTTGGCAGCCTGCTGACTGTGCTCCGCTCCATCGGGGTCAGTAGAAACTGCGCTCTGGCCTTCTTTGCTCGCATCGCTTTGAGCCGACGACTCGTCCGCCGCGCTCAAAGGTTGCATCTGCTCAGATGCCTTCGCCAGCACTGCGGCGGCTTCCCCGTCTGAGATTGGACGATAGATCAGAAAATCGAGCCGGTTGTCGTGCAGTTCAGCGGGTGTGGGATCGTGATCGACGATGGCGATGGCCACAGTCTCGCGGTTGGGCGCGGACTCGCGAGCACGCCGCAACAGAAAGCTCGCCTCCGGCTGGTCAGCCCAGTCGGCGATGACGCATGAAAAGACTCGCGTCTTTCCTTTTTCGATGGCGGTAAAGATGTCGGAACAGACCTCGGCGCCGATGCCTGTACTTTTGCAGGCCGCCGTCATGGCGGCGTCCGTCTCCGGGCTTTTTGAGAACAATAGGGCACGGAAAGCCATCGCGGCACTAGCTTATCCGGACTTTAGGAACCGCAACAGGTAACCAGCGTGTAGTCTGCGAGCGGAATCTGGCCAAGCCTTCGGATCAACCACCAGTAACTTTAGTAACCAGCCGCTTGTCCCGCCCTGACAATGTCAGATCTCAGCCCACTCTCCTGACAGCTCATGGTGCAGCTTGTGCTGCCGTCCCTGCAGCTTCCGCTGTAGATCCTGCAACTTCTTATCCAGGTCTCTCAAGTCCATGTCTCTGGAGCGCAATGTCTGCTGCACTTTCTCCGCGATGGCCGGAGCCATACGGGCAATTTCATCTCCGGCGCGGTTGATGGCCTGCTCGGTCTCTGCGGTGATATCGGGAACGTCAAAGCTGTCTTCCATCAGGCTCCCGGAATCCTTTTTCTCGGGAAGAGTCAGAGTCAGGTTCTGCTCTTTCTTCTCGCGCATCACAATCACGGCTGCCGAGCCGCCCGGCGATGACCGCAGAGCATGTGTGAAGTCAGAAGTATCGAGCACCGGCTGGTTGTTGACCTTAATGACCACATCTCCGGCGCGGAATCCGGCTTTTTCCCCGCGACTGCCTTTATCCACCGAGCGCACCAGCACGCCCTTGCCGCCCTTGACGCCAAAGAAATCTCCCAGCTGCGGAGTAAGGTTTTCCACCATCAATCCGCTGCGCAGCGACGAGTGGACGATGACCACCGAGACGGGCACGTCGAAGTCCGGCATCGCGGGCATGTCTGGCATCTTGGGCATCTCCGGCATCTTCGGTTCCCACGCCATCGACTTGTGCCGGTCGGCAAGCTGCACCTTGATCGTCATCGGTTGACCGTCGCGGCTGATGCCAAGGTTTACTACCCGGCCCGGTGGCGTTTCCTTAATCATCCGGCGCAATTGGGCTGCGCTGTCTACCGTCGTACCGTTGAGACTTAGGATGACGTCATGCTCGTGCAGCCCGGCTTTTCCGGCGGGAGCGTCCTGGTCGACCATGGTGATTTCCGCTCCGTGCTCTTCCTTGAGCTTCAATTCTCCCAGTCGCTCCGCGGAAACGTCGGCGATGTCTACGCCAAGATACGACGATCCGCCGCCGCCCTCCTCCGACCCGTAACCCCAACTCCAGCTTTCGTCCGCGCCGTTGTGCGACAGTTCCGTTGGTTGTGCGCTCGCGACCAGCGTAAGAAGAAACATGCAAAGCAGGAAGCGATGGATCATAGGCCCTCCTGAATCAAAAGCTAATCCTTGGTCGTTAGTCGTTGGTCGTTAGCAAACTTTCCTGTCCACAGCCAATCGTGAACGACTAACGCCTGACAACCAACGACCGTCCTAGCGATTGATGCGGTGGAAGTTAACATTCCCGGAATTCGTGCGGACCTTCAGCACCGGCCCGCCACCGTTAAGTTGACCCTCTGCCGTCACCGTTTTCTCCCACGGCCCGCCTTCACTGGACACGTGAATATCAGAAAAGTCACTGCGAATCGTGTGGCCATTAGCACTTTCGATCTCCGCTCGAACGGAGATCGCCAGATCGTTCGCAAGATAGACGGTGATATCGCCAGCCGAGGTTTCAAGCGTGGAATTGCTGCGACTGGCGCCGCCCGCCGATGAGAGCAGTTTTACAATGATTCCGCCAGCAGAAGTTTCCGCCTGCACCGACGTCGCTCCATCCAACTGGATACTGCCGCCGCCGGTCTGGGCCTGCACCCTTCCTTTCGCCGAGGCCAACCGGATGCTGCCCGCGCCGGTTTCGATTTCCGCCGGCCCTCCGATGTCGCCCAGGTCGACGCTGCCGCCACCGGTGGTGGCCTTCACCCGCCCGCTGCACTTATCCACGCGAATACTGCCCCCGCCCGTTTCCAGCACCGCGCCTTGCAGCCCGGAAAGAACGACTACGCTCCCGCCTCCGCTTTCCGCCTTGATCTCGCCCTTGGCGGATGCCACCTTGATGTTTCCTCCGCCCGTTTGCAAACTCACATTGCCTTCCACGCTGCCGACTTCAATCGCGCCCCCGCCGGTTTCCGCCGCCACCTCGCCGCCGATATCATCCAGATGAATATTTCCACCACCGCTGCTGAGTTCGACACGACCGGCAATCCCTGTGGCGTTAACGTTGCCGCCCCCGGTCTCAATCTTGGCAGACTCCAGGTTCCGCGGCACATTGATTACAAAATCATCAGCACACTTGGAGTCACGCCTGCTCGACTCGGCGACGATCCACGCCGTGTCTCCCTTTACCGACGTGTTGATCCTGTAAGACTCAAATTCGCGGCGCGCCTGCTGTTCTGAAGATGTATAAGCCCGACGATGAATAACGTATGTGATCCCCGCTTGCGATCCACCTTGAACTTTTACCGAACCGGCGGACAATTTCACCCGCAGGTTCTTCGCCGCCCCCAAATCCCCGGTCATTTCCTGGACCCAGTTGCTGCCTTCGCGATACACCCGAGCTTCCTGGCCGAGCGCCAGAGATGCCAGCGCCACCATCGATACCACAACGCCAGCGAGTTTGATTGCGTGCTTCAATGAATGTCCTCCTCAACCTGCAATTTCTTACTTGGTAGGCTGCTCGCTGTTCGTCGTTCGCTATTCGCAAGCCCATTCAGTCAGGGCAAATAGCGAATAGCGAACAGCGAACGACCGTTCCTAATCCATTTCCGGCATCTGCGCCAGCATCGTTCGCGCCTGCGAGCGAATCGAGACGTTCTGATCGGTTTGCGACAACTTGGTCAGCACCGATCGCACATTGCTGTCCGTCTTCATCGGTTCCACCAATCGCAAGGCCTGCATCCGCACGCCGGAATTCTCGTCACTGATCAGCGCCCGCAGAACTCCGTCCCGCACTCGTGCATCCTGTCGCACGAAGCCACTCAGCCCATCCAGCGCCTTCAAACGCACACCTGGATTCGTATCGTTCTGCAATGCATACAGCAGCGCTTCGCGCACACGCGAGTCATCGGGCGCCTGGGTCAGCACATCCACCGAATCCATCCGCACACCCGAGTTGTAATTGTTGCGCGCGGCAAACAACAGCAACTGCTGGATGCGCTGGTCGTTCAGCGAGCCTTGCGCTTCCTGGGTCAAAACCGTGTCGTACTTGATGCTCACCTGATTCGACCCCGGCTGCTGCGTCACTGAGCGGATGCCCGCAATCGCAGACGACTCCAGCGGTTGGTTGAGCGACGGATTGCCGCCAGATTCGAGCGAGCCCGTTACTACGCCACCCCCTTCACGCCCGGAAAGAAAGTTGTAGGTTACGCCAATGCCCCCGCCAAATCCCACGATGAAAATCACCGCAGCCAACGCCGGCGCCATCCGAATCTGCCGCAGCCACAGCGCGGGCTCGAAAATCAGCCGCCGCCAGACCCCTCCCGGCTGGGTCGTTTCCAGCGCTTCCTGCAGCCGCATTCGCGATGCCGCCAGCAGGTTTGGAGTCGGCTCCGCCACCGGCATTTCCGAAAGCGTGGCGTGAAACTTGCGCGCCACCTTCAGCTCAGTAGCGCATTCCGGACACCGCGTCAGGTGCTGCTCTACCTCGTACCGGGCGTCGTCCTCCAGTTCGTTGTACACGTAGAACAAAATGTTCTGCCGCACCCAATCACATTTCATATTCGTATCCCTTCGCGGGAAGTAATTCCAATCTCATCGCATCTCCGCCAGCGCGGCACGCAGTTTTTGCGTCGCGCGAAATAATGTATTCTTCGCCGTCTCTTCCGTCGTATTCAGCATCTCGCCCACGGTGCGCAACTTCAGCCCGTGATAATGCTTCAACTCGAACACCATCCGCTCGCGAGGCGTCAGCATCGTCAACGCCGCGCCGATCTTTCGCCCCAGCTCGCGCCGCATCAAATCGCGTTCCGGATTGGCTCCCGAGCGGGCGTCCGGGAACTGCTCCAAGCGGTTGAACTCTTCGCCCGACGCGTCCACCGCAACCGGAGCGTCCTCCTTGCGCACATTCCGCTTCCGCAGATGATCGAGGCAGAGATTAGTGACGATGCGATAGATCCAGGTATAAAAAGAACACTCAAAACGGAAACTGCCCAGGTTCTTGTAGGCCTTGAGGAAGGCCTCCTGATACACGTCCTGGGCGTCCGACTCCGATCCCGTCAGGTGCAACGCCAGCCGCAGAACCGACTGATCGTAATGGCGCACCAACACCTCGAAGGCCGCGCGGTTACCCTGCTGCGCCTCCCGGATCAGACTGGTGTCGTCAATGCGGTTGCTCTGCGCTGCCAAGGAGCCCCTCATATTGCCAGACAACGTGGGGTTCTGGTTGCCGCCGTCGCTATTATTTGCCGCCCGCCTCGGACGGTAATTGTCGCCAACCGGAATTGCTACCGCATAAGAATCGGCCGGCATTGTCTGTCTCGGTCCCCTACAAGTGATCCAACCTCAACCTTGCACGGGAATAGACGGGGTAGCAGCCCGAACGTTAGCAGATTATAAGGAGTTGGCCCTTGATTTGCTTGACAGTTTGTTTGTGTAGGGACGGCCGCCCTCGGCCGTCCAAGCCGAGCAAAGCTCGGCTGTAGCTGGCGGCCACAACAACCCCGGATTGGCTACCCGAGATCAAAACTTCAGCCGCATTTCGTTCGTAGCCTCAAACCCAAGTTTTTCATACAAGTGCCGGCCCTCGGTGCTGGCGTGCAAATTGACGGCGCGCAAACCCCGCTCCTTGAGCCAGGCGAGGATGGTCAGCATGATTTGCCGCGCAATTCCTCGCTTCCGGAACTCCGGCTCGGTGTAAACATTCAGGATCACCGCCCGCTCCGTGCATGGGTCTTTGGGATTCGCCGGCCAGGGACACAGCAGCACGCCACCACGGCCAGCGACGCTGCCTGACTTGTCCAGAGCCAGCCAATGATGATACGAGCCATCGCCCAGAGCCCGCGCCAGCCATGGACCGGCAACTTCCACCATCCGATCGAGTTCCTCGACCGTTCCTTCCCCCATGTCGCGAAACATTGACCGCCGGTGATGAAGAATAATCGCTGACTCGCTCGGTGCCGCCTCTCGAATCGTGATGTCGGCCTGGGTCATAATCGGTTTTGATGCTCTTCCCTTCATCTAGTACTGTGGCCGCGTGATTTGTACCCTTTCACCACTGAGAGTAGCGCCGCCGTCCCGGCGGCTGTCCGGCGGGCGTCCTCGCCCGCCGAGCCGAGGGCGAGACGCCCTCGCGACAGCCGGCAAGATGCCGGCGCTACTCGTTTTCCGCGAGGCAATCATCATGCGGTCACGGCACTAGTGGTCCTCCCGAGAGCGAGGGATCTGCAGTTCGCCCGAAGTTCGCGCCGCAGTGTCTCCA
>Ga0074044_10004170_pt1 | contig 12045 bp, 11 predicted proteins | sample BogForMeECP23OM1_FD_94443 | JGI IMG/M metagenome (GOLD analysis project Ga0074044, IMG submission 94443) | Bog forest soil microbial communities from Calvert Island, British Columbia, Canada - Bog Forest MetaG ECP23OM1 | ecosystem: Environmental > Terrestrial > Soil > Wetlands ...
AGCCCGGTTGGCGTGAGCACGCGCAGCGTGATGCGGCAGCGGGCGGCGGGACGCGGGCGGCGCGCGGCAGCAAAATGACTGAAGAGGAGGCTTATCAGATCCTTGGCATTCAGCCCGGGGCGAACGCCGAAGAGATCAGCCGGGCGCACCGGTCCTTGATGAAGAAACTGCATCCCGACCAAGGGGGGTCGACGTATCTTGCGGCCCGCGTCAATGAGGCCAAGGACGTTCTGCTTCGCCGCCATCGCTGAGGTACTCCGAACAAACCCTCGCGTGGCTTCCGGTCCGTGACTGACGTTCCTGTTCGATCTCGTGCCCGCTTGCCGGGGTCTTTTAGTTCTTAACCGCCATGCACTCGAAGTCGTTGTGCTTAAGCTGCTTGCAGGCCGCTTCGGCCGCTGTCTTGTCGAAGCCGGCGAAGCGCGCACGGAAAAGGGCCTTGTCGCCCTTCTGCACGCGCTCGGTGAACGGATCCGCTGCGGCGAGCGTGGCGTGGACCTTGATCTGCGCCGCGCTCAAATGCTGCTTTGCCTCGCCTTCGCCATCGAAGGCCCCGATCTGGATCAGCCATCCGCCGCGCGCATGAGCCGGCGTCGCAGTTTCGGATTTGGCGGGCTCGGATTTGGCGGGTGCAGGCTTGGCGACTTCCAACTTGGCAGAATCCGACTTGCCGAGTTCAGGCTTGCCGGGTTCAGACTTGCCGGGTTCAGACTTGCCGGGTTCAGACTTGCCGGGCTCAGACTTGCCGGGCTCAGACTTGTCGGACTCAGCTCGGGCCAAAGCGGTCACGGCAGTCGCCGTCGGCTCGGCTGATGCAACAATGGTGGGCGGCGCATCGGCGGGCGGCGCTGCCGGCTGCGGGTGGACCGCGGTTTGCGAAGCGGCTGGCTGCGCAGCAGCAGCGGGCACCGGCACCAGCATCGGCATCGGCACCAGCGATGCCGTTTGCAGCGGGGCGATCCGGTAGGACACGGTCTTCACCAAGAGCGGCTGGATCGGATCGTTTGAGCCGGCAGCGGGGCGAGCATTCACCGTTGCGGTCGGTGTCGGGTCGGCGCGTGACGACATCGGTGCTTTGGCGGATGCGACCGGCTGCGCCTCGTCGTGTTGCTCAGCGTGCTCGGCGAGCACAGGTACCGTGCGCCGCAGCGCAGCCTCCTTGATATGTTCGCTGATCAGCGCACGCATGTGCGCGTCGCGCTCGAATGCCGAGCGGCCGCCGAGCACGACGGCAACGATGAAGCGTCCGTCGCGGTGAACCGAGGTGACGAGATTAAAGCCGGAGGCGCGGGTAAATCCCGTTTTGATGCCGTCGACTCCTTCGACGGCTCCGAGCAGATGATCGTGATTGCGTATCGCCTCGCCGTGATAAACGAATGAGGGCGTGGAAAAGTACCTGTAATAGCGGGGAAAGCGTTCCTGGATCGCACGACCGAGTAGCGCCTGATCGCGGGCCGTGGTGATTTGATCGTCGTCCGGCAGGCCGGAGGCGTTCACGTATGTCGTGCGGCTCATCCCCAGCGCGTGGGCTTTTTGCGTCATGAGCCTGGCGAAATCGTCTTCGCTGCCGCCGAGATTTTCAGCAATGACAACGGCGGCGTCGTTCGCCGACCTGGTAACCACACCCTTGATCGCATCCTCGACCGCGATGGTCTGGCCGGGCTTGAGGTCGAGCTTCGTGGGCGCCTGCTCGGCCGCGTGCGCGGAGACCTTGAGCGGCGTATCGAGCTTGATCTTGCCGGCGTCGAGCCGCTCGAACAGCAGGTAGAGCGTCATGATCTTGGTCAGCGAGGCTGGATGGCGCAACGCATCCGGGTTCGACGCTTGCAGCACCTGTCCGGTATTGCCGTCGACCATGATCGATGCAGATGGCGGCGAATATCCCTCGGCGTGGGTGCGATGGTGGACGCGCGCCGTGTGGACGAAATGCACACGACTGCGCCGATGGTGACGCGCGTCGGCAGCATCGCTGGTGATGAAGACAACCGCTACGATGGCGGCAAGACCTATCACGCAACAGCGAAGCCCGTGACGGGCTCCGGAACACACCCATGCCATTACGCACCCCGTCCCTGACGCGCGCAGAGCCTCTGTCGAGGCCCACCCCTGTTCGCTCCTTCGGGACGGTACTTCTCCCGCGACGAGGCGCCGGCTCGGGCCAGCCACCTGTCCAACGAGAGAGGCATTGCCCCCGACTAAGGACCGGTCGTTACACAAACGACACGGTCAAGCACGCTAGGCGAACGCTGTTTCAAAAGCGTTAAGTCCCCACTGCGCTGCCGTAAGTGCCAACACCCACTGCGTAAAGCGATTACTTGTGCCCTGAAACCCGCACCCTGAAACCCGCACTGTTGCGGTTTTTTGTGCAGTGCACTATAATAATTATTGTCGCCCGAGAAGGCCTTTTCAAGGCGAAGGGTGGAATGAAATTAACCGCAATAGGCAGCGCGCGCCGCCGGGAAGGATCGTTATGAGCACCGATGAGATGCATAAGCTTGGCAAGGACAGCATGGACATGGCCATGAACTCCCTAGGCGCGTGGACCAAAAGCGCCCAGGCCATTGTGGTCGAGGTTGTGGATTATTCGAAAAAGTCGGTCGAGGGTTCAGCCGCCGCATGGGAAAAGCTCATAGGTGCGAAAAGCCTTGAAAAGGCGATGGAAGTGCAGAGCGAATACCTGAAGTCCTCATACGAGGATTTCGTCGCCGAGGCGACCAAACTCAGCGAGCTGTACGTTGATCTCGCCAAGGAGGCGTACAAGCCGTTCGAGGGTGTGCTGGCGAAGGCGGCGACAATGAAGTGAAGCCTGCGCGGCTGCGCGTCACACCTTCGACAAAACGGCCTCGATGGCGGCAGCGATTTTGGCCAGGCTTTCTTCTATTTTCCCGACCCGAAAAGCGATGTGCTCGAGCGCGTAGGCCGCTCGCTTATCGGCCGCGGGCATGTTCTGAGCGTCGTAATCCGGAATGAAATGCTGCTCGAAGTCGCGCAGCAGCCTTGCTCGGCGTCCGGGGTCGACCATGGTCACCTCCTGCCGCACCCGGCCGATGCATAGCCGAGTCGGCGATCGGGACCAATCCGGGCCAGTGCGGCGTTTGCGCCTTCCGGCGTTGCTTTGCCGGAAAAATCGCCCACATCATCGATCGAATGACCTAAGCCGTTACAGCTATGGGCGCGATGCATTGCGACCTCGTGATCTATGCGCTGAATGGACTCGACGACCGTGCCGCGATTTGTCCGCAATTTGGTTGCGATCGTTTCGTTACGGCCCAGTATCCGCATCGCCGTCGCGTCCGTCCGCGACGGTGAGAGCGGGCGAGTGCGTAGCGAGGGGAGACGGTTCTACGATCGGCAGCGCTCCATCGACCTGGAACGTAAGCCACTCAAACTTTATGATAGTGTATCGGGGTCGCCGCGCGGGAAGGCCTTCTGGCCGTCCCCGCGGATCAGCGACCGCACCGCGAACGAGTCCGGAAGACAGACGAAGCAATGCCGCCGATTGACGTTACCGCCGCCGCACAACCGGTCCGCTTGGCAGACGACGACCGCAAACGCAAAGGCGACCAGAGCGGTCCGGGGACCGCAGTCATTACCAAGACGAAGCCGCAGACCAAGCGGCCGAACCTCTATCGGGTCTTGCTGCTCAACGACGACTACACGCCGATGGAATTCGTGGTCCACGTGCTCGAGCGTTTCTTCAACAAGGACCAGGAGACGGCACATCGCATCATGATGCATGTGCACCAGCACGGGATCGGTGAATGCGGGGTCTTCACCTACGAGGTGGCGGAGACAAAAGTGACGCAGGTTATGGACTTTGCCCGCAAACATCAGCATCCTCTGCAGTGCATCATGGAAAAAAAGTGATTCCGGGGGGAAGGGTCCAATACAAGTGAAGAAGAGAATGTGAAATGCCCACTTTCTCGCGCAGCCTTGAACAGTCGCTTCATCGGGCGCTCGCGCTCGCCAATGAGCGCCACCATGAATACGCGACGCTGGAGCACCTCCTGCTCGCGCTGATTGAAGATCAGGATGCGGCGGCGGTCATGCGGGCGTGCAACGTCGACTTGGAAAAGCTTCGCCGCAGCCTCGTCGCCTACCTCGAATCGGAGCTGGACAATCTCGTCACCGATGGGGCCGAAGATTCCAAACCCACCGCCGGCTTTCAGCGCGTCATTCAGCGCGCGGTGATCCACGTCCAGTCCTCGGGGCGCGAGGAGGTAACCGGCGCCAATGTGCTGGTCGCCATTTTCGCCGAACGCGAGAGTCACGCCGCGTATTTCCTGCAAGAGCAGGACATGACGCGCTACGATGCGGTCAACTACATCAGCCACGGGATCGCCAAGCGGCCGGGCATGTCCGAAGCGCGCCCCGTACGCGGCGCCGACGAGGACACCGACGCCAAGCCAGGCGACGAGCAGAAGAAGAAGGGCGACGCGCTCGATGCGTATTGCATCAATCTCAACAAGAAGGCGCGCGAGGGCAAGATCGACCCGCTGATCGGCCGCGAGGCCGAAATCAGCCGCACCATCCAGGTGCTGTGCCGGCGGCAGAAGAACAATCCGCTCTTCGTTGGCGAGGCCGGGGTCGGCAAGACCGCGATCGCGGAAGGTTTGGCGCGCCGCATCGTCCACGGCGAGGTGCCGGACGTGCTGCGCAACGCGACCGTGTTCGCCCTCGATATGGGCACGCTGCTTGCCGGAACGCGCTACCGCGGCGACTTCGAGGAGCGACTCAAGCAGGTGATCAAGGAGCTTGAGGCCTATCCCGGCGCGATTCTGTTCATCGACGAGATTCATACCGTGATCGGCGCCGGCGCCACGTCCGGCGGTGCGATGGATGCGTCAAATCTGCTGAAGCCCGCATTGGCATCCGGCACGGTGCGCTGCGTCGGCTCGACGACCTACAAGGAATACCGGCAGTATTTCGAGAAGGATCGGGCGCTGGTGCGCCGGTTCCAGAAGATCGACGTCAACGAGCCGACGATCCCCGACGCCATCGAGATTCTCAAAGGGCTCAAGCCCTATTTCGAGGACTATCACAAGCTCAGATATACCAACGAGGCGATCAAGGCGGCGGTTGAGCTGTCATCGCGTTACATCCACGACCGCAAGCTGCCGGACAAGGCCATCGACGTGATCGACGAGTCGGGCGCCGCGCAGATGCTGCTGCCGGAGAGCAAGCGCAAGCGCACGATCGGCATCAAGGAGATTGAGACCACGATCGCCACCATGGCCCGCATTCCGCCGAAGGCGGTGTCAAAGGACGATGCCGAGGTGCTCAAGCACATGGAGGCGACGCTCAAGCGCGTGGTCTACGGCCAGGACAAAGCGATCGAGGCTCTTGCCGCGTCCATCAAGCTCGCCCGTGCCGGCCTGCGCGAGCCGGAAAAGCCGATCGGCTGCTACCTGTTCTCCGGCCCGACCGGCGTCGGCAAGACCGAGGTGGCGCGACAGCTCGCGGCCACGCTCGGGGTGGAAATCATACGCTTCGATATGTCGGAATACATGGAGCGTCACACCGTATCGCGGCTGATCGGCGCTCCACCCGGCTATGTCGGCTTCGACCAGGGCGGACTGTTGACCGACGGCGTCGACCAGCATCCGCATTGCGTGCTTCTGCTCGACGAGATCGAGAAGGCGCACCCGGATTTGTTCAATGTGCTCCTGCAAATCATGGATCACGGCAAGCTGACCGATCATAACGGCAAGCAGGTCGACTTCCGCAATGTGATCCTGATCATGACGACCAATGCCGGCGCCGCCGACATGGCGAGAGCCGCCTTCGGCTTCACGCGCACCAAGCGCGAGGGCGATGACATGGAGGCGATCAATCGGATGTTCGCGCCGGAATTCCGCAACCGGCTCGATGCGATCATCACCTTTGCGCATCTGTCGCCTGAGATCATCGCGAAGGTGGTCGAGAAATTCGTACTGCAACTCGAGGCGCAGCTTGCCGATCGCGATGTCACCATCGAGCTGACCGACGAGGCCGCGAAATGGCTGATTGCGAGCGGCTATGATGAATTGATGGGTGCCCGGCCGTTGGCGCGGGTGATCCAGGAGTACATCAAGAAGCCGCTCGCCGACGAGGTGCTGTTCGGCCGCTTGAAGTCGGGCGGCCACGTGCGCGTCATCGTGATCACCGACGAGGCAGGCAACAGCAAGCTCGGCTTCGACTATCCCGACGGGCCGGTGAAGCCGCGCCCCGAAAAGCTGCCCGAGCCGCGCCGGGCCAGGAAGCGCCGGTCCAGTCCGCGTCGCAAGCCGTCAGGCCCCCGCGGTGACGACACCCCGCCGCGCCGCGGCTCCGTTCCGAAGGTGCCGCTGGTCAAGGTCTGAGGGGCTTGCGCCGAGCACAGCGTCGCGCATCACGGACGCAGTTCCGGGAGGGCAGCAAGTGCCTTGCGCACGGTCTCGGGCTCGCGGGCTATCACGCGCAGATAGGCGCGCGCTGCTGCGTCCGGTTCCTTGCGGCCCTGCTCCCAATCCCTGAGCGTGCCGATCGGGATGTGGAAGGCCCCGGCAAAGTCCTCCTGTGAAAGCTTGAGCGCGCGGCGGATAATGCTCACCTGCGGCACACGGGGGGCGGCTGCCCATTCGGCGTCGGTCATCGGCTTGTTGTCCGGGTCGGCCAAGGCGGCAGCGCGGCGCTGCTTCGCCGTCATGGCGTCGGCGCGGCTCCAATCAATCTTGCGGGCGTGCTTAGCTGTTTTCTTCATGGTAGCGTCATCGCTCTCGCGGTTCGGCAATACGAGCCGAGATGATGCGCGTCCGCTCATCGCGCATGGCGTAGGCGACGGCGAGCAGGCGCTCCTCGACCATCCCGAGCAGGATGAAGCGGTCCTCTCCATAACTCTGCCGCCGATCCTCGCGGACCACGGCGAAGACGTCCGCGAATGCAAGGCGCGCCGCCGCGAAGCTCACGCCATGACGGGCGAGGTTCTCGGCTGCCTTGGCGTCATCCCATTCGAAATCGTCATCTTGCACGATACTACGGCTTAGCCGTATTGAGCAAGGATGTCGAGGGGCGCCGCAAAAAAGCGATTCCGGTGATGCTCCAGTAAAGTGTCACCGCATGCCCTTTTCAGCGCCATAAAAAGGGGGAAACAAAAATGTCCAATGATATTTTGAAGGATTTCATTTCGCTTGCTGCAACTTCCCTGGAGGCGGAAGACCGAAAGATTTTGGGATTGGTGCGCTTACGAGGAGCGAATGGCGGAATCTTGCGTCTTGTTAACGAGCGGTATTATCAATTTATCTGTTGGAGAGCCGCAATAGCTAGATGGGAGGCTACAGTCGAGGTTGGTTTCCACGATCTTGTATTGCGCAGGTCTGAAGATGACACCCATTTTGCCGTCTTCGAGATGAAAGGATGGTGGGCTCCAAAAGGGGAAACAGAGATACCGGATATAAAAAGCGATATCGAAAAATTGAAACGGCTAGCTCCTGGTCAATTGGGATTCCTAATCGTGTTTTCAGGGAATCCGAATCCTCCGACCAAAGATGAGAATATCAACTGGCTTGAAAGTAAGATTTTCGAAGGGGAGCCGCCGCATTGTGAGTCCTACAGCTTCCAGACATGGGAACGAGACGGGAGCGAACGTGAATTTTGGATAGCTGGATGGCAGGTTTATCCAAGTCAGCACGCGCCGGCATCCCAAACTCTTTTGTAAGTCGCCATGATTAATTGGATTGAGTCAGAAACGCCTTTATAAGCGCGGTAGAGTGGACACGGCGTGCGCCGTTCGGCTTGCAAAGCGTGGGCAAAATCGTGCGCACCATAGCCCGTCGAAGACGGGCGTAAACGCCCTAATGGCCCACGCGGCGAGGCAACAGCAGACAATTTTGCCCACCCGACAGCGGCTCGCCCGAGCGCATCACGTCAGTCATTCGACGTTGCGGTGCCGGCGCAACTCCCGGGCAAACCAGATCGCGAGGGCCGGCAGCGCCGCCGCGGTGCCGAGAAACAGTGGCACCGCGCCGAGCCGATCGATCACCAGCGCGCCCACCGCGACGCCCGCAGTCTGTCCGATATAGAGCGCCGAGGAAAACAGGCCGACGGCCGTGCCGCGCGCCTCCGGCGTCATCTGCGTGGCGTTGGTCTGTAGGGTATTGTGGAGCATGTAGAAACCGAGCCCGATCGCGGTGGTCGCGACGGGCGCGAGCCACCATGCCGGCCCGATTGCGAGCTCGATATAGGCGGCGGTGAGAACAAGTGCGCCGCCGATGGCAAGGCCGATTTGGCCGAGCCGGTAAACGAACATTTTCACCAATGCCGCGTAGATCAGCCCGCCGATGCCGAAGCACGCGACTGTCACGCCCACCAACGTAAAGCTCAGGCCAAATCGCAAGCGCAAGTCCGCGCCGATATAGGTGAAGGCGCCCCAGGCCAGCGCGCTCTCAATGAAGGCCGCGATGATGACGATGCGGGCAAACGGATTTGACAGCACGGCCGCGTAATCCGCGGTGAAGCTGCGCGAGGTTTTACCTGGGTGGGCCGACCTGCGAGTCTGCGGATTGGCGATGAGTTCGAACACGAGCCCCGTTGCCGCCAGCACAAACATGCCGGAAAGCACGAAAAAGACGCTGCGCCAGCCCATCAGGTCGCCGAGCACGCCGCCGGCCGCCTGGCCGAAGAGCTGACCGAGAATCTGGCCCGACAGGTAACGCGCCAGAATTGGCTGTAGGCGTTCATGGGGCGTGACGTCGCCGACGTAAGCCATCGAGATCGGTATCACCCAGCCGCCGATCGCGCCGGTCGCGAGCCGCGCCAGCGCCAGCTCCGGCAGCGACGAGACGGTGCCGCAAATCGCCACCAGGATCGCGCCGATCGCGCAGGTCAGCGCGACCGTGCGGTATTTTCCGAAACGATCACCGACCGGCCCGATGACGAGCTGGATCGAGCCGTGGGTGATCGCATAGGCAGTGACGACGATGGCCGCAGCACCCACGGTGGTGTGGAAGTCGGCCGCAATCTGCGGCAACAGCGAGTCGGTCACCCGCACCTGCGCCTGGCTGGCGAAGCCCGCCACCGCGAGCAGGATGATCGAGCGGATCGGCGTCTTTTGCGATAGAGAGATGGTCTGCGATGGCGGCAAGTTGACACTCTGCGCGGAGCGGGCTTTCTACCCCGCGATATGGCGAACGCGAAATGATTGAAAACAGATACCAGCCCGGCGCCGTCGAAGGCCGCATCTACGCCGCCTGGGAAGCGGCCGGCGCCTTCCGCGCCGGGCGGCCGGAGCGCGCCAAGGCCGCGCCCTACTGCATCGTCATTCCGCCACCCAATGTCACCGGCTCGCTGCATATGGGCCACGCGCTCAACAATACGCTGCAGGACATCCTCTGCCGTTTCGAGCGCATGCGCGGCAAGGACGTGCTGTGGCAGCCCGGCACCGACCACGCCGGCATCGCCACCCAGGCCGTGGTCGAGCGCCAGTTGATGGAGCGCCGGGAGCCGACCAGCCGCGAGATGGGCCGCGAGGCCTTCATCAAGCGCGTGTGGCAATGGAGGACGGAATCGGGCGGCGCCATCATCGGCCAATTGAAGCGGCTCGGCGCATCCTGCGATTGGTCGCGCGAGCGCTTCACCATGGACGAGGGCCTGTCGCGCGCGGTGCTGAAAGTGTTCGTGACGCTTTACCGCGAAGGCCTCATCTACAAGGACAAGCGGCTGGTCAATTGGGATCCCAAGCTCAAGACCGCCATTTCCGATCTCGAAGTGCAGCAGGTCGAGACCAAGGGCCAGCTCTGGCACATCAAGTACCCGATCGAAGGCAGCGACGAATTCATTATCGTGGCGACGACGCGGCCTGAGACCATGCTCGGCGACGTCGCCGTCGCCGTCCATCCCGACAATGAGCGCCTCAAGCACCTGATCGGCAAGACGGCTATCTTGCCGCTGGTCGGCCGGCGCATTCCGATCATCGGCGATGAATACGCCGATCCGGAAAAAGGCACCGGCGCGGTCAAGATCACGCCGGCGCACGACTTCAACGATTTCGAGGTTGGCCGGCGGCACGACTTGCCGCTCATCAATGTGCTCGATGAGGAAGCGCACCTGACACTTAAGAACAATGAGCCGTTTCTGAAGGACGCTCATCCTGAGCTAATTTTGTTGGAGACGTTGGAAGGCAAGAGTCGTGAATTTGCTCGAAAACTAATCGTTGAAATCCTTGAAGCGCGTGAACTCATCGACAAGATCGAGCCGACGACCCACGTCGTGCCGCATGGCGACCGCTCCGGCGCCGTGGTCGAGCCTTTTCTCACCGATCAATGGTACGTCGATGCCAAGACGCTCGCCGAGCCGGCGATTGCGGCGGTGCGCGAGCGCAAAACCGTGTTCGTGCCTGCGCAATGGGAGGCGACATTCTTCAACTGGATGGAGAACATCCAGCCTTGGTGCATTTCCCGCCAAATCTGGTGGGGTCATCAGATTCCCGCCTGGTACGGGCCGGATGGCAAAGTTTTCGTCGCCGAGAACGAGGATGATGCCGTTGCCGATGCGCTCGCCCACTATACGGAGATCGAGGAAATCACGGCGGAGGACGGCCACGATATCGCCGCCGATCCCGAGCGACGTGCGCGCTTCGCATCCGACTATCTGCACCGCGACGAGGACGTGCTCGACACCTGGTTCTCTTCGGCGCTGTGGCCGTTCTCGACGCTCGGCTGGCCGGACGACACGCCGGAGCTCAAGCGCTTTTATCCGACCAGCGTGCTGGTCACCGGCTTCGACATCATCTTCTTCTGGGTCGCCCGCATGATGATGATGGGACTGCATTTCAGGCGCGAGGTCCCGTTCGGCACTGTCTACATCCACGCCCTCGTGCGCGACGAGCGCGGCCAGAAAATGTCGAAATCGAAGGGCAACGTCATCGACCCGCTGGCGGTCATCGACGAGTACGGCGCCGACGCATTGCGCCTTACGCTCGCCGCCATGGCGGCGCAGGGCCGCGACATCAAGCTGTCGGCACAGCGCGTCGAGGGCTACCGCAATTTCGCGACAAAACTCTGGAACGCGGCGCGCTTCGCCGAGATCAACGGCTGCGCGCACGATCCGGATTTCGATCCGCACCACGCCAAAGAGACGCTCAACCGCTGGATCGCCCACGAGACCGCGGAAGCGGGCAGCGAGGTCACGGCCGCACTCGAAGCCTACAAGTTCAATGAGGCTGCGAGCTCGATCTACCGTTTCGTTTGGAACGTGTTCTGCGACTGGTATCTCGAACTGATCAAGCCTGTGCTCAGCGGCCCGGATGGCGCCGCCAAGAGCGAGACGCGCGCGGCTGCCGCCTGGGCGCTCGACGAAATCCTAAAACTGCTGCACCCGTTTATGCCGTTCGTTACCGAAGAACTGTGGCGCGTTACGGCAGAGCAAGGAGCGCAGCGTTACCACATGCTGGCGCTGGACGCTTGGCCGATGCACGACGGCCTCGGCGATGCGGCGGCTGAGGCCGAGATTGGCTGGGTGATCGATCTTATTGTCGCAATCCGCTCGGTACGCGCGGAAATGAATGTCAATGTGCCACTGCCGCTTGTCATGATTAGGGTCGGTGATCATGTTTGGGACAGGACCCAGCGCTGGTCTGAGTTCATAAAGCGGATGGCCAAAATTTCAGACGTGACTAGGGTGCCAATACCTAAGCAAGGCACCATCCAACTCGTTGTCCGGGGCGAGACTGTAGGCCTAGTTCTTTCGGGGTTGATCGATCTTGCCGCCGAGCGTGCGCGGCTCGCCAAGGAAATGGCCAAGTGCGATGCGGACATCGCCCGCGTCGACGCCAAGCTCGGCAATGCCGACTTCCTCAAGCGCGCGCCGGAGGAGGTCGTCGAAGGCGAACGCGAAAAGCGCGAGGAGGCGCGGGCGCGCAAGGCCAAGATCGCCGAGGCGCTGGAGCGCCTCAAAGGCGCGGCGTAGAAACCGGTGTTCGAAACGAAGCGGGTGGGGAGGGGAAACATACGTTCCCTCGTTCAGGTCGGCGGCCGAAACGGCTTGCTGAGAAATCGCGAGCCTTTCAGGCCATAGCGCCAGGGTCTCTCG
>Ga0074044_10004171_pt1 | contig 12044 bp, 14 predicted proteins | sample BogForMeECP23OM1_FD_94443 | JGI IMG/M metagenome (GOLD analysis project Ga0074044, IMG submission 94443) | Bog forest soil microbial communities from Calvert Island, British Columbia, Canada - Bog Forest MetaG ECP23OM1 | ecosystem: Environmental > Terrestrial > Soil > Wetlands ...
ACGCGATGTTCCGGGTGACTCTGGACAATGGACACAAAGTGCTCGCGCACATCTCAGGAAAGATGCGCATGCACTACATCAAGATACTTCCCGGCGACAAAGTGACCGTCGAGCTGTCGCCTTATGATTTGACCCGCGGCCGAATCACTTATCGGATGCGGTAATTGTTCGGCTCGAGCTGAAGGATTTAGAAATGAAGGTCCGCGCTTCGGTAAAAAAGATTTGCAAGAACTGCAAGGTGGTGCGCCGCCAGGGCGTGGTGCGCATCCTCTGCTCCAACCCGCGCCATAAGCAGCGCCAGGGCTAGGAGGTCGAACGATGGCTCGTGTAGCAGGCATTGAACTCCCCAAGAACAAGCGCATGGACATCGCGCTCACCTATATCTACGGGATTGGCCGCACCGCCGCGGTCAAGATTCTCAGCGAAGCGAAGGTTGAGGGCGAGCGCAAGACCGATGACCTCTCCGCCGAGGAGCAGGTGCGGATCCGTAATGTCATCGACGGCGCCTATAAGGTCGAAGGCGATCTGCGCCGCGAAGTGCAGCAGAGCATCAAGCGCCTGATGGATTTGGGATGCTACCGCGGCCTGCGTCATCGCAAAGGGTTGCCGGTTCGCGGGCAGCGCACCCATACCAATGCGCGCACCCGCAAGGGACCACGCAAAATCGTCGCCGGCAAGAAAGCCGCGCCGCCCAAGTAGGAAAAATGATCATGCGGTAGGATCGCGGATGCGATACCTGCCGACCAACCGAGCGCATTACAGCAGGCTTAAGAAGATTAATGGCTGACGAAAAGGAAACTAAAGAAGCTCCCAAGGCTGAGGCTCCCGCCAAAGCACCGCGGGCTGAGCGTGCGCAGGGCGCTGGCGGCGGCGCTCCTGCCGCGGCAGCGGCTGGTGCTGGTGCGGCTCCTGGAACGGCGGCCGCTCCCGGCGCAGCGGCCGCTCCGGCTCCGCGACGGGCGCGACGCGCACGCCGTTCGGTGCCTGAGGGCGTCGCGCACGTGCATGCGACGTTCAACAACACCATCGTGACGATTACCGATCAGCAGGGCTTGGTCGTCGCATGGTCGAGCGCCGGTTCGGTGGGCTTCAAAGGCTCGCGCAAGGGCACGCCTTTCGCCGCGCAGATGGCGGCGGAAGCGTGCGCGCGCAAAGCTTCCGAAGTTGGGATGCGCAGTTGCGTGGTGCATGTGAAAGGTCCCGGTGGCGGTCGCGAATCCGCTGTGCGCGCGCTGCAAGCCGCGGGACTCAACGTACTATCGATTAAAGACGTGACGCCGATTCCGCATAACGGATGCCGTCCGCCAAAACGGCGCCGCGTGTGAACGGAGCAAAGGACTAAAGCAAGGTGGCCAGAAACCTGGGTCCAGTATGCCGGCTATGCCGGCGCGAGGGGCTGAAGCTCTTCCTCAAGGGCGAGCGATGCTATTCGGACAAATGCGCGATCGAGCGCCGCAACTATCCGCCCGGGGCGCATGGGCAGGCGCGCACGCGTTTTTCCGAGTTCGCGATTCGGCTGCGCGAGAAACAGAAGGTCAAGCGTATCTATCGGCTGCTGGAAAAGCAGTTCGCGCATTATTTTGAGGTTGCCGAGCGGATGCCCGGGATCACCGGCGAAAGCTTGCTGGTGTTGCTCGAGCGACGGCTCGACAACGTAATCTACCGGCTCGGCTTTGCCAGTTCGCTCTCGCAGGCGCGGCAGCTGGTTCGTCATGGCCACTTCGAGATCAATGGCAAGAAGGTCACGATTCCGTCCTACCTGGTGGCGACTGGAGAGATGGTGAGCATCACTGAGAAGAGCCGCACCAAGAAGGTCATCGTCGAGGCGCTCGAGATGGCGCAGCGGCGCGGCGTGCCGCCATGGATCGCATTGGAGCGCGATCAGTTCCGCGGCTCCCTGCGCTCCTATCCGGCGCGTACGGACCTGACCATGCCGATCAGCGAGAAGCTGATAGTCGAGCACTATTCAAGATAATAGACGGCGATGCCGCGGCTCTCGGGAGGCCTCGATGAGCCACGAAAATCCATCCCGTCAAGAGACGACAAATTATGCAGAATGATTGGCGTGATCTGATCAAACCGAAAGCAGTCGAGTTCGACGAGAAGGAATCCACTGCGACTTACGGGCGGTTCCTCGCGGAACCGCTGGAGCGTGGCTACGGGACCACGGTCGGCAACGCGCTACGCCGCATCCTCCTCTCCTCGTTGCCGGGCTTCGCGATCACGGCCGTCCGGATCAAGAGCGTACTGCACGAGTTCTCGACCATTCCAGGCGTCAAGGAAGACGTCACCGACATCGTGCTCAACCTCAAGGAAGTGCGCCTGCGCCTTCATGAGGGCGACCAGATTACCGCGACGCTGAAGTCCAAGGGCGAGGGCGTAGTCACCGCGGGCGACATCAACGCGGGGCCGAGCCTCGAGGTTCTCACTCCCGGTCAGCATATCGCGACGCTCGACAAGGGCGCCGACCTCGACATGGAAATCGTCATCAAGCGCGGCCGCGGTTATGTCACTGCCGAGCGCGGCGGCGAAGACGAGCCCATCGGCACCATCCGCCTCGATGCGGTGTTCTCGCCGATCAAGAAAGTTAACTTTACGGTCACCAATGCCCGCGTCGGTCAGCGCACCGATTACGATCGGCTGGCGTTGGAAATTTTCACCGACGGCTCGATCTCGGCGCGTGACGCGCTGACTTACGCGGCGCGAGTGGCGCGCGACCAGATGTCGATTTTTGCCGGCGTTGAGGAAGAGGTCGAAGCTCCTGGGGGTCCGATCGAATCGGGCGCGCAGGAAGCTCGTCCGACCATCAACGAACTGCTCTATCGCCCGGTGGAAGGACTGCCGATTTCAGTGCGCGCGTTCAATGGGCTGCAAAATGCCGACATCAAGTACATCGGCGAGCTGGTTCAGCGCACCGAGCAGGACATGCTCAAGATCAAGAATTTCGGCCGCAAGTCGCTCAACGAAATAAAGGAAGTGCTGGCCGACATGGGGCTTTCGCTCGGGATGCGGCTGGAGAATCTGCCGGCGCGCAGCGAGCTCGACAAAATGTGGGAGGAGCAGGAGCGCCGCGAATCCACCTGACGAGAAAGGACACGATAAGAAAGTCCCTCTCCCGCGGCTGCGCTTGCGAAGCCGCAAATTGAGAGAGGTCGATGAGCGACATGCGCAGCGTGTTGATCATCGGGTGAGGGCGCCGCGAGTGCCACGCCGCCGTGCGAAGTTTCGGAGCTCGGAGATAGTCGATGCGTCATCTTAATCTCGGAAGAAAACTGAACCGAACCAAGGCTCATCGCCGGGCGCTGTTCAAGAATATGTTCCTCGCGCTGGTGAAAAGCAGCCGCATCACCACCACCGATGCGAAGGCGAAGGAACTGCGCCGGTTCGCCGATCGAATGGTGACGCTGGGCAAAAAGGGCGACCTCGCCGCACGCCGCCGCGCCTTTTCCTACCTGCAGTCGCATCAGGCAGTCAAAAAGCTCTTCGATGAGATCGCACCGCGCTACAAAGAGCGCGCAGGTGGATACACCCGGGTGGTGAAGTTCGGCTTCCGCCGTGGCGATGCGGCCCAGCTCTCGATCATCGAGTTCACCGGCCTCGAGGAAAAGGCCCCGTCGCGCAAGCGTCCTCGACGCAAGAAGGAAGGCGCCGACGAACACGCCGGCCACCAGCACGCCGCCGCCGCGAGCGCCTAGCCGCGCGCATCACAAATGAACCCAAGGCCCGCGCATCGCGCGGGCCTTTTTTCTTCGCTCTTCGATCATCCGGACGTGGGATCTCGAATGTTGCGATACCACGCGGGGGACCTATCGCATCACCTCGTCGAGCCAGTCGAACGCGCGCTGATGGAAGAGCGATCGGTTGCCGTCTTCGCAATGCTCGCCGGCGCCTTCCGCATTGGTAAAGGCGAGGAACTGCTTCTCGCAAGTGAGCGCATTGAACAGCACCCTCGCAGCGGCCGCGATATCGTCATTCTCAGCGCTGCACACCAGCGTTGGGCAGGTGATCTTCTGCGCCCGCCCCTCGACCGAGTATTCGCGGGTCAAATTGATGTACTCAAGCGGAGTCGACGCGTGGTGGACGAACATCCCGCGGCGCAGCACCCATCCGCGCGTCGGATGACGCAGCATCGAAGCGAAGATACGCTGCAATACCATGGACGCGAGGCCGCCTTGGTTAGTTAATCCGCCGCGCAGGAAGGCCGGTATGCGACTCTTCGCGGCCTCGTACAATGAGAACTGCCCCGGATCAGCAATCAGCGCCGCGAGGCGCGGCTCCGCGCTCGCCGCGCGCGGTGCGAGATAGCCGCCGAAGCTGATTCCCATCAATGCGATCCGTGCCACGTCGACGTCGCTGCGTTTGTGCAGGTAGTCGACGATCGGACGGATGACATTTTCCCAGTCGGGGCGAAAATAGATCGCTTGCTTGACGACCGCATCCCCCTGGCCGGGACCATCGAAGCACAAGCAGTTATATCCGCGCCGCAAGGCGGCTGCTGCGGCGAAGAAATATAGTTCTTCCGCGGTACTGTCATAGCCGCCATTTACGATGAGTGTGCGGCGTGGCGATCGGTCATTGTGGGAGCGATAGAAATATCCCGAAAGATGGACGCGCTCGTAGGGAATCTCTACTGGCTCAGGTGGCGATGGGAAAAGCGCCGCCGCTTTTCGGAATGCTTCTCGCTGGCGATCGAATGCGCGCGGCATCCGCGGATCGATCGGCCTTCGCATGAGGAAGATGTACGCGGTGCGGAAGTAGTTGGATGCCCGCAGGTACGCCTCGCACGCACTTTGATGATGCCCCTTTCGATGGCTCTCCTCGCCGAGCGCGTAAATCCGTTCGGCGGTCGCGGTCCATTCGTCGTGCCATTGCGAAGTATTGCCTTCGTGGATGCGACTCGCGGTGGAGATACATTCACCGATATCGGCGCCGCCGAAGTAAACGTGATTGAGCGCGCGCAACAGTTGACCGTCGAAGACCGGATCCTTGAAGAAGACTTTCACCTGTCAGAAGCCCTCGATCATCCAATCGGCGTGACGATGGGGTGCGACGTACTCGAGATACCAATCCTCAGCGGCCATCCACCGATCTATCCAGGAGGTGTTGTTCTGTGGACGCGCAAGCATCCGGCGCATCCGCTCGTCGCGTGGGGTGTCGACGAAGATGGCGACGTCGATCAGCGCCCGCAACTCGGGACGCATCGAGAACACGCCGTCAACTATCACGATCTCGCGCGGCTCGACCTCGATCGATTCGGCCAGGCGGTCGGTACTCCAGTCGTGTCGCTGGTATCGTGCTCTAACGCCGGCGCGAAGCGGTATCAAAGCTTCATCGCGAAGCCGCTGCCAATCGAAGTAATTCTCGTACGCCTCTTCGGGCGAGTATCGCGCGCCAGTCAGCGGTCGATAAAAGTCATCGCACCTGACGATCGAGACGCGTCCGTCCAATGCCGCGCTGATGCCGCCCGCCAGGGTGGATTTTCCCGCGCCGCCGGCTCCGTCGATACCCACGATGATGACCCCGTCCCTTCGCCGCTCATTTAGAATCGCGCATGCCGCCCGCGCCGCATCTGCCGGATTCATCATACTAAAAGGATTCTGCGATCTTCGCGCGCAGCGCCATATGCGCGGCCTTCATGCCGGACAGGATGCCGTCCTCGAAGTTCCATCCCGAGTCGGCAATGAGGTCGGGAAAATCGTGCGGATTGCGAATGTCCTCGGAGCTCAGGCCCGGATGAATCCGGTTCGCCAGGTCGAGCACCTTCTTCTCCTGCAAGCCGATAAGCTCCAGCATGAGCAGGTCGACGGCCCGGAGAGTCTCGCGCGTGAATGGCACCATCGAAACAAATCCTATGCTTAAGCGCTCGCGACAAAAATCTCCGCGTTGCCGAGCGTTCTCCTCTCGGAGGACTTACATTGAGAGGAGGCCTTGCGTGCAGGGGCCAGATGCCTAATGCTTTCAGTTCAGGCCGCAAGGTCAAATTGAAAAAACAAAGCCACTGCGATACGAGAATTACCAAACGAAGCCAAATAAGCCTTGATAATCAAGCGCATTCGGTTTTTGTTCGCCTACACCATGCGCGCGATATCAGCCCTAAGGATGAGATCTGATGGCAACTGAACTAACTAAGCCGGAGAAGTTTTTCCAGAAACGGTTCGGCATGAATGAACCCGCCTTCGAGCAAATCCTGGGCGCTGCCCTCGAACGCAAGGCCGACTACGCCGACCTCTACTTCGAGTATCGCAACGCCGAGTCGCTCGCACTCGAAGAATCGATGGTGAATCACACCAGCAAAAGCGTCAGCCAAGGCGTCGGCGTGCGTGTCTGCGCCGAGGATCGCACCGGCTACGCGTATTCGGATGAGGTCACCGTCGATCGCATGCGGATTGCGGCCGAGGCCGCCCGCGCCATCGCCGATACGCGTACGCGCGAGATTGCCCCGGTCCAGGTCGGCACTGCAGTGCGACGCCATAACCTCTACGAGCTCGACAGCACGCCGCTGGAAATTCCGGTCGAGGAGCGCGCCAAGCTGCTTTACGAAATCGACAAGATCGCGCGCGCCTACGATCCGCGCATCAAGAATGTGATGGCGTCGTTCATCGCCGAGCAGAAGTTGGTGATGATCGTCACCAGCGAGGGCAAAATCGCCGCCGACACGCAGCCGCTATGCCGCTTGAATGTCAGCGTGATCGCCGAAGAGGGCACCGAGCGCCAGATGGGCAGTTTCGGTGGCGGAGGCCGCGTCGAGTGGCGCTACTTCCTGGAAGGCGAGAAGTGGCGCGACTACGCGAAAGAAGCTGCACGCCAGGCGATCGTGAACCTCGCCGCGGTTGATGCGCCCGCGGGCGAGAGCATCGTCGTCCTTGCGCCCGGATGGCCGGGAATCCTGCTTCATGAAGCAATCGGTCATGGACTGGAAGGCGATTTCAATCGCAAGGGCACTTCCGCATTCGCGGGAAAAATCGGTCAGCGGGTCGCCAGCGAATTCTGCACGGTAGTTGACGACGGTACAATAGCGAGCCGCCGCGGCAGCCTTAACGTCGATGACGAAGGCACCCCGACCTCGCGCACCGTGCTCATCGAGAAAGGCATTTTGCGCGGCTACATGCAGGATCGGATGAACGCCAAGCTGATGAAGATGGAGGCGACCGGCAACGGCCGCCGCGAAAGCTTTGCCCATGCGCCGATGCCGCGGATGACCAACACCTTCATGCTGGCGGGCGAGCACGACCCCAAGGACATCATCAAGTCGGTCCCGAAGGGCCTCTACGCCGTCAGCTTCGGGGGCGGCCAGGTCGATATCACCAACGGCAAGTTCGTGTTCTCGGCGAGCGAGGCTTATCTCATCGAAAACGGCGAGGTGACGAAGCCGGTCAAAGGCGCGACGCTGATCGGTAACGGCCCCGATGTACTGACTCGAGTGACGATGGTGGGCAACGACCTCGAACTCGATTCCGGCATCGGTACCTGCGGCAAGGATGGGCAGTCGGTGCCGGTCGGCGTCGGGATGCCAACCATTCGTATCGACGGGATCACCGTCGGTGGAACCAGCAGTTAGGGCGAGAAAAGTAATATGGCCGAATTGGATCTGAATCTCGCCGAATGGGCTCTGGGCGTGGCGAAAAAACATGGCGCGACCGCGGCCGAGGTGCTGCTGGTCAGCGGCGAGTCGCTCTCGGCGGGCGTGCGGCTGGGCGAAGTCGAGAAGCTCAAGAGTTCGCGCGAGCGGCGACTCGGTTTGCGCATCTTCAGCGGGCAATCCTCGGCGACCTCCTCGACCGCGGAAATTGAACCCGACTCGCTCCAGGATTTCATCAAGAGCACCGTCGATCTCGCGAAACTGACCGCGCCTGATCCGTGGTCCGGGTTACCCGATGCGGCGTTGCATCCTCATTCGTTTCCCGAGCTGGATCTGGAGGATAACCAGCATCGAATAATCGCAGCGCCCAGGGCGCTCGAACTGGCGCGCAGCGCAGAGAAAGCGGCCTTGCAGAGCGATCCGCGGATTAAAAATTCCGAGGGCGCGGAATTCGATTCCGGCACCTATCGCGTCATTTTTGCCAATAGCCAGGGTTTCGCGGGCGAATACGCGGGGACCAGCTATCATCTGGGCATCGCGCCGATCGCACAGGACGAGAGCGGGATGCAGACCGGCTACTGGTACACCTCGAACCGGATGTTTGAGAAGCTCGACGATCCCGCGATGGTCGGAAGGAAGGCGGCCGAGCGGGCGCTGCGAAAACTTGGCGCGCGAAAAATCAAAACCACTCGCGTGCCCATCGTGTTCGATCCGCAGATGGCGGCCGGCCTGGTGCATTCGCTGGCGGGAGCGGCCTCCGGTCCCACGCTGTACCGCGGAGCTTCCTACCTGGTAGGTAAACTCGGCCAGAAAGTAGCATCGGCGAATGTCACCCTGGTCGATGACGCGCGGATGGTTGGCGGCCCCGGCTCGAAACCATTCGACGGCGAAGGTCTCGCGACCAATCGCAAGAACCTGGTCGAAAACGGCGAGCTGAAAACTTACCTGCTCGACAGCTATTCGGCGCGTAAGCTCAAACTGTCCCCCACCGGTAACGCCTCGCGCTCGGTCGGTTCGCCACCCGGCGTTAGCACGACGAACTTTTACCTGGCGCCCGGAAGCCATACCCCCGAGGAGATCATCGGCTCGGTGAAGCAGGGTCTCTATCTCACCGAGTTGATCGGCTTCGGCATCAACATGGTGACCGGCGACTACTCGCGGGGCGCGGGCGGAATCTGGATCGAGAACGGCGAGCTGACCTACCCGGTGCAGGAAGTCACCATCGCGGGCAATCTCAAGGACATGTTCAGCTCGATTGAGATGATCGGGAATGACCTGGTGTGGAGATCGTCGACGGTGTCACCGACCATCAAGATCGCCGAGATGACCATCGCCGGAGCATAGCTGATGCGCGCGCGCTGGGCGGCAGCGGTAATCGCGCTGGTGATTTTCCCGCTCGCAGCGTTCGCGGACCCGGTCGCGCCAGGTGCTCGGATGCGATGCGGCGTTAACGACTATGGGTGGCCGCTCTCGTCCGACACGGCGCCGCTCGGAACCGGCACTGGCACTCTCGAAATCGTTGCGGACGGTCACGGCAATTACACCTCCGGACAGATGACGGAGCAGTTAGCCGACGATACTCACGCCCTTGGCACCAACGTCTGCACCTTTGACCTGGTGCGCGGCACCTACGAGAAAAAAGCCGACGGCACCATCGCGAACACCATGATCTGGAAACTGCGATCGGGAAGCGATCCGCACTGCGGCGCGATGGTGACGGGCGCCAAGAATCTTGGTTTGGTGGCCAGCGCCCGCGACTTCCGCGAATTTCCGCGAACCTCCACGTCCTATGTTCTGGCTGATGGCCGAACCGTCTTTGTTGCTTCCAATCCACTCGGGGTGGCGATTGGAGCATGTCATCCGATCGACGATTGAAGCGCGGTCGCTTGAATGAAGCCGCAGCAATTTACCGGCGCGATGGTTTTATCCATCCTGATTACGACCGCATCGATGTCTATGGCAACAACTACGGCATCCGCCAAAGACACCATCATCGGGGTGGCGCTTTCACCCGCGCACTTTCCCAACTTCTCACCGGATGACTTCAATGTCTTCTTCGATGAGGCTGCGCAGGTCGGCAGTCAGGTCACCTGGATCTTCCAGTGGGGGTCGCTGCCGCCTTCCAGATCATTTGTCGTCATGGAGAACCTGGCGCGACAGCACGGACTTAAGTTTCAGCTCTGGCTCAGTCCGATCACGCTGAGCAATGACCGCAGACAACCGGACTTGCCGAAGTCATTGGCGGGCAAGCACTTCGACGATCCGCAGGTCCGTCGCGCCTACCTCGATGAAGTCATGGATCTCGCGGCCCGGAAGCCGGAGGTACTGGGTCTGGCGACCGAGGTCAACTTTCTCGCGAGCAACCCGCGCGAGTTCCCATCGTTCGTGACTCTCGCGCACGAGGCTTACGCGGCGGTGAAGAATAAGTATCCGCAGCAGATCGTAACGCTCAGCTTTCAATGGGAAGTGATGCGCGCGCATCAGCAATTCGACCTGCTCAAGCAATTCGCCGGCAGCGTTGACGTGTACTCGTTCACCAGCTATCCCGACGCGTTGGGCGATCCATCGAAAGCGCAGGTTCCCGACGATTACTACTCATCGGTGCGCAAGTATCTTCCGACCCAGCGCGTGGCAATTTCCGAGCTCGGATGGAGTTCCGCGCCGCCCGCGAGTGAGGAGGTTCAGGCGGCATTTTTCGCGCGCCTGCCGGAGTTCACCCGGGGCGCGAGGTTTGATTTTGTCACGCTGGCGCTGCTGCACGACGTGTCGCTGTTTACCGGCGATCTGGAACGCCTCAATCATGTCGGGATTCGCATGATCGACGACGCGCCGAAAAAGAGTTGGGATGTGATATTGAATCTGCCGGAGCTGCACTGAGGAGAATCGCCAATGGAACGGGCCACGCTCATCGATCTCACGCGACGCTTCACCGATGCCTTCAATCGCAACGACCTCGATGCGGTGATGGCTTTCTTCTCCGAGGACAGCGTCTACGATGAGTTCAACGGCAAACGCAATCGCGGCAAGACCGCGATCCGCGCAGCCTTTGCGCCGCAGTTTACCGGCGCGTTCGGCAACATGAAGTTTCTCGAAGACGACATCTTTGTCGATGCGGAATCCGGCAAAGCGATGATCAGTTGGCGCTGCACGCTCGCCGTCAAAGGAAAGCCCACCTCATGGCGAGGATTAGATTTGCTCCACTTCGCGGGCGAGCGTGTCATGGTGAAACACACCTATGCGAAGGCACGGGTGCCGTTATTCGACGATCAATGGACCGACGCCTGCGAATGATCTCCTGCCCGTTTCCCGACCACTAGCTCATCCGCGCAGCATTGCATCGCTGACCAACGATCGCGATCCGGTCGACTTTCCTCGCGAAAATGCGAAATCCCTAGCAAAACGCGATTTTCTCGCGCGATTCGGTCCTGGAATACCTCATTACACCCCGAACATACCGATCGGTATGTGGTGGCACTTCGATTGCAGTTAAGTGGGCGGCGATTTTTTTCGAAGGCAGGGATGGATGGGTTCAGTAATTCCTTCGCAGCGCGGTCTTTTTCTTCCGCGGAATCGCAACGGCGAAACGCGAGAGGGGTCAGAAACAAAATTGGCAAAACACTTAGCGAATCGAAAACAGACGGCGAGCGCGTTTGCGCTCTCCAGCTTGATGGCGTTGGCACTGATCATTCTGGCGCCGCCGGCGCGCGCGGTTGTCTTTAACATTGGTGGACCAGGCGGCGCCGCGGGCGTTGACATGGACACCACGTCGGGTCTTTACGCGAGCGGGCGCGACGAAGTTCCGACCCTGATTGCGCAGCTTGGCGCGGTTGCTCCCGGCGGTGACGTGTTCGAGGATCTCGGGGTACCGTCTATCTCACCGGAGGGCGATGTCGTCTTCGGGGCCGAAACCGTTGGCCAGGATGAACGGCCGCGCTGGGACATTTATCGTGCGAATGTCGGCGCTCCTGGCAACCTGCGCATCGTGCGCGTGCTCGACGGTGCAGCCATAGCTGATAACTGCCGGCCGAAATTCACAGTTGATCCCTATCCGGTCGCGAGTGCTAACGGGGTGGTTGCTTTTCTTGCGCCCGAGGCCTCCGGCAAGGACGCGGTGTTTCGTTACGAAAACGGGCGGCTGAGCTGCCTGGCGCGAATCGGCGATCGCACCGCGCAAGGTCATACGCTGAAGCTGTTGTATTTCGGGAGCGCTGATATAGCGAGGAACGGCGAAATGGCATTCCTCGGGCGCGTCGAAGATGACGGCGACCACCGGGTCGAGAGAGCGGTCGTCGTGACCCTGGATGGGCATTCGCCGGTGCGAGAAGTGGCGCGCGAAGGAGACCGTGCGCCCGGCGGCGGTAGCTTCGGCCCGAGCTTCGGTCGACCGGCGATCGTGCAATCGAGTGTCGGCAACCTGATTGCATTTACCAACCGAAATTCGTCCACCAACACGGCTTATATCGGC
>Ga0074044_10004172_pt1 | contig 12043 bp, 7 predicted proteins | sample BogForMeECP23OM1_FD_94443 | JGI IMG/M metagenome (GOLD analysis project Ga0074044, IMG submission 94443) | Bog forest soil microbial communities from Calvert Island, British Columbia, Canada - Bog Forest MetaG ECP23OM1 | ecosystem: Environmental > Terrestrial > Soil > Wetlands ...
CCAGTCCGCGGCGGCCGGCCGGATCACCGACGCCGCGAACTCGTGCAGCCAGTCCCGCGTCTGGACCAGGTCATCGCCCAGCTCGAGCGAGAATGCCCCGCTCCCGCCCGCGTCGCTCATGCTGCCTCCGCGCCACATCGGCCCGCTAAGTTACTCAAAGGTAACATCGTGGTTCTGACCGCGGAAAGGCGGCGGCCCGTAGGCCCAGAATCATTATCCCAAACGGGCACTGGTAACAGCGCCCGGTACTCGTACCTGCCCCGCGGTGCCGGACGTGGGTTGGCCGGCGTGCGCTGACACAGACGGCGCTGACACAGACGACGCTGACACAGACGACACTGACACAGACGACACTGACACAGACGGGCCGGACGCGGGTAGCACGCGTGTGGCTGCCGGCCCGCGTTATTCCTGAGCGTGGCGGTCGAGGAACTCGTAGATGTCGGCGTCGTCGACGCCGGGGAAGCTGCCGGCGGGCAGCGCGGACAGGATGTGGGAGTGCGCGCGGGCCGAGGGCCAGGCCCGGCCCTCCCACCGTTCGGCCAGGGCGGCGGGCGGCCGGCTGCAGCACTCCCCGTCCGGGCAGGCCGACCGCGTCCTCGTGGTCGCCTCGCGGCCGCGGAACCAGCGGGAATGCTCGAACGGCACGCCGAGCGTGATCGCGAATCCCAGGTCGGCCCGCGGGTCGACCTGGGCGACGCAGAAGTAGGTGCCGGACGGGGTGTCCGAGTACTGGCAGTACGGGGAGAACCGGTCGGCCGCCCCGAACACCTGCCGCCCCGACCACTGCCGGCACAGCCGCTGCCCTTCGATCGCGCCGGACGGGTCCGCGGGGAAGACCACGCCGTCGTTTTCGTAGGCCTTGTAAATAATGCCGCTGGCGTCGTTCTTCACGAAGTGGCAGGGCAGGTCCAGGTGATGGGTGGCGAGGTTGGTGAACCGGTGCGCGGCCATCTCGTACGACACGGAGAACAGGTCCACGAGGTCCTCCACCGCGAGGTCCCGGTCCTGCTTGGCGCGGACCAGGACAGAGGCGGCGGACGTTTCCGGCATGAGCACGGCGGCGGCGAAGTAGTTCGCTTCCACCCGCTGCCGCAGGAAGTCGGCGAAGTCGCGCGGCACGTGGTGGTCGAGCAGGAAGTGGCCCAGGGCCTGCAGCACGATCGCGCGCGGCGAGTGCGCGCCGACCGACTCCTGCTTCACGTAGATCCGCCGGTTCCGCAGGTCGGTCAGCGACCGGACCGACCGCGGCAGGTCCTGGACGTACCGGATGGCGAAGCCGTGGCGGCTCACCACCGAGACCAGCATGCCCTGGGACAGCGCGCCACCTGAGTACCCGCCCGCCCGCAGCGCGCTGGCCGCCTCGCGCTCGATGGCGTCGAAGTAGTTACCGCGCTCGCGCATGGCGTCCCGCAGCGCCGCGTTCGCGGCCCGGGCCTCTTCAGGGGTGGCGGTCGGCTTGGACCGCTGCGCCCGCAGTTCCACCGCGACCGCGACCAGGTGCTCGAGCACCTCGGTGGGCACCCGGGGGCCGATCCTCAGCTGCGGCAGGCCCAGCCGCCGGTAGGAGGGGTCCTGCTGCGCGTCAGCCAGGGCGATCTCGAGCTGCGCGCGGCGGCTGGGCGGCTGACGGCTCAGCAGCTCGGCGGTCGGCACCGAAAGCACCGTCGCCAGCTGCTCGATCAAGGAGAGCTTCGGCTCCCGGCGGCCGTTCTCGAGGAGCGAGAGCGCGGAAGGAGCGCGGCCGACCCGCTCGCCGAGCTCGGTCAGCGTCAGGCCCCGGGCCCGGCGCAGGTGGCGCAGCTGCTGGCCGAACGTAGCCAGGTCTATACCATCGGTCTGGACCAATTTTTGACGTTCTTTCATCGTGAATGAGAGTCTAACTTATCAGTATGGAAAAAAATGAGAATCTTTAGGACTTCCGTCCCTAGTAAGCTCTCACCGGTCAGCACACCCTGTGGATAAGGACCGGACTTCCGGTACCTCGCCGGTCCCGATCCCCGGAAACCAGTACCTGAGGAAGGCACCACAGTGGAGACAATCAGCCAGCAGGCGGCCAGGCTAAGCGAGCAATGGCAGACCGACCCACGCTGGGAGGACACGGCGCGGACGTACTCAGCCGAAGACGTGGTGCGCCTGCGCGGGACGATACAAGAGGAGTACACGCTGGCCCGCCGCGGTGCCGAGCGGCTGCGCAAGCTGCTGGCCGAGGAGGATGCCGTCACGGCGCTCGGCGCGCTGACCGGGAATCAGGCCGTCCAGCAGGTCAAGGCCGGGCTCAAGGCCATCTACCTGTCCGGGTGGCAGGTGGCCGCGGACGCCAACCTGGCCGGGCAGACCTACCCGGACCAGAGCCTGTACCCGGTCAATTCGGTGCCGCAGGTGGTCCGCCGGATCAACAACGCCCTGCAGCGCGCCGACCAGATCACCTGGGCCGAGTCGAAGGATGGGGACGTCAGCTCCGCTCCTTACTGGCTCGCGCCCATCGTCGCCGACGCCGAGGCTGGGTTCGGCGGCGTGCTCAACGCCTTCGAGCTGATGAAGTCCATGATCGCGGCCGGGGCCGCGGGCGTGCACTGGGAAGACCAGCTGGCCTCGGAAAAGAAGTGCGGTCACCTTGGCGGTAAGGTCCTGATCCCGACCAGCCAGCACGTCAAGACCCTGAACGCGGCCCGGCTGGCCGCCGACGTGTGCGACGTGCCGACAGTGATCATCGCGCGCACCGACGCGCAGGCGGCCACCCTGCTCACCGCCGACGTGGACGAGCGTGACCTGCCGTTCGTCACCGGCACCCGTACCGCGGAAGGGTTCTACCGGGTGCGCAACGGCATCGAGCCGTGCATCGCCCGGGGCCTGGCGTACGCGCCGTACTCCGACCTGCTCTGGATGGAAACCTCCAAGCCCGACCTGGACGTGGCCCGCGAGTTCGCGGAGGGGATCAAGAACGTCTACCCGGACCAGATGCTCGCCTTCAACTGCTCGCCCTCGTTCAACTGGCGCGCGCACCTGGACGAGACCACGATCGCGAAGTTCTCCAAGGAACTCGCCGCGATGGGCTACCGGTTCCAGTTCATCACCCTGGCCGGCTTCCACGCCCTCAACCACTCGATGTTCGACCTGGCCAGCGGCTTCGCCGCCGAGGGGATGCCCGCCTACGTCAGGCTCCAGGAAGCCGAGTTCGCGTCCGAGAAGTCGGGCTACACCGCCACCCGCCACCAGCGCGAGGTCGGCACCGGCTACTTCGACCTGGTGACCTCCGCGATCTCCCCCAACGCCGAGACGGTCGCCCTGTCCGGCTCCACCGAAGCCGAGCAGTTCCACGCCGCCTGACCCACGCTGCCGAGCGAACGGTGTCGGTGTGCCCCCGGATCCCTTCCGGTTACCCGGGACGCCACCGACACCGCAACGCGCTCCTGACCCAACGCCGCGACAGCCATCGCTGAGAGCCGCCTAACGGCGTCCTCGAACTCGGCGAGACTACCCAGGAGACGGGTCATTCATGCCGTACCGACGGCGCTCCTGGACCTTCGTCCGTCATTCCAGCTAGACCGGGCGCCGTAGTCCCAGCTGATGGCAGCACTCTGCCCGTCACCTGAGGTCGCCACCCGTATTGCGCGAACCATGAAGAATCGCGCCGATCTGCAGGGACCACGCGCGGAGATCGACCGCACCTGCCCGGTCAGGGCGGAGCGATCGCAGGCTGGGCGGCCGGCTCATTAGTCACCCGTTAGTCACCTCGGGAGGGTGACGACGTAGACCGGACCGGCCGCCATGCTCAGAATATATGAACAGGAACCGGCTGCGAGGTGAACCCTGGTGAAATCACGATCAACCGAGATCACCTCCGCGGGTCAGGCGGATTCCTATAGCGGGCTTCCACGGCGGAGGACCTTTTCAGCCTGCCGCACTGGGGCGTCGTCCGCGATAGGCACGAAGAAGTGCTCGCAGCCACGCGGTCCATCAGGACCGGGGCCGACGGGAAGACGGAAAGGAGCAGGCCGATGGTGGTACGGAAGGTCGAGCATCTGAGCCTGGAGGAACGCCAGGCGCGGGGGAAGCAGGCTCGGGACCAGGTGGGGCTATCGGCGCATGAGGGGTGGGCGCCGGCCGGGGACCGCCCTGATCCGGTCAAGCTGCTGGAGGAGCAGAACACCACCCGGGATCCGGACCTGGTGCCGGTGCGGCATGGCCGGATGATGGTCTCGCCGTTCACGTTCTACCGCGGCTCGGCGAAGATCATGGCCACGGACCTGGCCGGTACCCCGACCGCGGGCCTGAATGTCCAACTGTGCGGGGATGCGCACCTGTCGAACTTCGGCCTGTTCGCCTCCCCGGAGCGGACGCTGCTGTTCGACGTGAACGATTTCGATGAGACGCTGCCGGGCCCGTTCGAGTACGACGTCAAGCGGCTGGCGGCCAGTTTCACGATCGCGGCGCGGAACAACGGCTTTACCGGGGCGGCCGCGCGGGAGGTGACGATGACGTGCGTGGCCGCCTACCGGGAGGCGATGGCCGGCTTCGCCGCGATGCGCGCGATGGACCTGTGGTACGCGCGGCTGGATGAGGAGGAGCTTGACACCGCGATGCGGCGGGCGGCCAAGCAGGTAGCCAAGGAGCATGAGGCCGGGCCTCCCGCCAAGGGCACCAAGGCGGCGAAGGGCAAGAAGGCCGCGAAGGGCAAGAAGGCCGCGGAGGCCGCGGAGGCCGCGGAGGCCGTCAAGCTGGCCGAGCGGGGCATGAAGATCGCGCAGAAGGCGCATACCCGGGACAGCCTGCAGGCGCTGGCCAAGCTCGGGGAGATGGCCGATGGCCGGTACCGGATCGTCAGCATGGCCCCGGTCGTGGTGCCGTTCCGCGAGCTGCATGAGACCTACGGGGTCTCCCCCGGCGAACTGCAGGACGCGATCAGCCACCAGTTCCGGGAGTACCGGGCGAGTTTGCAGGCCGACCGGCGCCAGCTGCTGGAACGGTTCGAGATCGTGGACATGGCCCGCAAGGTCGTCGGGGTGGGCAGCGTCGGCACCCGCGCATTCATCGCGCTGCTGCAGGGCCGCGACGCGGGCGACCCGCTGTTCCTCCAGGTCAAGGAGGCCACCGCATCGGTGCTGGAGGACCACCTGCCCAAGAGCCGGTACCGGCAGCCCGGTGAGCGGGTGGTCCAGGGCCAGCGGCTGATGCAGGCCTCCAGCGACATCTTCCTGGGCTGGTCCAAGGGCGAGCAGGCGGGCCGGTACTTCTACTGGCGCCAGCTGCGCGACATGAAGGGATCCGCCGAGGTCGAGACGATGCTCCCCGAGGGCCTGGCGTTCTACGCCCGGATCTGCGGCTGGACGCTGGCCCGGGCGCACGCCCGGTCCGGCGATGTGGCCGCGATCGCCGCCTACCTCGGCACCAGCGACCGGTTCGACCTGTCCATCACCGACTTCTCCCAGCGCTACGCCGACCAGAACGAACACGACTACCAGGCCTTCACCGACGCCGTCCGCACCGGACAGATCATCGCACTCGAAGGAGTCTGAGACGGGCAACGGCTCCGGGCGATGAAGCCACCCGCCGGCTCGGCGCAGACCGCCTGGATAGTCACCTCGCCAGGGTGACGAATCCGGCGTGCTGAGACGGCATCGTAGCTTGTGCGGCGTGTGGTCCACCGTGCGGCCTGCATAGCGCATGGTCCGGGCAAGGCGGAATGCGTCGCTGGGGAGGTAGACATGAAGGCCCCTGGTGGGGCGGTGCTCCGCCTCAGCCGGCCCGCATCGTGGCGGGCCAGACCGCCGATCGCCACCGGCCGGGGACGCTGGGTCATGACGGCCGACCGGCGATGAACGCCGAGTTCTTCGCGCTTGCTTTCTTCTCGGCGCTGAACCCGAAGCTGCTGGCCATCGACCTGCTGCTGATCGAGAACCGGCGGCCGCGCGCGATGTTCCTGTGCCTGCTGCTGGGCGGCATGACCGTGGCCCTGACGGTGGGCCTCCTTGACGTGCTTATCTTTCATGCCGATGCCCTGAATAGCCAGCGTTCGGTCAGCGCGGGAGTCGACCTGGCCACCGGCGTGGTGCTGATCGCTCTCGGCGCGCTGGTCGCAACTGGCCGGCTGCACGGCCGGCGGAAGGCACCTGCCGCCGGGGAACAACCTGAGAAAAAAGACGCCTGGGCGAAGCGGGTGCTGAGTGAGCCCAGGCTTGGGCTCGCCATGCTGATCGGCGCACTGGTCGGCATTCCTGGTGCCAGCTATCTCGCCGCGCTGCACAACCTGGTTACCGGCAAATCGTCCACCGCGACGCAGGTCATCGCGGTCGTCGTCTTCGTCATCATCGACTTCGCGCTGATCATCATCCCCTTCGCGTTCCTGGAGCTCAGGCCTGACGCCACGAAGGCGCTGCTCAAGCGCGCTCAGGACTGGCTCGCAGGACATGCGCTGCAGCTCATGGCCACCATCGCCCTGCTGCTGGGCGCTTACCTGGCGGTCAGTGGACTAGTGCGCCTGAGCTGACCCGCGTCGCTGGTGATCGACGCGGCTGGAAATTTGGTCTGGCAATTGAGGCATCGACCGCCCTTCAGGCCGCCCTGGGCACTAGTCACTCGGCGAGGGTGACGACTCAGACGAGGGCCGTCATGCACGATCGAAATAACTGTCAATGAAACTGGCTGCGTTAACGGAAACTAGCGGCGAGGCGCGAACCTGGTGCGAGTACGAACATACGAGATGACATTCACGGGTCAGGCAGGCACCGCGGTGCGGGCGGAATTCGACGACTGCGAGGTCACCGTAGGCCGCGGCACCACGACGCTCCGCGCTGAGCTGCCAGACCAGGGCGCACTACACGGACTCCTGCAGCGTATCGCCGGCCTAGGGCTCGAACTGATCGACGTGCACGTCGTGGTGCCGTCCCCAGAATGACCAGTCGACCAGACCGCGCTCCGCCACGGCGGTCTCAGAGCAGCCGGAGGTCCACGGCTCGCTCAATTGCTTCTGAGCGCGATGACACGCCCAGCTTGAGGTAGATCTTCCGGAGGTGGGTCTTCACCGTGTTCAGTGAGATGTAAAGGGTCGCCGTCATCTGCAGGTAGCTGGCGGTCGGCAGCAGCTTCAGGATCCGCAGCTCGGCAGTTGTTAGCGGCTCGATCAGCCCGGCACGGGGTTGTGCTGTGTCCGGCTCGATGGCGCGGACCTGGAGGGCCGCACCGATGAAGTCCGCCAGGAACGGCTCCGGTTCGGCGCGAGTCGTATGCTCAACTAGATGGCGCGTCACCTGGGGCGCGGTGGTGACGACCGTATTGAGGTAGTCCTCGCGGCGGGCCCGGCCCAGGACACCGCTCAGGATGCTATCGGCCACAGAGTCGCCCCGCTCGATGGCGGCGGCGCCCAGCAGCAGCTGGCGAACGAGGGCAACACGCGGCGGCGGGTCTCCGGCCGGCAGCGCCTTGAGGTGGTCCACCGCGGCCCGCTGGTCGCCTGCGGCCAGGGCGACCCGAGCGAGCAGCAGGCCTCGCCGGGCGGCGGGCAGTCCGCGGGCCAGCTCGGCGGGCGAGCGCAGGTCGCCGAGGGAAAGGCGTAGCAGGGCCTCTAGTTCATCGGCTCGCGTGAGGAGCACGGACGTCGTGGCGGGCAGGGCGGCGCGCGCGGTGTCGATGGTGGCCAGCGCGTCGCGGACCTGGCCGCGCGCGGCCCAGATCTCGGCCCGGTCGAGCAGCACGAGGAACTCGAAGACGGGCCGTCCGCGTTCGGAGATCCTCAGGGCGCGCTCGGTGAAGTGCTCAGCAGCATCGAGGTCCCGGTTCTCGAGCGCGGCGCCTGCCAGAGTCCGGAGGTAATCGACGGCCCAGGGGTGCTGTTCGAAACCCAGCCGCCTCGCGTCGGCCTCGGCGGCACGGGCGGCATCGGCGGCGTCGGTGAGGCGGCCAGCGGCGAACCACGCGAACGCCTGCGCCCCGCGGACCAGGACCAGCTTGAACGGCTCGGGCAGGGACGGCATCGCCAGGGCGGCGGCGGCTTCGCGGTCGACCGCGTCGAAGTCCTCCAGGTAGGTGTAGGCACGCAGCAGGATGGCCATCAGGGCGGCAATCCACTCATCGTCGTCATCGAGCCCGGCGAGCGCCGCGTCACGTCGCGCGGTGAGAACCTGGCGCACCGCCCCGTCGACATCGCCGATAAGGCCACAGCGTGTTGCTCGCATCACCGCCAGCCGCACGCCCAGCGGCGAGACCGCCTGGATCGGCGGCTGGGCGCGGTCGAGCAGGTCAAGGTACTCACCGCCGCGAGCCCAGTTACCCTGCAGCAGCAGATCGGCGGCGAGGGCAAGCAGCCGCTCGGGAGCACGCGTCAGCAGCAGCGGGTCGACCATCCTCAGGTCGAGCGGAGCCGGCAAGGCCGGATCGTGCAGGAAATCGGTCATGACCCGGTCGTGCAGCAGCGTGAGTGCCCGGTCGGCCTGCTGCGCCGCCAGGTAGTGGCGGGCCGCCCGCTGCGTATCGCCCGCGGACTCGAACCATTCACCCGCCCGGAGCTGCAGCGCGAGTTCCCGCACCTGGTCGGTGGCATGCAGCTCGGCGCGTAGCACCTGGCGCACCAGGTGATGGTAACGGTAACTGGTCTGGTCGTCATCGAGCGCGACGATAAACAGGTTCGCTGCGTCGATGCCGCGCAGCAGCACCATGGCGTCCGGCCTGCCGGTGACAGCGGCACAGGCACCCGCCGTCAGCTCGTCAAGTATCGATGTGTCGAGCATGAACCGGGCCACCTCAGGGGGCTGCAGCTGGAGAACCTCGGAGATGAAGTACTCGGCTATCGCGTGGCTGCGGACATCCGGCGCCCGGGCGGCCTGCACCGGGTCTTTGGCGCCGCGGAGGGTCAGCGCGGCCATCTGCAAGGCCGCGGGCCACCCCTCGCTGCGCTGGTGCAGCAGTGCAAGCTCAGCCGCGGCGATATGCACGCCGAAGTTCGCGAGCAGATCGCCGCTTTCCGCGAGCGAGAGATACAGGTCGCGGTCCCGGAGCTCGCATAGCTCGCCGGACATGCGCAGCCGGTGCATCCGCACCGGCGGGTCGGCGCGGCTGGCCAGCACCAGCTGCGCAGTCGTCGCCGGCCAGCGCTCGACCAGGTCGGTCATGTCCCTGGCCGTCGCGGCCGCCGCGGCGTGGAAGTCGTCCACGACGATGGCCGTCCCGGCGGGAAGCTTCGCCGCGTCGTTCGCGATCGACGCGGTGACATCCGCGGACATCGCGCCGTCCATCGCCAGCAGCTCGGCCGCATCGACGCCGAACCCCGGCACCACCCGCTGGGGCGCCTCGATGAAACCGGTCCAGAACCGGACCGGGTCCGCATCAGCCTCATCGCACGACAGCCAGGAGGTCACGCCCTCTGGCCGTGCCGCTGCCCAGCTCGACAACAGCACGCTCTTGCCCGCACCGGCCGATCCCACGACCACCGTCAGCCGCTTCGTGGCCCCCGCCATCAGCTTTTCGTGCAACACCGACCGCACGACGAGCGTCGCGGGAAGCGTCGTCGGCCGGAACTTCGCGAGCGGGAACAGCGCCGCCCTATGCGGCTTACTGTTCACCGGCCGCCGCCTCAATCGGAACGCGGTACGCTCCATCGAAGCGCCGGTGTGACTTGCCGCCCTTCCACGCGCTAGCCGCGCGGCCGACTCTAGCTGGCTGAATCACGCATAGCGCAGCGGCAAAAGCCAACGCAGCCAATCGGACCACAGGGATCGCCAGGCACACGCCGCAGATGACTATCAGCCATCCCGGCATGGCGGCCGTGAGGCTCCGGATAATTTTCTGAAGAGTGATCACCTGGTTACATCACCTGAATAACTTTACCTTCGCGCGGTCGGCGTGATCTGGACCGCCGCGCATGGGGCGGACTTGCTACTGGCGGGCCATGGCTATGCGCATCTCGCTTTCTGTGTCCCTGATCAGGTCACCGGACACGTCGACCGTTACGGTGTGCAGGGTGCCAGTGAACCGGAACGGGGCCCGGTAGTCAGGGATCACCGCTGAGCCGGGGTTGGCGCCGCAGGTCAGGCCGCCGGGATTGAGAGCCACCGGCGTGGTGACCGGGAACTCGGCCTGGCCAACCAGGTTGCCGTCCAGGTAGAGCTGCGCCCGTCCGGGTGCGCCCTTGCCCTGGGTGAGGTCCGGTTTGCCGGTGGGCTCGAACTCGAAGCGCAGCTGATGGCGCCCAGCGGGCAGCGGATCGGGGGCCGAGACGTAGTAGGTTTCGCGCCCGACGTAGTTGTGGGCGTAGTGCAGCCTGTTGTCCTTGACGTAGAACGTCCAGCCGCCAGCGATGCTGCCCTGGCAGAGCAGGACGCCTTCCGCGCCGCCGGGCGGAATGTTCGCGTCGGCGGTGATGCTGTGCGGCCGGTTGAGCGTTTTCGGGGCGACCCAGTACGGCAGCGTCTGGGTGCCCGGCCGGTAGACGTACTGGTTGCGCGGCTCGGCGATCTGGGGGCGTTCTGTCATCATGCGCTCCAGGGCGCTGCCGTCGATCGGCAGGACGTTGTACTTGCCTGCCTCCACGTACCACATCGCGATCATCTCGATGAGCTTGTCCCGGTGGGCGTCGGCGAGGTTACGGGTCTCAGCCGGGTCCCCGGCGACATGGTAGAGCTCCCAGTGATGGGCGTCCAGGTCGGTGAGCGTCTCCGCCGAGACGGCGGTGCCGAACGGCTTGCCCGCCTCGGCGAAGGAGGGCCCGGGCCACGGGCACACCGCCCGCCAGCCGTCGTGGTCGATGGCGCGGTGGGCGAACATCTCGAAGTACTGGGTGCGGTGCCTGGTCGGCGCGCCCGGGTCGCCGAAGGAGTGGGCGAGGCTGACGCCGTGGATCGGTGACTGGGTGACGCCCCTGATCGTGGCGGGCGGGTCGATCCCGAGGGCGTCCAGGACGGTGGGCACCATGTCGATGATGTGCGCGTACTGGGTGCGGACCTCGCCGCGGGCCGTGACGCCCTGCGGCCAGTGCACCAGGAACGGGTCGCAGGCACCGCCGCGGTAGGTCTCCCGCTTCCACCGGCGGAACGGGGTGTTACCCGCCCAGGTCCAGCCCCACGGGTAATGGTTGAAGGTGGCCGGGCCGCCCAGCTCGTCGATCTTCGCCAGGCTGTCCTCCAGCGGTTCGGGCGCGTTGTTGAAGAACTGCAGCTCGTTGGTGGTCCCGGTGGGGCCGCCCTCGGCGCTGGCCCCGTTGTCGGAGACGACCATGATCAGCGTGTTGTCGAACTCGCCGGTCTCCTTCAGGAAGTCGATCAGGCGGCCGATGTGATGGTCGGTGTGAGACAAGAACCCGGCGAACACCTCCATCATCCGCGCCGCGAGCCGCCGGGCTTCGGGGGACAGGGAGTCCCAGTCCGGGACGTCGGGGTCATGCCGGGACAGCTCCGCATCAGCCGGCATGATGCCCAGCTTCTTCTGCCGGGCGAACACCTGCTCCCGGTAGGCATCCCAGCCGTCGTCGAACCGGCCCGCGTACCGGTCCGCCCACTCCTTGGCCACGTGATGCGGCGCGTGCGTGGCGCCGGTGCAGAAATGCAGGTAGAACGGCTTGCCCGGGGCGACTTGCTTGGCGTCGGCGATGAACTGGATCGCCTTGTCCGCCAGGTCCTCGGTCAGGTGATAGCCCTCTTCCGGGGTGCGCGGCGGCTCGACCGGGTGGTTGTCATAGACCAGCTCCGGGTACCACTGGCTGGTGTCACCGCCGAGGAAGCCGTAGAACCGGTCGAATCCGCGGCTCAGCGGCCACCGGTCGAAGGGGCCCGCCGCCGACTCGAACTCCGACGGCATCAGGTGGTACTTGCCGACCAGGTAGGTGCTGTAGCCGTGCTGCTGCAGCATCTCGGAGAGGAACCCGTTCTCGAACGGGATGCTGCCGTCGTAACCGGGGTAGCCGGTGGCCAGCTCGTTGATCGCCGCCGTCGCGTTGGCGTGGTGGTTGCGGCCGGTGATGATGCACGACCGGGACGGCGAGCACAACGCCGTGGTGTGCATGTTGTTATACAGCAGTCCGCCCTGAGCCAGCGCATCGAGGTTCGGCGTCGCG
>Ga0074044_10004173_pt1 | contig 12042 bp, 9 predicted proteins | sample BogForMeECP23OM1_FD_94443 | JGI IMG/M metagenome (GOLD analysis project Ga0074044, IMG submission 94443) | Bog forest soil microbial communities from Calvert Island, British Columbia, Canada - Bog Forest MetaG ECP23OM1 | ecosystem: Environmental > Terrestrial > Soil > Wetlands ...
CTCGCGCCGCACGCGCGACAGCGTCACCTCGACGCCGCACTTCTCGCAGATGACGCCCTTGTACTTCATGCGCTTGTACTTGCCGCACAGGCACTCGTAGTCCTTGATCGGCCCGAAAATGCGGGCGCAGAACAGGCCGTCGCGCTCGGGCTTGAACGTGCGATAGTTGATCGTCTCGGGCTTCTTGATCTCGCCGAACGACCACGAAAGGATCTTTTCCGGGCTCGCGATGGCGATCTGGATCTGATCGAACGCCTGCGGAGCCGCGACCGGCGCGAACGGATTGGTGATTTCCTGGTTCATTCTCGTCTCCCGCGAGGCTCGGCGTCAGCCAACGCCGACCTCGCTCTCATGGAAGAAAGCCGCGGCATGATCGCCGCGAGCAAAAGTTTAGGGCGGCGCCCGCGTCGGCGAGCGCCAATGCCCTATTCGGCGGCCTCCGCCGGCGGCGTCTCTTCCGGCAGCCGCTTCAGCGACGCCAGTTCGACGTTGAGGCCGAGCGAGCGCATTTCCTTGACCAGCACGTTGAAGCTCTCCGGAATCCCTGACTCGAACGTGTCGTCGCCGCGCACGATCGCCTCGTAGACCTTGGTGCGGCCGGCGACGTCGTCCGACTTGACGGTCAGCATCTCCTGCAGCGTGTAGGCCGCGCCGTAGGCTTCGAGCGCCCAGACCTCCATTTCGCCGAAGCGCTGTCCGCCGAACTGCGCCTTGCCGCCCAGCGGCTGCTGGGTGACGAGACTGTAGGGACCGATCGAGCGGGCGTGGATCTTGTCGTCGACCAGATGGTGGAGCTTCAACATGTAGATGTAGCCCACCGTCACCTTGCGGTCGAAGGGATCGCCGGTGCGCCCGTCGAAGAGCGTCACCTGCCCCGACGGATCGAGGCCGGCCTTCCTCAGCATGTCGACGATGTCCTTCTCGCGCGCCCCGTCGAACACCGGAGTGGCGATCGGCACGCCGCGGCGCAGGTTCTGGCCGAGCTCGACGAGGCTCTTGTCGTCGAGCGCCTTGATCGTCTCGTCCTCGCCGTAAATGTCCCTGAGCTTGCCGCGCAGGGCGAGCGGGTCGTTCGAGCGCATGTAAGCGTCGACCGCCTCGCCGACCTGCCTGCCGAGGCCGGCGCAGGCCCAGCCGAGATGCGTCTCGAGGATCTGTCCGACGTTCATGCGGCTTGGGACGCCGAGCGGGTTGAGCACGATGTCGACCGGGGTGCCGTCGGCGAGGAAGGGCATGTCCTCCTGCGGCACGATGCGCGAGACGACGCCCTTGTTGCCGTGGCGTCCCGCCATCTTGTCGCCGGGCTGGATCTTGCGCTTCACCGCGATGAAGACCTTGGCCATCTTCATCACGCCGGGCGGCAGCTCGTCGCCGCGCTGCAGCTTCTCGACTTTGTCGAGGAAGCGGCTTTCCAGCGACTTCTTCGATTCGTCGTACTGCTTGCGCATCGCCTCGATCTCCGACATCGTCTGGTCGGACTCGAGCGCGAAGGTCCACCACTGCGAGCGCGGCTGCTCGTCGAGCAGGGCGCGCGTCAGCACCTGATCCTTCCTGAAGCCCTTCGGCCCGGACAGCGCGCGCTTGCCCTCGAGCGTCTCGGCGAGACGCGCGTAGACGTTGCGGTCGAGGATCGCCTGCTCGTCGTCGCGGTCCTTCGCGAGCCGTTCGATCTCCTCGCGCTCGATCGCCTGGGCGCGCTCGTCCTTGTCGACGCCGTGGCGGTTGAAGACGCGCACTTCGACGATGGTGCCCTGCACGCCCGGCGGAACGCGCAGCGAGGTGTCGCGCACGTCCGACGCCTTCTCGCCGAAGATGGCGCGCAGAAGCTTCTCTTCCGGCGTCATCGGACTCTCGCCCTTCGGCGTGATCTTGCCGACCAGGATGTCGCCCGCCTGCACCTCGGCGCCGATGTAGACGATGCCCGCCTCGTCGAGGTTTTTCAGCGCCTCTTCCGAGACGTTCGGAATGTCGCGGGTGATCTCCTCCGGCCCGAGCTTGGTGTCGCGGGCCATCGCCTCGAACTCCTCGATGTGGATCGAGGTGAAGACATCGTCCTTGACGATGCGCTCGGAGAGCAGGATCGAATCCTCGAAGTTGTAGCCGTTCCACGGCATGAAGGCGACGAGCACGTTGCGGCCGAGCGCCAGATCGCCGAGATCGGTCGAAGGACCGTCGGCGATGATGTCGCCGGCCTCGACGCGGTCGCTGACCTTCACCAGCGGCTTCTGGTTGATGCAGGTCGACTGGTTCGAACGCTGGAACTTCATCAGCCGGTAGATGTCGACGCCGGGCTTGGCCGCGTCGGTCTCGTCCGTCGCGCGGACGACGATGCGGGTCGCGTCGATCTGGTCGACGATTCCCGCCCGGCGCGCGACGATCGCCGCGCCCGAGTCGCGCGCCACGATCGCCTCCATGCCGGTGCCGACGAGCGGCGCGTCGGAGCGCACCAGCGGCACCGCCTGGCGCTGCATGTTCGAGCCCATCAGCGCGCGGTTGGCGTCGTCGTTCTCCAGGAACGGGATCAGCGCCGCGGCGACCGAGACGAGCTGCTTCGGCGACACGTCCATGTAGTCGACATGGTCGGCCGCGAGCAGCACGACGTCGCCCGCCCGCCGGCAGACGATGAGGTCGCCGGTCAGATGGCCAGTGGCGTCGATCGGCGTGTCGGCCTGCGCGACGGAGTATTTCTGCTCCTCCATCGCCGACAGATAGGCGACCTCCTCGGTCACCTTGCCTTCGCGCACCCTGCGATAGGGGCTCTCGATGAAGCCGTACTTGTTCACGCGGGCGAACGTCGCGAGCGAGTTGATGAGGCCGATGTTCGGGCCTTCCGGCGTCTCGATCGGGCAGATGCGGCCGTAGTGGGTCGGATGCACGTCGCGCACCTCGAAGCCCGCCCGCTCGCGGGTGAGCCCGCCCGGGCCCAAGGCCGAGAGGCGGCGCTTGTGGGTGATCTCGGAGAGCGGGTTCGTCTGGTCCATGAACTGGGAGAGCTGCGAGGAGCCGAAGAACTCGCGCACCGCCGCCGCCGCGGGCTTCGCGTTGATGAGGTCCTGCGGCATGATCGTGTCGATCTCGACCGACGACATGCGCTCCTTGATCGCCCGCTCCATCCGCAGGAGGCCGATACGATACTGATTCTCCATCAGTTCGCCGACCGAGCGCACGCGCCGGTTGCCGAGATGGTCGATGTCGTCGATTTCGCCGCGGCCGTCGCGCAGGTCGACCAGCGCCTTGACCACCGCGAGAATGTCCTCCTTGCGCAGCGTGCGCTGCGTGTCGGGAGCGTCGAGGTCGAGACGCATGTTCATCTTGACGCGGCCGACCGCCGACAGGTCGTACCGCTCGGGGTCGAAGAACAGCGACTGGAACATCGCTTCCGCGCTTTCGATGGTCGGCGGCTCGCCCGGACGCATCACGCGGTAGATGTCGAAGAGAGCGTCCTCCCGCGAGGCGTTCTTGTCCACCTTGAGCGTGTTGCGGATGTAGGGTCCCACATTGACGTGGTCGATGTCGAGGACGGGCAGCTCGGTGAAGCCGGTCTCGAGCAGCGCCGCGAGCGACTTTTCGGTGATCTCCTCGCCGGCCTCGGCGTAGATCTCGCCAGTCTCCGGATTGTAGAGGTCTTCGGCGATGTATTGCCCGTAGAGGTCGGCGTCGGCGGCGAGCAGGGCCTTCAGGCCCTTGTCGGCGAGCTGACGGGCCGACCGCGCGGTCAGCTTCCGCCCTGCTTCGATCGCGACCTCGCCGGTGTCGGCGTCGATCAGGTCGACCGAGGCCTTCAGACCCTTCATCCGCTCGGGATCGTAGGGCATGCGCCAGCCGTCCTTCATGCGGGTGAAGGTGATCGTTCGATAGAAGGTCTTCAGGATCTCTTCGCCGTCGAGCCCGAGCGCGTAGAGCAGCGAGGTCACGGGAATCTTGCGGCGCCGGTCGATGCGCGCATAGACGATGTCCTTCGCGTCGAACTCGATGTCGAGCCACGAGCCGCGATAGGGAATGATGCGGGCGGCGAACAACAGCTTGCCCGAGGAATGGCTCTTGCCCTTGTCGTGATCGAAGAAGACGCCGGGCGAGCGGTGCATCTGCGAGACGATGACGCGCTCGGTGCCGTTGACGATGAAGGTGCCGTTCGGCGTCATGAGCGGCATGTCGCCCATGTAGACATCCTGCTCCTTGATGTCCTTGACCGACTTCGCCTGCGTTTCCGGATCGACGTCGAACACGATGAGGCGCAGCGTCACCTTGAGCGGGGCGGCGTAGGTCATGCCGCGCTGGCGGCACTCGTCGAGGTCGTACTTCGGGTCCTCATATTCGTATTTGACGAATTCGAGATGCGCGGTGTCGGCGAAATCCTTGATCGGAAACACCGACTTGAACACCGCCTGCAAGCCCTCGTTGGGACGGGCGCCCTTCGGCGCGTCCCTTAGGAGAAATTGGTCGTACGACGCCTTCTGCACCTCGATCAGGTTCGGCATTTCGCCGACTTCCTTGACGTGCCCGAAGACCTTGCGAACTCGCTTGCGGCCGGTGAATGTCTGCGCCATGTCGTTCCTCAATGCTCGAAAGCCCGATCGGCGATCGGCGGGATCGCCCTTGGGCCGTTGGGACGTCGCGACGCCCCCGGGTGTCCTCTACTTTGACGCGCCGGCCCCTCAGCCGCCTGCGCCCCGCGAGAGGGCCAAACAACTCCAACCTCAAAAACGCCGGAACGGCCCCTGGGCGGGATCGCCCGGGACCGTCCCCTTTTTTCCTGGTCGCGAGCCCCGCGGGACCCGCCCGCTCGTCACTTGAGCTCGACCTTCGCGCCGACCTTCTCCAGGGCGGCCTTGATCTTCTCGGCCTCTTCCTTGGAGACGCCTTCCTTGACGGGCTTCGGCGCGCCTTCGACGAGGTCCTTGGCCTCCTTCAGGCCGAGCGAGGTGATCGCGCGGACTTCCTTGATGACCTCGATCTTCTTTTCGCCGATGGCGGAGAGAACGACGGTGAACTCGGTCTTCTCCTCGACCGGCGCCGCGGCGCCGGCGCCGGCGGCGGGAGCGGCGGCGACCGCAACCGCGGCGGCGGCCGAGACGCCCCATTTGGCTTCGAGGAGTTTGGCGAGCTCAGCGGCTTCGAGAACCGTCAGGGAGGAGAGTTCGTCGACGATCTTTTCCAGATTGGCCATTTTTGAGAGTTCCTTATATGGGTTCGATTCGAGGAAATGGAAGAGCCTGGCTCAGGCTGCGTCTTTGGCGGCATAGGCCCCGACCACGCGCGCGAGCTTGGCGGCTGGCGCGCTGGAGAGCTGGGCGAGCTTGGTCGCCGGGGCGGTGATGAGCCCCACGAGTTTCGCGCGCAGCTCGTCGAGGGACGGCAAGGTCGCGAGCGCCTTGACCCCGTCGACGTTGAGGGCGGTCTTGCCCATGGCGCCGCCCACAAGCACGAACTTGTCGTGATCCTTGGCGAAAGCCACGGCTGCCTTGGCCGCCGCCACCGGATCGGCCGAATGGGCGATCAGGGTCGGGCCCTTGAGCAAGGGGCCGATCGAGGCGACGTCCGTGCCTTTGAGAGCAATCTGGGCGAGGCGGTTCTTGGCGACCTGGACGCTCGCGCCGGCGGCCTTCATCTGCTTGCGCAGACGCTGCATCTGGGCGACCGTCAAGCCGGAATAATGCGCCACGACCACGACCGACGTCTTCGAGAAGACGTCGTTCAGGGCCGCGACGGCTTCTTTCTTTTCCGCTCTATCCACGGGTGCTGTCTCCGGTCGGCGGGCTCCCATGAGCCCGCCTGTTGCACATGCCGCGCCGCGCGAATCAGATAGACTCGAGCGCCGCGACGACTTGCGCCTGTCCCCGGAGTTGGGCGAACCCAGCGCCGGACAGAAGGTTCGAACCGCATTTCCGTGGGGGGAACGCCCCCACGGGTTTGAAACCCGGTCTTCCCCGTCTATGCTGGCCCCGCCCTTCGTCTGGGCTTTCGGAATTAAGCGTTCGGCCAAAGCCTCGCGCGCCGGCAGTCTCGGACAGGACACGGCCGGAGCGGACGCAAGGATCTCCCTCCGTCCTCCGGCCCATCCGCCGCTCCTCTCCGAGCCCGCCTCAATGAGGTGAAGCCCGAACAGGGCGGTAGTCATGTTTGATCATTCGGGGTCGCATCGCGCCGCCAACCCCGGCGGGGCTAGATAGCGGGTTTGGCCGAGGGGTGCAAGAGGGTTGTCAAGACTTTTTGCGCGGCGCCACGGACGATCAACACGAATCGTATACACGAGTTACCTTAGTTTGATAAGGTCGCGGGGGCAAGGGCGGCGCCCTTGCTCGCCCGATGACGGCTGGCGAAAAATGACAGACCTCGAAGATGTCGCCCAGATGCTGCGCCGGAATTGGAATGGCATAGGCGGGGTTTCGGACATGGGGCGAGAGGTCTACCGTTGACCCCGACGGCTCATTCCCGCCTTCGCCGCCGGCGTGAACGGCGCCGCATCGGATTGCCCGGGCAGCGGAGATGGTCCAGATTTCTTGAATCGGCGCCGGCGTCCATGCGTCGTCGCCCGCTGGGCAACCCCGAAGATTCAGGAGTCCCGATGGTTTCGCTCTTGTCCGCCCTTGCCGCTGCGCTGCTCTTCCTGGCCATTTCTCCGCCAGCCGGCGCAAGCAGCCCGGCGTTCGCGCCGAAGGTTCTCGTGATCACGATGTTCGGCGGCGAGGCGAAGCCTTGGCTCGACAGCGAGCCGCTCGTCCATAAGCTCCCCCTGCCTGGTCTCTCCAAGGCCTATCCGGACGTCGCTTGCACGGACGGCGGCCTTTGCGTGATGACAACGGACATGGGCTACGCCAATGCCGCGAGCTCCATCGCGGCGCTCGTTTTCGGCGGGCGGCTCGACCTGACCAAGACCTATTTTCTCGTTTCAGGCATCGCCGGCGCCGACCCGGCTATGGGCACGCTCGGCTCCGCGCATTGGGCGCGCTTCGCCGTCGACGGGGGCTTACAGAGCGAGATCGACGCGCGCGAGACGCCGGCCGACTGGAGCGCTGGTTATCTTGCGATCGGCGCCCCGGCGCCGGGTAAGAAAGCCGAGTTGCGCTACGGCGACGAAGTCTATCGCCTCAACGAGGACCTGCTGCAGGCGGCCTTCCGTCTGACCAAGAACGTCGAGCTCGCCGACAGCGTTGGGGCCAAGGCTTATCGAGCCAAGTACGCCGAAGCCGCCGCCACCACGCCGCCGACGGTTTCGATCTGTGACACGATCTCATCCGACACTTGGTGGCACGGCGCGCGCCTCGGCGCAGCGATGGAGGCCTACGCCAAGCTCGTCACGAACGGGGAGGCCAACCCCTGCACGACGCAGCAGGAGGACAATGCGACATTGACGGCGCTGAAGCGCGGCGCGGACGTGAACCTGCTCGACTTCAACCGCGTCGCGGTATTGCGCACGACCTCGAATTTCGACCGCGAGGCGCCCGGCCAGAGCGCAGCCGAGTCGCTGAGAGCCCGCTCCGGCGGCTATTTCCCCTCCGTGACCAACGCCTACCGCGTCGGCGCCAAGCTTGCGCATGCGATTGTCGCGGATTGGGGCACGTGGAGCGCGGGACCGCCGAAGTGAAGGACGGCCGACGACCGTTAGTCAACTCCACAGCTGGAGGCGTTTGAGGTCAGCCCACAATCACATGCGGCACGAAGCGGGACCGGTTCGTGGTTATGGGGGAAGCGTCCTCGCGCAGGCCCATGCCCGCCGGCTCGTCGCCGACGATCCAACAGCCAACGACGGGATATCTTCCGTCGAATTGCGGCAGGAGCGACAATTCCTGGCGCACGAAGCCTTCGGTCCCGTATCCACCCACGACCCCCGCGTGGGAGAAGCCGGGGCGACGAGTTCGATATTCGCGCCTTCGCGCGAATACAGCGGCTTGCGCGCGTAGCGGCGGAGCCGCGAGGCGTCGGCCTCGTCCTCGAAATAGCAGGCGAGCAGGTTCGGGTGTTCGGGCGCCATCTCCCACAGCAGCGCGAGCATGCCCTTGTTGGAGAGGATCATCTTCCATGGCGGCTCGACGAAGCGCGTCGTCGAGATGGCGGGCGAATTTCCGAAGGGATCGGCGAACATCCACTCCCAGGCATAGAGCTTGAACAAATGTCGGACCGCCCGGCCCCCACGGTCGACAAAGGTCGAGCCGCCCAGGCCGATGTCGCCCATGTCCAGAGCCTGTGTCGCCAGCCCCGCCTGTCGCGCACAGTCCTCGAGATAGGCCAGCGTGCCGCGATCCTCGACGCTGCGCATCATGCAGGCCAGATGCAAGAAATCGTCGCCCGGGACGACGCGCCGCCAGCGCGCGATCAGCCGTTCATGCAGCGAGTTGAACTGGTCGACGTCGTCAGGCAGGTCGCCGCGCGCGATCAATTGTTCGAGCCATCGCCACTGCACGACCGCCGCCTCGAAGGGGCTTGTCGGCGTGTCCGCGTTGTATTCGAGCAGTTTTGGCGGACCGCCGCCCCCGTAGGCGAAATCGAAGCGTCCATAAAGCGAAGGATCACCGCGTCGCCAGCTTTCGGCGATCGGCCGCCAGGCGTGCCGGGGGATGCGCAATCGCGCCAACAGCGCCTCGCTTTCGACGACGCGCCCGACAAGCTCGAGACACAAGGCATGTAGATCCGCCGCGGCCTTCTCGAGATGGCCCTCGACTTCGCTTCGGGTGAAGACGTAACGGACGCTTTCGTCCCAGTAAGGTTCGCCGTCGTCGTCGAACGGGAATTCGAACCCGATGCTCAACGCTTCGGCGGCGAAGTCGGGGCGCGGGGGCGACGCTTCCCGTTTCATCCGCCGCTGTAGCCGTCATTCACGCCCGCGCCTCCGAACCCTCCGTATTGGACGCCGTAGCCGCCGAAACCGCCCCAGCCTCCATGACCGCCTCCGGGATAGCCTCCATAGCCCCCGGGATAGCCTCCATAACCGGGATAGCAGTACGAATATTGCGGGTCGCACGGGAAGCTCTGCCCCTCGGCCAAGGCATAACTCCCGAAAACCAACAGACCGGCGACGCCGACGACCACCATGTTGGAACGCAACCGCCGCCGGTCGAGCGGCTCCCGCCCGCCTGGCAGGCATCGCGGCGCGTAAGACACGGGCGTCGGCGGAGAAAGCGGCGGCCGAAGATCGGATTGTCGCTCCACTGGCATGCTCATGCAAGCGGCGCTGACGAGACCCGTCGCGATCGAACCGCCCAGCAGCGGATCGCAGTCGCCGCCTTTTGGGTTGATCCATTCGGACGGGTGACCCAGGCGGATCGTCTTCTGGTTGTGAGTGTCCGGTGGGAAGAGTTCGACAGTTTTCATTGGGTCTCCTCCTCAGTCTGGCTTACCCGATCCTCTCCTGCTCCTTCGCCTCGAGCCGCGACGGCCCGCATCAACGTTGCCGAGCCCCGACAAGACCCAAACGCGCTCGTCCGCTCAACCGTCTCAGGAAAGCCCCGAGGACGGGTCCGGCCCATCCTTCGCGCGGATGAAAGTTTCCGGTGTGCCGTCCTCGGGGTTGACGAAGATGACGTCGCCCGGGTCGCGTCTCGGCGTGTCGACGGAGAGGAAGACGACCGGCGCATCTGTGATGCTCGGGAGCGCATGGACCGTACCGCGGCGGAAGAACAGCAAGTCTCCAGGAGCGAATTCGCCACCGTTCTCGGGACGCTCCATCCAGAACTCGCCGCGGCCCGACAGCACGTAGAGATACTCATCGCAAGTCGCGTGGTAGTGCGGCGGCGTCTCGCGATAAACGCGAAAGACGCGGGCGCTCGCGCCTGCCTCATTGGTCAGGTAAGTGTCCAAGAGAAGGGTATCTGCGGTGTCGGGGAAGGAGCGCGCGATCTCGTGGATGTTGAACCGGGCCGAGCGGCGACTGTCGTCTTGAGGATACATCGAGATGGCCTTCGGAATCGTGAACGCTCGCGTACTTGTCAGGCCGGCAAGAGCTTGGCGACTGCCGCCGTGCTCTTATAATTGCAGCCTCTCAGCTCACGGAACTATTGAACGTAGGTTTGGCGCCACCGATACATTGGTGTCGTAGCGAAGCTCGGATGGTGTGACCCAATGAGGGTTCCCGAATTGGCGCGTCCTCGACTCGGGCTGCCTCGTCGGATTGGCGGGTGCATAGGTCCGCGCCGGATCGGACCGCGAGCTCCGCGGGCTTTCTCCGTCTTGACGTGACTGGCGGATGACGGTGCTGGCAGGCGAGGAAGGCGGCGGCCCTCTCCTCTGCGCCTTCCTGAGACGGTGTTCGGGAGCCTCAATCATGGTGACCAGACGGAATCGCATGGAGGACAACATTGATCTCCGCTGAGCGCATATCGCGGAGAGGCGTCTCTCGATCCTGCTGGGCGTTTTATCGACGACCGACCTGGCGCGCGGACAAACCTCGCAACTCCAAACCCTGAGCCTCGACGACGCCCGTACCTTTCCGGAGGCCCGTCAGCCTGCGCCCATCGCCGACAGACCCAGATGCTGCTCCATCCGGCGCACGCGCGCCTCGAGGTCGCTGATCAGCACGCCATGGCCGAGAACGGCGGAATGATATTCGACCACCGCCCGGCGCAGCCCGGCGATCTGCTCGCCTGTTTCTTTGCCAAAGGTTAGGAAATCGGCCGCAACGTCAGCGCGCAACGAATTGATCTCCGATCGCAACTCGTTCATCTCCGATCGCAACTCGCTCTTCGCGCCGTCGACCTTGACGTCGATTTTCTCGTCCATCCGCGCGATATCGGCGCGAATGTTGCGCAACAGTTCGAGCATGAGGTTCTCTGGTTCCTTGCTCACCCCGATCTCCGCATTTGCCCATATGAAAATGCGCTATTCCTGTTCGGCTGTCGAGCCACCCGTCGTCGAACGACTCGTCTTCGCATTGCGACAGGCGCGCCCCCCCGCGCCTGCCACACGAACTCGTCATCGCCGGGACAAGCCCGGCAATGACGGGGACGGAGAGCCGCCGGGAAAACAGACCCGGTTACTCGGACCAGGGCCAGCCGAAATGGCGGTGCAGCCGTTGTTCGGCGATGTCGTCCACCATGGCCAGCGGGTCCCAGGCCGGGGCTGAACGCACCTGTTCGCGCGTCACGTTCACGTCGACGCGCCGGCCGCGCCAATCGATGTCCGTCACCGCATGGGGGGCGAGCTGGACAAGCTTGCCCGGCAGCCAGTGCCCCGTGTCGACGACCAGATAGCGGACGAGCCCGCGGACGTCGTCGATCAGCACATTATCGACCGAACCGATGTCGCCGTCCGAGGCGTGGACGGCATAGCCCTTGACGGCGGCGGCGCTGCCCAAGTGCGGGTCGCCGGGAGGACCCTCCGGGTCCGTAGCTCGGCCCTCCGCGACTTCGGCCGGGACCGGCCGCCCGGAAGGCGGCGCGACAATCCCATCGGCGCCGGAAAGACCCGCGCCCCAAAACGGATCCCATCCGTAGTAGTCGTAAAGGCGCTGCTGCATCTGTTCCGTCACCGGCCCGTCTTCGCGCGCCTCCGGACTGGCCTCGATCTGCCCCTTGGCCAGATGGACCGACACCGCCATCGTCTCGCCGAAGCTCAGCATCGGGATCGCGGGCTTCGGCGGCAGCTCAAGCGGATCGATCACCGACGGGTGGATCAGCACCTTGCGGCCCGGCAGCCAATGACCCGTATCGACGACCATCCAACGGACCTTCCAGTTCCGGTCGTCGAACAGGAAATCCTTGACGTGGCCGATGCGGCCGTCGGTGGCGGCGACGGGGCATCCGATCAGACCGCTTGCGGCAAACAGCATAGCGCGCTCCCCTCTTGGTCTTTTCGGACCGGCGGCCCGATCGACAAGCTCACCCTCAAAAGCCGGCGGCGACGACAGTTTAGACCAGGGTTCGACTTGAAGGAAACCGGCTCTCCGCCCCTGACGGCGCCGCAATTCCGGAATTCCCTGCTCGGCGGATTAGAGCGGTATCCGAGCGAAGTGAATCGCTGAGGGATTCCCGAATCACTTGAGTTCTGATTCATGATCTTCGCCGCGCGAAGGAGGCGGCGGGGATGGCGCTTTCCGACGATCTTCGCCAA
>Ga0074044_10004174_pt1 | contig 12041 bp, 6 predicted proteins | sample BogForMeECP23OM1_FD_94443 | JGI IMG/M metagenome (GOLD analysis project Ga0074044, IMG submission 94443) | Bog forest soil microbial communities from Calvert Island, British Columbia, Canada - Bog Forest MetaG ECP23OM1 | ecosystem: Environmental > Terrestrial > Soil > Wetlands ...
CATAGAAGGATTCGAACTTGTCGTAGACGTCAAAGGCATCGTGGATCTGGCCCATAAGCTGCTTGACCCAGAACTCTCTTACGTCCTTTGCTTCCGCCAATCCGATCGATTCGTCGTCTTTGTGGTGAGATTCGTTGATCAGCTTCATCGCTTTGCCGCCACCGCCGCTAAGTGCATTGTGTAGGTCGGTAAAGGCCTTGCGATCAAAAGGCTGCACATGCGCGTCGCGCAGCTGCTTCAGTTTATTCTTCAAGCCGTCTAGACTCATTCCGGGAATATCGGACCCTTCGCCCCGCAACATGAGCTTGAGAAGGTCTTCGCAGTAGATGCGGACATCCGCGATATAGTCGCGGGAGCGTGCGTCGTCGTTATTGTCAGACGCTTCCTTCCATACGCGATCAAGACAGCCACCGTTAACGATGGTCGCTACGCCGCAAGCCTTATTCACGCCGGCTATCAACCCCACTTCGCCCGCAAGCTTCTCGTGTTCCACTATGCATTGAAAGAACTGCCGCTCGTGGGTGGTGAGGAGAAGCTGGATTCCTTGTTTCGCGACGCGATCCATATTTGCAAGACGGGCAATCTCCTGGGCCCATTTACGCTTATTCCTCGGATCTAAGGTGTTTTGGGGATCGTCCAGCACCATGAGCGGGAAGGGGTTTGCGCCCAGAAACTCGATAGTCTCCTCGCGCAAGGCCAAGACAAACGCCCACAGGATCGCCCTGAGCCAAGACGTGTTGGCCACAAGCGCTGCGTCGATTTGCATCCCCGGTTCGAATGCTCCAGCAATATTCACCGTCTTCTTGCCCAAGGATGCCTGCTCGTAGACAAGGCGTTCGTGCAGGTGAATGCGCCCCAGAATGTCTCTTATTCGTCCAGACAGAGTGGCAATCGATCTCGCAGTCTCTGCGCCGACAAGAAAGCGCAATTCCTTCAGCGGTTCGAGCGCTTTCGCTATTGCTTCCCTGAGATCCTGTTCCTTGCGAATGACCGCCCAACTTTCGGCAGCGCCGGCTGCCGCAAGCAGAACTTTCGAGAGTTCATCGAGCGGGTCGGCCTTCGCCAGTGCTTGTTCGAGAGTTCGAAGCTCGCCCTCGATGCTGTTTGGGGGATATGCGTCGTCGGCCTGTTTTTGGCCAGCGATAGCGCTCCAGGAATCGCGGAACAGCGCGTGGTGTTTGGACCACCAATTTACTAGTGCGATTAGGCGTTCGATTCCATGAATGTTGCGGCGCAGGGCAACCGCCGAAGACGGTTCGCTCTTTGCGTAGTTAAATTCCGGGAATGAGAACGAAGGCAATATCGCTTTTTGCTGTAAGACAATGGCCTTCAGGCGACCCGCGAGTCCGATCAGGATATCGCTGAATGGAGGTTCCCCACAAAAGCGCTGGAGAACAGCTGAAGCATAGCTTTCCCTCGGGTCCATTGCCGAGAACACTTCCCGGTGCAGCTTTAGTCGCGCTGGCAGATACTGCTCCAGCTCGGCCTCCAAGCCGCGGCACACATCATCAATTTTCCGCTCTGCTTCTTCTGCGTCATTTCGCAATTCTGCCAGCTCCACGGCCAAGGCGCGCTGTTCTTCAGACGAGAGCGCAGAGGCGCAAAGGGGGCACTCGGAGGTGTCGGAGTGCTCGTGTGGCGGGATGAAGAACTGGGCAGCCAAGGCTTTCAAGCGAAACTTTGTGTCGGCCGCCTGGCGCGTGTGCCAAGCAAGCGCTCGATCTAGCTTCGACCGAATGGTCTTGATCTGGGCAGGCAGACCGGCAAAGGGCTGATACTCGATCGCCTCTTTGAGCGCGGCCCAGGCGTCGAAGACGGTAATACCTTTGGCTCCTTGGTTGGCGATCGCACGCGCCGAACTGACCGCATTGCGGACCTGAAGCCTTCCCTCGGACCCTGTGGTGTTGATGTGATTTGCAATTTCAGACTTGAGCGTCGCAAGATGAGTCCCGGCCTCGGCGGACGCGCTGGCCGCTGAACCCTTCAGGCCCTGAACGACGTTCTTATCGTCGAGAGCGCTCTTTTCTGGCAGCGTGAAATTCAGTTCTTTTGCCCTGAGTTGGGCGTTCGCCATGTTCTCGTTGAACTTGGCGCTGAATCCCTCGATGCCGTTGTCTTTGCCATAACGCAGAAACCTCCGCCCGGCATGAGTGAACTGGCTGCATCCTTCTGCAATGTCGGCGAATTGATCGAGGCCGGTGAGCATCTTCACGGCCTCATAGAGAGATTGGCTCTTGTCGCCGAAGCCAACCTTCGCTATGCGAGCAGGCATCAAAAGGCCCGTTTCGATGAGCTCCGTTGCCACTTGGAGCCGGGAGTCGACCTTTGCGTCAGAGGTGGGATCGCCCGTCAACGGGCAGATCATCCTACGATAGGCTGTCGCGAATTCACCATTGGCGTTCTTAAACGTGAGGCGAACCCACACCTCGACAGACTTGATTAAATCTGCGGGGTTCGCGGGATAGGATGCAAAAGAGGGCCATTCGCCGATTTGCTTGCCTTCGCTGTTCGTAACCGGGAATCGTACCCCCAGTTCGTCGATCGGGCCGTCCTGCTCACGAATGCGCTTGCCCGTAAGTGCCCAGAGTATCGCACTTGCAAGCGAGGTCTTGCCTGAGCCGTTCTGGCCTTCCAGACACCAATTTTCGCCATTGATCCACAGGTTGAATTGGTCTCCGCCAAAGAGCGTCAAGCCACCAAACCCGGATGCCTCTATGCGGTCGAGGCGCCAAACGTCGCACCCGGCACTCAGCGCCGGCCCCGTGTCTTCTGAGGCAGGGTCTGAGTTTTCCTCATTCCAAGCTACAATGAGGCCATTGAACAGGTCTTCGTGGCCTTGTGCGACTTTCGCTCGGTCCTGCGCAAGCAGAAATGCGAATAGCCGCCGTTGCCCTGCAAAACCAAGATTGACAGAGCCGCTTTTATGCCCGCCGAAGTTGCTCCAGGCCAGCGTCTTGCCGCTAAGAAGCCGATGCGTTGCCTCCGCGAAGGAAGTAGCCATATCCCCCTTTGCCATTGTGCCGTAATCAATTATGAACCTAAAAAGCTGCGAGAACCCGTTCAGAGTTCCGTGCGCGACCATCTTTGCGTGGGGTTCAATGCGGAAAGGATCGGTCCCGACAAACGCCCTCTTCTCCAAAAATGAGGTAGTTCCCGAATCGTCAAGCCGGAAGTTGGGAACTCCGAATCGGTAATGTTCCGATCCGGCGAGAAATAGCCGGGCGCGAACGCGCCAGCCCGTCGGGTGGGATAAAAAACTCCTGCGCCAGCAGGACACCTTTGAAGGGTGGGACTCGGGCTGGGCGCAGACTTGCGACGGACAGGAACCTTTCCGCTGGCGATCAAGGAATGAAGGTCCAATTGACAAAAGGCGCTCGGACAATTGCCGAGCGCCTGGGTAGATTTACAGTGGCCTACGCTGCGGTTTTGGTTGTGCCTTTCTTGGCGGCTTTGTTTTGCTTCGCGTCACTCTTGGCACGCCTCGCGGTGAATTCCTGCTCCACGGCTTTGCGAACCTTGTCCGCGTCCACGCGATGCCGCTTTGCCGCTGCGATCAGCACGTCCGGGTCGCTGGTTGGCGCCCGATCCGCGGATTCCAGCAAGACAACCTCGACCAGCAGTTTTGAAAGTGCCCCTTCGTCCAACTGCCGCAGCATTCGAGCGATGGCCTGTTGCACTTTCGCCTGCGTGACTTCGCTGGCCGCGCCTTCGATCAACTTGTGCCGCCGCGCCAGCAGTTCCTTCCGCAACGGTTCGAGCTTGTTCAAAAGAGCAATCGCAATTAGCGCAAGGTCGGCGCGGTCAAGTGGTGCGCCGATGCGCTTGAGAACCTCGGCCAGTGTGCGGTGCCGCACCGTGGCTTCGAGCTTCTGCCGCTCCAACTCCTTGCGGCGTTGGGTGCGCTCCTTGGCTACTTGCTCCGGGTTGGGAGCACGGCGGTCGGCAAAGTGTACCGGGCAGTTCGGCTCGGCACAGACTTTCACCTTGCGTCCGCGCTCGGTGCCGTCTACTACGATGGCCTCGCTCATCTGCTTGCATGGTTTCTGATAGGGCGAGAGCGGATTATTGGATTTCGCAGACTTGGCCGAGAGGTTCAAGGCAACGTATTGGTTTCGCCCAAGCACTGCGCCGTTTCCGGGCGCTTTCCATTCGTTCGTGATCTGCACCAACGTGGGTTTCTCGGCGATCTGACGCTCGACATTTCTGGTGAGCTTGTTGTTGTAACAATCTTTATCGAGGCAACTGTCTTGCAAGGCTGCATCGAAAAGTAAGGTGTTATAGCCGGTGCGCTTTGGGCAGTTCGCGCAGCTTCCCGCTTCCGGCACAAGCTGCTCGTCGTCCTTGTCGAACGGTACGGCGTCGAGCGAAAGTAGGATGTTCTGCTCGATCCATAACGCCAAGTCGCGGACGGGCCGCAGAATGCGTGTTTCTTGGCCGCCGTTCCAAACGGTGTGAAACGCAGCATCAAACGCCCGCTGTTGTTCCGGCTGTGGCAGCTTGGCGATTTCGAGCGCGTGGCCGACACCGATTTCGTCCGCCAGAAATGCCTCTGCGATGGAAGGAGTCAATTCAACCAAGCGAAGGCGCGTAGCCACGAATGCCGGATTCTTCCCGGCCCTCGCTGCAAGGCTGTTGATGTCGTATTGAAGGCCGTCCGTGTGCAAAAGACCGTAAAACGCGAATGCCTCCTCCAACGGATGCGGATTTTCCCTCTGAATGTTTTCAACCAACTGCGCTTCGACGCTAGCGGCGTCCGAGAGTTCGACGACGCGAACGGGAACCTCTTCCAAGGCGGCGAGATTGGCAGCGCGTAGCCGCCGCGCTCCGGCAATGACCTCGTACTTGTCTTCTTCAAGGGCGCGGACAAGCAAGGGCTGTAATACTCCCTGCGCCTTGAAGCTGGCGGCTAGCTCTTCGAGACTTTTTGTGTCAAAGCGCTTGCGAGGGTTGCTGGTGGACTCCACCAGCGCGGTGACCGGAACATTGCGATATTCGTTGCTGACTTGAACTGCGGTTGCCATAATCATTTTCTCCTATTTGTCTGAGTTGTGGTGAAAGTTATGCGGACAGACACACCTCGCCTGTCCGCGCCGATTTGCGTGTGCGGGGTTCAGGCGGCTGCTTGCGCTGCCTCGGCGATATCTGCCGGTGCGGGCGAGTAACTCGCTTCGTGGTTGTCGGGTGCCGCCTCGGTCGCGGACTGCGGTTCCTCTGCGTCCGGCGGAATAGGTTCTTCCATCTTGAGTGCCGCCAGAATCACGGCTGAGGTTTGCTGCACAACCTCAAGACTCTCCATCAACAACTCGGCGTTGCCGTGGTAGAGCTGAATGTAAGAAGCACTGGAATTCGGATTCAGGCCGATGGCCTTCGAGACCACAAAAGCCACGGCTTCGGCTTCGGTCTCCCTGACAACTTTGGTAGTCGCAGTCCGCCGCTCGGATTTGTGAATCCGCTCGTGTGCGACTTCATGAACGAGGGCAGCGAATTCTTCCGCCTTGGTCTGTCCAGGCAGTAGTGCGATTCTGCCGCCGTAGGATACTCCCATCGCGGGGGCAATGCTCTCGTTGTACTCAAGCGCGATGCCTAGCGCCTGAACAAACTCCCGCAAGCGATCCAGATACACCCCGGCTTCTCCGGTAACCTCGCCGATGGAGGGCAACGGTGCGCCTTCCGTTTGGATTTCATCCCAAACATGCACGCGGCGGAAGCCAAGCAGCGTGGACTTGTTTGCTTCGTCTTCTGGTGCGGTGTCTGTGTTCTGCTTCTTGCGGCGCTTGCCGATCATCGGGGCAAGAATGGCGATCCCTTTTTCACCGCGCTTCACGCGGCGGCCTAGCTGGTTCCATGTGAACATCCCGGCGACGTGGGTGGCTGACGGCTTTTGTCTCGCTATGAGCAAAACATTACCGAAGGAATATTGATGGAAGTGCGCCATCGCGTCGAGAAAGGCGGTCAGCGTCTCACCATGTCCGGCTTCGAGCTGCTCGATGAGAAACTGGACGTTCTCGCGGATGAGTTGCTGTGCGGTGGCTGGCTTCCGGTTATTAGTGCCGGAAGCTGCATTGACGGCGGCTGAGCCGTTGCTGCTGTTGGTGTTGTTGTTGCTGTGATATTCCATTGTTTTTTCCTTTGTCTGCCCTGTGGGGCGTTTTTTTCTTACACACTGGAGCGAAGCGAAGGAAAAAACGGACCACAGGGAGACAAAGAGGAACGACGGAGGGCGAGGGGGAAGGACCGAGAGGCGGGCGCGGTAAGTGACAAAGCGGCTTTATCGTTTGGCGCGCAGCCGTGCTGTCCCGAAGGGCCGTCCCGGAGCGAAGCGGAGTGGGCACACTCGCCCGTGGGAGTGGAGAAAAGGCGCGCGGCCAAGCGCATCCGAGCGGTTGCTTTTGCCGTGCGGAGTCAGGCAAGTGAGACGGCAGGGAACAGGTCAGAGGCTACGGTACATAGCTTCGTTTCGTTTTACTTCGGGCTTGAAGTCTACTGAAGTCGTGTTACCTTGACCCGGTTTTTCCGTTCCATTGGTCCTCAACATCGTGACAAGCTCGGCAAACCGCTTTTGGTCAACTTTCGTAGGGCTACGTGTGTACGTAACCTGTGCAGGAGCACTCTTCCGCGCAACGCGACGCCGGGGCCGGGAACCCATCCCCAGCGGCCCGGCTATTGAGGAGCTCGACGATTTCGGCACGAATGTTGGTGCAGTTCTTTGGGATGGCTGTCATTTTCGTCATCGCGATTCCTCCGTCATAAATTGTTGGCACGGTCAGAGTCCTATTCCTATTCCCTGAGCGAGGGATGGTGCTTGACTGATTTCTAAGGCGGTGGTCTTTGAGACATCGGCTCCGAGATGGGGGGCGAGTTTTGTCATGTCGTCGGTGAAGAGCGTGGCCTGGTGGCTGGCGCGGGAGAGAGAGACGTAGGCGAAACGGTTGTTCAGCAGGTCGGGGTGGACGCTGGTATCGGCGTGGACGAGGACGCGGTCGGCGGTGAGTCCCTGGGAGCTGTGGCTGGTGACGGCGTAGCCATGGTCGAAATGACGATGTTCGCTTGGGTTGAATTCGATCTCGCGATTGTTTTCGAGGCGGGCGGAGAGGCGTCCATCGGGATGGACAGCGTCGATGACAGCTAACTCGCGATTGGCGACGCCAAGAGACTTCTCCGGCGCGGTGAACTGGATGCGGTCGCCTACGGAGAACTCGCGGTCGATCTCCCGGTAGACGCTGACGCCGGTTAGGCGGCGGGGATCGTAGGTGGCGCGTTCTCCGTTCGCCTTTTCGACCGTGAGTTGGTTTGCGGCTGGGTTGATCGCTGCAACCGGTGCGTAGGTGCCAGCTTGGATTCCGAGGGCTTTGCTGCCGCGTGTGTAGCGGACTACGTCGCCGATTTCGTAGTGGCTGGCCCAGGAACGTTCAGCTCCGGTCATGTCCTGACGCTGAATGAGGACACGGAAAGTATGATCTTCCGGGGCAAGGGCGCCAGTGGCCTTCAACTCCTGGCGGACGGCGGCGTTCAGTTCGCGGCGAGAGGCATTGTCAGGGGAGACGATGAGAGTGTTCGCGGGCGATTCGACGTAGCTCTTGGCGATGGCGCGGACGCGGTCTTCTGGGTCGGGAATTTCCCGCACGCGGCCCTGCTGTTGGAGCGCGGCGAGCGCGGCGGAGACTTGGCCCGTCGCCAGCAGTTCGACGGCAGATTTCAGAGCCGGGTCGTTTTGGCGAACGATCTCGTCGAGTTTGGCCGTGCGCATTCCGGCTTCCTGCAGTTGCTCGAAAGGGCGACCGGCTTCGACGGCCTGATGCTGGCGAGTATCGCCGATCAGTAATACACGATCTTGAGTGCCAAGCCGTTGGAAAAAGTCACGCATCTGGTTGGTGCTGGCGAGGCTTGATTCGTCAATGAAGAAGAGCCGTTTCTGTTCTGGATTGAGTTCTGCGTTTTGTCCACGCGCAAGAAAGCCCTGCAATGTTCCGGCATGAACTCCGGCCTGCTCCAGTTGTTTCGCGGCACGGGAAGTTGGGGCGAAGCCCTCGACCTGATAGTCCTGTGATTCCGCGGCGCTGCGGATGACGGTGAGCGTGGTGGTCTTGCCCGCGCCGGCGAAACCTTGGATTCCTTGGATGCGATCCGGCGAGGTGAGCACATCCTCGACTACGCTCTTTTGTGCCCGATTGAGATGCGGGTGCTGGTCGGCAACTTCGATGGCCTTGGAACGCGAAAGGATTGGCTCGACGTGATTTTGTCCCTCGCGCATCCGGCGGAGAATCTCATGTTCGGCTGCGATGGTTTTGGCGGTGGTGAACTGACGGCCGGGAACGCCCTGCTGCCGCTCGACGATCTGAAATTCCCCGGATGCCAAACGGGCGTCAAGATGGGCACGGACCTGGGTATGTGTGACCTCACCCATGCCGCGCCGCAACCCGTCGCGGATCAGGGCGCGTTCGTCTACAACCGCCTCGCGCTCGAAGTTCTTATCGCGGGAAAAAGTGAGAGATTCTCGGACACGGTCAACCGAGTTCACGGGCTTCTCTTGATGCTGAAACCTCTCATGGGCTGCCCGGACAACGGCCTCGGCTTGGTGTCCAAAGTCTGCCGCTAGCTTTCGGTGCGCAGCCATTACCTCGGCTGGCGAATGGATTTCTTTACGGTCGCGGGTCGAGTGCGCGGCGATTTCGGCGGCCTCTTTCCCAGAGCGGCCCGTGCGTTCGAGGTAATCACGAATCTGTTGGCTGCGGGGACTGGATGCGTCGAGGTATTCCTGTGTGTATCCCTTGATCTCGGGCGTACCGCTTCGCCCGGTCGTAATTTCGTAACCGAGTTGGCGTAATTTATATGTCAACTCGGACTGATAGATGGCCGTGGCGAACTGCTGCGAGGCGAAAAGACTCTGCGGCTGAATAGCACGCGGCTGGCCGTTGTCGCGCTCGGTTACGTTGAAAACGACCGCATGTGTGTGCAGTTGCGGAGCAACGTAACCATCGACGGGGCGTGCTGTATCGTGTTCAAACCTGGCGGCGATAAACTTGCCTGTGGTCTCGGACGGATGGTTACCGCCGATGCGGGCTTGCGTGTAGCGTTCGAGCTGGTCGAGGGCAACGCGGACGCTTTCGCGGTGCGCTTCGCGCACACGCTCATCGCCGCCGACAAGCGCAGTAAGCGAGACAGACTTGGGCGCGGAAAAGGTCGCGTCCCACCCTGCGCGGTGTTCCATGGTTTTGATGGTCTTGCCGTCGGCGTCCTGATATTCATACGACGCTCGTTGCCGAACAAGCTGCTCGCCGGTCTGTGGATGCTGACCCTGGCTGAGTTTCGCGAAGTCCTCGGCGGAGACGGCTCCGGCAAGGCCGAACTGCGCAGCCAAGCGGCCTTGCCATTCGCCTGCAATGACGCCGCGCTGCGACCAATAGTTCTGCTCCTTGGCGGTGAATTCCTTCTGGTGATAGGTCTGTGCCTGGCCTGCGGAAAGTGGCTTAGATATCGTCAGCATGACGGTCTACTCCATCTGGTTTTCGGGAGGCTGAACTGCAAATTCGGGAGTTAGAAGATTGCCTTGTATCTCCTCTGGTTCTACGGGGAGCGGCGTGCTTGGCACGATCAGATCGTCCATTTTCCGCTCGGCAAAACCGGGACCCTTCTCTTCGAGCGCGACGAAGGGAAACGAGAACCGCGCGACATGGTTGCCGTACTTGAGAAAGCCGCGCAGGTCGTCGAGGCCGGAAACTTCAGACGGCAGAACGAGCGGCTCTGTCTGCCGATCGAGCGCAAAGTTGCGCCCGGTGCGGGAACCGTCGTAGTGGGTCTCACGCAGCCGCTCGATCTCGATTTCGCCGATGGCATCACTGACCCATTTCGCCGCCCGCGGCTCGGTAGTGCGGAGAAAGATCTTTGTGGCCGGCTGCGACAACATGGCTTCGGAGTCTTCACCGTAGCGAGCTTCCATTTGACTGCGCCCCTGAAAACCAAGGATGACCGGGTTCTGCGATTTCCTGTTCTCGGTGATGGCGGTATGAAGCTGCGGTAGTCGTTGCAAGCTAGCCAACTCGTCGATGACAAACCAGACCGGTTTCTGATCGGGCATCGGCTCGTTCAAGAGGCGCAGAACGAGTGTGTCAATCCACAGACTAATCAGCGGGCGCAGAGCTTCGCGCATGGTTGGACGCGACGTTATGAAGATCCAACCACGCCGCGTCTCGGCCCACTTAGTTGCCGTCCAGACAGAGGTTGTTTCGTCCTGCTTGGGTAGCAGGCGGAAGCTGTCGGCACTCATGTTGAGGGAGCCGAGAACGCCGGTCCGCTGTTGCGGGGCCTTCGGGTCGATGAGCATCCAATACTCGGTTCCCTTGACGCGGCGGTCGATCTCGGTGGGATCGGACATCCACTGTACGAGTTCATCCGGCGTCGGCAGATACGTGAGAAGATGTGCGAAGATTTTCTGCGGAGCTTCGACAAAGAAGCGGTTCGTCACGCCTTCGGGCTGGTACAGTGACACGGCCAGGGCTTTGGCCTCGGCCTTGCGCCGGAGTTCCTTCGACGGATTCCAATAGGGCATTCGGGCATCGAGGGGATTGAGCACGATGTCACCGCGGCGCTCGTCGTAAAACTGCTTCACGAACTCGCAAGCGGGATCGTAGACGATGGCGCTGTCGCCGCGAGCGTCCACCTGATAAAGCATCTGGCGGATGATGCTCGACTTGCCTGATCCGGTGTCGCCGACAATGAGAAAGTGTTTATTCTCGGCATCGCGCGGAATCCGCAACGGGCGCTTGGAATCGTTGGTCGCAATGCCGATACCGTCCCCGGCCACAGCCTTCGTAAACTGGCGTGGACTGACAATAATTGGCCCTTTTAGCCGTCTTCCGTACCGCAGTTCCTTACGCCGCTGGATGTCCTTGCGAACGGAAAACGGCAGTTGCAAGACGAACGCTGCGAGCCCAAAAATGAGTTGCGTGTTGAAGAGCTGGTCGAGGGGAACGTCGGCATAGATCCAGTGCTCGATCCATGAGTGAAGAGCTTTGTTCGAGTAACTGCGCGGCTGTTCGCGGAACAGCGAGCGGATACCCTGCTGCCGCGCTTGCGCGGAAAGTGCTAGCGGCAATGGCTCGCCCGTAGGTTGTGGTGTCGCCCCTGGCTCCACATCGGCGGCTAGCGCGGGTCGTGCCCGCGACTTGCCGTCGGAAACATAGAGTAGCTGGTAGGTGCTGGCATGACGCGTGAGACTTGGCATCTCGCTTCGGAGATAGTACGGCAGGTAGTAGCGTTCGAGCAGTGAAAGGCCGTACTGGAAATGGACATAGACAAAAAATCCGGTCGCGGCGAGCACGAGGAAAAGCGCGCTGAGTGTGTAGAGATAGGTGCGTGGCGGCCAAATGAGCGACTCCTTGCGGCCCCATTGTTGGACGGTAGGCATTGGTTACTTCTCCCTGTTCTGGCTACGCTTGGCGAGGAGTTCCTGCGCCTTCGCGGCCTTGGTGGTTTGGACTTGCCGAAACAGAATGGCGAGCTGTTCTGGGACGATCTTGTCGCCGCGCAGCAGCGGTTCAAGCGTGTTCATCAGTAGCATTTGAATGCCGACGAGTTCGGTGAAGATGTGCATTTCCATCTGCGGCTGACTGGATACTTCAAGGCTACGCAAGAGGACATCGCGTACCCAGTCGGCGAGTGTCGTTCCCTTCGACCATGCGAAGTTCTCAAGCACCGCGTACTCGCTCTCCGTGAAACGCGCCGATAGGATGCGGCTCCGGGCAAGTGGCCGCTTGGAGCCGTCGGTTGTGGGTTTGAATAGGATCGGGTTTTCCATCGTTAAAACCTCCTGTTTGTGTCGCGTCAACGAACGTAAACGCTGTATACGGCCAATCGCGTAAGTGCTTCGGTGCGTGTAAGTTGACGTTTGTATACGGGCGTTTACGTTCGTGTACCCTCCGAGGGGTGGAGTGTCGAAGCGTCAACCCGGTGCAAAGCACCGAACCACCGATTGCAGTACCAGTACACATTGGAGGTCACGATGCCGTAAGCACCGAAAAGCCGTTGAGATGTAGCGAATGAAA
>Ga0074044_10004175_pt1 | contig 12041 bp, 10 predicted proteins | sample BogForMeECP23OM1_FD_94443 | JGI IMG/M metagenome (GOLD analysis project Ga0074044, IMG submission 94443) | Bog forest soil microbial communities from Calvert Island, British Columbia, Canada - Bog Forest MetaG ECP23OM1 | ecosystem: Environmental > Terrestrial > Soil > Wetlands ...
AGTAGACGCAACAATGGCAGCAATTAAGAAAGCACTCAAAAAAGGTGATGCTGTTACACTTGTGGGATTTGGAACATTTAATGTTAAGAAAAGAAAAGCCCGTACAGGCAGAAACCCCCAAACAGGTAAGGCCATTAAAATAGCCGCAAAGAAGGTTCCCATATTTAAAGCAGGGAAAGGACTAAAAGACGCGGTTAAATAGACTTCATCGCCATTTCTGGATATGCTCAAAGAGCCGTCTTATACTTCAGCCAGACGGCTCTTTTTTTCTTCTTGTTTTCAAAAGATCGAATCAGTTTTGCTGAAAATAATTGTGGTGAAATCGGCAAGCTCTGAACATGGACGATCACGGAAGTCCATTCGCATAATAAAATTGATGACCAGACCTGTTGGGTCTACAGCTAAAATATCTATGCTGTTTCCAATTGACATAATTACATTGCTATTGTAATATTCCATTGCATTCTTACAATAGCAATGGGAATAAGTAATGGCCATACATAAAAATATAAAGCGACTGCTTCAACGTCCTGACAGATCATTCTTTCTTTTCGGCCCACGGGGAACTGGAAAAAGTACCTGGCTACACCAAGCACTGCCCGATGCTTTCAGCCTTGATCTGCTCGATGCATCATTATATCTAGAGTTATCGCGAGAGCCCCACAGGCTCGAAGCCCTGATTAGCAATCAAAAACAAGGAACTTGGATCATTCTTGACGAAATTCAAAAAGTCCCTCCTCTTCTTGACGAGGTCCATCGTCTTATGGAAAAGCACAAGTGGAACTTTGCTCTTTGCGGATCATCCGCTAGGAAACTCCGCCGGGGCGGTGCCAATCTTCTTGCCGGAAGGGCATTGACACTGGCGATGGAAAGTTTCTCGGCTTTCGAGCTGAAAGACACTTTCAAACTCGAATTTGCCATGGATTGGGGAATGCTTCCTTTCGTTTGGAATGATCCGGTCGCAGCTGCGGATATTTTGGCAGCCTATGTGAACACCTATCTCAAAGAAGAATTGCAGGCTGAAGGCATCATACGTAGTGTTCCACCGTTTTTACGATTTCTTGCCGTCGCCGGCCAGTTGAACAGTCAGGTCGTTAATGCTCAAAACATTGCCCGCGATGCCGCAGTCGCACGCAGTACGGTTGATACTTACTTCTCCGTTTTGCAAGATACGCTCATTGGGCACTTTCTTCCAGCCTGGCGGCCTGGTTTCAAGGTCAGAGAAACAGCCCAGCCGAAATTTTTCTGGTTTGATTCTGGGGTAGCCCGCGCAGCAGCCGGTCTTTTGCGTGATCCGGCCGATAGGCTTTGGCAGGGAGCAGCACTGGAGACGTTGATTTATCATGAGCTACGTGTTTATAATGAAATAAGTGGAAAGCATCGGCCTGTATACTATTACCGGACGCCTGCAGGAGTGGAAATCGACTTTGTCGTGGAAACTACGCACAAGCGCCCCGAAAGCAAACAGCGAATTGTAGCGATTGAAATAAAACGATCTGAAAAATGGGACAGGTCATGGGAAAAGCCGATGAGAAGCCTCACTATAAACAATGGCGTAACGGTTGAGCGGATGATTGGTGTCTATTGCGGCACTAGAAGATATCAGTTTGATAATGTCACGGTAATTCCTGTACGTGAATTCATCGGTGAACTCTATAATGGCAAAATCTTCTGATAATGGCTATGTCACAGACATCGTCCAAATTATGTCTTTCCTTGATTATCTTTGTCACCTTGAAAAATGATTTTATTCGATCGGATTTTATACTAACTTTCTTTTGGTAATGTGCAGGAGTGATCAAAGAAAAAATAAAATACGCTGGTTATTTCTTTCACCTAATCCACAGTATGTGGCAGTCATCGAAATTGAGGATTACTATTTGCAATCATGTTTTTTCTATGGGAATGGTTTCTCCATCTTATTTAAGCTGATAGCCCTTCTCCCAGAATAATCTCAAACAGGCATCGACTACAACAGCGTCATAAAGGATTCCCTTATTTTTCTCGATCTCTTCAAGAGCGGCCTCAATACCCAGAGCCGGACGATAGGGCCGATGTGAGGCCATAGTTTCCACCACGTCGGCCACAGCCATAATTCGGGCTTCCATCATAATTTCATCCCCTTTCAGATTTCGTGGATAACCTGAGCCGTTCATCCGTTCATGGTGTTGGTAAATAATTTGTGCCAGCGGCCAGGGAGATTCCACATTCTTCAGCATCTCGTATCCAATACGAGAGTGTTCTTTTATCAGAGAAAATTCATTGTTTGTCAGCTTGGTGGGCTTGGACAATATCTCTGCTGGTATGGATAATTTTCCGATGTCATGGATGGAACCGGCCATGCAGATTCCCTCAATTTTATCTGGAGCTAATCCCATCTCAGTGGCCATGGTGCGGGCGAGATCCGCAGACCGGGACTGGTGACCGGCCGTATAGGTATCTCTGGACTCTACGGCGGATGCCAATACCTGAATAGTCGTGCGAACGGCTTTCTTGAGTCTGTCAAGAGTCTGGTTAAGTTGTTCCTCGGCATTCTTACGAATAGTGATATCTTCTATGAGTCCTTCGGTGTAGATGATTTTCCCCTGTTCATCCTTGACCGTTCGGGCATTTATGACGACCCAGAACTTGCTTCCGTCTTTTTTGTAAAATTCAACCTCAAAATCTTCGACAAAGCCTTTTGCTTCCACGATTTCCATAAATCTTTTCCGGTCATCGGGATGCACATAATGCTGGGTTTCCATGTCTTTTATCTACTCAATTAATTCTTCAGGTGAGTCATATCCGGCCATCCGGGCTAAAGCAGCATTGGCCGTGATAAACCTGCCCTCGATTGTTGACTGGTAAATGCCTTCAATAGCATTTTCAAAGATGTTGCGGTATTTTAATTCGCTATTCTTTAGCGCTTCCTCCGCCTTCTTGCGCTTGGTTATATCAATACCTGTGCCAAGAAGGTAGTCCTTGCCGGCAATGGCAAGTTTGACTCCGGTCAAAATCATGGGAATAGCTTGTCCGCTCTTGGTTATAATACGGGCCTCGGTCGTGGCGTACCCATTCTTCATCACATTTGCTACGCTATTTATGATATTTGATGTATCGGGTTCTACACTGCCGAACCAGTCAAGCACATACATGCCTTTGAGTTCTGCTCTGGAATAGCCTGTTACCCCTTCATTTTGTTTGTTCCATTGAATTAAATGGCCGGTGTCATCATAGAGGTAAAGGATGCCAGGAATGCTGTCGAGAATAGCCGTGTTGAACAACTGTACATTTTTAAGCTCTTCTTCTGCCTTCTTACGTTCGGTAACGTCGCGGGCAATTCCTCTAAACCCTATTGGTTTACCCAATGAATCTTTCCGTAATGATACAGATGCTTCAACGTATCTTTTAGTCCCGTCTTTTTTTATAATCTGCCAATCAAATCCTTCAGTGGGTTCCCCTGTGCTGTAAACCTTATTAAACGTTTGAAAAAGTTCCTTTGAGTGCTCTTTTTCTGTGTACTGACGGTAATTCATGCCCATCAGTTCCTCTTTGGAGTAGCCAAAGTATCGCCATAATGAATCATTGAAAAAGGTAAAGTTACCTGCAAAATCAACCTCAAAATAACCTTCCTGCATTTCTTCAAGAATGGTTCGATATTTTTCTTCGTGTAATCGAAGCGCTTCCTCTGCCCGTTTGTTTTCGGTAATATCCAGAAGTGATGCGATGCGTTGTTTCGTGTCAGAGATTATATCGATGTTTAAAAATATATTTCTTATTTCACCATATCTATCGATGAAACGGAATTCATAGCTTTTAGGAGTGGCGGATGGATCAATTCTATGGAAACGATGCATCGTTTGCATCATTTCCAGATCCTCTTCTGCAACGAACTCTGTCCATTTTTTCTTGTTTTCGATTTCATCTATTGCGTAACCGGCCAGTCCCGCAAATTTCTCATTAGCCAGAGTTATAGTTGCATCTTCTTCGAATATAATGGTTGCGGTACCCGTATTTTCAAAAATAGTTCTGTAAAACTCTTCTTTTTCTCGCAGTTTCTCTTCTGCTTTCAATTCAATTGTTTTATGCATTCTTAGATTTTCTACATACATTGGTTTTATCTCTGTTTTTCTCTCAGATTTTAAAACGACCTTGTTTTATATGATGAGGGTCCCTTTCTCTCCCGATGAAGAGGGAGAGAAAGGGATTTTCCACATCACCCTTTGGCAGGCGTCAAAAAGGGTTAGAAAGTGGTTAATATATTGTGATCCTTATCATCCAACGGTATCACCTTGCGGGGATCGGGCTGAAGGCCGGAGATAGCTTTGCTGCCTTTTTTCCCTGCCATGTTATGCAGCAAATGTCTCGATTGGCCGCCCATATGCAGCTGATTAAATTCTCCTGAGCCGTTAAGTTTGAAGCTGGCCACCATGCTGCGCATTTCCTCGGACTGCGAAGACATCTCTTCGGCGGCGCTGGCCGATTCCTCGGCATTGGCCGCGTTCTGCTGGGTCAGCTGGTTCAATTGCTCCACAGCCTTGTTCACCTCGCTTATTCCCTGTTCCTGCTGATCTGAAGCCGCCGCTATCTCCGCCACTGCCTGGCTGACTTTGTTGGTGCGTTCGGTGATTTCCTGGAAGTTCTTCAAGACCTCGGCGTTGATGTTAACCCCATTTTCCGAGTTCTTAACTGCTTCTTCAATCAAGTTGGCTGTGTTCTTGGCCGCTTCCGCGCTCCGCATAGCCAGGTTCCTTACCTCTTCAGCCACAACCGCAAATCCCTTGCCGGCATCTCCGGCGCGCGCCGCTTCCACTGCGGCATTCAGAGCCAGAAGGTTCGTCTGGAACGCAATTTCGTCTATGGTCTTTACTATCTTGGCTGTAGCAGTAGAGGACGATTTGATCTGGTTGATGGCCGAAGACATCAGGTTCATACTCTCCGCTCCTTTGTCTGCGCTGCCCCGGGCCTGATCCGCCACGCCTTTGGCTTCTTTGGCGTTTATAGCGTTTTGTTTTGTCATGGAGGACATCTCTTGCAAATTACTGGACACTTCCTCCAGAGAACTTGCCTGCTCGCTTGCGCCCTGTGACAGTGATTGCCCGCCGGTACTTACCTGCACGCTGGCCGAGGCCACCTGCTCGGCGCCAATGGCTACCTGCTGAAGGGCTTTATCCAGGTTCTCTACCGCCAGATTTAAGGATTCCTTGATCTTCGCGTGATCGCCCTTGTAGTCTCCCTTGATACGGGCTGTCATATCCTTGTTTGCTACCCGGACCAGGACATCTGAAGCCTCATTGATCGGACCCATCACCGCATCCAGGGTTTTATTGACGCCCTGAACTATTTCCTGATAAGCTCCCTTAAACTCCTGTTCATTTCCACGGATATCCAGCTTGCCTTCCAGGGCCGACCTGGTCAATACATTCATTTCCTTGACCAGATTACCTATATTTACCACCATCATCTTTATGGCCGGTCCGATTTCATCCCTTTCATCCATCATGGGAGTCTCGATATTGATATTACCTTGCGCGATCTGTTGCATGCCGACAACCACGTATCTTTTCAGATCGTCAGCAAACTGATCCATTGTTTTTGCTAAAACACCTATCTCATCCTTCCTCTCCAGATTAAGCCGGTCGGAAAGATGCCCCTTGCCCAGTTCCTGAATCATTATCATTGCCTTGTTCAGGGGTTTTGTTATCGACGCGTTCAGCATCAGACCAATTGTCAGGGCTGTAACAAACGCCAATATAGTCGCAATTAAAAGAACAATGGATGCCGTTGAGGCTGCGCTGATGTTGGACTTGTTGGCGTCCTCAGCATTTTTGCGGTTGATTTCATTAAGTTCATGAACCGCCGTTAGGGTTTTTACCCGGGCCGCTACAACGTAGCTTGCAGCGGACATCAGGTTGGCAGTCTCATCATCCCTGCCATCATCCGCTGCCTTCATTGCTTCCTTATAACCGCGCTGCATTTCCGGCCAGGCGACTTCAAATTCGCCTAAAATTTTCTTTTCCTCAGTTTTCAAATCCCGGCTGCGGTAACCCAGTACAATATCGTTAACCGAGGCAATTTGTTCGTTGATGCTCTGCGCCGTTTTATTCCTGTCTGCAGGAACGGCAACATAACGGTAGAGATCTCCCCGCATTTTTTCCAGATTCGCATTGATCAAGCCCATCTCCTCAATGGCTGCGGTATTCTGGCTGTACATCAAATTGCACCGGGCAACTATTGATCTTATATTGACGTGACCAATCAGAGCTATCGCCGCAAGAAAGGCAACCGATATTAAAATGCTCCCGATAAACTTGGTTCCGACTTTCATATTGTCAAACATTTCCTATCTCCTTTTTATTGTTGCTTTAGTTATTTATTTTAGTTTTTTACTTCTTTGGATTCGGACTTGGTTTCCTCACTTACAACATCAGTAGCCTTTTTCAGATTGATGATGTCGGACGCATTTATCACCTTGTCAATGTCTAACAACATCCGTATCTTGCCGCCTGTTTTGCCTATGCCCAAAAGATATTCCGGGTTAACATCCGCTCCAAAGGACGGAGTATCCTCAATATCGCCGGAAGCTATTGTCACCACCTCTGAAACCTTGTCCACCAGAATCCCCATCATTAAGGTAGAAGTCTTGATGACGATGATGCCGGTCTCGTCGGTAATCGCTGTCTGATTCATACCGAACTTGACATTGAGATCCATGATCGGATGGATCTTCCCCCGAAGGTTGATGACCCCACGGATATACCTGGAAGTCAGCGGCACCGGTGTGATCGGCAGCCGTCCGATAATTTCCTGCACTTTGAGGATCTCCACTCCGTATTCCTCGCTGGCCAGGAAAAAAGTCAGGTATTTACCGGCCCGGAGATCAACCTTGATGGACTGATCTTCATTAACTGCAGTTGCGTTGTACATTCTTTTTCCTCCTATATTGATTACGTTATATTTAGAAATAGACGGATATTCCTTTAATAGTTCATTATGAATTTTTGCGGTTTTATGATGAATCCGGGTTGCTCTGAAAGTTTTTAAAACCGGCGAGGCTCCTCAGTGTCACTGCTAAACCATAATTCAAAATATATTTATGCAACTCCCTCAGCGTTCACATTATTAATAAATAGAAATGCCTGAATTATACGATTATTTTTTCATCTTGCAATCGTTGTGATCGATGAATTATTGAGGATAAATCGTCTAGATAAAATACTGGTTATTTTAGGGATAGGATATGTGAGCGAAGATTGATTTTAGAATTTATTAAGTTCATTTTTTTTCGGATATTATCTCTATGGGTCGCAATAGTATTTACCGATGCGTTGAGCATATCAGCGATTTCTTTTGTATTTTTCCCTTGCCTGATCAGGTCGACAATCTGAATTTCTTGAGGTGTAAGCTTTTTATGTAAAGATCGAATGTCTCTCATAAATGGAGATAAGACATCGCTAAGATTATTTTCCAAAACACTCACATAATTTTTATTACGATCATCCAGATTCCCCATCTTCAGCTTTTTCAAATAAGGAATAACCAGATCATTGATGTTGACCTGCAATTTTTCCTCAAATTCCTTTTGATCTTTATCCCTGCGATTCATTAATACACGCAGTGCTATATTGGCATCTTCAAGATTTTCGGCGAAAAGCTTCATCTCATTCTCCGCCCTCTTTTGCTCCGTGATGTCCCTGAATGCCCATATTCTCCCATAGTTTTTCCCGTCTTTGCCCAAAACAGGAGCCGAATATCTGTCGAGAACTGTGCCATCCGTTAATTCTACCTCGTCACGCGTGGTTTCGTCCGGATGATTGTAAAGGTAGGTGACTTTTTCAACAAACTGCTCCGAATTTACAGTCATATGCATGACATGTTGAACCTGCATCTGATCATCTTTATTGTCAGCGATATGTTGTGGAATTTTCCAAAGGTCAATTGTCCGCTGATTCTGGAGAACTTTTTTCCCTTGGCTATCAACTACCAGGATGCCTTCAATAGAGGAATTCAGCTGGGCCTCAAGGAGAGCTGTTTTTTGACGCAATGCATCCTCCGCAAACTTGCGCTCCGTGATGTTCAATAAAATCCCGTCAAAGACCAATTGATCCTCGTGGTGCGTCGGTATTGACATTCCCTGGAACCAGACCATCATGCCCGACGGTAAGGCAATTCGACCTTCAAAATTCCAGGGAGTTACTGTCTCCACCGCTGTTTTAATGGAGGCCAGAAATCTATCCCTGTCTTCTTCATAGACACGAGAAACAAATGATGAGAAAAAAGTATCTAGATTTGCTGCATCATCGCCTACTATTATTTTCGAAAATTTATCCAATGGTTCACTGATGTAGCTCATACCGTATTCGCCACTTTCTTTTGCATAAAATTGATAAATAACTCCCGGCAAGTTTTGGGTAATACCACGCAAGCGTTCATCGTTCTCTCTCAATACTCTTTCCATCCGCTTGCGTTCTGTAATGTCTCGACACACATGCACAGTGCCAAAGGGGGTCCCATCTTCCTTCCGTAAGACATCTCCATTTATTTCAAACGGGATTTCTCTTCCGTCTTTGGCCAACAAATTGAATTCCGTGGGAGTCAGCCTGCTATTAAGCAGGAGTTTCAGATTCTTTTTCGCAACCTCTTGATCACGGGAGACTACGAATTTGAGCACGTTTTGACCTTCGATTTCTGCCCGTGTATAGCCGTTGATCAGCAGGGTGTTTTCATTCGCAAACATGATATTCCCTTCGAGATCTGTGTGGACAATAATATCCGGAATTGTATTCACCAGTTTTGTGAATAACTCCTCACTCTTTCGCAGCGCATCCTCTGCCCGTCTAAGCTCCGTAATGTCATAGATTAGCGAGAGCATGACTTCTTCTTCATTGATTTTGATGATTTCGCAGGACAAAAGAGTCTCTTTGACCTCGCCGTTTTTCGTACGGAGAAGAACCGGCTCATTGCAAAGGGAACCCTGTGCAATTAATTTCTGCAGAATAGGTTTATGCTCGGAAAAATTACGCCAAATCCCCAGTTCCCGAACCGTATGGCCGATCATTTCTTCCCGGGTGTACCCCAGCAGTTGCAGACCGCTTTTGTTGACATCGATGTAGCGCCCATCAGAAATTGTGCTGATATAGGTCGGGGCAGGGCTCGCATGAAAGACCTTAGAGAATCGCTCTTCGCTTGTTCTTAAAGCCGTTTCGATCCGCTTGCGATCAGTAATGTCCAAAACTAAAGCAATCATATGATCCACGCTGCCATCAGGTTTCCGAACAGACCCCACAGAGAGATTGGTCCAGACAACCTGTCCGTCCTTGCGGATAAAACGCTTATCCATATTATAATGATCAATTTGACCGGATAGAACACGATTAAATTGCTTGAGGTTTTCTGCAAGATCATCGGGATAAGTCATTTCTGACCATGTCATAAGAGTGATTTCGTCCCTCGAATAGCCAATCATTGAACAGATGCGGTCATTAACCGCAATCCATCCGTTCTCAGGGGAGATTATGGCAATGCCGTGCATAGGCAAATTGAAGTAACTGCGGAAGCGGCCCTCACTCTTTTTTAACCCTTCTTTCTCCTCCATCCACTCCGATTCCGATTGTTCCAGTTCTTCAATCCGTTGTTTCAATGAAGCCATTTCTTGAATCAGGACCTGCTTTGTCTTGGATTGATCTTTCATGGGGTTGTCCCCAGCGCGTCTTGATGATCTGTGAGGTTGGGAAGTTAATTAGTGACTGCCATAACCGCCTGATGATATTTAATCATGTCCATATGAATTCATCTATTTGATAATATGCGCTTATTTTTATAATATGTCAATGGAATACAGGCCACAAAATGTAAGTGTCGATATTTTTTGTTGGGTGTTAATTGTGTTTCTTACGTATTGAAATGTTGCATGTTCATGAAGTTTGTCGATTTGTAGATAAAGAAAGAAAAATTGATTTCTGAATCAACAGAATTGTTGACTTCATCTACTTAATTTCAGCAATGAAGGGTTTTCGGAATTGATGATTACTGTTTGAACTCCTGCATGAATAATTTATTCTTTCATTTGCCAACAGACGCGGTTGCGCCCCTTTTCTTTGGCCTGATAAAGAAATTTATCCGCCTTTATAATGAGTTCATTGGGATCATTTGCGTCGACCAATGGAAAACTTGCCAGTCCGATGCTGACAGTCAAATGGATGCGAACGGCTTGATATTCAAAAATAGCGTAATCAACGGCTTTTCGTATCCGTTCCGCAAGAATACGGGCATTCTTAACATCCGTATTCGACAGCATGACAGCAAACTCTTCGCCGCCGAGACGGCCCATTAGATCGGTTTTACGGATTTCGCGGCTGCAGATTTTTGCAAACTCCATCAAAACATAGTCGCCGACGGTGTGGCCATAAGTATCATTTATTTTTTTAAAATAATCTAAGTCCATTATCATCAGTGAAATCTGTTTCTTGTATCATTTCCTCTGCTGAAATTCCCGTTCCATGATGTTTAGGAAATATCGTCGATTGAATACCTGTATCAAAGTATCAATGGTTGCCATTTCTTTCAGTTTCAGATGGCTCATGAAAATGGCAAATCGATCTCGATTGATTATAAAAGAACCAACGCCACCAATCAGATAGGCAATGGCCAAGTTATGCATCCTGAAATATTCCTGCATCGATAAAAGATAGGGGTGATAGATCGAAAACGAAATGAAAAAGACAACCAAAGAAATCAGATAGAATGCCGACACGGTGATCAAAGATACGGGCATAAACATTGAAACAACCACAATGATCTGCAATCCGGAAAAATAACTGGGATCGTTCACAAGGCGTCCACAAATAAATAAAATATCAGCGTAGAACAATATGTTATGATGAGTAAAATTAAGCCATGCTTTTTCAAATATGGAAGATAACTCAGTAACAATACTATGCTGCTAATCGCACATAAGGCGATATGACCATAGCGCAATTCCAAAAAGTCGGGATACAGCAGAGGATCTATTTCTAATGCGAACCAAAACCATAGAATAGCCACCACAACATTTGCCGGCCGCAAAATTAGAATCGCAGATTTTTTACGGTACTCTAAGAATAATTTTGAAGTGTTTCCTTTTCCCTGTGGTGATCGCCGGAAAGAAACACCGATGCTGTCTGGTTTTTGCGACATGTGAAGCATACTCTTGTTGAACACCTTATTAAAGATTACCAGTTGAAAATATACACCTATGCTCTCCTTTTCCGTTGTCAAATCTTGCCATCCATTTCCTTATATAGTTGAGGAAGGAATGAGGCCAGATTGTTGTATTTGGTCAAACTGTGCAGGCAATTGTTACGTGCCAGATCCTTCATCTTATATGGTATTGGTAATTTGGGTCTTACAGGGCAACCAGACTTCACGGTATACCCTATCCAGTAACGACTGCGGTATTCTATGACACCATCGACTTCGCGTACAGCATGGAAGAAGACATTGAACGGTATATTCAAGGCATCTATAATGACATTGGCACAGTAAGCCCTAGATATTCCCGGTTCTTTGAACATACTAATGTCCAGATCGAAATCTTCGGGTGACATAAATTCAATTCTGATCGTATCAGCCCCTTGCACATTAAATCCTTCCACCGGATAGTGCATACTGCCGTAGTTTTCAATTTCCGTCGGATTGCCCAATAGTCCCAGAACATCTTGAAGAAAGTCTCCGATCTTCAGTCCGGCCAGTTGCGCCGTCGTTTTCCCCACAATTTAAAAAATGATGGTGATAGTCTCTTCTCGCGCATCGGAATTAACGATGGCAAGCGGAATACGCTCGCCCTTTTCATTAATTTCAAAACAATAAACTGGCCGGCTTTTCTCTTTCGCGCGACAACCGGAGCCTCAAATACCATTTTGACTATGTTCTCGGATAATTCTTTGTTCTCAAGAATCTTGTTAAACTTTCATTTCTCTTCTATGATAAAGAGTATACATAATTTACGATTTACCAAAACCCGGCAAACCTTTAATCATTATTATTAAAAATCGCGGGGCAGTTGATCCAGTTGGGCCAGCGAA
>Ga0074044_10004176_pt1 | contig 12038 bp, 8 predicted proteins | sample BogForMeECP23OM1_FD_94443 | JGI IMG/M metagenome (GOLD analysis project Ga0074044, IMG submission 94443) | Bog forest soil microbial communities from Calvert Island, British Columbia, Canada - Bog Forest MetaG ECP23OM1 | ecosystem: Environmental > Terrestrial > Soil > Wetlands ...
ACTTGATTCCTTACGCGGGTTGGAGGAGCTTGGAAGCTCCTTCGGCGCCTCCTTGAACCTGTCCGGGCTAGTAGGCTGCAGTGGGTTGCTGGTGCATAGTTTGGTAGACTTTAATCTGCACATACCAGCCAACGCGATGCTGTTTGTAGTGGCCGCGTTCCTCGCGACCACCCGCCTTCAACCCTCCCCGTCCGGGGGATTGGCAGGGGTATCCGTCAGTCAATTTGATGCGAAAACAAGAGTCAGTTCGCAGCCTACAACGGTATAATGCCGCAAGGGGGTCAGTCATCCTGATGTTCGATGTACGAGGTGCCAATCGATCGTTATCCGTGTGCTTAACGCTTCTAACGGGCACGTTCATGCTTGCTCCTCGGATTCTTGCACAGGATGCCCCCGTTCTGGAGACTCCGCAGCAGACCAATGAACGCATTCGCTCTCTTTCCACGGAAGCGAAGTCTGGCCCACACGAATACGTTATTGGGAATGGAGACCTTCTGGACGTCTCCGTGTTTGATGTCCCGGAGCTCTCACGCGAGCTACGGGTCAGCCAAACAGGCACGATTGGCATTCCCCTTGTGCCGATTCGTCTGCGCGTGGCGGGACTTACCGAACTCCAGGCGGAGCAGAAAATCGCGGAAGTGCTGGAAGCGAATGGCCTGGTGAGTCATCCGGAAGTGGGGGTGATGGTGAAAGAACACCGCAGCCGGCCGATTACGATTGTCGGGGCGGTGATGCGCCCCATGGTCTACGAAGCGGACCGAAGCGTAACCGTGCTCGAAGTCTTGGCCGAAGCCGGCGGCGTGGCCAACGATGCCGGCGATACAATCATCGTTTCCCGCCCGCATACCGCGACATTTATTGAGGTGAAGGATTCCGCCGCGATCAACAATCAAGGCGCTCCGGGTGCCGGGGCGAGCACGGGCTCGGGCGAGCCTCCGGAAATCGATGTCAATACAGGCACTATGCCTGCCAGCGAAGCCCCGAAGATTCCTGCGCCGGCTGCACCCGGGTTTCCATCGGCAACGGAGATGTCGCAGAATGCGGCGGCTCCTCCGATCGGGGGAAATCCGCCAGCGAATCAAGGTTCAGCGCCCTCGAGCACCATTACCATCAATTTAAATGAACTGCTGGAAGCGGGCGACCTCCACAACAACATCCCCCTGCAGGGGGGCGATGTGGTCACCGTTCCCCACGCGGGCATCGTCTATGTTCTTGGGGCGGTGGCCCGCCCTGGTGGCTTCGTGGTTTCTAACGATCGTACGCAACTTACTACTCTTAAGGTGCTCTCTCTTGCGGGAGGGCTCGCCAATATTGCCAAGGCGGATCACGCCGTAATCATTCGCAAGGACGATCAGGGCAAACAGACAGAAACGCAAGTGGACCTCAAAAAAGTTCTCAATCGTGAATCCGAAGACCTGCAAATGCATGCCAGCGACATACTCTACATTCCGAGTAGCCGCACAAAACAAGTAGTGCTCACTGCTGTGGCATTGGGAGTTACTGTTGGCAGTGCTGTAGCCATCTACCGCATTGCCTATCACTGAGATTCTTAGGATGAACGACGACACAAGAATAATGCCGCGGGACCCCGGCTCAATTGGGGCCGTTGATATTTTAAGCCCTTCTGCGCGCGCGCCGCACTTCGATCTCTCTCCGCGCGAACCCCATCTCTACGACTACCTGCTGATCCTGCGCAAGCATCAGTGGGTGATCCTTTCCTTCCTGCTCGCGACGGTTACCACCGTAAGCATCGCCACCTTCCGCATGCGTCCTATCTATGTCGCCACTGCCAAAATCGAAATCGATCGCGAAAATTCCAATGTTCTTCCCTTCCAGGGCGCAGATTCGTACGATTTGATGATGGAGGATGACAACTACATCGAGACACAGTCTAAGATCCTCACCAGTGAGACCATGGCCTTGCAAACTCTCCGCAACAGTGGCCTTGCCTCTTATCCGGACTTCGCCAGCGGGGATGGCCCTTCGGAGGCCATTGCCACCGGGAGCCTCGCCAACCAGAAACGCCCCCCGGAGATCGGTGCGTTCCTCGGCAGCCTCAGCGTCAAGCGCGTTCCCAACAGCAATTTAATGGATGTGAGTTTTGAATCGACTGACCCGCAACTCGCCGCGCGCATACTCAACTCCCATCTGGAGAACTACATCGAGCAGAATTACCGTAGCCGTTACGAAGCCACAACACAAGCATCGCGTTGGCTCGCCGGCCAGCTTGACGAACTCAAGGTGAAGGTCGAAAGATCCGAAAACGCTCGCATTGAGTATGAGCGCCAGAATCAAATCTGGACCGTCGACGACAAGCAGACTATGACCACGCAGCGCCTTGGCGATCTGAACAAAGAACTCACCGATGCGCAAAGCGACCGCATCAAGAAGCAAGCTCTCTACGAGTTTGCCAAGTCCGGTGAGCTCGAAGCCGTTCCCCAGTTACGCGATAACACCGTGCTTCAGGGATTGCAGAAAGCGCGCTCTGATCTTTCCCTTCAGTACACCGAAGCCGTCGATCAATACGGCCCGAACTTCCCCAAGGTGAAGCGCATCCAGGCTCAAACCAAGGATCTGGATGAGCAGATCATTCGTCAGAGCAAGAGCGTCATCGTCGAGCTGGAGAACGACTACAAAGCCGCCCTGCAATTAGAGGAGCTGCGTACCAAAGCCCTTGACCAGCAAAAAGCCGACACCAACGTCATGTCGGAGAAGATGGTTGAGTACAACATTCTGCGCCGCGAGGCCGATGCCAACAAAGCCCTCTATGAAGGGCTGCTGACGAAGCTCAAGGAGGCCGGCATCTCCGCTGGTTTGCGCTCTTCCAATATACACATTGTGGATCCCGCGATGATTCCCTCGTACCCCTCGCGTCCCGCCAAATCGCGCAACATTGCCTTAGCGTTTCTGGTTGGCCTGATCGGCGGAATCGGTTTGGCCCTGCTCCGCGAATATCTGGATAACACTGTAAAGACCCCTGATGACGTCGAAACACTCGCCCGCCTGCCTTCTCTGGCCGTGGTGCCAGCCTTTGGCGATGGCGTTTTCTCAAAAAGGCGAGCAAGTCTGTTAAAGGAGGTGTCCTCGAATGGCAACGACAAGGGCATCGAGCTTGTGGCCCAGCACTTGCCCAAATCGCAAGTCGCGGAGGCTTTCCGCGCGCTGCGTACAGCTCTCCTCTTATCGCAACCGGATCGTCCGCCGCAGGTCATCCTTGTTACCAGCGCTCTGCCACGCGAAGGAAAGACCACGGCCGCAGCCAACCTCGCCGTGACCCTTGCCCAGTTAGGCGATAAGACGGTTGTCCTCGATGCAGACCTGCGGAAGCCCGGCATCACCCGTCTGTTGAATTTGGGGACAGGAAAATTTGCCGGGTTGAGCTCTTATCTTGCCGGCGTGTCTACTTTGGATCTGGTCACGGTTCCGCATCCCGCGATTCCCAATCTGGCCGCAATTCCTACCGGGCCTCTGCCTCCGAATCCTGCGGATCTCTTGGCTTCGCACAGGTTGACGGATGCCATCGCTGAGTTGCGCACGAAATTCAAGTTCATTGTCATTGACTCGCCGCCGGTCATGGCCGCCACCGATGCGGTGATTCTGTCCGTGCAGGCCGATGGCGTGCTTCTTGTGGTTCGCAGCGGCGAAACTCCCAAGGAAGCCTTCACGCGCACACGCGACCTGCTCACCAGCGTCAAGAGTCGTCTGCTGGGAGTCATCCTCAACGCCGTCGATGCGAGCGCCCCAGATTACTATTACTCCTATCGATACTATCCCTATTCTTATGGTTATGGTCCCCAGGAAGCCCGGGATCCGCTCAGCGAAGAGTCCACCTTCCGCGACACGGTCCATTCCTCGGACCTCGACGATTCTGACAAACTCTGAGGAGGCTACGTGCGATATCTCATCACCGGCGGCGCTGGTTTTATCGGCTCGCATCTGACGGAAAGGCTGCTCGAGCAGGGCGAGCGCGTCGTGTTGCTAGACAATCTATCCACCGGCAGCATGGAGAATATCCGGCACCTTAAAGGATCTGAACGTCTGGAGTACCACCTCGACGGAATCGAGAACCGCCAACTCCTCGCCGAATTAGTGGATGATGCGGATGTCATCATTCACCTTGCCGCAGCGGTGGGCGTGAAACTGATCGTGGAGAGCCCGGTGCGCACGATCGAAACCAATGTTAACGGCACGCAGCTCATCCTGGAAGCTGCCTGTAAGAAAAAGAAGCTCTTGCTGATTGCGTCCACTTCCGAGGTCTACGGCAAGAATACTCAAGTGCCTTTTCACGAAGACGCCGACCTTGTTCTTGGTCCCACGACCAAGGGGCGCTGGAGTTATGCCGCTTCCAAGGCGCTCGACGAGTTCCTTGCGCTTGCCTATTGGAAGGAGAAAAAACAGCCTGTCATCGTGGTGCGTTTTTTCAACACGGTAGGGCCGCGGCAGACCGGGCGCTATGGCATGGTGTTGCCCAATTTCGTGAAGCGTGCGTTGGATAATAAGCCCATAGAAGTGTACGGGGATGGCAAGCAATCCCGATGCTTTTGCGACGTGCACGATTCTGTCGAGGCTCTTCTGAGGCTGATCCCACTCGAACGTGCGGTCGGGGAAGTCATCAATATCGGCAACACGGAAGAGGTATCCATCGAGAACCTGGCGAAGATCGTGAAACAGCGCACGAGCAGCAATTCGCCGATCCACTTCGTTCCCTATGACAAGGCCTACGAACCGGGGTTCGAAGACATGATGCGCCGCGTGCCTTGCATCGATAAGCTTGTCTCTCTCACCGGGTTTCGTCCCCAGACTTCTCTCGCCCAGATCATCGATCGCGTTGCCGCCTATTTCCGCCAAAAGGAAGGGTTTCAGTCAGTTCCGGTCGCCGCGAAGAGCTCGATCGCGTGAGCGCGTCCGTTACACACTACCGTCAGAGCGTTAGCCCAGCAGCGGCAAAGCCATGCAGCGTCTGTTGTGGTTCCGTGGGAGATGCGAGCGTGAACTACGGCTTGCGGCCTTCGACGCAAACGCCTGCGCCGTTCAGAATGCGCGACGGATCCTCGACATCAATAACGTCTTGAATCTGGCTCTCGGCGTAGTTTCTCCGGGCGACATCAACAAAGCCAGCCGAACGAATAAGATCACCCAGAGACTCTTCGTCATACATCCATTTGTGCGAATGGAAATCCTCCCATGCTTCGTACAGCCGGTATAAAGGAAAGCGCTTTGAGGGCGATGGCCAACGCATGAGCAATCGCTGATTGAAAAGATCCGCCGGCGCGAGGGCTTTTTCCGAAGGCGAGAGCTCACCAAAAGGGCGCTCGCCCAGGTATTCGCGAACGACGTCGCGCAGGTCGGGCACAACGATGCGAATAATCCCACCTGACGTCAGGACACGAAAGGATTCACGAATGAGTTGCTGGCCCTCCTCGCGGTAGAGGTGCTCGAGGACGTGAGAGGCATACACCGCAACCGCACAGCCATCCGGGAAACGCAGCGGATTGCGGACGTTGTGAACGAAAATATCACGGCTCCAGGGGATCTCAGCCTTGTCAGCCGACATGAGGTGAAGCGACGAGAGCGTCTTACGAAAAATCGGGTGCTTAGCAAGCCTGGCGTTCCACGAGGCATCCACATTGATCCAGCGTGGATGAGTCCGAAGACCACAACCAAGATTCAAGCGCAGGTGACCCGTGGTGCGTTCCATTTGTTCTTAGGATAACAACATCGAGAGTGTTTGGATTCCCAAGTTCCAGTCTTCCATGTTAGCGAGGAGGTGGAAGTATACAACAAAGAGCGCGCGGCGTCCCACCTGAATGCTCCAACAAGTGTTGTTTTATTTTGCTTGATGGCCCCTTCTTTCCCCACAGAAAGCCTCAGAAGCCCCTCTTCTAGAGTGACTTTGCCTTCTGCGATTAAACAGTCCGCATAGTGAACCTAGCTTATCGAGCCGTTCATCATCGATATTCGCACCGAGACACTTGATTTCACCCTGGTGGAAGCGCGAGGGGCTTTGCGAGACAGGGGAAGAAGCTAACTTTTCTTCTCACTTTCTCTGGGCTCCCGGATGGCGATGAGGATCACCCCCTTGGCGGTTAGAAGAGGGTGCAACCAACTGCGAGAGTTGCCGGGGTCGCCGGAGAAAAGCAAAACGCGATCCGCCCAACGTGCAGCGAGATCGTAGGAATCGTAGACGCTGTAAGAATAGAAGAGGCCATCCCCTTCCGAGATTTGATAACGCTTGCCACCCGTGCGAAGAAAATTAAAAGCGTGCCAAAATCCAAGTTTGTAGATTAGAAGCTTAAGGAGGCGGATAAACCAAGGACCCTGGCCAAAGCGATTGGAGTCTGCGATAACGACTACCCTACGCGCAACTCGCAACATTTCAAGGACAACGGCCGAAGGATTGGGAACGTGGTGAAGTGTTGCAAATTCGCAGACCGCATCAAACGAGTTGTTCTGGAAAGGCAGACCCTCACCACTGGCCTGTAGGGCACAAACGTCCGAGAGATTGCCGGCAGCACGACCTTGCTGAAGAAGCGCAGCGACGGGTTCGACACCACACACAAAAACACCGGGCAGCGCGTTGCGGAAGTCGCGAAGGCTGCGGCCAGTGGCAGTCCCCACGTCGAGAATACTCTGAACATGGAAGAGGCGGAGGATAGACTGGACAAAGTCCTGTGAGAAAGGATCGACCGCACCCTCGTGGGCGTGCATCGCCTCATAATGCGACGCGGTGTCCGAGTAATACTTGCGCTGGATTTCAACATCGCGACGAACGGAAGTATGTCGCGCATTAGACATGACTAGCTCACTCCATCACAGGAAGAGAAACGAGAAGCAACTTGCAAGAATCTCTCCATTGCCTGGACCACGAGGAACGCCGGCAATCCGAAGCTTTAGTATAAATGACAAGGGCGGAACGAGAAGCTGAGGGGGCAACGGAACGGTAATTCGAGCGATCGGCCATGTTTAGGCACAAAGAATAGCCGATTCAACCACTGCGGTACATAGGTCAGGCGTGTTTCACTCGACCAGAATGACGCCAGCAGGAATCTCGTGTTTGGGGTTCTGAGCCCGAAAGGAGGCGATGGATCGCTTCTGTTTGAAGGTCTCTGGAGAACTGCGAGGCCCTGCGCGCCGCGTTCTCTCCAAAAGGCGTCGAAGTGAAGATGCTGAAGTCACAAGGTGCGCGGACGGCAGTGCCGATTGGCAAATATGCAGAGGAGAACAGCGAAGGAGCGAGTCACAGCCAAACGTGAAACCCGATGCCAGAAAATGCACTGGCCGGAATCGTGCTTACGATTATCGAAGGATGTCACTTGCAAACCTCGAAACGTCGAGAATAGAGATGAATTTCGTGGCCGTGATGCTTTGCAAGTCCTGCGAGGATTTCAGCAATGAAGCGCTTCATGCCGAGCTGACGGTCAAGAAGTGGCGAGACGACGGCGAGCCGCAAATCAGCGTTGCATTCGAACTGCTTGCTGCTGGGGAAGCTGAGTTGTTTTCAGGAACACCCGCTGACGATAGAGCATGCCAAGCAGCAGCCATAGATAGGCATTGACCAGAAAGTCTTGGTACGAAGTTCCGACATAAGTCATTGGAAAGAAGAGCAAAAAGGAGAAGAGGAATATCACAAAACTGATCGGAAACCACGGGGTCCCTTTGAGCTCCCTAACGACTTTCCAAGCCGAAAACGAGATGCCGAGACCGAGAACTACCCAGAGAACCAAGCCAACGATGCCTAGTTCCACGATCAAGTTGCCAACCCCGCCTTCGACACCGATGTACATGGGCGGGGCATGCATGATACGAGTGACGTATTGAACGCCAAGGGTGCATGTCCCGATGCCATATCCGTAGGGCCAGCGAGGATGGGCGAAAGCGTTATCCAGTTGTTGTAAAGGATAGGTTTGTGTGCGATGAACGAGTTCGCTCGCGGGACTGTTCGGGAGGAGCGTCTCCGAGTAGAAAGCCATCCGGGAGCCGAGTTCCCCCGGATAAAGGGTCACAAGGACGACAGTGCCCAGGCCAACAGCGAGAGTGACTCTTTGAATGGTGCGGATTATGCGGAGGACTTCGCCTTGGTGCCAGGGTGCACCCCAGAGAAACCCAGCAGCAACGACAAGCACAATGCCGGCATTCCACATGAAAACCCCGCGGGATGCACTCATCAGCGAGGCCACGCCAACGACTCCAACTGTGATGAATGCCAAAACCCGTCCGCGGCGGGTCCGGAGCAAGAGATAACCAGCATATCCGAGGGAGATGAGCCAGGAGACAATCAAAAAATCCTGGAAGCGACCTGCACTGACGAAGACGGAGGTGGGGCGGTAGGCGATCGCGCCCGAGATGGGGGCCGTGCGGTAAAGAGTGCCTAATTCTCGGATGTTTTCCTGCAGAATGGATGGAGCCAAAAAGGTGGGGCCGACGATAGATTGGACAAGTCCGAGTCCGGCGACGACAAGAATGAGAATACAGTTGAAGGAGAGGAAGCGTTGAAGATCGTCTTCTGAGTGGAGGAGAGCATACCCGACAAAAATGAGGGGCACGTACAGAAAATCAACCTTCATTCCCAAAATGCCGTAAAAAAAGCTGGTCGAAGCAGGATTGAACACCTGAAGTAATCCAAACCATATGAACAGCAGCAAGGGAATTCGGAACGGGACGCGGAATGTCTGGACCCGCTTGGCGCGCTGGGCCCTGAAAAATGACAAATATAGGATAATGGCCAACACGTCCTTCGCAAAATAGATGGCCATGTTATTGCCGAGAAATTTCCGGGCAAAATCCTCGAAAAGAATCCAGGCAACGAGAATATAGAGGCCTCGACGCCAATCATTGAGGATAGCGACGACGACCGCTCCGGCGACAAACAGGATTCCTGCGTAAGCCAGACTATTCAGATCGTCTGCAAGAATGGCTTCCGCAGCCTTGTAGGCCGCGAAAATCACAATAACCCACAGTCCGAACCCCACCAGCGGATTCCGCGAGAGCCTCAGTGACCGGGGTATATCTAGGATTCTCATGACCGAATGCCAGGATCGATGCTGTATCTGCTAATCACAATTCTTCCCTGTGGAGCTGCACCTTGCGCATATTTGTCCGCAGTCATTCTCTCCGGGACGACCTCTTGGCATGATTCTGCTCTGGCCTGAGATCCGCAATTCCTCCGGGTCTGTGGCCAAAAGAATAGCCCGCATGTACACGAGGTGCGGCGATCGCGCGCCCCTGTATAATACCTCTGCATTCTCCCAATTGGAGAAATCAAGGCCAAGCTGTCATCGATGGCGGCGGCGAATAGCGGCACCCACGGCTTCTACTGTTCCAGTCACAGTATCATGGGGTGACCAACTGCCCATGCGCCTCTTCGCTGCACAACCCAGCTCACGCAAGCGTCCGTGGTCACGGCATAGTTCGCTCAAAAGCGTCGAGAGGGCTCGGAGATCTCCGCAGGGATAAATGAGGCCGGGATCGACAGGAGCGATCAGGTCTATCGCCGCGCCGACTCGGTCGCTGGCAACAACGGGACATGCACAGCATGATGCTTCATTGACCACCACACCGAAGGGCTCATATTCAGACGGCAGAACCATAAGGTCAGCAGCAGCATAGATAGCGGGCAATTGCGATTGATTCACGAATCCAAGGAAACGGACGCGCTCCCCAACTCCCAGAGCTGTGGCTTCTCTCTCCAGTTCCTGACGCTGCGCTCCTTCTCCGGCGTAAACCAGAAGGGCATCGGGAAGATCGGCCTGGGCAAAGGCGCGTAGAATATCCTTGGGACGTTTCCAGGGCTGCAGTTTTGCGCAGAAGAGAACGACTGAAGTTTGAGAATTGGCTCCCCAGGTCGCGCGGCTCGCCGCCCGATCCACTTTTGCCACCTGTGCGTCCCACCAGCCGTTGTCCACGGTGAGTGGGACGAGAGTGACATCCTGCTCGGGAACGCCAAGGGAAAGAATCAGAGCCCGGGCGGCATTCGAAGAAACGGTGACCTGGTCAGCGAGGCTATACAGCAAGGGCCAGCCGAGCTTCTTGAGCCAGCTCTTCCAGGCTCGACCGTCGCGGGACAGCAGAGAATGTTGGTCGCAACCGAAAAGAAAAACGGAGCGTGCAAGCTTCGACGCGAAATAGGAAATCCAGAAGGACGGGTATCGATAGCTCAGGTAACATAAAATTGCGTCGAATCGGCCCGTACGGATGAGTTTCCAGAGACCCGGATTCCAGAGTGCCCAGAAGGAATCGCCGTTGTTGCCACGGTTGGGGACTTGGACCCAATCATAGCCGTCCAGAAGAGGAACATCCCACTGAACGGTAGTACCGAATTCCGGGTCAAGAGCGGGTTCGGCGCCATGGAGGCTACAGTAGACGATCTTGAGATCGAAGCGTGGGTGTCGCGTCATCTCCCGGAAAATGGCGGAGGCGTATTGGATGGGATGGGAAGAGACAATGAGGACACGATAGTGATGGTCAGGCACCGCTTACCCCCGCCCGAGTGCGCATAAGGTGTCGTTCCAATGGCAGGCATGCAACAAACAATATGAATCTCCGGAAGAGGCATACACGATGGTTCATCCTGCTACTTGGGACCTGATATTATATCTAATTCTCGTTGCCGTCTGAAGGCTGGCCCCTTGACCGCTGACCCGCACATCCTGTCGCGCCCGCTTGAGTGTACCCTCGTTGTCCTTTTTGTTCTTACCTTGCCGCTAGTCAACCCGTGGGTTCGCGGCGATGGCGTAGGGTACTACGCCTATGCGCGCGCCCCCTTGATCGAACATAGTCTCGATTTTACGCATGACTACCAGGAGGCCAACCAATCCTTCCGTAAGGGACGTTTCGATTCCATCGGCCAGCCCAAGCCCGAATTTCGTACGCACACCGGCCATCTCGAGAATCATTTCACCGTCGGCCCTGCCATCCTGTGGTCTCCGTTCCTCCTCCTAGCTCATGGTGGCGTTCTGCTCGCGCGTCTTTTGGGTTCCTCCGTTCCAGCCGACGGCTTTTCGGCTCCTTACCGCTACGCCTTTGCCTTTGCCACGGCCCTCTACGGTTTCCTTTCGCTCGTTTTCTCGTTTCGTCTCGCTCGCAAGTATCTTCATCCCCTGTGGGCATTTCTGGCGGTTCTTGCGATCTGGGGAGGCAGCTCTCTCCCCGTCTACATGTATTTCAATCCCTCCTGGTCTCATGCGCACTCGGCCTTTATCGTCGCCCTTTTTCTACTCTATTGGGATTCCACACGAGAAAACCGAACACTGCCACAATGGCTGCTCTTGGGCCTCATCGTTGGGCTGATGCTCAATGTCTACTATCCCAACCTCATGGTACTTTCCATCCTCGTCCTGGAAGGGATTGGCCAGTACAGGCAAGCCTTTCGTTCCCGCTCCGTCTTGTCACCCACCTATACTCAACTCCTGACCCGCCATCTTCTCTTCGGCCTGGTCGTCTGCCTTGCCCTTCTGCCCACGTTCGTAACGCGTTGGATTGTCTACGGCGGGCCGTTTGAAACCGGGTACCTCTCGATTCGGGATTTTCTGTGGAGTTCCCCGGTATTCTTGAAGGTTCTCTTCTCTGCCAATCACGGGCTTTTTTCTTGGACACCACTCTTGGCGATCGCGTTCCTCGGGCTGATTGCTGCGGCTGTACGCCTTCCGCGTATCGGCGTGCCGCTTCTCGTTGCCAGCATAGCCTTTTACCTGTTTATCTCTTTTTACCCGGATTGGGCCGGAATCTCCTCGTTTGGCAACCGTTTTTTTGTCTCGCTGACACCAATGTTCGTATTTGGATTGGCCATGGCCCTTGATCAATTTGCTGCCAAGTTCGCCCGTGGCCGCACCGGCGCCATCGTCTCGTCTGGTGCATTGGCGTGCTTTGTTTTATGGAATCTCGGCATGATCTACCAGTGGGGCACACATCTCGTTCCTGCGCGCGGCGCCATCTCCTTCCGGCAGGCAACCTACAACCAGTTCATGGTCGTTCCGCTTGAAATGCGCGGTCACCTGCAGTCCTATTTGTTCAGGCGCGGCGACCTGATGCAGCAGATCGAA
>Ga0074044_10004177_pt1 | contig 12036 bp, 9 predicted proteins | sample BogForMeECP23OM1_FD_94443 | JGI IMG/M metagenome (GOLD analysis project Ga0074044, IMG submission 94443) | Bog forest soil microbial communities from Calvert Island, British Columbia, Canada - Bog Forest MetaG ECP23OM1 | ecosystem: Environmental > Terrestrial > Soil > Wetlands ...
CTCCGAGAAATACCGTGACGAGCTGCACGAACTCGATCAGGCGCTCGTCTGGGCGCTCGATCCCGCCGAACCGCGCCAGCAAGCCCGCGTGGTCAAGTGGAAGAAGCGCACCGCGGAGCGGTACCTCGCCGTCGAAGGTTTCCGCGACGCCTATCAGGTCACCTGGCTCGGCGCCGAAACTCTCCCCAACTCTCCATACCCGCGCCCCCTGGCCAAACTCCTGCTCGATCCGAAGCCGGGATCGGCTTCCGGCTCCATCGCCACGGAACTCCTGGCAGCCAGCCGCCTGACCATCTGGGTGCAACCCGAGAGCGGGGCTGTGGTCCAGCTCGATGCCGAATTGGTCCGCGACCTCAGCTTTGGCGGCGGCCTGCTCGGCAAAATTGACAAGGGCGGGCGCGTCCACATCGAGCAGATGCAGGTGGCCCCCGACATCTGGCTGCCGCGCACCACCACTGACCAGGTGCAGGGCCGCAAGCTGCTGTCCCACCAGGAATCCGCCCGCACCATCGAGGCGCGCGACTACCTCCGCGTAGGCGCCCCCGCGGATTTGCTGCCCCTGGTGCGTCGCGAATTAGACAACGCCGGAATCCGGGTCCCCGCGCCGTAGCCCCACGCGGAGGTATACTGGAAAGGGTGGAGGAGGTGTCTATGCAGAGCTACATTGCCGCCGGAATCCTCGCGCTCGCCGTCGCGGGTGCTGCGCCGGCCTTCGCGCAGGACTCCCAGACCGCTCCTCCTTCTCAGACTGCCAAGAACCCGCCTCAGAAGCCCAAGAAGGTGTGGACCAACGACGACGTGGCGGATCTGCGCGGCACCGCAGGTGTCACCACGGCAACCATCACGCCGGCCGAGGGCGGGGCCCAGCAAACAGCCCAGGCTCCAGCAGCGGATGCGGGAAAGGAAAAGCCTCTCCCGCCCGAGAAGGACCCCAAGGCCTACCGCGCAAAACTCGAGCCGCTGCGGAAACAACTTGCCGATGTGGAAGCGAAGATCAAAGACACGCAGGACGCTCTCAACAAACCGATCGACGGAACCAATAAGATCAAGCTCGGGCAGGCCGCCCCCTCCATGCGGCCGCAGGACCAGCCGCCAGGGTACGACGCTAAACGCCCCGATGACGCAATCTATGGCAACCAGATCGTCAGACCCCAGGATCAACTGGCCGCCTACGAGAAGAGACGCCAGGAACTCCAACAGCAGATTGACGACCTCGAAGCCCAGGCGCGCAAGAACGGAATCGATCCCGGCGACATTCGCTAGCGCGGATCCCGAGCAAACAGCGAACTTCACTTCAGCGTCCCCACCGTCGCGGCGCGGGACCCCTGCCCCACTCCTGAAACTGCCCGAAAAGAAGAAAGGGGCCCTGGGAAGGGCCCCTCGTCCTAACTCGTCTTCCTGGCTGGCTGCCAGAAATGAACCCCGGGAAACAAAATTGTTACCCTGGGAGCTTGCAAATCCTCTGCCAAGCCCATCGTTTCGAGAATCGTCGCTAAACGAATCTTTTGCTTACACTTAGTGCGGCCATCCCGAACTTGGGACGATCGATTCCTACACTTTGTCGTATTCCCGGTCGCCGAATTCTATGCAGATTTGGAGGCCAGGGCAGATTTCGACCGCTTCCGGATCATCGTGTGGCAGCAGCCGCCGGCGCAAAGAAACGCTGGCGCGTCCAGCGCACCACTTTCCAGGTCGGCCAGGCCAGCAGCGCACCCACCACCAGCAGCGTTGGCCCCGCGCTCAGCAGCCACAGCACGAGACCCAGGAGCAGCTCCGCGGCGTCGCGGAAGCCTTCCACCGCGGCATTGTTGATCCTCGTGCCCAGCGACGGTGCCGGAGTTTCCAGCGATTGTTTGTATTCCTCGGTGATTCGCAGATCCACGGACGCGTATTGCACCTGGTTTTCCATGGTTTTCCGCTCGGCGTCCATCTGCTCGATCTGCTGGCGCGTGCGCGCGATTTGCTGCTCGACTTCCAGCACATCGCTCACTCTTCCGGTGCGCTCGCGCAGGATCTCCACCAGCCGCTTTTCCGTCTCTCGCGCGTTCCCTAGGCGCGCCGTCAGGTCCGCGAACTGGCGCGTCACGTCGTCGGCCGACTGGTTCTCCTGCTCCACGCGGCCCAGCTTCCGCAATTCGACCAGCACGGCGTCGAGCTGGGCGGCGGGCACGCGCACCGTGGCCCCGAGCGAACGCCCCGCCGAGGCCGGAGTCTGCACGTTCAGCTCTCCGAAATACCCATGGTGCGCTTTCACCAGATTTTCCAGCGCCGCGCGTGCTGCATCGAACTCCTTCGTCAGCAGGGCAAGCGACGCCCGGCGCACGATCATCGGCCCGGATTCCCCTGCCTTGGTCTCCGCCGCGGCTACCCTTCCCGCCATCTTCGCCGCGCTCGCCGCCTGGCTGGCACGATTGGCGGCGACCGGCGGCGCCACCGAAAGTGCCGTACTGACTTGGTCCCTGCTCTCGTAGTTGGAGGACGAGGATGATGCTGCCGGAGCGGAGGGCATCGTCCCCTGCTTCTTTGCAACATAGTCAGACATGACCGACCGGCGCGAGCGGAGCAGATTCGGAGTGCTGATCATCAGCAGGAACACCATCGCTGCGCTGAACGCCGCGCCCCACAGCAGCAAACGCATTCCGCGGCGGCTCGGCGCCGGCCGGCCCTCCCGCACCACGGGCGCTTCCGCGGCCTTCTGCTGGCTTGCCGCGAGCAACACTCTCTCCTGCACGCTGGCTGGAATCATCTCGACCTCCCATTCCGGCATCTGCCGGGTCACCGCGCGCAGGTCCGCGGCCAGCGCCCGGCATTCCGCGCACTGCTCGAGATGCGCGGCAGCGGCGGCGGCGCGCTCGGGAGCCAGTTCGCCGTCGAGATACGCCATCACTTCTTCGCGTCCGAAAGGATGAGTCGTGGAGTCCATGATCGTTCCTCAGGCCCCGCCCGTGCGGGGCTGCCGTGCCACCAGCAGTTCGCGCAGCGCCATCCGCGCCCGGAACAGCCTCGAGCGCACCGTGTTCACCGGAATCGCCAGCACCTGCGCGATTTCCTCGTAGCTCAATTCCTCGTATTCCCGCAGCAGCAGGATTTCCCGCTCCGTGGTCTCCAGCCGCGCCACCGCGTCGCGCACCCACGCAGAAGTTTCCGATTGCGCCGCCTGCGCCGGCTCCCCCGCGCTCCCCGAGCCGCCCGCCTCCCGGCTCGATTTTCTTCTCTCTACGTTCAGCATCCGCACCGCGATGCTGTAGAGATAGGTGCGAAAGAGCGCCCGCGGCTCGTAGCGCGCCGCGCCTTTCAGTACGGCGACAAAGACGTCCTGCGTCAATTCCTCGGCCCGCGCCGGTTGGTCCAATCTCCTCCGGAAGAAGCCGTAGAGCCGCTGCGCGTAGCGCTGGAACAGCTCCGTGAACGCCTCTGTGGCGCCCTTCTGAAACTCGAGCATCAACTCTTCATCGCTGGACATAAGGCGCCGCTGCCGTTCCGGCCCGGGCTGCCCTGCGGTTGGCGGCTATCGGGCGCGCTCCCTTCACTACCTGTAATGCCGCGAGTGCCGAAAAAGTTCCCGGGCCATTCAGGGAAGGGCCCCCACCTGTCAGGCCTTCGAATCGTCTCGTACGCGGAGCCGGGCGCGGATCAGGTATACTCGAATGGGATGAGCACGCCCCACAAATGTATATCAATCGGTTCACTACTCGTCCTGTTTGTGGCGATTCTCTATCCGCCGTGGCTGCAGACACATGGCGGTTGGAGGCTCCCGTATCGTGGCGAGCTGGGTCACCATTTCCTATGGCTGCCTCCTGCACCGACGGGAGAGCAGAGCTGGATGGGAACTGTACCCGCTTCGGAGTGTGAAGTTTCCATTCAACGTGGTGTGCTGTTGAGGCAGTGCGGCAGCATCATAGCGATGGCCACGATCCTGCTCATTGCTTTTCGCGGATGGCCAAATGCCCGGCTCACGCCTGGCAAGCTGAGTCTCACCAGCTTGCTGCTCGCCGTATGTCTTCCTGTGTGGCCGCCCGATGGGGACCCGCTCGCACTGTGGGTAGGTCTCGCCGCGACTTGCCCGTTTACCGACTGCGGAGAGTTCGGGACTCACGGCGCGGCGCAACTTGCGGGAGCTGTACTGGCCGTCTATTTCACCTCAATATTGCTTCTGTTGGGTAGCGTGGTCTGGATCGCACGCCGCCATTCGACCTGAGGCGCGGCCCTTACCGCAGCGCCTGGAGCGCCGCGATGTGCTCCGGTGTCGTGCCGCAGCACCCGCCCAGCACACGCGCGCCCGCCTGCTTCCATCCCGCGCATTCCTTCTGATATCGGGCGGGTGGATATTCGTCGGTGAACATCCATTCGGGCGGATTGAATCGGCCGATGTGCGCGTACGCGCCGGTGGCCACCTTGGCGCGCGGCGCGAGTTCCTTCATTCCCGTGGTGATGTCGTCGGGCGGAGCGCAATTCAGCAGCACGGAATCCACGCCTCTCTTTTGCATTGCTTCCACGGCGTCACCCAGCGTCTCGCCCGTGAACAGTTTTCCGGTCTTCGCCGGCACGAACGCTACCCAGCACGGCAGGTTCAGCTCGCGGGCAACTTCCGCGGCCACGTTGGCCTCGCCGATGCTGTTCACCGTTTCGAACAGCACCAGGTCCGCGCCATTCTGCTTCACGACGCCGAAGATCTCGCGATACTCGCGCCGGGCCTGCTCGTCCGCGGGCACCAGGTCCGGCCGGAAGCACCATTCGAGCGTGGTGATGGCTGCGGCCACGGCCACGGGACGTTTGGCTGCCACGTGCTCCCGCGCTTCCACCGCCAGGCGCACCGATGCGGCCAGCAGCAGGTTCGCGCGCTCGTCCAGATCCTTCGCGCCGATGTGGTGCCGGTGCGCGTCGTCGCGGAAGTGGTTGTAGAGCGCGCGGCGCGAGAGCTGAAAGCTGTTCGTGCTGATCACGTCCGCCCCGGCCCGGATGTAATCCTCGTGGATGCCGCGCACGAATTCCGGCTTGGAGGCCAGTTGATGGTCAGCCCAGGAAACGTTTCGCCGCAGGATTTCCGTGCCGATGGCGCCGTCCAGAATCACGGTCCCGCCCTTTTGCAGTTTTTCGCGAAGAGGCTCGTAGTTCATTTCCGCTCCTTCACCTGCGTCCCAGCCACTCGCCCAGTACGCGCGTGTGCGCCGGAGTTGTGCCGCAGCAGCCCCCCACGATGCGCGCGCCCGCAGCCTTCCACCCCCGCGCCTCGGCCTGGTACTGCGCCGGCGGCCACGCCTCCGTATCGATGAACTGCGGGTGAAAGTCGAACTTCCAGCTCGGCGGCGAGAAGCGCCCGATGTGGGCGAATGCTCCGAACGGCACTTTCGTAAAGCCCTTCATCCTTCCCGCGGCGCGCGTGATGTCCGCCGGGGGAGCGTTGCTCACCAGCACCGCCTCCGCGCCGCCTTTTTCCATCTCCGCCACGGCATCCGCCAGCGGTTCGCGGCTCAGCAGCTCGCCCTCCGGCCCGATCACAAAGCTCACCCACACGGGAAGCTTCGCCGCCCGGCCGGCAGCCAGCGCGGCTTTCGCCTCGTGGATCGTGTTCATGCTCTCCGCCAGGAGAAAATCCACCTTCTCGGCGGCAAACACCTCGGCCATGGGCTGGTGTTCCCGCAGTGCTGTCTCATAAGGCGGCGAGAGGTCCGGGCGGTAGCAGTGCTCGATGGGAGAAATCATCCCCGCGATCGCCACCTTCCCATCCGCGCCGGCTTTCGTCCGCGCTCGCTTCGCCAGAGCCACCGCGGTTTTCTGCAGCTTTGGCACCAGATGCTCCAGGCCCGGCGCGCCGATCTGCCGCATGTGCTCGAGGTCGCGGAACACGTGCAGGTACAGCCGCGGATTCAGTTGGAACGTGTTCGTGCGCAGGATGTCTGCCCCCGCGGCCAGATACTCCCCGTGCAGCGCTTCCACGCTCTCCGCGTCGGTCTCCAGCCCGTGCTTCCGCCAGCGCACGCCGCGGCGCACCAGCTCCGAGCCCATCGCGCCGTCCAGAAGAACTGTCTCGCCGCGGTCCAGCCGCGAGCGCAATTCGTTGTACATAGGCCCTCCCTCTGCGCTCAGGAAAAGCGCAAAGGCGTGGCGGATGATAGAGGAACTGCGAGGCGATTTCAAATGCTCAGGCATCACAAACCCGCTGCGGCGGAGCTGTGCTACTGCGCCCCGATCGAACTGCTCACCGCTGCGGCCAGCGCCTGCGTCCAGCGTTCCACGTCTTCCGCCCGCTCCGCTTCCACCATCACGCGCGCCACCTGCTCGGTGCCGGAATACCGCAGCACCACGCGCCCCGCGGCGTCCAGAGTCGAATTCGCCGCGGCCAGTGTCCGCGCGACTTCCGGCAGGGATTCGAGCGGCGGCTTGGCGCGTACGCGCACGTTCACGATTTTCTGCGGGTACACCTTCAAGTCCGCGGCCAGCGCATCGAGCGGGCCCTGGAGCGCCACCAGGCTCGCCACGATCAACGCGGTCAGCAGGCCGTCGCCGGTAATGGAATCGTCGAGAAAAATCACGTGCCCGGACTGCTCCCCGCCCAGATTCGCCCCCAGCCGCTGCATCTCCTCGAACACGTAGCGATCGCCCACCGCCGTGCGCGCCAGGCGAATGCCTTCCGTCCCCAGTGCGCGCTCCAGTCCCAGGTTGGACATGGTTGTGCCCACCACCACGCCGCCGCGCAGCGTGCCTGCGGCCTTCATCTGCCGCGCGGCGATAAACAGCACCGCGTCGCCGTCCATGATCCGCCCCGAGCTGGAGACAAAAATGGCCCGGTCCGCGTCCCCGTCGAACGCCGCGCCGAGTTCCGCCTGCGCTTCCAGAACCGCCTGCCGCAGCTTTTCCGGATGCAGCGAGCCGCAGCCGTCGTTGATGTTTTTCCCGTTCGGCCGGTTGTGGATCGGCGTCACCACGGCTCCCAGCGAACGGAATAACGCCGGGCCCAGCTCGCTCACCGCGCCATTCGCGCAATCGAGCACCAGGCGCAGCCCTTCCAGCCGCGCCCCCGGCAGCACGAAACGCCGCAGATATTCCAGGTACTGCGCGTCGAGCACCGTGTCCGGCAGCAGCTCTGCGTCCGCGCTCCCGCCCGCGGACTCCCGCCGCAGCAGGATGTCCTTTTCCAGCGCCGCTTCCACGGCGTCGGAAAACTTTGTCCCCTGCGGCGAGATGAGTTTGATGCCGTTATCGGTGTAGGGATTGTGCGATGCGGAGACCACCACGCCGGCGGAAAAATGGTTCTCGCGCACCAGGCAGGCCACCCCCGGTGTCGAGATCACCCCCGCCGAAGCTACCTCCGCCCCGGCATCCATCGCGCCCCGCGCCAGCCGCGCCGCCACGTGCCCGCTCGATTCCCGCGTATCCATTCCCAACAGCACCCGCGGCCGTCCCAGCCCGCTCGCCGCCGCGCTCACCAGCGCCCCAAGCGCTCCGCCCACGGCTTCCAGCGTCGCGTTGTCCAGCGGGAATTCCCCCGGCACGCCGCGGATTCCATCGGTTCCGAAGAGTTGTTTGGACATGGGCGCGTCCGCAGCGAAATTCGTGCGGAAAGCAGCGAGTGTAGCACGGGCAACACCCACCCCACGGCAGGGTAGCCACGGTCAGTATTTTTCTGACCGTGGGTCTCTCGTCCGCTTCCTTCTCCGGCTCCCTGGACGGACCGCCCGACGCCTGCTCCGGTCGGATCCGAGGAGAATCAACTTACGCTGTGACGCCCTTTTCCGATACAATCCCCCTCCATGACGCGGCCTGCCTTACAGATCGTCCCGGCCAACGGCTCGCGTGCCGGCCGGCGCTTGCTGCGCTTGACCGGACGCCTGGGGATCGAAACTGTGCCCGGTTTCCTGGCCGCAGCGCGCGCGGAAACCGCCCCCACCCTGATTCTCGATATGGGCGACCTCGAATACATCGATTCCTCCGGCGTGGGCGCGCTCCTCCAGATCCACGTCAGCCTGGCCAAGTCCAACCGCCAGCTCGTGCTCGCCTCCGTGCCCGAAAAGGTGCGTCTGGTGCTGGAAATCGCGCGCCTCCAGTCCATCTTCCCCATGTATTCCTCGGTGGCCATCGCCGAGGAACTCCTGCCGTAGCACTTAACAGGATGCTGAAAAATCACAGTTGGCCCCAAGGTAGAGGCGGCTTTACGCCGCCATCCCCTGTGAAATGTGGCGGGATAAACCCGCCTCTACAATCGTGTCGGCCTTTTTCAGCATCCTGTTAATGATGAAAATCAAGGTGGTCGTCCACGAAGCGGAAGAAGGCGGATACTGGGCCGAAGCGCCTGCCATCCCCGGCTGCGCCACGCAGGGCGAAACCTTTGAGGAATTATTGCAGAACATCCACGAAGCTGTGGAGGGATGCCTCTCCCTCAACGGCTTGGAATGACCTTCGCTTTTTTCTTTCCGCGGGCCGTTAATCTCAGTCCGGCTCCTCGTCGCCTTCCTCATCCGGCTTACCCGAGCCCAGCGCCACGGCGCCCACTCCGGCCCGCTGCGCCATCGCGTTGAACGCCGGCACGTCCTTCTCCGTGATTTCCTTCCAGTGCGCCAGTGGCCCCGCGAACTGTTTCTCGATGCCGGCGAACAACTGGTACTCGCTCTCGGTCGGCGCCGTGTCCGCGCTTTCCACGCCTGCGCCCAGCAGCGCGTATTTCGCGTCCATCCCGTTCCCGAAGTTCAGTGTGTCCTGCGTCCCTTCCAACTTTGGGTTGATGAATTCTTTCTCGATCCCGTTGAGTTTCTTCCGCAGGGCCTCCCCCGCCGCGGCAATCTCCCTGTGCGCCGCGTCGCCATGTAGCCGCTTTTCGAGAGCTTTGAGCTGCGCCCGCAGATTCCGGAGCTGGTTCACCGTCGTGTAATCCTCCACCAGCCGCTCGTAAATCTTCCGCCGCAGGTCGAACTCTTTCACCAGATCCGCTTGCGGCGTGTGCATGCGCGGGTCCATCCGGATTTCCGCGGAAGCTTCCTGGGTTTTCCCCCCTGCCGTCAAGCGCACTCGATACGTCCCCGGCACCACCTGCGGGCCCACCAGCCCCTGGTCGTATTCGCTGGCGGTGAAGCCCGGAATCCGCGGCACCGGCGGGTAGCGCATGTCCCACACAAAGCGGTTCATGCCCGCCTCCGCGGGAATCTTTTCTCCCGTGGGCGGCCCTCCCCCCTCCTCGTCTTCATCCGTATCTTCTGCAGGGCCTGTCTTTGCGCGGCTCGACAATTTGCGGATGGATTTCCCCTCGCCGTCAAGGATCTCCAGCGTGACCTCCGACTTTTTATCCGGCGCGGCCTTCAGGTAGTAGTCCAGGATCACGCCGTACGGCGGATTCTGCCCCGCGGGCCCGCGCGACCGGAATCCTCCGCCCCAGGGCCCGCGGTACGCCAGTGCGGGCGCGTACAGATGCGCGTCTGCTTTGGCCACTTCCGCCGAGATTTGCCGCAGCGGCGTCAGGTCGTCCAGGATCCAGAACGAGCGGCCGTGCGTGGCCGCGATTAGATCGTCGTCCTTCACCTCCAGATCGTGCACCGGCACCGTGGGAAGGTTTTGCTGCAGCGATTGCCAGTGGCCTCCGTCATCGAACGATACGAGCACTCCGGTTTCCGTTCCCGCGTAGAGCAATCCTTTTCTCTTCGGATCCTCCCGCACGGCGCGCACGAAAGCGCCCTCGGGGATGCCTCCTGTGATCTTCGTCCAGGTCTTGCCGTAATCGTTCGTTCGGAAGACGAACGGCCGGTACTCGTCGTTCTGATGCCGGTCGTAGGCCACGTAGGCCGTGGCCGGGTCGTGCGGCGAGGCCTCGATCAGGCTCACCCGGCTGAATTCCGGGATCTGCTTCGGCGTCACGTTCGCCCAGGATTTTCCTTCGTCGCGCGTCACGTGAATCAATCCGTCGTCGCTGCCCACCCAGATCAATCCCTTCTCCAATTTCGAGGGTGCGATGCTGAAAATCGTGCAGTAAATCTCCGCGCCCGTATCTTCAAATGTGATGGGGCCGCCGGCGAGCGCCTCCTTCGCTTTGTCGTTTCGCGTCAGGTCCGGACTGATCGCCTTCCACGTTTTGCCCTGGTCCGTGCTCTTCAGCAGCGCCTCCGCGCCGTGATAGATCACCTCCGGGTCCTGCGGGGAGAGCACCACCGGCGAGGTCCATTGGTAGCGATGCTCCAGGTTTGCCGCGCCCTCGCCGTCCGTCAGGTCGGCGATGTCCCCGATTTCCTGCACCTGGCTGGTGCGGTGGTCGAATCGGGTGATCTCTCCCATATAGCCCGTGGCATACACGATGTTCTCGTCGCGCGGGTCCGGAGCCATATAGCCGCTCTCGCCCCCGCCCACCGGGTACCAGTCCCACCGCCCGATGACCCCGGAATCCCCCCGGCTGAGGATGCCCACGCTCGAGTTGTCCTGCTGGTCGCCGTAAATCCGGTAGGGGAACGCGTTGTCCGTGGCCACGTGGTAGAACTGCGCGGTGGGCTGGCTGTCCTGTCGCGTCCAGGTTTTTCCCCCGTCGTACGTGATCGTCGCCCCGCCGTCGTTCCCTTCGATCATGTGGTTCGTGTTCGTCGGGTCAATCCACAGGCCGTGGTTGTCGCCGTGGGGCACGTAAATCCGCGTGAAGGTTTTTCCCCCGTCATTCGACCGGAACGCCCGCACGTTCAGGACGTACACCACGTCCGCGTTTTTCGGATCGGCGAATACGTGGATGTAGTACCAGGCCCGCTGGATGAAGTTCCGGTCGCCGTTGACCAGCGTCCAATGGTCTCCACCGTCATCCGAGGCGTACAAGCCGCCCTTTTCCGCCTCGATGAGCGCGTACACGCGGTTCGGGTCGCCGCCCGAAACCGATACGCCGATTCTCCCCAGGATTCCTGAAGGCAGCCCGTTCCCCTCCAGGCGCTTCCACGTCGTTCCCCCGTCTGCCGAGCGGTACAGCCCGCTCCCCGGTCCGCCGTCCGTCAATCCCCAGGGCGTGCGATTCGCCTGCCATAGCGCGGCAAACACGATATGCGGATTCGTGGGATCGAACGCCAGGTCGATCGCGCCTGTTTTGTCGTCCTTATAAAGCACCTTCTCCCACGTTTTCCCGCCGTCCAGCGTCCGGAACACCCCGCGTTCCGCATTCGGCCCGAATTCATGCCCCAGCGCCGCGACGAACGCGATGTCCGCGTCCCTCGGGTGCACGATCAACCGCCCGATCTGCCGCGAGTCTTTCAATCCGATGTTTGTCCAGGTTTTCCCCGCGTCCGTGGATTTGTACACGCCGTCGCCGTGCGAGCTCGTGCTGCGGATGCACCCTTCGCCCGTCCCCACGTAGATTACGTTGGGGTCCGAAGGCGCCACCGCAATCGCCCCGATCGCGCTCACCGGCTGTTTGTCGAACAGCGGCGTCCAGTCCTGCCCGCCGTTCGTCGTTTTCCACACGCCGCTGCCCGTTCCCCCAAAATAAAATGTTTCGGGATCCCCCGCCACCCCGCTCACCGCCAGAGCGCGTCCCCCGCGGAACGGCCCGATCTGCCGCCACTTCATTCCGCTGTAGAGCGCCGTGTCCACTCCCCCGCCGGACTGCGCCCGCGCCGCCGGCGCAGCCACCAGTAGCGCCGCCGCTCCTGCCGCACATGCGCCCGCCGCCAGGAACACAGTCGCAGCGGCACGCGAACCGGAACGATTGCGCGAATTCATGGTCTTCCCCCCGTGGAACATGAAGGCGCCTATCCTACTCCCGCGCACAAAGGCACGGAAACTGGAATCTCAGCATCCAGCTAAATGTGAAGGAGCAGCGCCGCGCTGGTTGACACAGAGAGCAGCACGAAGCTTTCGAGAGTCCAGGCCTGCGCCCCGATGATCCGCGGCGTGTTTTCCGGCGCCTGGAGCGCGCGCCGCACAGCCGCAAGGCCCAGCGGCAAGGCTACCAGACCCACCCACGCGGCGCGCGGCACGGCGAAGGCGGGCAGCGAAGCCTGGATGGCAAACGCCGCCAGGACGATGGCGGCGAAAACCCGGCTGGCCCGTTTCCGGCCCAGAATCACCACCAGGTTCCGCTTC
>Ga0074044_10004178_pt1 | contig 12036 bp, 9 predicted proteins | sample BogForMeECP23OM1_FD_94443 | JGI IMG/M metagenome (GOLD analysis project Ga0074044, IMG submission 94443) | Bog forest soil microbial communities from Calvert Island, British Columbia, Canada - Bog Forest MetaG ECP23OM1 | ecosystem: Environmental > Terrestrial > Soil > Wetlands ...
AGGCAATCGAGCGGGCGGCGACGCGGAAACTGTTCGGCGGGCCGCTCGCCGACCTGCAGATGACGCAAGCTTCGCTCGCCGACAGCGCGGCCGATGTCGATGCGGCGGCGTTGCTGGTCTATCGTGCCGCTTGGACCAAGGACCAGGGCGCCGCGCGCATTACGCGCGAATCCTCGATCGCGAAAATGTCTGCCACTGAAATGGCGCAACGTGTGATCGACCGCGCTGTGCAGATTTTCGGCGGCAACGGCGTGCGCGTCGGTGTCAAAGTCGAGGCGCTCTACCGCGAGATTCGGGCGTTGCGCATCTACGAGGGCGCGACCGAGGTGCAGAAGGTCGTTATCGCCCGCGAGTTGATGAAGTCGCGCCCCACCACGCTGACCACGGAGCGCACGCGCACATGATCACGTTAACGCATGGCAACGGTATTGCGACGCTCACGCTGAGCCGGCCGCCGGTCAATGCCGTGAGCGACGAATTCATCACGCTGTTCGATGCGAAACTCGACGAACTGGCGGCGCGATCGGATTGGAAGGTTCTGCATGTGCGTTCGAATCAGAAGGTGTTCTGCGCCGGCGCGGATCTGGTTGAAGTCCGCGAGCGTTTCGACGCCCCCGACGGACCCGATCGCACCTATCGCTTTGTTGCGAGGCTGCAACGCCTTTACCAGCGGCTCGAGCAGCTGCCGCAAGTGACGTTGACCGAGATCGGCGGCGCCGCCGTGGGCGGCGGGCTCGAATTGGCGCTCGCCTGCGATCTCCGCATCGTCGCCGTCGAAGCCAGGCTTGGCCTGCCCGAGGCCCGCCTTGGGCTGATTCCCGGCGCTGGCGGCACACAGCGCCTGACCAGATTGTGCGGTCGAGCGGTGGCATCGCGCCTCATTCTCGGCGCCGAAATCGTCGATGGCGCAGATGCGGTTCGGCTCGGCATCGCGCAATGGGCCGTTGCCCGCGCTGAGCTGCCATCACGTGCCGCCGAGATCGCGCGCCATATTGCGGGATTGCCGGCAGCGGCTTTATCCGCCAGTAAGAAGTGTATTGCGCTGGCCGAACAGCCGGACGATCGCGGATACCTGGACGAAATTGAAGAAACGCGGCGATTGTCGACCAGTTCCGAGACGCGCGAACGCGTCGCGGCATTTCTCGCGCAGCAAAAATGATGACGTCGAAGCAACACACAGGAGCGCTTCCATGAAGTTTGACGGCAAAACAGTACTGATTACGGGAGGTGCGTCCGGCATCGGCAAAGCAACGGTCCTGGAATTTGCCCGCTGCGGGGCGCGCGTCATTTGCGCCGATATCAATGAGGCAAAAGCAGCGGAGGTGGCTAAAGAGGCCGCCGACGGAGGATGGAAGGCCGATGTCGCCATCCTCGACATGGCCGATCCAAAATCGGTCCGGCGATCCGCCGCCGATGTAATCGCTCGATATCAAAAAGTCGACGTGCTCGTGAACGCGGCGGGCTATGGTGATATCCAGCCGTTTATGGAAAACACGCCCGACTACATGGATCGCGTCATCGCCATAAATCTCGGCGGTCCCATTCAATTCACGCAAGCGCTATTGCCGCCGATGATCGCGGCCGGCAAAGGCAAGATCGTCAATATTGCGAGCGATGCCGGCCGCGTCGGCAGCGGCGGCGAGACGGTTTATGCGGGTGCCAAAGGTGGCGTGATCGCATTCACCAAATCGCTCGCGCGCGAGGTGGCGCGCTACGCCATCAACGTCAACTGTGTATGCCCGGGCCCCACCGACACGCCGATGCTGGCCACGCGCTCGGAAAAGCTACGGGAAGCCTTTCTCAAGGCCATCCCGTTTCGTCGCTTCGCCAAGCCACAGGAGATCGCCGACGCTATCCTGTTTTTCGCCAGTTCGCGGTCCGATTATGTCACCGGCCAGGTCTTGAGCATCAGCGGCGGGCTGACATTCGCCGGATGACGTGCGCTTGGCGCAATCAATTCACCCCCCTCGGCATCAACTTCGAAGAAGGAACATCACCATGAACGATACGGCCATGCGTTTCCGACCGTCCCGGCTCGATTTTGCCAACTTCAAGGCCAAGCATTTTCTTTGGCAGGTCGACGGCAAGGTCGCGACAGTGACGTTGAACCGGCCCGAGCGGAAGAACCCGCTCACCTTGGATTCCTATGCCGAGCTGCGCGATACCTTCCGCGATCTCGTTTATGCGGATGCCATCAAGACGGTGGTCATCACCGGCGCCGGCGAAAACTTTTGCTCCGGCGGCGACGTCCACGAAATCATCGGCCCGCTGGTCGAGATGCAGCGCAAGGACGACATGGCTGGCTTGCTCGCCTTCACGCGCATGACCGGCGACTTGGTCAAGGCGATGCGCGCCTGCCCGCAGCCGATCGTGGCGGCTGTCGATGGCGTGTGCGCTGGCGCCGGCGCGATTTTGGCGATGGCGTCCGATCTGCGCTACGGCACCGCGCGCAGCAAGGTGGCCTTCCTGTTCGTCCGGGTCGGACTGGCCGGCGCCGACATGGGCGCTTGCAACATTCTGCCGCGCATTATCGGCGCCGGCCGTGCCGCGGAACTGCTCTATACCGGACGGTCGATGGACGGACCGGAAGCGGAACGGTGGGGCTTTTACAATAAGCTGTGCGAGCCCGCCTCCGTGCTCGCCGACGCGCAGGCGGCGGCGAAGTCGCTCGCCGACGGGCCGACCTTTGCTCACGCCATGACCAAGAAGTGCATCCACCAGGAATGGAACATGGGCATCGATGACGCCATCGAGGCCGAGGCGCAAGCGCAAGCCATCTGCATGCAGACCAAGGACTACGAGCGCGCCTATCTGGGCTTCGTGAACAAGCAGCGGCCCACGTTCGGGGGAAACTGAACTTTCGCCGTCGGCGTGCGGACACGACGGCGTTGAGGAGCACTCCATGTCGATGCGCGTTTTGCTTCCCGCCGGGTGGGCGCCGCCGATCGGATATGCCAACGGGATCGAGGCGCCGGCCGGGCGCCTCGTATTCATTGCAGGCCAGGTGGGATGGGACGCGGCGCAGCGGTTCCAGAGCGACAAACTTGTCCCCCAGTTCGAGCAGGCTCTCAAAAACGTCCTCGCCGTGCTCGCCGAGGCCGGCGGCACCGCCGAGCACATCTGCCGGATGACCGCCTATTGCACGGACAAGCCGGCCTATCTGGCCGACCGGCGCGAGCTTGGTCGCATCTGGCGCCGCGTCATGGGCGCCCATTACCCGGCCATGAGCATGATTTTTGTCTCCGACCTGCTCGACGCGCCGGGCAAGATCGAGTTGGAAGCGACCGCGGTCGTGCCGGCAAGGGGCGCCGCATGAACAATTGAGGTCGGCGAAACCTCGGATCGCCATGTGAGGCGCGGTTCTGCTGCGCGATCGCTATCCTTAAGATTCTTTTTGCCGCGAAGATGTGCCAAATTGCATGAGCGCAGTATCTGGCAAGTGTCTCGCGAGGCCTTCTTGAGTCCATCGAAACCGGCAATAGCCGTCTTGGCGACGCTCGATACCAAGGGCAAGGAAACGCGGTTCGTCGCCGACGTCCTGGCGCGGGCGGGTGCAACGCCGTGGGTCATCGATTTGTCCTTGCAATCGCACGATGTTGCAGGCGCTGACTTGGCCGGCGCCGATGTGGCCGCCGCGGGCGGAGCATCCTGGCAAACGCTGAACGAACGATCGCGCCAGGACGCCGCCGCAATAATGTCCGAAGGCGGAAAAAAGCTGCTGCTCGAGAGATTCATCAAGGGTGAAATTTCCGGTGCCATCGGGCTCGGCGGAGCAAACGGCACCAATCTCGTGTGTTCGATCATGCGGGCGTTGCCCTACCTTGTGCCCAAGGTCATTGTGAGTACGGTGGCTGGAACGGCGGCCGCGCAGTGGTACGTGGCCGAAAGCGACATCGCCATGTACCCCTCGATCGGCGACCTTGCGCTCAACCGCATCACTAAATCAGTCATGGAGAACGCCGCGCTGGCGGTGGCTGTGGCCGCCAAGAACTGGGCGGCGAAACGAGAAGCCAAGGCCAACCATACGCCACTCGTCGCAATCTCGTCATTTGGCGGCACGGCGGGCTGCGTCGATCGCGTGACCGAACGCCTCGAAACCTTGGGCTACGAGGTCATCCTGTTCCACGCCTCGGGCGTCGGCGGCAAGTCTCTCGAACGACTGGCGGCTTCGGGCGAACTTGCGGGCGTCATCGACGTGACCACGCATGAACTCACCGATTTGATCGTCGACGGAGTGTATTCCGCGGGCGACGCGCGACTGACGAACGCCGGCGCGGCCGGCCTGCCCCAGGTGATCGTTCCCGGAGCGATCGACCACGCCAACTTCTGGGTCGGCCAGGTGCCCGAGCGTTACAAGGCTCGCGAATTCTTCCAGTACAACGCGCACAACCTGCTGATGCGCACCAATGCCGAGGAGTTCGAGCAGCTGGGCCGCGAATTCGCCAGGCGCCTCGACCAGGCCAAAGGGCCGGTGCGCGTTCTCGTGCCGCTCGAAGGTTTCAGCGAGCATACCAAGCGCCGCACCCACGATCTTAAGGGCAACGACATGGGTCCGTGGAAGCATCCCGAGGACTACCGGATTTTCGCGGACGCCCTCAAAACGCATCTGAAGACGCCATGCATCGAGGAACTGGCGCTGCACATCAACGACAGCGCCTTTGCCGATAGCTGCGTGGACGCATTCGTCGAAATAGCGAAGACCTGAAGCAGCAACGATGACGCAGCGGAACAAGTCGGTTGGCCTGGAAATTCCCGTCGTCCACCACGAAGCCGACGTACTGATCGTCGGCGGCGGTGCGGCCGGCACCATGGCCGCATTCGAATGCGCGGAAGCGGGCGTTGCAGTCATCCAGGTCACCAAGGGCCGCGCCACCAGCGGCACCACCACGGTGGCGCGCGGCGGCTTCGCCGCCGCCATGGGCGAGGACGACAGCCCTGAACTTCATCTCCAGGACATCCTCAAGTACGGCGGCGAACTGATCGACCCTGAGCTCGCGCGCGTCTGGGTCTACGACATTGTCGACGTGGTGCGCGATCTGGAGTCCTGGGGGGCGGAGTTTGTCCGCGACGCGGACGGTCGGCTCGATCTCAAAATGTTTCCCAGCCACTCCAGAGCTCGGGCTTGCCATCACTATGACACCACCGGCAACATGATCACCAAGGTGCTGTCGAAAAAGCTGCGCGCCGACCCACGCATCAAAAAACATTCGGTCACGGCCGTCGTCGATCTCATCAAACAGGATGACCGCGTCGTCGGCGCCTGGGGCGTGGACTACCAAAACGGCGCGCTCGTCATCTACCAGGCGCAGCAAATCATCCTGTGCACCGGCGGCGGCAGCGGGTTGTTCTACGTCAACGACAACCCGCCGCAGGTGACGGGCGACGGCTACGTGCTGGGGTTCCGCGCCGGCGTGCCAGTGTTGGGCATCGAGATGATCGACTTTCAGGCGATGTGCTGCTCGCCTCAGGAGATGTTCGGCTTCGCGCCGCATCCCACCGGCTTCATCAACGCGGGCGCGGTGTTTAGAAATCAGGAAGGCGAGGAGTTCCTCAAGCGCTATTTCCCCGACACGGCGGAAGCATCGACCCGTTCCGAAGTGATCCTCGCCATGGCCAAGGAAATCCACGCCGGGCGCGGCGGTTCCACGGGCGGCATCTTCATGGACGCGACCAAGGTTCCCATTGCAATCATCCAGAAGCAGATCCCGCACGTCTACAAGACTTGCCTGCACCGGGGCATCGACATCACCAAGACGCCGCTGGAGGTGGCGCCAGGAAGCCACACCTGGCTCGGCGGACTTAAGGTCGACGTCGACGGTAAGACCCCGGTCGACGGTCTGTTCGCCGCCGGCGAAACTGCGGGCGGCATCCACGGCGGTAACCGCATCGGCGGGTCGGCGTTGTCCGCCTCGCTGGTGTTTGGCCGTCGTGCCGGCAAAATGGCGGCAGCGCTCGTCAAAGAAGCGCCGGTGAAATTGGCCAGCCCGGGAGACGATACCATCCCGCAATCCGAACAGGCGTGGCTTGCCGACCTGATGCGCCGCGAAAACGGTCCTTTGCAATCCGACGTGCGCATGAACTGCCGCATGCTGGCGCACACCAAGCTTGGTCCCATTCGGGAGGAACGGACGCTTAAGGAAGCACTTGCCGAATTCGAGCGCATCGAGCGTGAGGACGTGCCGGCTATGCGCCTCGACGAAAAGGCGCGGAGTTCCGACAAAACGCGCGGTGAGGAGCTGGAAAGCGCGTTGTCGGTGCGCAACCTCGCGTTGTTAGGGCGCATTCTTGCCGTCGCCGCTCTCAAACGCACGGAAAGCCGGGGCGCGCACTTTCGGCTTGATTATCCGGACACCAATGACGCGTGCTGGCGCGTGGTCACACGCCTGCAATGGGGCGCCAACGGCGCGCTCGAGTTTCACACCGATCCGGCAAAGGAATTGGTGATTTCCGGTGCACCCGGCAAAACGGCAGCTGCCAAATAAGCCCATCAAGCAATGCTGCTATGCGAATTTCGATAAACATTTAGAACCCTTCTGAATCAGGTTTGGCTTGCGGTAGATCGGCGGCCAGTTGCTTCATCCGCACCCAGGCGACGACCCAGGCGATGATCGCCGCTTGGCTGGGGCGGCGAACGCGCCATGCGCGTCAAGAGCAATACCCCTTCGGGGCCCCCATCAACCTGAATTCCAAGTCTAAAGGCCTGGTTGAAAGTGCAGCCTTGATACCGTATACGACGCCTCGGACTTGCCGGTTCCCGGACCAGAATTCTCTCGCGAGTCAGCGCATTGGCCCTTCACAGCATCGTTGCACGAACCGTGGCGTTCGCCCTTTATGCAGCGGCGCTCGGCATGGGGGGCGCGAACGCGCAGCAACCGGAGCCATCGGCGGCGCCACCATCTGAGCAACCGGCAGTGCAGCCGCCAGAGCAACCGGCAATACCAAGCGAAGTCTGCCTCGGCTGCCACGGCGTCGAAGGCTTCGAGGTGCCGGGTGCCAACGGGCAGATGCGCTCATTGCACATCGACGCGCGCAAATTTTCGAATAGCGTGCACGGCAAGAGGCTCTGCGTCGACTGTCACCAGCAGATCACCCAGGTCCCGCACCAGAAATTGGACCGCATCAAGGTCGGGTGCGTCACCTGCCACGAGGATATGTACGAGGACTCCCTGTTCGAGAAAAACCCCGAGCAGACTGCCGAACTGAGCACGGTGGTTCGGCGAATCGACAGTTTCATGAAATCGGTTCATGCCGAACCGAACAAGGAGGACCAATCCTCCACCAATGCCACCTGCTACAACTGTCACGACGCTCATTACACCTATCCGACTGGCAGCGCGGTCTGGTCGGAGTGGCGTCTCGGCCTTCCGTACAGGTGTGGCAAGTGCCATACCCAGGAGTTCGCTGAATATGCCACCTCGATTCACGGCAGGCAGATCTTGCTCGATCACGATCCGAAGGCGGCGACCTGCGCGGATTGCCACACGAGCCATGATATCGCTTCCACCGCCCTGCCATCGACCCTGCTCGTCATCACCCAGAACTGCGGCAATTGCCACGAAGCGAATTTGAAAAGCTACCTGGAAACCTATCACGGCCAGGTCAATAAGCTGGGCTATGCCTACACGGCCAAGTGCTTCGACTGTCACGGCAACCACGGCATCCAGCTGGTCAACGATCCAGGCTCGAAGGTCAGTCCGGCCAATCGCCTGCAGACGTGCCGGCAATGTCATGTCGACGCGACGCCCGGGTTCGCGACGTTCGAGCCCCATGCCACGACCCACGACTTCGCCCGCTATCCCTATACTTGGGTCGTATCGAAATTCATGATCGCACTGCTCAGTGGCACCCTGTCGTTCTTCTGGCTGCATTCGGCGCTGTGGTGGTTCCGCGAATACCGCGATCACAAGGCAAAGGGGACGACGACGCACATCCGCACCGATGAACTGATCGCCGGCGATAAGGTGCAATATTACCAGCGCTGGCCCGCGATGTGGCGGATCGCTCACCTGGTTTTTGCGCTGACCGTCATGATGCTGGTCTTCACCGGGATGACGCTGTTCTATGCTGACAGCTTATGGGCGCCCACGGTTCAGGGGGTGTTCGGCGGGCCGCGGATCACCGGCACCGTGCATCGCATTTTTGCTGTCGCGTTTGTGTCGATCTTCTTCGCCCACCTCGTCTATGTGGCGGCGCGGATCGCCAGGAAGTGGCGGACGTTCAACTGGTTCGGACCGAGTTCCATGATCCCCAACCTGGAGGACATGGTCGACATCTTCTCGATGTTCAAGTGGTTCTTCGGTCTCGGCCCGAAACCCCTGTTCGACAAATGGGCCTATTGGGAGAAGTTCGACTACTGGGCGCCGTTCTGGGGCGTCACCATCATCGGCTTGAGCGGCGCCATGCTCTGGTTCAAGACCTTGACGGCGTCGATCCTGCCCGGATGGGTTTTCAACGTCGCCACCATCTTCCACGGCGAAGAGGCGGTCCTCGCCGCCGGCTTCCTGTTCACAGTGCACTTCTTTAACAACCACTGGCGGCCGGAGAATTTTCCGCTGGACATCCTGATGTTCACCGGCTCAATGCCGCTGGAGAAGTTCAGGCGCGAGCATACAATAGAATACGATCGGCTGGTCAGGACCGGCCAACTCGATAAATACTTGGTGGAAGCGCCGTCACGGCAGATGAAGCTGGGCTCTCAGATTCTCGGCTTCGCCCTGATGGCCGCCGGCTTGATCCTGCTGATCTTGATCTTGTCCGGATTTGTGCGGAGCATGATAGGATGACTGATCGACCATCGAGGCTTCGACATATCGTGCCGGCAATAATTGTGCTGGCGATCGGTCTGATCGGCTGCTCGAAGAACGACACCGGAACCGGCCAACCGGGGAAACAACCCGTCGCAGACATCGCGGCGGGCAAGACGGTCGCCGAGCAGCAATGCAAGCCGTGTCACGGTCTCGACGGCAGGGGGACGGGTCCGGCGATCCCGACACTGGCCGGCCAGCCCGAACCTTATCTGCTCGCCGCGCTGGCGGAGTACAAGGACGGACGACGGAACCATGCGGCACTTCGCGCGATCATCGAAGGCTTGAGCGACGCGGATATCCGCAACGTGGCCGCTTATTGGGCCAGCCTGCCGCCCATCGCGGCGAGTTCGCAACAAAACATCCAGCTCTTTTCCCCGTATGAGACCGGCGAGAAGCTGGCGGTCCCCTGCGGCCAGTGTCACGGCCCGGACGGCAACAGCAAGATGCCCGGAGTGCCGAACCTTGCGGGCCAACAGCCCCGCTATTTCGCCAGTGCCATCCGCGAATATTTGGACGGGTCGCGCGGCACGCCGTCCCCGATGCACATGCTGGTGCGCGACATGCGTGCAGTGGACCTGGACAGCGTGGCGCTGTACTTCTCCGCGCAGACCCCGGCGCAGCGCCCGCCCGCGGGTTTCGGCGACCCGGCGGAGGGCGAGCCACACACCGTCCTGTGTGCGGGCTGCCACGGCCTGCTCGGGGTCAGCACCGACCCTGCGACGCCAAGTCTGGCAGGCCAGGACCCCGAGTACCTCGTGAACGCGATCAAGTCGTATCGCAACGCGCGCAAGTACGAACCGATGATACGGGTCGTGGCCGGCCTGACCGACACGGACGTCGACAATCTCGCTGCGTTCTACACGATCCAGAAGTCCAAGCCGGCCGAAGACGGCCCGGCCATGATCCAAGAGCTGACGGAGAAATGCAATCGGTGTCACGGCCCGGGAGTCCGCAGCGCGGATGTGGCGATTCCGAGGTTGAACGGGCAAGACATGGACTATCTGGTCATGGCACTGAGGTCGTATCGCGATAACAGGCGACAGACCTCGGTGATGCACAATATGGTGCTGCCTTACGGCGACGCCTCCATAGAGGCCCTGGCGTCCTACTATGCGACCCAACCGGCGAAATAGCTCTGCCCAGGGCCAGCCGCGGGCTGCATGAGAGACATTGGTTTCTACCGACACACATAGGCGAACGTCGATGAAGCGTAGCGCGTGGACCATCGTGACACTTATGTTGGGTGCGGCGGTATCGGCTGCGATACATCAGCCCGATGCCGCGGCTCAATCGCCGTCGATCAAACCCGGCGACGAGCTGCGGCCCATCTACGCCACGCCCGAGGATATCGCCGCCGGCAAGGAGTTCGCGGATTCCGCTTGCGCGGGCTGCCACGGCAGCAATGGCATCAGCACCACGACAGGGATTCCCAACCTGGCAGGCCAGCGGCCGTCGTACCTCTACGTGGAGCTCAAGACCTACCAATCCGGCGGCCGCAAGAACGCCGCCATGAATACTTCCGTGAGGTTCATCAGCGACGACGCGCTGGTCAAGGTGGCGGCGTATTACGCAAGCCTCGATCCGCCGCAGCCGGCTCCCGGCGCACCCGCGATCTATGTCGATGCGGTCCAGGCCGGCAAGACCGCAGCGGCGGCATGCGCTGGATGTCATGGCGAGGCAGGCGTCAGCAAGACCCCCGGCATCCCGAGTCTGGTCGCTTTGAATCCGCAATATCTGACAACGGCCATGAAGGCCTACCGCAGCGGTCAACGCCAGAACGACACGATGAAGTCGATGGTCGCCGCCCTTGGCGACGCGGACATCGATCACCTCGCCCTGTTCTATGCGCTGCAGAAGCCAATCCGCGCGCAAACTCCCGCTCCGGGCGACCCGCAGGCGGGCAAGGCGATTACTGCTGGCTGTGCCGGATGCCACGGCGATCAGGGCGTCAGCAGCAATCCCGCTACGCCGAGCCTCGCCGGCCAGGATGCCCAGTATCTCGTGGCGGCGCTTCGAGCTTACAAGAATGGAGCCCGCGCCGACGAGACGATGAAAGCTCTCGCCGCGTCGCTCGACGACAACGCATTGAAAAACATAGTAGCCTATTACGCCGCCCAGGAGCCGCGGGCGCCGAACATACGCCCGCCGCTGACCGCGGAGCAATGGGCGGAGAGATGCGACCGTTGCCACGGCCTCAACGGCAACAGCAGCGACCCGGGGATTCCCGCCCTGGCCGCACAGCGTGTCGAGTATCTGGAGACTGCTCTGCGCGATTATCAGACCCACGCGCGCACGCGCCCCGAGATGATTGCCATGTCGGACGTCCTGAGCGAGGATGACATCAAGAATCTCGCGACTTACTATTCGCATCAGAAGGCGCGGGCCGTTGTATTCATGGCCGTGCCGGAAAAACACTGAATTGAGCCGCGACGCTTCGCCGATGGGCAATACCTTGGCCGCTGTGCAATACAATGCCCGGATCATTCGGCTGCGGCTAAGTGCTCGCTCGAATGATACGGTTCCCAAAATCGATCGAGGAATCCAAGCATGACTGACCAGCCGCCGCTGCATCGCCTCTTTCATCACTATTCGGAGCTGCCCTACAGCCTGCGCGTACTGTATACGGCGACGCTGCTGACTCTCGGGTTTGGATATCTTTTCGCCTTGCTCAACGTCTACTTCACCTATGCCGGTCGGGCCGGCGGCAATCCCTGGATGCTGACCGAACAGGATCTCGTCGTCGCCTATTCCGGCAGCGGCACGATTTCGCGTCTCGAAGGAGCGCTGCGCGGGCCGATGTCCTCCATGTTGCCGCCTGACGAGAGGAATACCATCATCGCCTGGGCCCAGGGAGGCGCCGACCAGCCAGAGTACGATCGAGTCGTGAAGCCCATTGTCGATAAGCGCTGCATGGTCTGCCACGACGGCAGCAACCCCAACATCCCAAACCTATTCGGATACGACAACATCAAGAAGGTCACTGAAAGCGACACCGGCGCCAAGATCTCGACGCTGGTCCGCGTGTCGCACATTCATATGTTCGGCATACCTTTCATCTTCTTCATCATGGGGCTGATGTTCAGCCATGCCTATGTCCGGCCGGTACGGTTCAAGTGTGCAGTCATTGCAATGCCGTTCCTGAGCGTCATGCTGGACGTGAGTTCCTGGTACTTCGTCAAGATTTACCATCCCTTTGCCTGGGTCGTAGTGTTCTCGGGTATGATTTTGG
>Ga0074044_10004179_pt1 | contig 12034 bp, 10 predicted proteins | sample BogForMeECP23OM1_FD_94443 | JGI IMG/M metagenome (GOLD analysis project Ga0074044, IMG submission 94443) | Bog forest soil microbial communities from Calvert Island, British Columbia, Canada - Bog Forest MetaG ECP23OM1 | ecosystem: Environmental > Terrestrial > Soil > Wetlands ...
CCGTGCTTCATTTCCGCCGCCGAATAGCCCTCGGCGTGAATGTAGGAAATTTCCTTCAGCTTGAGCGCGCCTTCGAGCGCAATCGGGAACGTGTAACCGCGACTGAGGAAAAAGAAATCGTCGGCCTTCGCATATTTCTTCGCGAGCTTCTTGAATGCGTTGTTTTGCGCGAGGATGGATTCGAGCTGTTTGGGCACGGCTTCGAGCGCGTGTAATATTTCCAGCGCGCGACGGGCGGAAAGATTTCGCATCCGGCCCAGATGCACGGCCAGCAGCGTCAGAATTGTGAGTGTGGATACGAACGCCTTGGTGGACGCCACGCCGATTTCCGGGCCGGCGTGCATGTAAATGCCGCCGTCGGATTCCCGCGCGATGGTGCTGCCGACGACATTGACGATGGCGAGCGCACGGTGGCCTCGGCGCTTGGCTTCGCGCAGGGCGGCGAGCGTGTCCGCCGTTTCGCCGGATTGCGAGAGGACGAGCAGCACGGTGTTTTTTTCAAGCGGCGCGTTGCGGTAACAAAATTCGTGCGCGAACTCGACCTCGACCGGAATTTGCGCCAGCTCCTCAATCAAATATTCGCCCACCAGCGCCGCGTGCCAGCTCGTGCCGCTGGCGGCGATGACGATGCGGTCAATCGAACGCAACTCGGCGGACGTCAAATTCAGGCCGCCGAACTTGGCGGTGGCGCCTTCCTTGTCCACGCGGCCGCGCAGGGCGTTTTCCACGGTGCGCGGCTGCTCGAAAATTTCCTTGAGCATGAAGTGCTCGAAATCTCCGCGCGCGGTGTCCTCGGAACTGAATTCAAGTTTGCTGATCTGGACGTTGGCGGTGTCCGCGCCGAGATTCAAAACGTCGAAGCGTTCGGACGTAATCGTCGCCACGTCGTAGTCATTGAGATAAACAACTTTTTTCGTGTGAGCAACGATGGCGTTGGCGTCGCTGGCCAGAAAATTCTCGCCGGCGCCGATGCCGATGATGAGCGGCGAACCGCGCCGCGCGCCGACGATGGTGTCAGGCTGGTCGGCACAAATGACTGCGATGCCGTAAGCGCCGATGACTTCGCGCAGCGCGTCGCAAACTGCCTGGGTAAGGTCGTTCCCGTTAGTCTTGTAGCCGCGCTTGTCAAAGCGCGGACCATCCGCCGATTCACATCGGCGGCTACGGCATTTTGCGTAATAATCGCCGATCAAATGCGCCAGCACTTCGGTGTCCGTGCCGGATCGGAATTTGTGGCCGGCCTTGAGCAGTTTGTCCCGGAGCGCGTCGTAATTTTCGATGACGCCGTTGTGGACGACGGCGATTCTGCCGGATTGATCCAAGTGGGGATGGGAATTTACGTCGGACGGCGGGCCGTGCGTGGCCCAGCGGGTGTGGCCGATGCCGATGTGGCCGGGGGCGGGTTCTTGTTTCAACAGGCGCGCGAGGCCTTTGTCAATTCTTCCAACTTTTTTGCGCACGAGCAGTTCGTCGCCGTCCAGCACGGCCACACCCGCGCTGTCGTAACCGCGATATTCCAGCCGCCGCAATCCTTCGAGGATGATGGGCGTGGCCGCTTTTTTACCAACGTATCCGATGATGCCGCACATAATTTAAAATCCTCTGGTAGGGCCGATCCCGCTTTGCGGGACCAGGACGCGCGGCAGCGCGTCCCTACCGTTTCTGTTTCAAAATCCAATCCGCCGCGCCGTTCAAATCGTCCACCATCACCGCCAGTTTGAGCGGTTCCGGCGATTTCCGTTCAAGTTTTGCGCCGTAACCAGTGCGGACCAGAATACTCGTTTTGACTCCGGCGTTCCAGCCGCATTCCAAGTCAATCAGCTTGTCGCCGATCATGAAACTTTGCGCCAGGTCCACGCCGAATTCATCGCGCGCGTCGAACAAAAATTGCGGCGACGGCTTGCGGCCGCGGCTGGGCTGGCCGGGCGCTTCGGGCGCAATGTAAATTTTTTCAAAGCGCACCCCGGCCCGGGCCAGTTCGCGGCACAAATGCTCGTTCACGCGCTCCACGTCCGCAAGCGTGAAGCAGCCGCGCCCGACGCCGGACTGGTTTGAGACGATGAACAGTTTGAACCCGGCGTCCGAGAGACGCTTCAGCGCCGCCGCCACTTCGGGGAGGAAGGCCACGTCCTCGACGCGGTGCAGATAATTTCTTTCCTCAATCAACACCCCGTCGCGGTCGAGAAAAACAGCCCGGTTCATTTCAGTAAATAGTGGTTTGATTATGGCAAGAATGGAATTGAATTCTTTCCGGCGCTTGCGCATCCTGTGCCGGTTTCGGTTTTTACAATTAACCAGCTAATTTAATGAGCAAAGGCAGATTGGGAATTTTGGTCGGTGGCGGCCCGGCGCCGGGCATCAACGGCGTCATCGCGGCGGCCACCATCGAAGGCATCAACCAGGGCTGCGAAGTCATCGGCTTCCGGGACGGCTTCAAGTGGCTCGCGCAGGGCGAGGCGCAGTATTGCCGGCCGCTGGCGATCCGTGACGTGAGGGAAATCCATCTGCGCGGCGGCTCCATCCTGGGCACCGCCCGCACAAATCCCACGAAGTCGGAAACGCAGATGAAAAATGTCTTCAGCGTTTTTGAAAAGCTCGGCATCACCGCGCTGGTCACCATCGGCGGCGACGACACGGCGTTTTCCGCCAGCGTCGTGGCCAAACAAAGCAAAGGCCGCATCAAGGTCGCGCATGTGCCCAAGACGATTGACAACGATCTGCCCCTGCCCGGTTCGACGCCGACGTTTGGATTCGAAACGGCGCGGCACTATGGCGTTCACATTGTCCGCAATCTCGCCGAAGACGCGCGCACCACTTCGCGCTGGTATCTCATCATCAGCATGGGACGCGCGGCGGGACATCTCGCGCTCGGCATCGCCAAGGCCGCCGCGGCCACGCTCGCCATCATCCCGGAGGAATTCCGCGGACGGCAGGTCACGATTGATGAAGTGTGCGACATCATCATCGGCTCCATCATCAAACGCCGCGCCGATGGTTCGCAATACGGCATTGTCATCCTCGCTGAAGGCCTCATTGAAGCGATGGGCGAGCAGGGACTGGTCAAGGCGCTGCCCGACGGACATTTGGAACGTTTCGGCAAAGTCGTTCGCGACGAGCACGGCCATTTGCGTCTCGGTGAAATTGAATTTGGCCGCCTGATGAAAGAGCTGCTGACCACGCGTCTCGAAAAGCTCGGCATTAAAATGGCCTTCATTGACAAGGATCTTGGCTACGAACTCCGCTGCGCCGACCCGATTCCGTTCGACGCCGAATACACGCGCGACCTCGGTTATGCCGCGGTGAAATTTCTGCTCTCGCCCGAAGCCGAAAAATACGGCGCCATCATCAGCTTCGTGGACGGCAAAATGATTCCGCTGCCGTTCGACAAAATGCTCAATCCACAGACCGGCCGCATGCAAACGCGCCCGGTCAACGTGGACGGCGAAGCCTACGAATGCGCCTGCGCTTACATGATCCGGCTGGAACGCGACGATTTTGAGGACGCGAAACAGCTCTCCCGGCTCGCCGCCGTCGTTTCCATGACGCCTGATCAGTTCCGCGAACGCTTCGGTTATCTCGTCGGCGTGAAGTAAGGTTTTACGAACGCACCCGGCGGCGGGAAGATTTTCCCGCCGCCGTTTCGTTTCGTTAAATCAACTTGGAACAAGTCATTTTTTTCGGCATTCTGCCCTGGCCCTGGCGCGCCAACAAAAGACGCGTTAAGCTGGAATATGTTTATTGCCGGACTCGGAGTCGCCGCCCCGCCCCAACGCTACACCCAGCGCGAATGCTGGGACGCGCTGCAAAAATCCGCGCCGTTCGCCCGGCTCGCGCCGCGGTCGCGCGCCCTTCTCCAAAAAGTGCTCTGCGGCGACAACGGCATCGCCACCCGTCACCTGGCGCTGGAACCGATTTCCGAAGTTTTCAACTTGACACCCGACGCGCTCCACGCCCGCTTCGCCCGACACGCGCCCGCACTGGCCGTTGAAGCCGTGCAACGCGCGTTGAAAGCCGCGAACGGCAAAGCCAATGAAATTGACGCCGTGCTCATCAGCACCTGCACCGGCTATTTGTGTCCCGGTCTCACCAGCCATGTCAGCGAACGGCTTGGCCTGCGTCCGGATGTGTTCACACTCGATCTCGTCGGCCAGGGCTGCGGCGCGGCCCTGCCCAACCTGCGCACCGCCGAGGCAATTCTCGCCGCCGGCCGCGCGGGAAAAGTCCTGTCCATCTGCGTCGAAATTTGCAGCGCGGCGTTTTATCTTGATGACGATCCCGGCGTGCTCATCAGCGCGTGCCTGTTCGGCGACGGCGCGGGCGCGGCGGTGCTCGCGAATAAACCGCAGCCAGGCCGCCGCCGCATCGAATGGAAATCGGGTTTGTCGTGCCTCGCTCCCGACAAGCGCGACACGCTCCGGTTCGAACAGAAAAACGGGATGCTGCGAAACATTTTGTTGCCGCAAATCCCGCAAATCGCCGGGGACGAAGCCGCGAAACTTTTTGCCGGATCGCTCGCCGCTGCCGGCGTGGAACGCGACCGCATCACTGGCTGGATTTTGCACACCGGCGGACGCGACGTGTTGCTGGCGTTGCGGGACAAGCTTGGCCTGACGGAATCCGACATTCGCCACAGCGCCGCCGTGCTGCGCGAATTCGGCAACCTGAGCAGCCCGACCGTTTTTTTCGTGCTCGAACGTGCGTTGCATGACGCCGTGCCCGACGGTCTCTGGTGGATGTCGGCGTTCGGCGCGGGATTCAGTTGCCACGGGGCATTGCTGGAAGTGAAATGAATCTGTAGCCGCGCTTGTGAAAGCGCGGTGGCTTTCCGCGTTTTCACAAACGCGGCTACAATGAAACGCATTATCGAACCGGAATTACTCGATGAATTGCCGCCGGACGACCCGCGCGCCGCCGGCTCGCGCCGCGACTTGCGCCGGCTCAACGCCTGGATGCGCAACCACGCCATCATGGCAAACGCGCTGCAAACCGCCGTGAACGGCCAAACACCCAAACAAATCATCGAACTCGGTTCGGGCGATGGCGATTTCCTGCTGCGCGTGGCGCGGCGGCTCTCATCGTTTGAAGTTCCGTCCCGCACTTCGCGGGACGGCCCGAACCGTCCCGCAGTGGGCGGGACGGGACTCCGGGCAACGGGCGCATGGAATGAAGTGAACGTGACGCTGCTCGACCGCCAAAAAGTCGTGACGCCGCAAACGCTGGCGGCTTTCGCATCGCTCGGCTGGCGCGCGGAGGCGGTCGTCGCGGACGTTTTTGACTGGCTGCAAACTCCGGCCCCGGCTGAAATCGTTGTCGCAAATGAAATTCTGCACCATTTCGACGACGCGCGTCTGGCCGGGTTGCTGCGCGTGATTGCCGGTCACACACACTTGTTCATCGCCATCGAGCCGCGCCGCGCGCCCTGGCCGTTGTTTTGCAGCCGGCTGCTTTGGGCGATTAACTGCAATTCGGTCACGCGGCACGACGCGACGGTGAGCGTGCGGGCGGGTTTTGTCCGTGAAGAACTTTCCGCGCTCTGGCCTGACAAAAGAAACTGGCAACTGACCGAGCAGCGCGCCAGTTGGTTCAGCCATTTGTTCATCGCGCAGAAACGTGCCGCCGGCAGCTTGCCGGCGGAGAACCTGTCTGCCGGCAAGATGTCGGCAACACGTTAAAATGGCGGTGATGAAATCCATTACGATTGCCGGTGGCGGACTCGCGGGGTTGACACTCGGCATCGGGCTGCGTCAACGCGGTGTGCCGGCGGCCTTGTGGGAGGCCGGGCATTATCCGCGCCATCGCGTCTGCGGCGAGTTCATCTGTGGGCGCGGCCAGGAAACGCTCGCGCGGCTGGGTCTGCGCGAATGGCTCGAACGTGCGGGCGCGGTGGCCGCGGACACGGCGGCCTTCTTTTCCGCAACCCAATCCACCGGGCCGCGGTCGCTGCCTTCACGGGCCATTTGCCTTTCGCGCTTCACCCTGGACGCCACGCTGGCGGATAAATTCCGCGAACTCGGTGGTGAATTGTGGGAAGGCAAACGCCGGAGCGACGGAGACGCCGGCGAAGGCGTCATTCGCGCCACGGGCCGGCGCTTGCAGACAGCGGAGAGCGGTGCGCGCTGGTTTGGATTGAAAGCGCACGCAAGCAACGTTCCGCTCACGGCTGACCTCGAAATACACGTTTCACCCCGGGGCTACGTCGGCTTATGCCGGGTCAACGGTGGCAGGGTGAACGTCTGCGGATTGTTCCGCCGGCGCGCCGGCGAAAGTGTCGGGCCGCAAAACCGGCGCGAATTGTTGCGCGGACCAACCGGTTCGCCTTTGCACCAGCGGCTGGCTTCGGCTGAATTTGATGAAAACTCGTTTTGTGCCGTCGCCGGGCTTTCGTTGCGGCCGTACCGGGCGGTCGCGCGCGCGGATTGCTGCATCGGCGACGCCATCACCATGATTCCGCCCGTCACCGGCAACGGCATGTCCATGGCCTTTGAATCGGCGGAACTCGCCATCGAACCGCTGGTCGCATGGAGTCGCGGGGAAATTTCCTGGGCCGAAACCCAACCCCAAATCGCCCGCCGTTGCGACGCCGCGTTTGCCCGGCGGCTCACCTGGGCAAAATGGCTGCAACGATTCGTGCTGACGCCGTCGCTCCAAAACACGCTGGTCAGGTTCGCCGCGCGCAGCGACTGGTTCTGGCGGATGGCGTTTGAACGCACACGCTGATTCTGCCAGACTCACACCATGAAACCGCTCGCGGACTGCCGGCTTTACGCTTTTATTGACACGGCCTACTTCCATGGCCGCGCGCCGGAGGTCTTCGCGCAACAACTTTGCGACGGCGGCGCGGATTTGATCCAGCTCCGCGCCAAAAAATCGTCGCCCGACGAAATCCGCCGCATGGCCGAAAAAATTTTGCCCGTCACGCGGCGCGCGAACGTCGGGTTGGTCGTCAACGACCAACTGGACATTGCACGTGAAACCGGCGCGGAATTTTGTCACCTGGGCCAGGAGGATTTTTTTGGCGCGGGCCACACCCAAGTCTCTCAACTCTCAACTCTCAACTCTCAACTCAAAATCGGTTTGTCCACCCACTCGCCGGAGCAGGCGAAGCGCGCTTTGGCCGCCGGACCGGACTACATCGCCATCGGGCCGGTCTATGCGACGGGCACGAAGCCGATGGCGAAACCGGTGACGCTGGAATACGTCCGCTGGGCGGCGGAGAACGTGAAGATTCCGTGGTTCGCCATCGGCGGCATCAATTTGCGGAGGCTGGATGACGTTTTGGCGGCCGGTGCAAAGCGCGTTTGCGTCGTGTCCGCGATTTTGAACTCAACGGATGTGGTGAAAGCCTGCTCGGAACTCAGACATCGGTTGGGATAGGAGCGCAGACAGCCTGCCCGCACGAATGAAAACGGAGTGTGACATCAAGAAACCCCGTCCCGGCGGATCTAGTACTTTATGACCAACAGCGCCAGACCCAGGACCGACAAAATGGCGAACAAAATCAGTCCGACGGACATGATCATCAGCCAGTAACAGCCCTGCATTACACGGCGGGTTCGGCCATCTGTAACCGGGTCGGGTTGCCACCCTCCCGGTCCGGCCTGGCCGCCCAGTATCGTCAGATGACGATTCGAAAGAGTTTCGCTGATCACCATCCACCCGAGTGGCAGGATTTCGTACCAGATGCGATATTCGATGATGATGCCGCCCAGAAACTGGCCGATGATGAAGACCACGGCCAGGATTTTGAACACCACATCCCGCCGGTTGCGCCAGGGGATCAGCATCATGATGAAAAGGGCTCCGGCATTGGTAAACAAGACATGGTCCAGATTCGTGCTGAACAAGAACTGAATATTGTCCAGAAGCACGCCCCAGGTTTTGAGGACAAATTCATGGAGGTTTTCGGCATTATTCAACGCAAAAAATGCGGTCTTGACGCCATAACCAACCATGAGCAATTTCCGCGTCAGGAGACAGACGACGGCCAAGGTCGCAAAACCGGCAAATCGTTTTTTCCAAGGCCAATGCTGGCCCAGAAGAACCAACAAGGCGCAGCACAAGGTCGTTTCCTTGAACTGACTCCCCAGCCACACCACCACCATCAGCGGGAAAAACTGGCGTTGGTCATAGAGCAGGCACGCCCAGGTGAAAAAGAACATCGTGGGCATGTCCCAGGGACAAAACCACCGTCCGGCGGGAATGGTGAAATTGTACATCAGACCGCTGAAGACCCCCAACATGATCAGGAGCGCATCCCGGCGATGCAAAATGAGAACCAGAAACAACAGAAAAAGCCACAGGGCATGGTAAAATCCGAAAACGACCTCCGGCATCAGGAAATAATACCCGCCAAAATGGACCTTATCTAAATAGAACGGATTCGGCGTGGCCTTTTTGGCATAAATTTTCAAAGTCTCGTCCTGCACCCACCCTGTGATCATTGGCCCGGGTAATCTGGCTTTCCAGTTGTCAAAATCGGCCAACAGATTGTGATGGGCGGGATAGGGGTGATCCGACAAATAAGTGAACAGATACGTGTTCATCTCATTGCCGTCATATGACCTCGGCGCTTCTGCCTGTGGGCACACCAAAAAGAAAAAATAGACCACCAGAGAAAGAGCCACGAACGACTCAATGCCCACCAGAGCGGCTGGCTTGGATAAACGCCGGCTCAACCAGGACGAAAACCGCGCCCACCTGAAAAATCTGGACAATTTGCCCGCCCAGGCCGATCCACGGTCATAAAAACCCGCAGCAAAACCGGTGAATTTGTCTGGTAATGACTTTAACATATGTGCTCCGATTTGCTTTTGAAACCGAGCCCGTAGAGATTGGCCGCCGCTTTTGGTTGTTGGTGAGCGAGAATAGTTGCCTGCGATGAAATCTCAAGCGCGATTTTAGGCGTCAAGCAGGTTCTGACGCCGCGCAATTTGCAGCAGTGTTGGAGAGATAAATGGCGCAATTCAATTTTCTTCTCACGCGCCGGACATGGCCAAAGCCTGCGCGAATTTCGCCGATGGTTGCCAGCGTTGGAAGAATTGGCCAGAATCGAAAAATGAAAACACGCACTTTCGCCATTCTCATTTCCTTTTGTTTTCTCCTGTCGGCGATGGCCTCGCCGGACGACAAAACGATTTTCAACGTTCGCAGCTTTGGCGCCATTGGCAATGGAAAGCATCTGGACAGCCCCGCCATTGACACGGCGATTCAAGCCGCCTCCGCTGCGGGCGGCGGAACAGTTTTTGTTCCGGCGGGCACGTATCTGTGCGGCAGCATTCATCTAACCAATAACATCCATTTGTATCTGGACGCCGGCGTGGTGATCCTCGGTGCGCCGCAGGCGATGAATGCTTACGATCCGACGGAAGCCTGGTCCGGCCTGGCGTATGAGGATGGCGGGCATGTTTATTTTCACAACAGCCTCATCTGGGGCGAAAACCTCACGAACGTCTCCATCACCGGACCGGGAATGATCAATGGCGGCGGGCTGGTGCGCAGCGATAGAATTCTCGATGAGACGAGCGGCTACAATATCTGGAACAAACCCGGCGGCGGGCGGATAAATTCCGGCCCGGTGCGGCTCGGCAACAAGGCCATTGCGCTGAAACTCTGCCGCAACGTTTTGATCCGGGACATTACGATTTTCCACGGCGGACATTTTGCCATCCTCGTCACGGGTTGCGACAACCTGACGGTGGACAATGTGACGATGGACACCGACCGCGATGGCATTGACATTGATTGCTGCCGCAACACGATGGTTTCCAACTGCCGGATCAACGCGCCCAGCGACGACGCGCTTTGTCCCAAAAGCAGTTTTGCGCTCGGCACAAATGTCATTACCGAAAACCTGACCATCGTGAATTGCCAGGTGTCCGGTTTCCAGGAAGGCACCTTGCTCGATGGCACGATGCAGCCCAGCCGGGTCAAGAATGGCCGGATCAAATTCGGCACCGAGGCCAGCGGCGGTTTCCGCAATTGTACCGTCGCCAACTGTACATTTCGTGGATGCAAAGGCCTCGCGCTTGAAGAAGTGGACGGCGGCATCATGGAAAACATCACCATCAACAACCTCACGATGATGGACGTCGCCGCGTATCCCATTTACATCACCACCGGCAGCCGCAATCGCGGTCCCCACGTGACCACGCCGAGCCGCGCCCGGAACATTTTCATTTCCAACGTCATCGCGACCGGGATTGACCCGATGAGCGGCATCCAGATCACCGGCATTCCCAGACAGCCGATCGAAGACGTGCATCTGGACAACATCCGGCTGGTTTTCAACGGCGGCGGGACGAAGGAAGACGCCGCGCGCGTCCCCAAAGAGTTGGGCGAGGGCTATCCGGAGCCCCACAATCTCGGCATCATGCCCGCTTACGGCGTTTTCGCCCGCCACGTTCGCGACCTGGAACTGGCAAACATCAACGTGAGTTTTGAAACCAATGACTTTCGTCCCGCGATGGTGTGCGTGGATGTGGACGGGCTCGAAGTGGACAATTTCAAGGCGCAACTCGCTCCGGGCGTGCCGGCAGGGACATTTGACTCAGTCACAAATGTTGTCATCCGGAACTCACCGAGGCTGGATGGCATCACTGCAAAATAAATAAGTTGGCGCAAACTGGTTGCGCCAACTTTGGGGAGAATCCGGTTGTTGAAAATTACCACGGTTCTCGTCAACGAATGGACAGGGCGATGTTGATTTGATTGATGGCGTTGGTGATGTGTTTGGTGACGCGCTCTTGGTTTTTGACTTCGGCAGCGCCCAGCACGTTTTGAAGCAATCCCTGAGCTTCGCGCAGCTTGGCGTCCGACAAAGGCTGCGGTTGCTTGTCTTTGGCGTCGCCGCTGAGAGTCACGCCCAGCAACTTGGCGGCGGCCTCAATCTGTTTCATGGCTTTTACCCGATGGCCTTTGTAATCATGGTCGCCGGTGGCCAGAATGAGGTAGGCGTTCTGCAGCATTCCAGCCTCGGCCGAGTCGCTGAACGCCACGGTTTGGAATTGGTTCTGAACGGCAACGGAGCCGCCCAACGTTTGCGTGGTTGCTGGTGTCGCGGCGCGAAGGTTCACGCCGCAGGCCAGAACGGTGACAAAAACCGCAGCTTTTGCGGCTGTTTTCAGATGTTTTGTATTCATATTGACTACTTGACGGAATGAGAGGCTGTTAAGTTACACGGCACCATCCACAGACCGCCACCCATCTCGCCGCTCCCATCGCGTGGACCGACCTGACCAATTACACCGCCACGAACTCCTCGCTCGTCTTCAACGACCGCCTGGCCACCAATTATCCCATGCGTTTCTATCGCGTGGTGTCGCCTTGAACTGATTTGGTAGGGACGCGTTCCACCCGCGTCCCCAATTTGAATTATGGGACGATGTGGAAATCGTCCCTACCATGAATTTACTGAAGGTTGTAACGGAAGCGCGGACAGCAAATTGTAGTGTCGAGCCTGTGGCTCGATTCGGTTCGGCCACCCATCTTCACCCGGTTCCGACGTGGCGAGCAGGCCGAACGCTGCAACTCGATGCCGATGATCTTCACGCTGAGTTTTTGTACCTTGACATCACCTTAAAAGTGATTATAAGATTATTAATATGAACCTAATAGCCATCAAAGATTTGAAACAGCCGCGCCGGTTGAAAGAGCGGTTGCGGGCCGAGAAAGAATTGCTGCTGACCAGCGACGGACGGCCCGTGGCCGTGCTCATCAACGTGGACAACGCGGAGGACCCGGAGAGCATCCTTCAGTCCATCCGCGATTCGCGCAGCCGGCTGGCGTTGAGCCGCATCCGGGAGACGGCCCGGCGCACCGGCGTGTCCCGGTTCACGCCGGAACAGATTGACCGCGAAATCGCCGCCGCGCGCAAGGCGTACAAAACCCGCCGATGAACCGCGCGGTCTTCGACACCAACGTCATCGTGTCCGGTTTCCTGTCGCCCGCCGGATCGCCCGGCCGGATTGTCGAATGGCTGCGGTCGGGCACCGTGCCGGCGGTGCTGGATGACCGGATAGCCGCCGAATATGCCGAA
>Ga0074044_10004180_pt1 | contig 12033 bp, 7 predicted proteins | sample BogForMeECP23OM1_FD_94443 | JGI IMG/M metagenome (GOLD analysis project Ga0074044, IMG submission 94443) | Bog forest soil microbial communities from Calvert Island, British Columbia, Canada - Bog Forest MetaG ECP23OM1 | ecosystem: Environmental > Terrestrial > Soil > Wetlands ...
ACCTGCAAGCGAACTGCTCCCCGAGGAAATATATGCGCGCTTGCAGGCACAAACCCGCCGCCATTTCCTGCGATCGTTCAGCGCGGGACTGGGCACAATGTTCCTGGGCACATTGGTTTCGCCCCTCCTCAGATCCTCGATAGCAGGGGAATTTAACACAGACGGCACCCGGCGCCTCGATTTCACTCGCGATCCCAAAAGCCCGCTGGCAACCCTGCCGCCGCAGTTTGCTGCGCGAGCGAAGCGCGTCATCTATCTGCATATGGCCGGGGCGCCAAGTCAACTGGAGCTTTTCGAACATAAGCCCGAGCTGACAAAGCTGGACGGTCAGGATTGTCCCATGTCGTTCTTGGCCGGCAAACGCTTTGCCTTTATTAACGGCGTGCCCGAGTTGCTGGGCTCCCAGTATCCTTTTCACCAGACTGGACAGAGCGGCCAATGGATTTCCGATCGCCTACCTCATCTGGAAAAACACATTGACGATCTTTGTTTGATTAAATCGATGCGCACGGATCAGTTCAATCATGCGCCCGCACAGTTGCTGGTGCAGACAGGCGATGCGCGCCTCGGCCACCCTTCACTCGGCTCTTGGGTGCTCTATGGACTTGGCACCGAAAATCAGAACCTGCCGGGTTTCATCGTTCTGCTCTCGGGAGGCAATTCTCCCGATGGTGGCAAGCAGCTTTGGGGACCTGGATTTCTGCCGAGCGTTTATCAGGGCGTGCAATGCCGCTCGCACGGGGAACCTGTGCTTTATCTCGATAATCCCGCAAAAGTGAGCCGGTCCCTGCGCCGCAGCATGTTGGACGCTATCGACGAAATCAACCACCAAAGCTATGTCGAGTTCGGGAATCCCGAGACGGTCACGCGGATTGCCCAATACGAGATGTCCTTTCGCATGCAAATGGACGCGACCGACGCGATGGATATCCGCAAAGAGCCTGACGCGGTTCGCGCAGCCTATGGGTCGAAACCGGTTGAGTCCAGTTTCGCCAACAATTGCTTGGTCGCGCGGCGTCTGGCGGAACGGGGCGTTCGTTACATTCAACTCTATCATTGGGGCTGGGATAGCCACGGTTCAAACGCGAAAGAGGCCCTGAATATCGGCTTCGTTGACCGTTGCCGCGAAGTGGATCAGCCCATCGCTGCGTTGCTGGCCGATCTGAAAGCTCGCGGCATGCTGGAGGATACGCTGGTGGTTTGGGGCGGCGAATTTGGCCGCACCTCGATGAGGGAAAATCGGGGCGGACAGGCCATGACACTTGTCGGCCGCGATCACAATCCCGGGGCTTTCACCATTTGGATGGCTGGAGGCGGAGTCAAACCCGGCATAACTTTCGGCGAGACCGACGAGATGGGATACGAGATCGTAAAGGATCCCGTTGAGGTCCGGGATCTGCACGCAACCATTCTGTATATCTTGGGCTTTGACCACCACAAGCTCAACTATTCCTACCAGGGTCTGGATCAAAAGGTGACCGGTGTAAAACCCTCGCGAGTTGTATCGGAGGTTCTGGCATGATCATGTCCGTCCGTGGCGCGGTTGGCTATCGGAGTTTCACGAATTCATGACAGCTTGGGTTCACCATATTTCAGCCCGTGCTTGGTTCGGGCTTCTCACGCTTGCGCCAATCTTGATTCTTCTGGCTCTTGTGCTGCTCGCTCCGCCGGACGGAGAAGAGCGGGCGCAATCCCTGGAGTTTCTGGGCCATTTTCACCTCTTAGCCGTTCACCTGCCAATCGCGCTTCTCGTACTGGTGCCGGTGTTGGAGCTGGCCGGACGCAGCCGCCACTTTCCCTATCTGCTTCCTTCGGCCGACTTCCTACTGGGCGTGGCCACTTGCGGCGCGATTGTGGCTGGAGCCCTCGGATGGTGCCTCGCCCGAAGCGGTGGTTATTCCGGTCCGCTCGTGACGCAGCACATGTGGGGCGGAGTATCCGTCGCAATCGCCGCTTGGTTGTGCTGGATCTTTCGGGCGCGGAGCAGCGAATCGCACCTGGATCCGGTTTATGCCATCGCGCTGCTAGCGACAGTCGGTCTGGTGTCCTTTACGGGCTATCGCGGCGGCCAGGTATCACAAGGGGAGAATCACCTAACGGAACATATGCCAGCACGCTTGCGTACATTGTTGGGGCTTGCGGCCCTCGAGATTCCTGAAACTATCGCGTCGAATGGTGGCCCCGCCACATTCTATGGCGCTCGTATTCAACCGCTTTTCGATGGACACTGCGTTGGTTGCCACGGCCACACCAAGCACAGAGCTGACCTGCGCCTTTACAGTTACAATGCAGTCATGCGCGGCAGCAAGCATGGCCCGGTCATCAGGGCTGGCGACCCCAAAAGCAGCAAACTTTTTCACCGCATAACGTTGTCTCCAGCCGACGATGACTTCATGCCCGCTCAAGACAAGCCACCTTTGTCGCCGAGCGAAGTGAAACTGATCGAACTGTGGATTTCCGCCGGAGCGTCGGGAACCCGATTAGCGGACACCATCAAGGACATCCCACTGGATTCCGCGGGTTCAACTGCAGTTGCCGAAGTGAGCTTTGAGGAATTTGATCCCGTTGCCATTGCCAAACAGCGGGCCGACCTCGCGCCCATCGTCGCGCAACTGCAGCAGCGCTTCCCGGCTGCATTGGACTATGAGTCGCGTGGCTCCGCCGATCTGGTAATAAACGCTTCGTTGATGGGTTCCAAGTTTGGAGACAATGATCTGGCTGCGCTCGCCCCTGTTAGCGAGCGCATCGTCATTGCGGATTTCTCCGGCACCTCCATCACAGACAGGTCTTCCGGCGCCCTGGGCGCGATGAAACGCCTGCGCACGTTACGTCTGATGCACACAAAAATCACGGACGCCACGGTGCAGGCGCTCACCCCGCTATCCCAACTGGAGTCCTTAAACCTTTTTGATACTCCGGTCACGCCTGCTGCTCTCACCGCGATCGGCCACCTGCCCAAGTTGCGCCATCTTTACGCTCGCGAGACGAAGATTTCGCCCGACGTACCCATGTCAGAAGACATGAAACAAAAGATTATATTTTGATTGGTTGCAAGCGTTGATTAGAGATAAACATGAGCGCCAATCAGGAGATGCTCTCACAATGTTCAATCGTCGGCTCTTCTCGCGCCGCTCACTCCTGAGTGGCACAACAGCCCCGTTCGCAGCAGCGGGCCTTCACACTCTTGACAAGACCTTAACAACGCTTGATTCGAACAAGTCCCGAGCAACCAACGATGGATGCGATGGCGAAGTGCTCGGCCAGGACCCTTTCCGCTATCGCGCGCATCGCCACTGGGGCTTGCTCGATCGCGCCCACTATCCAGTAAAAGACTGCCATGGCATCACCGAAGACCGAAATGGGCGCATCGTTCTGCTCACCAACAATACGCACAATAATCTTGTTGCCTACGATAAAAATGGAAGATTTCTTTTGGCCTGGGAGAACCGCTTCCCGGCCGCCCACGGCTTGGAAATCGAGGACCATCAGGGCGAAGACCGTTATTGGATTACCGATCACGACTTGCAGTGCGTCTCCGTGTGTACGGCCGATGGGCGCGAATTGCACCGTACCGGCCCCGATGCGCTCGCTTCCAAGTATCCCAACCTGAACCAGTATCATCCGACCAACTCCGCCTTCATGCCCGACGGAAGTTTCTTTATAAGCGACGGCTATGGCTCCAGCTACGTTCACCGTTTTGATCCTGCGGGGCACTACATCTCCAGCTTTGGCGGCCCCGGGAATACACCATCAAATCTTAATACGCCCCATGCGGTTTGGATTGACACTCGTTCCGGCAAGCCTTCGTTGTTGGTTTGCGACCGCGGGAATGAAATGCTGAAGTGGTTCTCGCTCTCTGGAGAACTCCAGCAGGTTGTGCCTGTGCCGGGCGCACAGCCCAGCAACGTCGCGCCGCTCGGCGGAAACCGAGGCGCCCGCTTCAAAGACCACATAGCGATTGCAAGCCTGAACGGCATGATTCTGATTCTCGATGGGACGCAACATGTGGTTTCGGTGGTGGGCGGTGAACCCCCCGTCTACGTGGACGGGAAGCTGCAGCCACTGCAGGTCTTCAATTACACCTTCAACCATCCCCATGACGCTTACGTAGACTCCGCCGGTGCGTTGTATGTGGCGCAGTGGTGGTCCAATCAAACCTATCCGATCAAGTTGGAGCCTGGGTGGGTCGAGGACTGACGCCATACTCGGTAAGTTCACGCGATACAGAAACGCGGTTTCCTGCCAGTTCTCTCTACCGTCCATGCAAGTGATGACTGGCTGGCGGTGGACGCAGTCTCATGCGAACTTTTCTCCGGACCAAATTCCCTGCTAACAGGGAAAAATACAGGGAAAATCGCAAGTCCGAGCCAAGCCGTTCGGATTAACTCCACGCCGGACAGTTGTTTGGAAGGGATAACTAGATTTTCGAGACCAATCGGAACAGGGGGCGATCAGGGAATGAACAGGAAGAAGGGTTCCCTGATACCGGGTCTGTTGCGGAATCAGACCTCGCGATTCGCGCCGCAATTTCCCGCCGCGAGCCCCGACGAATCCAGCAAGCGCCAGGGCGCGAAGAAGCGGTGGGCGAAGATCAAAGCGCAAGAGAAGAAAACCAATCGCCGGACACGCTAATCGGGATGGTGACGTACCAGTACAGCAAATGGACGGTAACGCGACTAATCGTCCACTCGGTGGCTTTGACTGGAATGTAAGGCGATCAAAGTGCAGAAACTATTCGTATTTCAGCGCCACCATCGGATCGACGCGCATGGCTCGACGGGCCAGTATGGAATCGAGCAACACAAAAAGCTGCAGGCCGACAAGGAATGCAGCAGCGCCGAGGATGTGCTGAGTTCCGGCCGGCCGGACTGCGTGATCTTCAAACAGGATGACTGTCAGATCTGGGAATTCAAGCCATACACCTACAGCGACCGCGACCCGTTGTCGCAGGCTGAAAAATACGTGAAGGACCTGCAGGAAGAGTATGACCAACAGGATGCAGCCAAAGTCTGCAAGAGGAATGACGACGGAAAGATCCAGTTCAGCCTGCATGCTTATCGCTATCCGGCCTGCAGACCGCCGAGCAACTGAGGGGTTACGCGTTCATCGCCACAGGTAGGGCCAATTCGAAAAAGGACACTTCAGCTTGCAGCGGACAATGCAAAGGGTGAGTTTTCCCGCAAGCTCATCCAGCTGGTTTCCCTACCTTCGAAGCGAAGTGCGTGTCTTGCCGTCAGACTCACGGTGGTACTGATTCTTAGTCGATTCAAGATCACTCTCGGACTGCTTCCAAGCGAGTCAAAATGCAACATTATGTCAGTAGCTGAGTGTCGAGAGTTCGCCCCAAGTTGTTTGTCTGCGGATAGCGTGATTCGAAAAGGCAACACAACAACTACTCTGTTGCGTTGTCCGGATTGTCGAGAAGGCAGGAATCAACTGCGCACAACGGGAGTAGTATAGTTTCCCTCCGTACACACGCTTCGTGGAGAGACTCGATGTCACCTGTAGACAAACCAACTCGACGAGAGTTTCTGGTCACCGCTTCTTCGGCTGCGCTGGGTGCTGCAGTACCTTCAACGAATGCTTCCAACCGAGCAGACGAAGCAAAGCCTCCCTATTCCACGGAAGAGCTTCTGCAGAGCGGGCCGCAGCGCACATTCAGCGGCGACAAGCTTGCCCAAATCGCGATGCCCATGGGAGGCATTGGAACCGGGTGTATTTGTTTCAACGGTTACGGCGGCCTGCAGGATTTTTCGATTCGCAATCGCCCGGCAACGACAGCCTTGCCCGAGGGCTACTCCCCGACCCATGCTGCTTTTGCCATCCTGCACATTAAGGTCTCCACTCCCGTCACCAAACTAATCGAGGGACCTTTCCCGGTCTTCAAGATTTACGATCAGGGGCTACAGGGAGAAGGATATCGCCGGGGAGGATTCGAAGGATTCCCACGATTTGGGAAATGTGTTTTTAAGGGAGAGTACCCTTTTGGAGAGGCACTCATCAGCGACTCGACGATTCCGCTGGAGGTAAGAGTCACCGCCTGGAATCCGTTCATTCCCGTCGATGACAAGAATTCAGGAATCCCTTGTGTGATCCTTGAATACACACTGCACAATACTTCGTCGCAGAGAGTAGACTACGAACTCTCCTACCATCTTTCGCATTTAGCCCCGGGATGCCAAGAAGACGAATCGGCCAGCCGTAACACGGTGATACCTGACCGGGGCGTCTTCCTGTACAACACAGAAAAGGCCAATGCTGAAAGTTTCGGCAGCGGCTGCCTGCTCTCCCTTGGAAATACCTGCCGCGTCAAGGGAATGTGGCTTCGGAGCACTGGATGGGAATTCGATTCGCTCTCAGCGCTCTGGCGCGAGGTCTCGACCGGGAAATTCACGACCAATGAGGGATCGAACGCAATCGATTCGAAGGGTCGAAACGGGTGCTCAATTCTGCTGTCGGGAGCGTTGGCCCCAGGGGAATCGAGGACCCATCCGATTCTAATTGCCTGGTATTTTCCCAATTGTTATCTGGAGGCGGGAAGTCTTCTTCCCTCGGTCGCTGGCACTGAAGGCTGCAAAGGTCTACCGGAAGGCGAAGGGCCATTGTGGCGACCGCACTACGCGGCGAATTGGAAGGATGCCCGGGACGTAGCGCTCTACGTCGATGAGCATTACGACCCGCTACGATCGCGTACCGTAGCGTTCAAAGACGCGCTGTTTTCGTCGACGCTGCCGCCGTATGTTCTGGATGCTGTCTCCGCTAATTTGGCGATCCTGAAATCTCCCACCGTACTGCGCGTGGAAAATGGCGACATCTGGGGCTGGGAAGGCTGCTTTCCCGATGCAGGCTGCTGCCACGGTTCCTGCACGCATGTGTGGAACTATGCTCAAGCTTTTCCCAATCTCTATCCGCAGCTGGAGCGGACATTGCGCGAACTGGAACTCGGCCGCTCGATGGACGAAAACGGCCATGTCACATTTCGAGCGGCACTTCCGGAGGGACCTGTCAAACACGACTTCCATGCTGCTTCGGACGGCCAATTGGGCGGAATCATGAAAGTGTTCCGCGACTGGCAGGTTTCCGGAGATATGGGTTGGTTGAAGAAAATGTATCCCCTCGTCAAACGCAGCTTGGATTACTGCATTCGAGAATGGGATCCGGATCACAAAGGGGGCCTGTTCGAACCACATCACAATACCTACGACATCGAATTTTGGGGCCCGGATGGAATGTGCACCAGCATTTATCTGGGAGCCCTCTCGGCAATGGCACAAATGTCCAAGGCTGTCGGTCAACCGGGCGATGCTGAATTTTATGAGCAGATGGCTATTCGCTGTGCGCGGTTTATGGAGGAAAATCTTTATAATGGTGAATATTTTCATCAGAAAATTGAATTCCAGGGGCTAAAGAACACGTCTTTTGTCACGATGATAGCCCACGTGGACGAACACAGCAGCGAAATGCAACAACTGTTAAAGCGCGAAGGCCCGAAATATCAGTACGGAAACGGATGTCTCTCGGACGGAGTCATAGGCGCGTGGATGGCGCGAATGTACGGTATCGATACACTGCTTGCGCCCGACAAAACCAGAAGCACTTTGAAGTCTATTTTCACTTACAACTTCAAAGCCGACCTCAGTCAACATGCCAATGCACAACGTCCTGGCTATGCCATGGGACACGAGCCGGGCTTGCTCCTATGTACTTGGCCGCGTGGTGACAAGCCGACCTTACCGTTTGTTTATTCTGACGAAGTCTGGACTGGCATTGAATATCAGGTCGCTGCCCATCTCATTGCGGAAGGATTCATCACAGAAGGACTCACGATCGTGAAGGCGATGCGCACTCGCTATGACGGCCTGATTCGTAACCCATGGAACGAGTATGAGTGCGGCAACTACTACGCTCGCGCCATGGCAAGTTACGCGTTGCTCGCCGCATTGTCCGGGTTCCGCTATTCCGCCGTGCAACGCACGCTCTGGTTTGCTCCTCAGCTGAGCATTCGTCCATTCAAAACCTTCTTCTCTACAGCCACAGGCTTTGGCACTATTTTGCTCGATGACAAAAGCCTCCGAATCCAGATGCTGGAAGGCGAAGTGGCCGTGGAACAATTAGTGTTGACCGACAAGACTTTGCAAAGAACGTTGGAATGGAAAACTACCGTCCGGCCCGACGCTCCGGCAATCAAGACCCTCTAAGGTTCAATCTGGGTCGAACAACTTGTGAATCTTGTCTTGCAGATCAAAGAAATCTCGATGTCGCTGGCGAATGTCCTCAGGACGAATCCTTTCGGTCTTCCTAACTCCTGGTAAACGCGCGGTTACCGGAGAATTGAAGTACTATTTCAAATGGACGGTTACGCGACTACACGTCCAATTGGAATTGCTTCCGGGTAGCCCCTGGTCCGGGCCGGGGCCCCCGCTCCGATTTTAGAGCGCGGACCTCTTGCGGGTCTTCTGACGGGCAGTCATCGCAGGCTACTCCTAGATCGACATCCTCGTTTACTTTTCCCGCGCCCGGCGGATAACATCCACGCACCTGTTCCACTCTATGGAGAACGCAGCCACAGCCACTCGAGAACGCCGACTGCAACGCCACTTGGGGTTGCGTGACTTGGTATTGGCTCAGGTGCTTGGCGTTGTAGGCGGAAACTGGGTTGGCGTGGCGGCGGGTTTGGGCCGCGCGCAGGCGCTCACTTGGGTGGCGGCGATCCTGCTGTTTTATCTTCCAATGGCGGCTGTGGTGATCAGCCTCAACAGGATTATGCCGTTGGAAGGTGGGACTTATGTCTGGGCGCGGCGGGCCTTCGGCGGGGTCGGTGGTTTTCTCACGGCGTGGAACCTTTGGGTCTACGCAATCGCCGTGATCGCCGCAATTCTGTATCAGACTCCTTCAGAGCTGAGCTACCTGATAGGTCCTAAAGCGGCGTGGCTTCCCGAGAGTCATCTAGCTTCGATCGGCATCATCGCGCTCATTATGGCGGCGGTAACGGTCGCGGCAATTTTCGGACTGGAGTGGGGAAAATGGGTTCACAACGTGGGCGGCATGGCGATGATACTGCTGTTCGCGGTGCTGATTCTACTGCCGCTATGGGCGCTCTCGCGGCATCGGCTGGGGCAGCAGCCGTTCGGTCATGGAATGGGACTCGGACTGGCCGTTCCGCCACGCAATCTGTTTTCGCTGGCGCTGTTCGGACAGATGCTCGTGGGGGCTTTGAGTGGTCTCGAATATATCGCTATCTTTGCCGGTGAAAGCCACCAACCAGAGCGGAACATCACCCGCTCTGTGTGGCTCGCCTCGCCTATCATCTGCGCGATGTTCATCCTAGGCACTAGTTCAGTTGTGTTCTTTGCCAAGCCGGGATTCATTGACCTCATTGCTCCTATTCCGCAGACTTTGCGAATTGCGCTAGGCGATTCCGGAGAAGGAAATCTAATGGCCGTCGCCGCGATCGTCCTGTTGGAATTGAGGACTTTGGGCATCGCAAGCTATCTCTTCGCAGGCAACACGCGGTTACCGATGGCGGTGGGTTGGGACAATCTTTTGCCTGCTTGGTTCACGCGCCTGCATCCGCGATGGAAGACTCCCGTGAATTCGATTCTATGTTCCTCCGGATTGGTGATGACGTTGGTTGTGCTTGGAAGCCTTGGAGTTCATGCGCAAGAAGCGTATCAAGTGCTTTCCAACGCTAGCCTTACGCATTACGAACTGATGTACATGGCGATGTTTTCGATTCCGGTGGTGGGGGCGAGTGCGTTGCGTAAATTGCTTCCCCGCTGGTTGAAGTGGATTTCACTCCTGGGATTCTGCGCTTCATTGTTCAGTCTGCTGATCTCGGTATATCCGTTCGTCGATGTAGTGAATCCAGTCGGTTACGCAGCGAAAATCGCCGTGACCGTGTTCGTGAGCAACGTGATCGCTCTTGTTTTTTACAAGTTTCGAAATCGCCGCGCGTTCGCCGGATGAGCTGCGGATGTCCCGATAAACGCGGCAACCGAACTTTCCCGCAAACGTAGCGTAACGCGACTCATCAGAGTTTGCCGCATGGTTCGAGGATAACTTCCGAGTAGCCGACAATCCGGGAGTCGGCCCGTCGGTGACCACAGGCGCGCTTATGGGGACTAACGGCATCTCCGGCGGGAGCAATCCTAAATCGGATTTTCTGCCAACGGGAGCCACACTTGAAAGCGCGTGTCACCGGGTTTGGAAGTTACCTGAATGCTTCCTTGGTGCTTTTTCACAATTCGCTGGACGGTGTCCAAGCCTAGACCCGTACCTTCCCCAACTCCTTTGGTCGTAAAAAAAGGATCAAAGATGTGGGGCTGCACTTCTTGGGAAATTCCCGGACCGTTATCGCCAATTTCAACGACAGCGCAACGGTCGTCTCGGAAGGTTCGAACGCGGAGCTCGCCCTTTCCGTGCATGGCGTCAATCGCATTATCAATGATGTTCGTCCAGACCTGGTTGAGCTCGCTACCAAACGAATTGACGAGAAGGGGGACACGCAAGTAGTCGCGTTGCACCGCAACTCCTTGTTTCAGCTTGTAATTCAGGATTGTAAGGGTGGTTTCAAGGCTCTTTGCGATGTCGACGTTCTGCACCGGCGCCTGGTCCATGTGGGTGTATTCCTTGATTGCGCCGACCAGATCCGATATCCGCGAGGTGCTGCTTTCGATTTCGTTCAAGAGACCGGCGACCTCCGCCGAGGCGGCGATCCGGACCAGAGCGGCTCTGGCGGTGTCCCCATCGAGGTTCCCGAACAACGATTCAAGAACTTCCGGCTTGATGTTGCGTCGCGCAAGGTCGGCCGCAAGCTGCCACAAGTCATTCTGCCCATGACTGCGCAACAGCGAATCAATCTCATCCTCCAGGTCGCTGATAGTGAGCGCGTCCGGTGGAATTACATCTTGTCGCGTAAAGGAACCTTCCAGTTTTTCGATTTCCGATTTCTGGATGGACGTGAGCTCACGCCTTCCTAACTCGAGACTCGCGTCCCTGATTTTCTTTAGGATGTCGCGCAATTGACTGGTCGCGCGTTTCGCAGCGGAAGCCGGATTATTGAGTTCATGCGCAAGTCCTGCCGAGAGTTTCCCGAGAGAAGCCAGCCGATCCCGCTGTTGTTCAACGCGAGTGGTTTCACGGATCCGGTCGGACATCAAGCCTACCAGGCGCGTGGTCAACTCCGGCATCTTTTGCACAAGCTCGGGAAATAATGTAGTCGGGAATTTCAGAACTCGGCCGTCCGTGACAGCGACGCCGGTTACGGTGAACTGCTTCATCCTGGAAAAAGGCAACACCCCGGTCACGTCGCCCGGCTTTGCCGATAACACCACGGTGTCGCCGCCGAATTCGCCTCGCCACTGAAATTGCCCTTCCAGAATCACGAACATCCAGTCTGCCGGATCGCCCTGGCGGACGTACACGTCTCCGGCCGCCAGATGTACTTCCTGCGAATTGCCGAGGAACCAGGAGATCTGATCATCGGGCAGATCAGCGAAGGCTGAAACGTGAAGTAATTCCGATTTTTCGATCATTTAGACCTTGCTTAAATACTGATGGATGAATTGCACCGCCACCGATCCTTCCCCAACGCCGGAAGCTACTCGTTTTATGGAGCCATGGCGCACATCGCCCACGGCAAAGATGCCGGGAACGTTAGTCTCAAGCAAGAACGGATCTCGGTCGAGGGTCCATCCCCTCGGGCGTTGCCCATCACGGATAAGGTCGGGACCGGTCAAGAGGAAACCGCGCTCGTCCCGCTCGACGACATTCGCCAGCCAATCCGTCCGTGGCAATGCTCCAATAAAGATAAACATCGCAGTCGCGGGCACGCGCTCGACCTTAGTGGTATCGGAGCAAAGCACCGAAATCTCTTCCAGATGTGTTTCACCATGCGCCTCGGCCACGCTGGCATGCGTCCACAGCTGAATGTTAGGCGTCTCTTGAATCTGGTCGATTAAGTATCGTGACATGGTGCTGGAGAGCGATTCGCCGCGCACGAGAATAACGACGCGCTCCGCGTATCGGGCGAAG
>Ga0074044_10004181_pt1 | contig 12033 bp, 12 predicted proteins | sample BogForMeECP23OM1_FD_94443 | JGI IMG/M metagenome (GOLD analysis project Ga0074044, IMG submission 94443) | Bog forest soil microbial communities from Calvert Island, British Columbia, Canada - Bog Forest MetaG ECP23OM1 | ecosystem: Environmental > Terrestrial > Soil > Wetlands ...
CGTCGCGTCCATCACTTCGCCGCTCACGCTGGAGGCCGAGCTTTTCCTCCCCAGATATTTCTCCAGATCGACGATCCCGTATTTATTCAGGCAGTAGCCCACCAGCGCCAGCCCGATCAGGAAGGTGAGTACCCATCCGCCTTTTTCAATTCTTACTGGCATGGCTTTCCTCCCAGTTCATTCTCCGAACCCCAATCCCCGCCCCGCCGGCCGCTCTCTAGGAGGAGCGCTGCGGCTCCTTCCCCCCGATGGTCTTCTCGCTCTGCGCGTTCCCCGTGGCCGCCGCCGCTTGCGGCGTGGCCAGTCCCATTTCGATCTTGAACTGCTTCACCAGCTCGCTCGCCTGGATTTTCTGCGCCTCTTCCTCGATCTTTACTTTCTGCTGGTCCACGTTGCCCATGGCCATGTCCATCCGCGCTTCGTTCACCGCCGTCATTTCCTCGATCTTCCGCACCATCTCGTCGTGCGTCTGGCTGATCCCCGCCACCTCGAACTGCTCCATCGTATCGGCCACCTTTTTCTGCCACTTCGCCCGCCGGTAATCCGCGATCGCGTTGAGCGCCTCTTGCGTCTTGCGCTCTTTCTCCCGCATGAACGCCTGCTTTACGCTCATCGCTTTTTCAAAGGCCGCCCGCGCCGTCGTGAGCTGCCCCTGCGTTCGGGCGTACGCGCTCCTCATTTGCTCCAGTTGCGCCGCGAAGCTGCCCGCCAGATCGTCCCGGTTCGCCTGGATGGCCGCTTTCACCTTGGCCGTCAGGCTCCCCATCTCCGTCGTGTATTTCGCTTCTTCCTTTTCCAGTAGCGTCACGTTGGCCTTCACCATGGCGATGCTCTCGTTCATCCGCGGCACCTGGTCGTTCAGGTCGCGGATGTTCTGTTGCAGGATCAGCTCCGGATCCTCCGCGATCGAAATGAAGAATCCCACGAACGACCGGAACACCCGCGAGATACGCTGCCACATGATCTTCCTCCCGCTCAGGACTTCTGCGCTGTCTTCACGCCCGGCGAACTCGCCCTGGCATCACCCGCCGCGCTCGGGTTTTCGGACACAAAATAGCCCACCGTATCGTCAATCTTCTTTTCTTCCTGCTGCTTCTTCAGCCGCCAGCCCGTCACCCGCTCCCTCTCCCTGGCGATGGCCTCTTTGTTCTCCTGGATTTTCGCTCGCTGCTGCGTGATGTACTTGTCCATCTCCGCCTGGATCTGCGCGTTTTCCTTGTTCTTCCCGTTTTCCAGTTCTTCCAGCGCCTTCTGCTGCACCCGCTCGTAGGTATCCAGCGCCCGGTCCCGCTGGATCGCGTCCTGGATCACGTCCTTGATGTTCACTCCGGCGGCATCCAGCGCCACCAGCACCGACGACCGCTTCACGTCCGACGGCAACGCCCGGATGTGCTCGCTCTCCATCATCTGCGCCACCTTCAGGATGGAATACCCGTGCGGCGCCTCGGGAATCTCCGCGGCCTTGTAGATTTCCTCAAACGAGGCGGGCTCCGTGATCGGGTTCTTGAACTTCGGCTCGGCGGCTATCCCCGCGGCTATTTTCGCCACACTCTGGGCCGCGCTCGGGGGCGCAGCGCTCCGCGGCGCGGAGGGTTTCGATGAGTCCGCAGTGGGCTGTTCCTCCGCGGGGTCCTGGTCGACGGTAATGAAATAGTTGTACCACTTCTTCGTCATGGTACCTCCGCCGGGACATACAAAAGCCGCAGCGCGGTTTTCCCAACGTCAGAGGAACGCGGCGTACATGCGGGTGCCTGCTTTGACGCCGTTCCACTTCGGAAAGTACGTCCCCCTCCCCCTTTTGTCAATTGTTATCATAGACTTTCGGGCCCCCTCTCACAATCATTCCGGCCCTTTTTGAGTAGCACAGACAATCGTGTCTGTGCGAATCGATCCATCGGCACAATCCTCCCGCGGAGCCGCCCGCGATCGCAAATGCGGTTTGCGCGCTTCCCGTGTGTTGAGTCCGATGGCGGCTAGCCAGTGCGTCGATTGGAAAGGATGGCCTAAGCTTCGCACCGATCACCAAACTGTGAGGCCTTTGGCATTCCTCCCGGATTCCTTCCCAGTCGCCTGGAATCAATCGCCGGGAACTTGCTCCGGAACCGGAGTGCCGGGCACATCTTTCCAGGGTGGGAGTATCTTCACCAGAATGTAGAGTATGAGAAAGGGAGCAGCCAGCAGCAGTACCGAAACGAAGAAACCCTCCAAACCCATCAGCTCCATCTTGTAGACCGTCAGCCCGCGCAGGCTCTTGGAGAACAGTTGGCCTCCGATCACCACGTTCCATCGCGTGCTGAAGATCCCGATCTGGATGAGCGTGGCGCTGGCCAGATACAGCAGCCGCCGCAGCTCTTCCGGAAACCGTACCAGCGCCCGCCTGCCAAACACAGGACTCACAAACGCCAGGCAAATCAACGGTAACGCCGTCCCGGCCAGCGCTTGCAGCACCACCAGGCTCAGGAAAAGCCGCGTGGCAATCAACGTCCCCAGGATCTTGATGGATTCCTCCGCCTCGTAGAGACGGTGAATAAAGTCCAGGATCTCCAGCGAGAAGTCCACAACCAGCGCATAAAAAAGAAAGCTAGCCAGCTTGTCCAGACAGGTCATCTCCAGGCTTCGCCGCACCAGCCCGGTCAGCAGGTAGATCATCAACACCATGCCGATGCCCGACACCATCGCCGAAAACAGAAAAACCACGGGGATGAGCACGCTGCTCCACCACGGGTTGGCTTTCACCGAGCCGAAAATGAATCCCACGTAGCCGTGCAGCAGGAATGCCGAGGGAATGCCGATGATGGTGATGAATCGAACGGCTTTGCGATCGAACCTCACGGCTCCTTCGGAGATGTCCGTGGCCCCCAGCGTCAGGATCAAGTGAATCCACTTGAGCAGCCCGTGCTCGTTCCGCGCCCACAGCACCAGGTCTTTGCGGTAGTCGAACCAGATCTCCAACAGCAACACCACGGCCAGATACCAGGCATAGACGAAGCCGAACATGGCCATGGCCGAATGGACGTTCGGGGTCAGGAAGATTTCAAACGATCGCTCCGGATGTCCCAGGTGCAGAAGCAGCGGCAGCGGCGCAACCAGCAGGAAGGCCAGCGCCGTCAACAGCGCCAGCCGGTAGGTGGGCTCCACTTCCTTCACGCTGAACACGCGCTCCAGCGAAGCCAGGATGAACGCCCCCGCCACCAGTCCGGTGATGTACGGGTAGACCACCACCAGCAAGCCCCATTGCAGCTCCACCTCGTTCGGATAGATGTAGCCGGACACCTGGCGCAGCACATTCGCCAACTGCTGGACGAGATCCGGCGACATCAGCGCACCTCCCCGTCCAGGTTGGCGTAGTACACCTTGGGCTCGGTGTTGAGCTGGGGCTTGAGCACCTGAATTTCATTGAAGCGGGTAAACCGGGCCAGCGGGCTGCTGCGGGTCCTCACATCTCCGAAAATTCTGGCTCCCGTGGGGCACACCTCCACGCACGCCGGCACCTTCCCCTGCACCACTCGGTGGTAGCAAAAAGTGCACTTCTCCGCGGTGTGGGTCACCGGGTGCAGGAAGCGCGCTCCGTACGGGCAGGCCTGGATGCAGTAGCGGCAGCCGATGCAGTAGTCCTTATCCACCAGCACCACGCCGTCGCGCGTAATGAACGTGGCGCCCACCGGGCAGACCTGCACGCAGGGCGGATTGGCGCAATGGTTACACAGTTTTGGCACGAAGAATGTTCGCAGGATGCCCTTCTCGCTGATCGAGGAAGGGAAGCCGTCGATGCCCCCGTTCGGGCTGGTCACCACCGTTTCGCCCTCCGTCGTCAGGACGTAACGCTCCACCCACGTCCGGAAGTAAAACGGCTCGCGCGGCACATTGTTCTCCGTCTTGCAGGCATCGGCGCAGCGCCCGCACCCGATGCACTTATTCACGTCGATGCCCATCCCGTAGTAGTGCTCTTCCGGCTTGTAGCTCTCGTCCGTTGCGCCCGCGGCTGCCGCTTCCGCCACACACACGCATGTCAGCAGCAAGGGAGCAGCCGCCATGCACTGTTTCAGGAAATCCCGGCGATCCTGGGAAACTTCCTCTGGTGATCCCGGCCCGTCGGGCGCGCGGTTCGGTTCCGTGCTCATTTGGCCTCCGGAGAATGAGCGTAGTGGCATTGCCAGCAGACGTAGCGCTCGCCGTGGGTACTCATGTCCACGCGCGCGATTTCGGCTGCCGCTTTGGCTTCCTTGCCATGGCATTGCCCGCAGAATTCACGGTTCTGCGGCTTGCTGGGAGTGCTGAGCGGCGGCGAGATCTTGTGCTTTTCTTCCACCTTGTGGCAGGTGGTGCAGGGAAGTCCGGCGTGCTGCGAGAGGGCCTTGGTCCTGGCAATCTCGCCGTGGCAGGCGCTGCACTCCTGCGGCGTGTGTGGAGGCACCGGCGCATGAGGATTGTGGCAACTGATGCACGGCCGCCCGGGGTTGTGGCTCACGGGATCGATCTGTGGAAAGCCGGTGGGCCGTGATGCGTCGTAGGCATGGCAGAGCGGACAAAAGGCGCGCTGGCGCGGGGCGGGCGGTTTGTGATCCGTGGGAGATTCCACGTGCGCCGCTTGCGCCCCGTGGCACACCTCGCAGGCCACGCTCTTGTGGTGGGCGTTGTCGTGTGTCTTGACCACGTCGGAATGGCACATCTCGCAGGCTTCGTGCCCCGCATAGACCAGCGGCTTGGCCGCATTGGCTTCGATCGCGGCCGCCCGGTAATGCCCCAGGGCCCCGAAAGTCTTGGGAACCAGGTAATGCCGTGCGCCAATCAGACTTCCGATCAGGATCACGAAGACGATCGCCAGCCGGTTCAGTTGTTGAGGCATAGTCTGTAACCGGCCGTTGCGCCGTCTTCCGGGACTTGTTTGTGGTCCTTATCCGCAGCCAAATCCACGCGTTCCGCTCCTCGCAAACACTCCGGCCACCTTACGGGAAGGGGTTGCACAGAAGCCGTGATGCGAGTCACACGCAAATGTGCGACTTGTCACAGCAATGGCGGTCTGGGCTCGTGGATTTGCTGCGGGGACCGCTCCCTGACTTCTGTGGAACGCTAACGTGCTTTGGCAGCATGGCGGGGAAGAGATGCGTCAGCAGCCTTCGTCGGAAGCCTTTGTGCGTTATCGCCGCCCGTCGCTCGGCGCCGCCGTAAGGCTACCAAACGACCTTGAGGCCTCTGTAAAGCTTGAAATTCTCGTCGCAGGTCACCACCGGAATGTCTTCGCACAAGGCCTGGGCAATAATCTGCCGGTCGAAGGGATCCGTGTGGTAAGCGGGAAGATCGAACATTCGCAACGCGTGCTCCGCCGTGTACGGCAGGACGCACACGCGCAGATCAGCGATTCCTGCGTTCACGTCCTCTCTGCCAAACGCGAGCTTCCCGCTCACGTGCTTGATGGCAATTTCCGAAAGCGATATCGCGCTGATCTCGCGCACCGCCGCAACGCTCCGCATGGCCCCCATCGCCCGGCGGGAAATGCGCTCCGGAGAGGTGGCAGCCCAGAGGAAGGTAACCGTATCGAGCAGGAGCCGCATCTAGTAGCGGCCGTCCAGGAATGCCTCGACCTCTTCGGGCGTCATCGCCTTCCACCAATCGGGATCGTGGATGATGATCTTCCCCTTCAGGGTGCCGAACTTCGGTTTGTTGCGGCTGGCCTTTTTTGTGCGCACGATGTCCACCACCGGCGCACCGCGGCGGCAAATCGTCACCGCCTCGCCGTCTTCCACCGCCCGGATCAGCTCGGGCAGCTTGTTCTTCGCGTCCGCCACGCTGACTTTCATGATGCTTTCAGAATAGCCATGCAAGATAGCCATGTCAAGCGAGGAGGAAATCGCTCGCACCCGCTCCAGCAGGGCAGGGAAGCGAGTGGTAGCCACGGTCAGTCGTCTTGTGACCGTGGGTTTGTTCCGAGGCCCGGCGCCGATCGGCCATATTTCCCGCCCGCCGATCACTGCCTCGCTTGCATCCCCGTTTCGCCCTTCGTATCCTTCTCCGAAAGTGAGTGCACATGCGGCAAATGACGCGAAGGGCGGCCCTCAAGAACATCGCCTGCGCCACGGCTTGCGTCGCGGACTTCCCGATGCGACCGCTCGCACCGCTCCTGGCGGCGGACGTGCCAGTCACGGAATCCGAGCGGGCAGCCATGGCACAGGCTGCGCTCACTTTCATGCGACAGTTTGCCGTGCCGGCGCTCTCCGTTGCTATCGCGCGAAATGGCCGGATTGTTTATGAGGGCCCGTTCGGTGAAGCCAGCACGGACACGGGCGCGCCGCTTCAATCCTCGAACTTATTTCGAATTGCCAGCGTGACCAAACCCATCACTTCGGCGGCAATCTTCAGCCTGGTGGAGAAGGGCCGGATCGCGCTTTCCGACAAAGTCTTCGGCGCGGGCGGCATCCTGGGAACGGCGTACGGGACGAGTCCCTATCGGCGGTACGTCGCGGAGATTACGGTGGACCATCTTCTGACTCATTCCTGCGGCGGCTGGCAGAACGATTCGAGCGATCCCATGTTCCGGTTTCGGGAGATGAATCATGCCCAATTGATTTCCTGGACGATGGACAATCTGCCTCTGCTGAATCCTCCGGGCGAACATTATGCCTATTCCAATTTTGGATACTGCCTGCTGGGGCGAATCATCGAAAGTGTTGCCGGCCGGCCCTATTCGGAGTACGTGCGGGGTGAAATCCTGTCCGCGTGCGGCATCTCGGACATGCAGATTTCGGGCTACACGTTGAAGCAGCGGGCGCCAAATGAGGTCGTCTACCTGGGGCAAAGCGGAGAGAACCCTTACGACATGAATGTCGCGCGCATGGACTCGCACGGCGGATGGCTGGCCACGGCCACGGATCTTGCCTGCTTTGCCGGCCGCCTGAGCGGATACGGGACGGCGCCCGGCATCCTGAAACGCGAAACCATCGCCAAAATGGTCAGCCCGGGCCCGGCAAGTTCGCCGTCCGCGGAAGTGAAGTACGCGCGGGGCTGGCAGGTGCGGAACGAAGGCAAGGGAAACTGGTGGCACAACGGAAGCCTGCCGGGCACAACCTCCATCATGGTGCGGACGGCCACTGGATTTTGCTGGGCGGCTCTGTGCAATACCCGCCGCCAGCCCGCGGACGAAATCAATGGGGCGTTGGACAATCTGGTTTGGGAGATGGCCCGAAAAGTGAGGGAGTGGCCGATTTGACCGGCGAAGTTCTGTTACACTCCACGCGGATTCAAGAGCATGAGAAGAACATCACTCGCGGCACTCGTCGTCATCGCTACACTCCTCGCTGGATGCTTGCAGAAGTCGGCACCGAGCTTTCCGGAAAACCCTGAGGTACAGAAGTTGATCGTGGACGCCTGCCTTGCCGACCGACCATCTTTAGCGGGATACCGGGGCGTTGTGAACGTCAAAAGTACGGCGCCGGATTTTCCGGAAAAGGGACAAGTCACGGTGTACGCCGACGTTTTCTTCGATAACGGCTACGGCGGCACGAGAATTCAATTGGGATACATCGACCACTTTGTGCTCTACAAAGACGAGAACAAGACGTGGAGAGTCCAGCTTGTAAAGAAGAAGGATTAACGGCGTGCGGCACAGGCTGCGGCCAGAGGCTTGTTCCGGCGCTGCTTCCTCCCGTGTAGCGGCGGATTCATGCCGCCACTCGTTTGGAGGGTGGCGGGATAAACCCGCCTCTACAATCGCGCCGGCCTGTTTCAGCCTCGCGCTTCACCTTTCGTCCCGCTTGATTTCGAGTCAAGAGACTTTGTAAACAAATGAAAATTATCTTCCGCAATGGCAATGTCCGGGATCCAATCCGTGTCTAGATTGGATTGCTCCACGAACTGAACCAGCTCGTTCATGGCCTGCTTTCGAGCCTCCTCCCTGGTGAGGCCTCGCTTCTCCAGTCGGGATCTGCGCTCTGCGACCAGCCGATGGAGTTTGCGTTCGCACTTCGCTGGGTGGCTGAAAGGCGCGTCGACCAACGTTGAGATGAGCCGTCGTAGCCGCATTCTGGCGTCTCGCGAATCCAGCCAATCCCTAAGCCCGCTGCGTGCCGTACCGCTCTAGTACTAAGAATCGGCAGTGAAGTCCTTACTCTATCATAGAAACAGAGTCGTATGATGGCTGGATGAAATAGCTGGAGTGCAATCAGGCACTAGGCGGAAAGGCCGCACTCTAAACAATGGCCGGCTGGAAGCCGGCGCTACAAAATCCCGCAGGGGCAGGGAAGGCCCGGCAGGACCGCAAGTCTGCTTGAACTGCTGAAGATCGCCTTGCTCACTCTCATCCCACGCGCGCATTGAAGCCAATGGTATATTTGGCTGAGCGCGTTAGCATCGAGGAGAGCGCATGGCAATCATCACAACGGACCTGGATGGAAGCGCCACAATCGTCTTGGCGGGCGGCAAAGCAGTGAAGCTACCCGGAATGGATCCGGCGCGGGCCGCGAACGGGGAGGATATCCGGAATCTCGCCATCGCCCTGTTCACGCTGGTCAAAGAGCTGGACGACCGCCTCGAAGCCTTGGAAAAAAAGAAGTGACGTCACGGGAACACACCGGCCGATCTCCACTCGCCCGCGGAGAGCGGGGGTGCGCGTTACAGGCTGTGCGCCGTGATAGCGCCAGGATCTGCGCTCCAGCTTCCGAGTGAAGGACACAGGCTGAAAGCCTGTGTTACTGGCACGCCTGGCCGGGGGGGGGGCAGGTCATCCCGAGTTCGCTGGGAGGGCGGGGCGTGCGAGAATCCGTCCATGAAACCAAAACAGATTTACCTGCTGCTGGCGATTGCGGGGCTGGTGCTGCCTTACATGCAATTCGTTCCCTGGGTGCTGGAGCACGGGCTGGACATGCGCCTGTTTATCGCGCAACTGTTTGCCAGCCGGATCAGCGCGTTCTTTGGAATGGATGTGCTGGTGTCGGCGGCGGTGGTGGTCGTCTTCTTGAGGGCGGAGCGCAGCCGGTTGGGAAACAAGCGGTGGATTCCGTTAGCGGCGCTGCTGACCGTGGGGGTGTCGCTGGCCCTGCCGCTGGCGCTCTATCTGAGAGAGGACCGCTAGGGTGCGGGGCAGTCACTGTCCGATGACACTGGCCGATACGGGACGCGGGTGCCCGTCCGCTCCGGCCTCGCGCGGTTTGCATCCCGATTCCGTCGGGACTGACCCTGTGGCCGGCCGCCCAATGCAGGCCCACCACCATTGAACATTCGTAAGAGTCCTCCCGCCAAACGGCGCGCGATGGCCGAACTCGCCAGGGGCTCACCAGAAGTGCTTCTTTCCAAACGTCGCGAGCTCCTTGCAGTCCTCACCTTTCGGATGAAAGAAACAACTCACCTGCAGCCAGTCCTGATTATCCTTGGGTTTTTGCGGCGTCCCGTATATGCGATCATGCCATTCTTCGCCGATCGTTCGAATTTGATCTGCGTTCATCTTCCAGGAGAGAGGGGCGTCCCCGCCCTGGAACTCAAACGTTGCAGGCCAAATGCCCACTCCCCTGGCTGCCCACAGGTCGACAAAGCGCCCCACAGCCTCGCGATCACGGATCAACTGCCCGCTCGTGCGCGTCCTCATCAACGCCTTTATCGGCGCCCACGTTTGAAAGAACCAATCCCTGTTCTTCGGCGCTTCCAGTTCTTTGTCACTCTCCCCGGGAAAGGATCGAATCTGGATCAGCAGGATGTCCGGCCTCTGTTCGGCCGGCGTGGACTCAAGCGCCTCCTTCAGCCAGGCCAGGAGGCTGGAAACGCCATAGTTATCGTAATAGCCGCCATCTACGACATGGTCGCTGATCTTGTCCGATTTCGCGCGTGCCGCAGGAGTGACGTAAGGAAAGGTCGCCGCCAGGCGCACAGCCGTGACGATGGGAATGTCGCCTTCGCGAAACAGGTCGGTAAAGGCTCTCAGTCGCGCTCCCGAGAGGTGATTCTCCGGCAACGCGGTGGTCGCGAACAGAAGCGGTTCACCGGTTTCGACGATCGTCGCATTGAAAATCACGGCGGGCCTCAGGCCCTCTTCTAATCCCTGGCGCCATTCACCCAGACTGCCATTGATTCCCGCACGCGTGCGCCAACTCTCTTCGAGCGCCCAGCCGCGGTCCTGGAGCTCGTCTCTTCCTCGGTTCAGTATGGGAAAGAAAATGCGCCAAAAATCGACATAGACGGTGGCCCACGCCACTTCGTTCAGGCTGGGCCTCTCCGCGAGATCCAGGACTGAGGGGAGCGCGAGATCCGGCGCCGGAAAACCTGCGCCACCAGGTCCTGTCTTGTAGCGATTCACAAAGAACATGGTGCCGACGGCCCCGCCGGACACGGAACTGATCACGGCAATCGAGTCGGCAAAGTTGACCGCAGTGCCGTGCGCGGGTCCGCGAAGCTCGTTCTCCAGCCCCGTCAGCACCTGCGCCGTCCAAGCGGCAGCCTGGATGCCCCCGCCGGCAGTGGCCACAACCACGACCCGGCCTCGGGGGTGTGCGGAATCGGGTGCCACCCGCCGGGAAGCGGTAAGAACGCGAGCGGGGTCCGCCAGGGCGCCGCCGGCGCCGGGAACGATCGAGTAATAATGGTCCAACTGAAACGGAAAATTAACCAGATAGAGGACAAACAAGACGGGCAAGAGCAACGGCACACGAAACCGATCCAGGAAAAAGGTCAGCATCGCCAGCCCCCAGTTCAGGAGCATGAGCAGAAGAAGCACGTAGGCCACGGCAGGTGCACCGGATTCCCCTCCCACCTGCACCTGGCGGAGCAGCCCGATGACAACATAGAGGGCCATCGTGAAGAGCAGCATGAAAAGGCTCAGCCACTGGCCCGGATACAGCAAACGCGTATGGCGGTCAAAATAGCCGGCCTTTATGAATTCCGGCCATTTCTCGTCCGCCTTTATGTCCCACTTGAAATTGGAGTCGTAAGCGCGCTCGAGCAGGGTGCGCATCCAATCGGAAGGAACGGGGAATCGCTTGTCTGCCGAGACGCTATACCGCGGCGAAACAAGCACGGAGAGCAGTAAGGCCAGGAAGCCTGCAACGTGGGCGGTAAATACAGCCGCGCAAGCGGTTCCGAGCCGCAGGGCAATCGCACTCATACTCCCGGCCTGCCCGTTGCTGAAGACTGCGGCACCCACCATCGGAACCGTGAGCAATTCGCTCAGCAAAAGCGCGCGCGGGGTGATCACGTCCCGCGTGAGCGCTTGCGAAGTACCGAATCGCTCTTGCCCATTGAGCAGGACTACACGCCACTCCACCAGGACTCCCCAGGCGAGCACAAAGGCCGCGAGCACAGTCCAGAAGATGCTCCAAGGGTCGAGAACAAAAAGATTACCGAGCAGTTGGCGGGCCCAGAAGAGCGAAACGATGGGCAGCCCGAACAAGCTAATTGCCGCGATCAAGGGCACGCGCAGAAGATAGGCATACTGCAGAATTGCGCTCAAGTTCAGCGGTGGACGCGCCCCCGGGGGCGCCGGCGTTGCGGTTCCCATGGCCGTCTCCATAGCGACACCTCTGACATCGAGTATATAAGAATGAATGAAGGAACTGTATCCTAATAGTGAAGGAGGACGTGAAAACGAGCAGCAGCCAGGCTCAGTGCCTGACCGCCGTTCACCCGCCGCCGCTCGTGTCCGGCGACATTGCCTTGGTAGGGGCGGACCCGAGTGTCCGTCCCTCTTTTCCTTGGGACGCCGCCAGCGGGGCAGTCGTTGGTAGGGCAGGGAAGGCGGGGGTAGCCGTTTTGAGCCTCTACTCCCTACCCTGCGTCTTGCGACGCTCCTGACCCTGTTGCCCCGGGGCACACCCGCATTAAACGGGTGCCCCGGGGGACCATTGCCCCCTCTGCTCCGGCCTCGCGCGGTTTGGGTCTCCGGTGTCGGGAGTCTGGTGGACTCCGCCGGAGTCCTGGGACCGCGCCCGACGCGCTCTGTCGGGACGTCCCTAGCCAATACCAACGAGGGACAGATATGCGTTGAAATTTGACCCTGTGCGCCAGCCGCACACCCCCATAAATCGCGGGCCATGGGACGCCGGTGACCCTCCAGTC